>Ga0180063_1000053_pt1 | contig 26226 bp, 22 predicted proteins | sample EasRivT47_16_10D_FD_121776 | JGI IMG/M metagenome (GOLD analysis project Ga0180063, IMG submission 121776) | Soil microbial communities from meander-bound floodplain in the East River, Colorado, USA - East River metaG ERMLIBT47_16_10D | ecosystem: Environmental > Terrestrial > Soil > Floodplain ...
CCTCGAGACGCACCGCGTCGATCTCCTCGAAGTTCGCCGCCGCCGTCCGCACCACCACCGTGTCCGCCAGGTACGAGCGCAGCGGGAACGTCACGTCCAGCGTGTCGCCGCACACCGTCGTGTCGGTCTGCGACCACATCGTGCGCAGCACGTCGTCCACGCCGCGCAGCTCGACGGCCGTCACGAACGGCGCCTCGACCTGCTCGTAGACCGAGATCGACGTCGCGCGCAACGGCACCGGATACTGCAGCTCGAGCCACTCGGGGCCGCTCTCCTCCGTCAGCGGCGACCAGTTCGTCGGAACGTCGATACACACCCCGGGATGCTCGGGCGGCCCCGCGGCCTGCATCGCGGCATAGTCCACCGTCGTCCACTGGCTGCTCGCCGTGACCGCGCTGGCGTGGAGCACCTGCGCCGTCGGGTCGTCCAGCTCCGAATCGGCCTGCCCGGGATTCGCAACCACGGGACAGTTGTCGACCTCGGCGCAGCGACCGTCGCCGTCCGCGTCGTTCGCCGCATCGGCCGGACACGGATCGCAGGCGTCCCCGAAACCGTCGCCGTCCGAGTTCCCCTGCGTCGGGTTGGCCAGCGTCGGGCAGTTGTCGCACGCGTCGCCGTCCTGGTCCGCATCGACATCCGACTGGCTCGCGTTCGCCGTCAGCGGGCAGTTGTCGCACACGTCGCCGCGACTGTCCGCATCCACGTCGGCCTGGTTCTGGTTCGTGTGGATCGGGCAGTTGTCGCAGGCGTTCCCGTAGCTGTCGCCGTCGAGATTCTGCTGGGTCACGTTCGACACGCTCGGACAGTTGTCGCAGGCGTCGCCCACGGCGTCCTGGTCCGCGTCCTGCTGGCCGGGGTTCGCCACGAGCGGGCAGTTGTCGCCGTTACAGACCCCGTCGAAATCGCCGTCGTTCGTCGGATCGTTGGGACAGCTGTCGCAAGCGTCCCCCAGCGCGTCCCCGTCCGCGTTCTCCTGGCCGGGGTTCGCCACGCTCGGGCAGTTGTCGCAGCCCTCGCCCAGATCGTCGCCATCCGGGTCGTTGCACGCGCCGAGATCGGTCGGCGTGATCCCCGCCGCGGGAACCGGCACGTGATATCGGTCGCACTCGAACTGCGCCAGGCCGGTGTTCGAGCCGATCGACCCGTACATGATGAAGCGACTGTCGGTCGCGTGGCCCAGGCCTACGTTGTGCCCGTACTCGTGGATCCAGAGGATCCCCTCCGAGCCAACGTTGGAAAGTCGCACGACGGCCATGCCATTCCCGCCGACCCAGGCGCAGCCCACGATGTTCGTGCCGAACCCGCCGCACCAGTTGATCGCGCTCACGACCTTGACCCGTGCCCCGAGGTTGTTCAGCACGGTGTTGAGCTCGCCCGAGCTGTCGATGCTGTCGAGACCATCCCCCGAGGAGCCGAAGCTCCCACCCGTGCCGACGATCGACAACGAGACGCAGCAGGCGACGTCGCCGGTGAAGTTCGCCACCTGGGCGCGGCTGTTCGACTCGATGAACACGCTGCTCAGGCGTGTGTTGGCCATCGGGCTCAGCACGTCGACGTGGTTCTTGTAGGCAAGCCCCGAGTCATGGAACTCACACTGCGTATCGAGGACCTCGGTGCCCTCGAAGCTCTCGCCAGGACCGCCGGTCCCGTCTGCAGGAGCCGCACCCCCTGACGGGCCTCCGTCCACGGGCCGACCATCGCGGGGGCGGGCCGGCTGGCTCCGCGCTGGCCCTGCGGCGTGGTCCGGAAAGAGAGCGTCGGTGTAGTCGCGTGCAACCCGGGCCAGATCACGTCCGTGGCCCGTGAACTGCAACACTCCCGTGCCGATCTCGCGCAGCCGCACCGCGGCTTCCGGCCGCTGCGAGAGACCCAGACCGAGGAGCGACATCTCGACCACGTCGGTGACGCAGCGATCCGGTCGTCCACGCCCCGAGCATCCGGCTCTCACATCCTCCAGGTCCGCGCCCGGAGTGGTCAGGCGCATGAGCTCGCCGAGCGCCGACGATCCCCCGCGCCCGGCGATGTGACCGTAGGCCTGCGGCGTCAACAGGCGCGCCCGGCTGTCTTCCGGCGTCTCGACTCCGGCGAGCGGCTCGGCCAGGAAGCGGCGCAGCTCGGGGACCGCCTCGTCGCCCGCCAGGTAAGTCAGGAAGGCCACCACGTTGTCCCGGCGCGGAAACTCGCGCTCGTGGAGCAGGGCGAGGAGCACACCGACGTCACCCGGCTGGAGGACCTGGTGCGCCAGCTCGGCCGTCACGCCGTGGAAGTACACCCCGTGCATGGCTTCCCGCACGCGGGCTTCTTGCTCGGGATCGATCGGGCCCCCAGCCGAGACGAGCGAAACCAGGAGGAAAGCCGACAACCAAGACAGGAAGAGTCGACGCATGAGAACGCCCCCGGGGGATCCTGCAGACGGCCGATCGACCGCGAACCCTAACCATACTTCGATTCGGCGATGCCGGCTCGCCTCCCGGCCATCGAGCTCGAGACCTCCGTCCGCGCGTGCCCAGCATGGTGACGCCGAGCTTGTTGCGTTTCCACGTCAAGCCGTTGATCCGCAGGCACTTGCGCTGTTCGAGCGACAGTCGGGGCGTCCGAAGGGCGGTAGATGCCCCGTTCGACGCCGACCTCGGAGTTGGCGCAACAAGTTCGGCACCACCATGGACTGGACGACTCAGACAACTTGACTTACGATGAGGACGCATCAGACATCATGCCTGAGGAGATGCGGTGTCGAAACACCAAGAAGAGCCGAGCGCGACCGAGCTCGAGGTGCTCAAGGCACTGTGGAGCCTCGGGCCGTCAACGATCCGGCAGCTCGCCGACCGTCTGTATCCCGGTGGCGGCACCTCCCAATACGCGACGGTGCAGAAGCTGCTCGATCGGCTCGAGACCAAGCGCTGCGTCCGCAGGCGCCGCGCCGAGCGTGTGAACGTGTTCGTCGCGTCGGTCGAGCTCCGCGACCTGATCGAGCGCCGCCTGCGGAACGCGGCTCAGGACCTGTGCGAGGGCTCGCTCACGCCGCTCTTGACCCATCTGGTCGGCGACGCTGGACTCCGGCCGGACGAGCTGCGCTCGTTGCGCGAGCTGATCGAGCGTCGCAGTCCGCGTCGTCCCGAGGGCGCGTGATGAGCCTGCTCGGCGTGCTCGCGGGCAACGCGGCGACGGCAACCGTCCTGGGGGCGCTGGTCGCCGCGGCCGCGCTGCGCATCCGCCGTCCCGCCCTGCTGCATGCGCTCTGGCTCGCCGTGCTGGTCGATCTCCTCGCACCACCCCTCGTGCGCGTCGACCTCCTGCCGGACGGTTGGCTGACGCCGAGCGTGGCTCTCCCGTCCGACACCGGCCCGGGCGGTAGCGCGTCCTCGGCCCTTGCCGAGCGCACGAGCGCTGCCGTGCCACTCGGCTCGTCCGTCGCCCTGCTGTGGCTGACGGGCTCGCTGACGGTGCTCGGGCTCGCGATCGGTCGCGGCGCGCGACTGGCGCGGTCGCTCCGTCGGAGCGACCGCCGATCGGCCGCGCTCGAGGAGACCCTCGCACTTCACGCCACGCGCATGGGGATCTCGCGGTCACCGCGATTGCGTCTCGTGGCTGCGCGAATCTCCCCGCTCGTGATGCCGCGGCTCGGCCGGGTCGAGATCCTCGTCCCGTTCGAGCTCATCGCACTCCTCGAGCCGCGTGAGCTCGACGCGATCCTGGTTCACGAGCTGGCCCACGTGCGCCGACACGACGCCTGGGTTCGCCTGATCGAGCTCGCGGCGACCGTCGTGTTCTGGTGGCACCCTCTGGTCTACGTGGCTCGCAGCGCGCTGCGACGAGCCGAGGAGGCCTGCTGCGACGACCGCGTGCTACGCGCGCTCCCGGGGCACGCCGTCGACTACGCGCGGAGCCTGGTCAAGACCCTCGAGTTCCTCTCCCCCGCCCACGAGCGCCAACCGGTCTGGGCGACCGGCGCGTCCCCTGCACCATCCATCGAACGGAGGTTGACCATGATCCTCGAGCACCAGACCTCGCCCCAGCTCCCGCGCGGCGCGCGGATCGGGCTGTGTTGCACCATCGTCCTGGCCCTCGCGGTTTTCCCCGTCTCCCGCGGCCGCACCGCGGAGGCCGAGGACGAGGATCCGGCCGCGTCTCCGGCCGCACGCCCCGATCCGAATTCGGGAGCCGTCGAGCTCGATCAACGGCGCGCGGAACTCGAGCTCGAGCGCGCGCTCGCGGAGCACGCACGAGTCAGCGGAATGAACCCAGCGCAGCTCGAGCGCCAGCGCCAGCTGGCCCAGCTCGAGCTCGAGCGCGCGCTCGCGGAGCACGCAAGAGCCAGCGGAATGAATCCAGCGCAGCTCGAGCGCCAGCACGCGCTGGCCCAGCTCGAGCTCGAGCTCGCACGCGCGGAGCACGCAAGAGCCAGCGGAATGAATCCAGCGCAGCTCGAGCGCCAGCACGCGCTGGCCCAGCTCGAGCTCGGGCTCGCACGCGCGGAGCACACGCGGGCCAGAGGAATGGAGCAAGCGCAGCTCGAGCTCGAGCGCGTGTTGGCCCAGCGTGACGTGGAGAGCGCGCGCGCCGAAGCCGAACGCGACGCGGAGATCCGCAGTCGTCGCTCGAGCACGAACGAGATCGCGGGCCTGGACCAAGACCTCAAGCGTCAAGTCGAGGAGTTGGCGCGCCGGGTCCGGGAGCTCGAGCGACGGATGGCCGACGCCCCGACGGTCGAGTAGCGCGGCATCAATCGCGCGGTGCCGCGGCGAGCTCCGCCTCGTACCGCAGAACGTCGCGTCGCAGATCGTCGGCCTGCTGGCCCGCCGGCGCGAGCGCCAACGCCTCGCGCGCCGCGGCGAGGGCGGCCGCCGGTTGACCGGCGCGCGCGTAGGCCACGCCGAGCACACGCAACACCGAGGGATCACGGCGCGCGCTGCGCCCGGCGGCCTGCTCGGCCAGCGCGATGGCGCGAGTCCGGGCGATATCCCCGGGGGCCGCGGTCGTGGTCAGGACCCAGGCGAGATCGCGCAGGTGCTCCGCTGCGTCGGGCGCGAGCCGCGCGGCATCCTCGAGCTGCGCGATCGACTCCGTCGTGCGTCCGATCTCGTGCAGCGCGTGTCCGAGCGCCGCATGGGCCTCGGCCGAGTCGGGCTCGATCATGACCGCCTGCTCGAAGTGCGCGATCGCCTCGCCCGGGCGCCCCGCCGCGCTGAGGGCCAGGGCCAGGTTGCGCTGGGCCTCGGCCAGGTCGGGCGCGAGCGCCGCGGCCTTGCGCAGCGGCTCGATCGCTTCCTCGGTCCGCCCCGCGGCGCGCAGGGCGAATCCGAGGTTGTTCCACACGGTCGCATCGTCGGGACGTAGGCGCGCGGCCTCGCGCAGGTGGAGAATCGCGTCGTCGAGCCGACCGAGGTAGAGGCAGCCCGATCCGGCCGCGGCCTGACTCTCGAAGTCGTCGGGATCGAGCGCGAGCCGGCGCTCGCGATACGCGACCCCCTGCTCTGCGCTCCAGCGTTCGTGGTGCGCTTCGAGGACGGCCAGGTCGGCTGGCTCTCGCGGGACCACCTGGAGCGCCAGCTCGGCCATCTCGTCCGTGGTCTTGCCGCCGTAGGTCACGCGGCGCGGAGGGACATGCGGGTTGCGCGGGTTCGCCGCCGTGTTGTCGTAGTCGTACTCCATCGACAGGACCGTGCCGGCCTCGAGCTCGACGGGCTGCGAGAAGCGGTACTCGTCCTGCCAATTGAAGTCCCAGTCCGGAATGTGCAGCAGCACGGTCCGGGAGCCGTCCGGACGCTCGGCCGCCACGGTCATCTCCCGACCCAGGTAGTGGGCGTGTGGATAGAGCCCGACCACCTGCACGCCGACCGGCAGCTTGTAGCGGCTCTCGACGCGGACCCGAGCGGCATCCGGTGGAAGGTCGATGTCGCGGCTGCCGAGCAGGAGCGTGCACGACCGGCGCACCGGCGGACCCGCGGCGAAGTACAGCCCGAGCGCAACCCGTACGCTCTCGACACGCCCGGACGGAACCATGTGGAGCTGCACGACGAGGTCGGTTCGCTCGTCGAGGTACCAAGCCAGGCCGGCCGCGCGCTGGGGGACCTTTCCCGGCGTCCAGCCGATCAGGATGCCGTCCGGGTTCTTTGCGCTCGCCGGGACCATCCCGACGAAACCAGGGCCCGGATCGCGCGCATCGGCGTTGCGCGACCCGGGGCTTCGATCGGCGAACACGCGGGCGTGGTGGACGACGCGCGGGCTGGTCGTGGCCAGCTCGACCGCGTCGACCCAGGTCGACTTGGCCACGGTCGCGGAAAGGACGAAGTTGCGGTAGACATCGAGGCCCTCGGCGGCGAGATCGTACGGCGTCTCGAGCTCGATCACGAGATCGGGTGTTCCGAGCATCCAGCGCGCGGGCCAGGTGGGCGGAGGCGGAAGGTCGGCAGCGTCCCCTTCCACCGCACCATCGGCGACCCAGCGGCGGATCTGCTCGATCTCGTGCCCGGCGAGCCGGCGGTCGCCGACGAACGGCGCCGCTCCGGCATCGGGGAGCCACGGCGGCATGAACCGGGACTGCGTGACCCGCACGATCTGGCGCGCTCGCTCGCGCGCGTCGGCATACGACAGCAGAGAGAACGGTCCCGCACCAGCGGGGCGATGGCACGGCGCGCAAGAGCGGTAGAGGATCGGCGCGACGTCGCGCGTGAAGGTCACGCGTGCGGAGGAGGGCGGCGCAGAGTCACCTGCACGGGCGAGCCAAGCCGCGGCCCCACCGATCGCGAGCGTCGCGGCCAGCGCGAAGCGCGCCCACCGCACCGTCTAGGGTCCTCCGACGTAGCCCAGCGAGCGCAGCGCCTCGAGCTGCTCGTCGGTCAGCTCGCGGCCGGGCGAGGCCACCTCCGGCCGTGCCAGGTACTCGGTCAGCCGTCCCAGCAGCACGCTCGCGATCTCCGGATGCGCGCCGCGCACGTCGTGCATCTCGCGCGGATCCTGCGCCAGATCGTAGAGCTGCGCCTGGCGGGTCCGGATGTCGTAGTGGAGCTTGTACTTGCCGAACCGCACCGCGCGACGAGTCCCGGGAGGGACGACGCCGGGCGCCGGCGGTGGAAACGTGATGTCGGCCTCGAAGAACAGGAATCGCGCGGGCAACGTGTGGCCGGGCTTCTGCCACAGCGGGTGCAGCGGCACACCGTCCACGTCCTCGGGGGCGGGCAGGCCCAGCAGGCCGAGCGCGGTCGGCACCACGTCGACGAGCGACACGGGGTCCGCGAGACGACGGCCAGCGACCACCCCCGGACCGTGGAGCACCAGCGGAACCCGTGCGACCTCTTGGTACTGGGTCTGACCGTGGAGCACTCCGCCGTGATCGAGGAACTCCTCGCCGTGGTCCGCCGTGACGACGAGCAAGGTCGTGTCCAGCAGCCCGGTCTCGGTGAGGAACGCGATCAAACGACCCAGGTGCTCGTCGGTCTGGCGCAGGCTCGCATCATACAGGTCGACGAGGTGACTCACGTCCGCTTCGGACGGATGGAGCTTGCGTTCGGCGATGCGGTACAGCTCCTGTGTCGTTCCGCGCAACGACCCATCGTAGGGCCGGACGAACTGCGCGAGGTACGGGGGCTCGGCCTCGTAGTCGCTGTGCAGGTCCATGTAGTGCAGGAACAGGAAGAAGCGCTTCTTGGCGCCCTGGCCGCGGAGCCACTCGATCGCCGAATCGGTGATCGTCGACCCGGCGCGTCGACCCTGCGGCAACTCGGACGCGGCGACGTGGTCGAAGCCGCGCTCGAACCCGTGGGTCGCGAGCATGCCCAGATTGACGATCGCCGCGGTGCGGAACCCGCGCTGCGCGAGCCACGCGGCGATCGGCACCACATCGGCGGCCAGCGTGCTGGTCATCGTCGTCATGCCGTGCCGGCTCGGGTAGAGGCCGGTGAGCAGCGTGGCGTGCGAGGGCTTGGTCCACGGCGCGGCGGCCGATGCGTCCTCGAACAGGACACCCGTCCCCGCAAGCTCATCGAAGTGCGGCGAGGTCGGGCGCGCGTTGCCGTAGCAACCGAGACGGTCCGCGCGCAGCGTGTCGAACGAGACGAGGATCAGGTTGCGCGCCTCCCGCCGAGGCGCGGCACTCGAGCTCCCGAATGCGGTCGCGATCGCGAGCAGGGCCAGCGCGGTGGCCGGGCCGCGAGCGGCCGGGCGATGCGGGGTAGCGCGTTCCATCGTTGCGAGGTCCCGGGAGAGTATACGGGCCCGCTCTCGCCGCTGCCGCAGCGCGCGGTCAGGACGTTCGCCTCCCCTCCGGCCCGCTGCTACACTCCGGCCTGAACACGCAAGAACACGGATAGGGAGATCCAGATGAAGACGTTGTTGATCGGGGTCGTTACGGCGCTCGCGCTCGCCACCGCTTCGCCGGCTACGTCGGCGCAAGACGCGGACAAGAAGCCGGAGACGGACGAGAAGCAGGAAAAAGCGGAGAAAAAGCGCGCCTCGATCGACGCGATGGAGCAGGAGACGCTCGAGCGTCTGTTCAAGGAGTACCCGGGATCGAAGTCGCTCTACGAGCAAGCGCACGGTTATGCCGTGTTCGACAACCTCAAGGTGTCGTTCGGTATCTCCGGCGGGAACGGGGCCGGGGTCGCCGTGCTCAAGTCGAGCGGCGCTCGCACCTACATGAACATGGGACAGGGTGGCGTGGGGTTGGGACTCGGGGCCAAGAAGTACCAGGTGGTGTTCCTGTTCGCGAAGCCGGAGCAGTTCGAGCACTTCGTGAACTCGGGTTGGGAGGCTGACGCGTCGGCCTCTGCGGCCGCCGGCACCTCGGGGGCGGGCGCCGCCTCGACGTTCAAGAACGGAGTCGCGATCTACCAGTTCACCGAGAAGGGCCTCGTCGCGCAGGCCGACGTTTCGGGAACCAAGTACTGGAAGGCGAAGGACCTCAACTGACGAGCCTGGACTGCTGCCGCGACACAAATGTGGCAAGGCTGCGCGGACCGAGCACCGCAGCACTCCCCAATCCCGCGCGGTTTCCTGGTTAGAATCGCACCGACGAGTGAGACACGAAGCCCTCTAGCCCCCTCGTCGCTGCGGTTGCCGATGAGCGTTCGTGATTTCGTAACGAACCCGCGGAATTTTCTCGATCTCAACCGAGCGATTCGCCGCGCGCTGGGTCTGCGCCGACGCGGGCCTGCCAAGCGCATCCTGCTCATCGAGGAGGAGGCGTGGTCGCGCAAGACGCTCGCGCGCGTTCTCGAGCGTGCGGGCTTCGAGGTCGTGCTCGCCAGCAGCGGCTCGCAGGCTGCCGCGATTCTCGGGCATCAGTGGGTCGATCTCGTCGTCGCCGACGTCGCGCTCGCGCATGCGGACGGAGTCGAGGTCGTGCGGCGACTGCACGCCGAGCACCCCACCCTGCGCATCGTCGCGATCGCCTCGCGACAGGGTGCCGAGCCCGACCTCGAAGCCGCTTGTGCCGTGGGTGCCGTGCGCTCGGTCACGGCGCCGTTCGAGAATCGCCGGCTCGTCGATGCCGTCCGCGACCTGCTCCCACGCTGAAGCGCGCCCCGCTACCCCCGCAACCGCACACCCAGCCCGGCATCGGCGCGCAGCTCGAGCCGGCCATCGACCACGGCGAATCCGCCCTCGACGGGATCGCGCGCGAGATCGAAGCTGCCGTCGAGATCGAGATAGCGCGTGGCCGGCGACGCATAGGCCGCATGGAGCGCCGCGGCGATACTGACCGCGCTCTCGTCCATGCAACCCCACATCAGCGCGCGCCCGGACGACTCGGCGATGCGGGCGATCGCTCGCGCGGGGCGAATGCCGCCCGACTTCATCAGCTTGATCACGAACGTGCCGCAGGCCGGCTCGGGGCACAGCAGGTCGATGGCGTCGCGATCGGTCTGCACGCTCTCGTCGAGCGCCAGGCGCTCGCGCAGAGCCCGCGGGAGGCCGCGGATCTCCTCGAGGTCCTCGGCCGGGATCGGTTGCTCGACGAACTCGAGGTCCAGCTCGTCGAGGAGCGGCGCGAAGCGCAGCGTCTCCGCGACGTCGTACCCCTCGTTCGCGTCGCAACGCATGCGCACTCGTGGTCCGACCGCGTCACGCAGGCGGCGCAGCCGGTCGATATCCTCGTCGAGCGCGAGCCCGAGCTTGACCTTGAGGCACGTGAAGCCGGCCGCGACATACTCCTGCGCGAGCCGCACGGCCGCCTCGGTCGATTGGATCCCCAGCGTGATCGAGGTCGCGAGCGACGCATGCCGGCGCCCGAACAGGTCGACGACCGGAACGCCGGCCCAATTGCCGAATGCGTCGTGGAGCGCGATGTCGACGGCCGCCTGGGCCGCCGGAGCGCGGGGCAGGGCTTCCTCGGTCCAGCGACAGAGCGCGCCCAGGTGCCGGATGTCGCGGCCGACGAGCGGCTCGAGCCGCGCCGCGTCGAGCGCCTCCGCGCACGCCGTGGGCGTCTCTCCCGTCACGCCCTCGGCCGGTGACGCCGAGCCGAGTCCGATCGCGCTCCCCGCGGTCACGATCCGCACGAAGAACAGCTCGACCGCATCGCGCGTTCCCCGCGTGATCGTGTAGGGACGGGACAGCGGCACGGACTCCTTCCAGCTCTCCACGCGGACGATTCTCATCGGTCGGTCCCCCCGAGGCGCAGCTCGGCGCAGATTCGCGTCGCCACGCGATGCACCCCGTCGCGGAGCGGCAGGACCGTGACGAGTCCGAGTTCGCGCTCGACGCGCTCGCGTTCCGACTCGACCTGCTCGACCCCGAGCCCTTCGTCGTTGAGCGTCACGGCCCACACCTCGGCGCCGAAGCGGCGCACCAGCTCGATCTCGTCTTCGAGCCGCGGCATCGGGATCTCCAGTCGCTCGAGCCCCTTCACGTAGCGCCGGCCCGGAGCGTGCTGGAGCACGACGCCGCGCGCACCCGCCGAGAGCAGGAGCTCAGACCCGCACGGTCCGCTCGGGTTACGCAGCCCCGATTGGCCCTCGAGCAGCATCGCGTCCGGCTGCTCCTCGCGCCAGCAGTCCAGGATCGCCCGCTCGAGCTCACCGGGCACGAAGTCGTTCGGCGTGGCGTCCAGCATGAACCCGTGCTCGCGCCCCTGGAGCCAGCCGGTCTGACCCGTATAGATCACGGCCGCCCGCACTCCCAGCTGCGCGAGGGCCGCTTCGAGCAGATTGCACGTGGTGCGCTTGCCCAGCGCGCAGTCGGTCCCCAGCACGGCGATCCGCGGCGCCCGTACCGACAGTCCCTCCCCGGTCCAGAAACGCAGCTCACGGATCGGACGTGGGCGGCGGATGTCGAGGATCCGACCGCCGTTCGCCTGAGCCAGGCGCGCGATCTCATCGTCGTCCCCCACGAGGTGGTGCAGCCCGTTGATGATCGTCAGGCCGGCGCGTGCCGCGGCCAGCAGGTCGCCGCGCAGGTCCGGCGGAATCACGCCGCCCTTCGTGGCCACACCGATGATGCACGCATCGGGCCGCTCCCCGAGGGCATGGAGCGCATCGGCGACCGACGCCAAGACCGCGATCCCGCGGGCGCGCCCGTCGAGCAGCTGGCCGGCGTCCGCCCCGGCACAGGTCGAGTCGATCACGGCGACGATCCGGTAGCGGCTCGGCCCGCGGACGAGACCGTGGGCGGTCTTCGCGTGGATCTGTCGGTACAGGCCGTTCGTGAGGACGATGGCGGACTCGTGCGGCAGCGCCGTCATCGCATGCTCCCGTCGAGCGTGCTGCAACCGCTCGAGCGTCGGCGATGATACCGCGATCGGACCGCGTCTACGCGGTTTGCCGACGACGTTGTCGGCAAGTTCATTTGACAATATTGACCGTCGCGGACGCATCCGGGTGTGCTATGAATTACGCGCTCTCGGGCTCCCCGAGAGGCCGCGGCTTCGATCCAGCCGCTGGCGGAATCAGCAACCCCCGGCAGCGCTCGCGCGGGCGTTCGATCGACCGCGCGGCGGCTGGACAGGAACGAAGGAGGAACGATGAAGCGGACGGTGCTCGGAATCGCGCTGGTCCTGGCCCTCGTGGCCGGGCTGGCTCCGGTCTTGGCGGACAGCGACGAGGGCGAGGGCGGCGAGAAGAAGTTCACCATCACCGGCGAGGTGCGCGCGCGCTGGGAGTATCTCGACAATCTCACCGACTTCGCCGACCACGACGCGTCGGCCGACATCAACGATGACAACTACGACATCTGGCCGTACCGCGTGCGGATCGCCGCACACGGCCAGTTCAGCGACGACGTATCGGGGCGGATCGAGCTTCAGAACTTCGGCGCGTTCGGCGGCGAGGTGCCGTTCAAGTCCTCCGGCTTCCCGCCCGTGCAGACCTTCGAGGTCGGCCCGGATCCCGACGATACGAACCTGTACCAGGGCTACTTGCAGCTGGCCAACATCGCCGGCAGCAAGATGAACCTGCGCGTGGGGCGGCAGGAGCACACGCTGGGGAACGAGCTGCAGATGGGCGACTGGGACTTCTACAACGGACTGTCCTACGACGGCGCTCACGCGTGGTGGGAATTCGAGAAGTGGGACCTCGGCGGCTTCTACTACAACCTGAGCGAGAACAACGCGGGCTGCTTCTCCGGTTGCGGCAGCGACAACGTCGACTTCTTCGGCGCGACGGCCAACTTCATGATCGGGGAGAACAGCGAGATCGAGCCGTACGTGCTGGTCTTCCGTAGCCAGACGCCGTTCGACGCGACGTTTCAGGACAAGGCCAACTTCCTCACCATCGGCGCCCGCTGGACCCGCGCGATCGATTCGCGCGAGGACGTAGAGGACGCGCATTTCGACTGGAACGCCGAGATCGCGGTCCAGGACGGCGACATCGGGCCGTCGACCGCCGAGGAGAGCCACTCCGCGTACGTCGCCGAGGGCTGGCTGGGCTACAACTGGGCCTGCGGCGACAACAGCCGGAGCCGCGTCCACATCGGCACATTGATGTCGTCGGGCGACGACGACCCGACCGACACCGACCACGAGGACTACCTGTTCCTGTTCACCGACTTTCACGCCGACAACCGCCTGGGCGACGCCGACCTCGAGGAGCTGTTCTTCAACGTCGGCGACGCGCAGTTCGGCGTCTTCTCCGACAACGGTGTGACCGACTTCAACGCCGGCTACGAGTACTTCAGCGGCAAGCACGGGTTCATGGCCGCGTTCCACATGATGACGCTGACCGAGGACGCCTGCGTCGGCCTGACCTGCGAGGACGACCTCGGCCAGGAGATCGACGTGCGCTACGACTACGCCTACACGAGCCAGCTCGGGCTCGAAGCCGGCGTCGCGACCTTCATGCCGGGCGACGCGATCCAGCTCGCCGGCGGCGGCGACGACGATGCGATGCGCATCTGGGCCCAGGCCCGACTGCGGTTCTAGCTCGTAACCGCTCAGGATCTGCCAAGGGACCGCGGTACGCCGCGGTCCCTTCTTGTTTCGTTTGGCCGATCGCGGCGCCCGGCGCTACGATGGCCCGCGGGAGGCCTGCGATGCCGATCTTCGAGTACACCTGCACGCGCTGCTCGCGAGAGTTCGAGGCGCTCGTCCATTCGGGCACGCGGCCGGCCTGTCCTTCCTGCGGCGCGACGCGACTCGAGAAACGCCTGTCCGTGTTCGCCGTCGGCGCGTCCCAGGACAGCTCGGCGCGGGAGCCGGCGGGCCCGTGCGGCACGTGCGGCGATCCGCGCGGACCGGGCTCCTGCGCCCTCGACTGAGCCGGCGCCCAACGACCCGATCATGTTCGCGCTCCACCTGCGCCGTGGCGACCTGTCGCGCCTGTCGCGCGGCCACCCGTGGGTCTTCGCCAATGAGATCGCGCGCATCGACGGCGAGCCGCAGGCGGGTGACGCGGTCGAGGTTCGGGACGCGCGCGGCACGTCGCTGGGCTGGGGGTTCTACAGCCCGGCCTCGCGCATCGCCGTGCGACGGCTCGCCCTACGGCCCGATCCGCGCTCGTTCGAGCAGCTGATCCGGGACCGGCTGCGGACTGCGCTCGAGCTCCGCAGACGGACCTGCGCCGGCACGACCTGCCATCGGGCCGTGTCGTCCGAAGCCGATCGCCTCCCCGGCCTCGTGGTGGATGCGTATGGCGATCGGGTCGTGATCCAGACCCTCACGGCCGGGATGGACCGACGCAAGGACGCGCTCCTGGTCGCGCTCGACGAGGCGCTCGCCCCGCGTGTGATCGTCGAGCGCAACGACGCCCCCGTGCGTGCGCTCGAGGGGCTGACGCCGGTCCGCGCCGTGCTGCGGGGCTCCGAGGAAGATGTCCGCTTCGAGGTCGCGCTGGACGGCGTGTGCTTCGCGGTCGACCTGTGGAGCGGCCACAAGGGCGGCCTGTACCTCGACCAGCGCGAGAACCAGCGCCGCGTGGCGTGCCACGCGCGAGGCGCACGTGTGCTCGATGCGTTCTGCTACCAGGCCGGCTTCGCATTGCACTGCGCCGCGGCAGGCGCGGCGAGCGTCCTGGCCGTCGAGATCTCGGACCCGGCCGCGCGAGTGGCGCAGGCCAACGTCGCGCGGAACGGCATGGCGGGTGTGGTCTCCGTGTCCGCCGCCAACGCGTTCGACCTGTTGCGCTCGGAAGACGCCGGCCGCGGCGGGCCTCCGCCCTACGACCTGGTGATCCTCGACCCGCCCTCGTTCACGCGTAGCCGCGCGACCGTCGACGCCGCGGCGCGTGGCTACAAGGAGATCCACCTCCGCGCCTGCCGACTGCTCGGTCCCGGCGGACTGCTCGCGACTTTCTGCTGCTCCCATCATGTGGGTCGCGACGCGTTCGAGCGTATCGTGGTCGACGCGGCGGCGGACGCGCGCCGGACGCTGAGACGTGCCGAGGTGTACGGTCAACCCCCGGATCACCCGGTGCTGCCGGCGATTCCGGAAACCGAATACCTGAAGGGCTTCCTGTTCGAGATCGTCGAGTAGCGAGCGCTACAGCTCGCGCAGCGCCTGTGCCACGGGCAACCGCGCCGCGCGCCAGGCCGGCAGGAGCCCACCGAGCAGCCCCATCCCGATGGCCCAGGCCACGCCGAGCGCGAGGAGCGCCGGCGTCACGTCGAAGGCGAACGTCACCTGGCTGAAGCTCGACCAGTTGAGCGTCGAGGTCCGGTAGCCGTCGAAGGCGAGCTGGGCCGCGAGCCCGCCGGCCACGCCGCCGGCGAGCGCGATCAGCGTCGACTCGGCGAGGACCGACACCACCACCGGGCCTGCGCCGAAGCCCAGCGCACGCAGTGTGGCGATCTCGCGCGTCCGCGAGGCCACGGCCGAGTACATCGTGTTGACCGCCCCGAACACCGCCCCGACGCCCATCAGCGTGGCGATGAAGAAGCCGAGGCTCGTGATCACCGTGTGCAGCGCCTCCGACTGCTCGGCGAAGTAGGTCTCCTCGAGCATGACCTTGACGTCGAGCCGCGGATCGGAGGTCAGCGCGTCCTTGAACGCCGCGAACCCGGCCGGCGACTCGAGCTGGACGTAGACCGACTGCACGGTGCTACCGCGGCGGTACAGCGGCTGCAGCACGCGTGCGTCGCACCACAGCTCGGACTCCCACAGCGTGCCGCCCGAGGAGAAGTGGCCGACCACCGTCCACTCGGTGCCGCTCCAGCGGTGCGTGCTGCCGATCTCGAGGTCCGCGAACTGCTGCGCCGCGCCCACGCCCGCGAGGATCTCGTTCCGGCCGGGCTCGAACGCGCGGCCTGCGACGACACGCAGGTCCCTGCGGATCTGGAGCGCCGCCGGCTCGACCCCACGCAACGGCACGTTGGCCGCCGTACCCGTGCTGCGCTTCGGCACGTCGACGACGACGAACAGCTCGGCCGAGGTCAGCGGCCCCGCTGGCGAGTGACGCACGCCCGGTCCGTCGGCGATCACCCGCGCGTCCTCGAGGGTCAGGAGGCTGCTCATCTCGGTGTCGCTTCCCGAGCGCAGCACGATCGCCGTGTCGCGCGCGCCCGACCCGCTCAGCGCGGCTTCGAACCCCTCGGCGATCGCCAGCACCGCGACCATCGTGGCCACGACGCCCGCGACCCCGATCGCCGCGGCTGCGGACGAGCCGAGCCGCTGGGGCAACGATCGCAGGTGGATCGCGGTGACCGCGAGCAGCTGCGCGAGCGCGCTCACGCGCCGGTCCTGCGCAACGCGTCGGGAATGGCCAACCTGCGCGCCTGGAGCGCGGGCAACACGCCGCTCGCGAGTCCCAGCAACACGACGAACAGCACCCCGCGGGCCACGTCCGTGGCCGGGAAGAAGAACACCGCGAGCAACCCTCCCGTCGGGTCGCCGCCCACGGTGATCAACAGCCAGCCGACGAGCAGTCCGAGCGCGCCACCCAGCGCGGACAGCAGCAGGGACTCGGTGAGCACGAAGCCCAGCACGGCCCCGTCGGAGAAGCCGAGCGTCTTCAACACGGCCAGCTCGGCGGTTCGTTCCCGCACCGACTGCGCCATCGTGTTCCCGGCCACGAGCAGGATCGTGAAGAACACGGCGAGCATGACGGCCTCGAGGATCGCACTGATGTTGCCCAGCTGGTTGGCGAAGCCCTGGACGAACGCCTTCTCGGTCGAGGTCTTGGTCTCGTAGGACGAGTTGGCGAACGTCGTGTCGACCGCGCGGGCGACGTCGGCCGCGCGCTCGGGATCGTCGATGCGCAGCGTGAACCATCCGGTCTCGCCCTGACTGTGCTCGCGCGCCTCGTCCAGGTACTTGTAGTGGAAGAACAGCTGCGTTTCGTCGACACCGCTCTTGGCCCCGGCGTAGATCCCGCGGACGGTGACCTCCCACAGGCTCGACCCGTCGGACTTGCGGTAGAACGTCCCCTGGATCGGGATCCGGTCGCCGATCTTGAACCCGAACCGCTCGGCGGTCTTGCGCCCCACGATGCAGCCCGTGCGATCCTCGAGCCAGGCCCGCTTCTGCTCCGCCGGCAACACGAACTCGTCGTACACGCGGAGAAAACGCTCCGGCTCGACCGCGATCTGGGCGATGAAGTTCTTCGGATCCTGGTACACGCCGCCGAACCACACCGCGGTCGCCACGTCCTTGACCCCGGGGATGGCCGCGATCCGATCCTGGTAGCTGTAGGGCAGGAGCTGCACGAGCGACACCTTGTGGTAGGTGATGAGCCGATCGGCACCCAGGATGTCGACCCCGAAGCTGAACGCGACGTCGATCGCCGAGAGGTAGCCGAACAGGATGAACGCCACGACGATCGAGAGCAGCGTGAACGCGGTGCGCGTCTTGCGCCGCCCGAAATTGCGCCAGACCAGCGGCAGGAGCTTCACGCCGCCGTCTCCGCCAGCACGCCCTTGTCGAGAACCACCGTGCGCCCGGCACGGGCCGCCGCGAGCGGGTCGTGCGTCACCATCACGATCGTCTTGCCGTGCTCCTGGTGCAGTCCCTGCAGCAGGTCGAGGATCTCGCCGCCCGACCGGCGGTCGAGGTCGCCCGTCGGCTCGTCGCACAGGAGCAGCGTCGGGTCGGTCACGATCGCGCGCGCGATGCCGACGCGCTGCTCCTGCCCGCCCGAGAGCTGGCGCGGATAGTGGCGCGCGCGGTCGGCCAGTCCGACGAGCGCGAGAGCCGCGGCAACGTGCTCGCGTCGCTCGGCGCGCGAGAGCGCGGTCAAGAGCAGCGGGAGCTCGACATTTCCGGCGGCGCTCAGCACCGGGATCAGGTTGTACAGCTGGAACACGAAGCCCACATGGCGCGCCCGCCAGCGCGCGAGTGCGGCGCCGCGCAGCTCGTGCACCGGCTCACCCGCGATCTCGATCGTCCCCGCCGACGGCACGTCGAGTCCGCCGAGCAGGTTGAGCAGGGTGGTCTTTCCCGAGCCGGACGGACCCATCAGGGCCAGGAACTCGCCGCGCCGCACGTCGAGGTCCACGCCCTGCAGGACGTCGATGCGCTCGACGCCGCGATGGAACACCTTGTGCAAGCTGCGCGCCCGGACCAGTGCCTCTTCGGACATGCCTCGCTCCTCGTCCCGCGTCAGCGGGCACGCACCCGCGCGCCGTCGATCAGCTCGGCTTTGCCCTCGACGACGACTTGCTCGGAGGCGCTCAGCCCGGCCAGGACCTCGATCTCGTCGGCGCTCGCGGCGCCGAGCGTCACCGCGCGGCGCTCGACGCGCTCGTCGGCCACGACGAGCACCACGTCGCGCCCGCCGTCCTGGCGCACGGCGGCGCGCGGGACGAAAAGCCGCTGGCTCGGGGCCGCGTCCCCGCCTGCGCGCTCCTCGAGGAACGACACCTTGATCCCCATGTCGGGGAGGATCCGCGGGTCGAGCCCGTCGAAGCCGACGCGCACGAGGACCGTGGCCTTTTGGCGGTCGGCGGCCGGGATCGTCGTGATCACGTGGGCCGGGATGCGCCAGTCCGGATAGGCGTCGAGCTGGGCCTCGACGCGCTGGCCGGCGCGCACCCGCGCGATGTAGCTCTCGTTGACCTCGACCTCGATCTCGAGCGAAGCCATGTCGACGATCGTGCACAGGCCGGTCCGGGTGAATCCCCCGCCGGCCGCCGCCGGCGAGACCATCTCGCCCGGCTGCGCGTCCTTGGAGATCACGACGCCCGCAAAGGGCGCGCGGATCACTGTCTTGTCCAGCTCGGTGCGCCGCAGCTCGACCTCGCGCTCGGCCACGACGACCCGCGCCTCCTCGAGCGCGGCGCGGGCGCGCAGGGCCTCGACCTCGGTCGCCGCGCGGTCGAGTTCTTCCTGCTGCGCCACGCCGCCTTCGACGAGGCGGCGCGCACGATCGAACGTCAGCTCGGCCAGTCGCAAGCGCGCCCGCACCTCCTCGACCGTGCGCCGCGCGGCGCCGAGACTCGAACGCGCCAGCTCGAGCCCGGCACGGAAGGTGGCGTCGTCGAGGCGCGCCACGACCTGGCCCAGCGCCACGGCGAGGCCCTCCTCGATGTTCACCTCGGTCACGCGCCCGGTGATCTCGGCCGAGACGGTCGCGCGGCGCCGTGCCGTCACGTATCCGGTCGCGTTCAGGACCGCTCCACCGCCCGGGCCACCCGTCTGGGCACGCACGGGGGCCAGACGAACCTCGGCCGCGGACGCGGGACCCAGCATGCGCCAGGCCATGGCCGCGCCGGCGACCACGAGCACGAGACCGGCGAGCACGAACCAGCGCCCCACCCCGCGACGCATCGGTGCGCTGCGGTCGATGCGGAGGGCGTCGAGGTCCTTGGCCAGGCGAGAGGTCATGGGTGGGCCCGCGGGCCGGGATGCTATCGCACGAGCCGTACCGGCCGCTAGCACGAGCGCGAGCGGAACACGAGGAGCTCCGCAGAAAGCGTGACGGCGATCGAAGATAGGGACCGTGTCCGCTCCCGCTCCCTGCGGCGCGCGCCGCGATAGGTCAGTGCGAGTGCGTCCGCGATGCCGTGCGCGTCGAGGATGGCGGCCCAGCTCGACGTTCGCCGTTCGGCGAGGTCGAACTCGGCCGCGAGCGCCGCGAGCGTGGCGGGAACCCGGTCCAGGCGCAGCGCTCGTCCCTGGACGGCCTCGCGCAGCTCGATCAGATCGTCCGCGCCGGGAACGGCGACGACGAACACGCCTGCGGGGCGCAGGATCCGCTGCAGCTCGGGGCCGTTTCGCCGGCCGAACAGGGAGAGCGCCAGATCGGTCGATCCGTCCGCCAACGGAAGTCGGCGGTCTGCGTTGGCCACGATCCACGTTGCGCCGGGAAGGACGCGCGCCGCACTCTTGATCGCGGTCGCGGACACGTCGATACCGCATAGCTCGACATCCCGCTCGACCAGGACCCGCGCGAGCAGCGCGCCGTCGCCGCAGCCCAGATCGACCACCGCGGGCCGGGCGCCGAGCGGCACTCCGGCGAGGGTGCGGCGCAGCTCCGCGACGAGCGGGTCGGCTCGGCCGGCATCGATCCAGCGGCGCCGCGCCGCCATGGCGTCCGGCGAATCTCCCGGGGTGGCCGAGCGTCGGTCCTGGGGCTGCAGCAGATTCCAGTAGCCCGGCCGGGCCCGGTCGAACGAGTGGCCGCGCCGACAACGCAGGGCCAGCTGCTCGCCCAGCTCGAGCGGCTCCGCGCATGCGCGCACCGGACAGGCCAGATCGATCACCCGGCTATATTGCACCGCGTGACGGCCCACCACGCTGTGCGGATCGTCTGGGAGTCCGAGCACGCCGTGGCTCTGGACAAGCCGAGCGGCATGCTCACGATCCCGGGGCGGCTCGGTGCGCGAGATCCGCGACCGTGCCTCGTGCACGCCGTGGCCCGGCAGGTCCCCGGGAAGATCTGGATCGTGCATCGGCTCGACCTCGAAGCCTCGGGCCTCGTCCTCTTCGCGCGCTCGGCCGCGGCGCACCGCGTACTGTGCACGGCGTTCGAGCAGCGCGCGGTGCGCAAGACCTATGAAGCGTGGACGGAGGGCAGCCTGCCCGACCCCCTCGATCGGCCGCTGGCCTGGGAGTCGCAGCTGCTGCGCGGCAAGCGCCGGGTCTTCGAGACCCCGCGCGGGAAGTGGAGCCGCACCGTCGCGCACTGCGCGGGACGAGTCGAGTGGCACGGCTGGCAGCTCGTGGCCTGGCGCCTCTGCCCCGAGACCGGCCGGCCGCACCAGCTACGCGCCCAGTCCGCGGCGCGCGGCTGGCCGATCGCCGGGGATCGACTCTACGGCTCGGGCGTCGATTTCGGGCCCTCGCGCATCGCGCTCCGCGCGGTCGCCCTCGACCTTCAGGCGATCGCGCCCGGGCAGCGGACCGGGCTGGATCTTCCCACGCTGCTCGATGTCCCCGGGCTTTCGTCCGACCCCGATCCCCCTTGCCTCCCCCGACCGACCAGGGTATAGAAGCCGGCATACGCCTCACTGGAGGGGAACACATGAGGAAACACAGGATCGTCTGGGGCACCGTCGTCGCGGTGCTCGCCGTGACGGCTGCCGCCGCGAGCACGGTCATCGGCCTGTCGGTCGAGGACCAGGCTCGCCTGTCGCAACTGGTCGTGGTCGGCCACGTCGTGCAGCAGCGCGGCGTCGAGCACCCGACGAACGGGATCGAGACCGAGGTCACGCTGCAGGTGACCGACGTGCTGAAGGGCGACGTGCGGCGGGGCGACCGCGTCGTGTTCCACACGCGCGGTGGCGAGCTCGACGGCGAGATCTCGGAGGCGGTCGGCGAGGCCACGTTCCGCAACGGGCAGCGCGCGCTCGTGTTCGTCGAGTCGGTCGAGGGCCGGTCGTACCTGCTCGGACTGTCGATGGGCGCCTGGGACGTCCAGGAGAACCGCTCGGGCAATGCATCGTTCCGCCGTGCCTTGCGCGACGGGCTCGAGATCTTCGGCGGCGACGAGGTGGAGATGGGGCCGATCTCGCTGCGCGACATGCGGGCCCGCGTGTCCTGGTCCGAGCGCCGAGCGGAGTTCGACCATCCGATGCTGCGGGACGCCGCGATCCGGGGGAGGTGACGACATGCGCAGCAACAGGATCCTCGGCACGGCCTTCGTCGTCGCGCTCGGTGCCGCCCTCGCGGCTCCCGACGTGCTGGCGTACTGCCTGACCGGCGTGCGCTGGCCGTCCCAGGCCGACGTCTACTACAACGCGAACGGCAAGGTCACGAGCGGCCAGTGCATCAGCGCCTCCCAGATGGACAGCGCGGTCACGTCGGGAATCACGCCGTGGAGCGCGATCCGCTACGCCGGGACGACCACCAAGGCGGCCAACAAGCGCGATGGCCAGAACACGGTCGGCTGGGCCAACCTGGGCGGACAGACGCTCGGCATCACGAACTACCTCAAGTACGACCGCACGCGAACCGTCCCGTGCGGCGGCAACCTGTTCGCCAACCTGTACGAGGCCGACGTTCGCCACACCACCACCTACCGCTGGACGAGCGGCGGCGGCCAGTGCCCGTGCGCGGCGGGCTCGGCGTTCTACCTGAACGCCGTATCGGCGCACGAGTTCGGCCACGTCATCGGCCTGTGCCACGTCAACACGCCGTCGTCGCTGATGTACCCCAGCTTCGGCGCGTGCGAGAACAAGAACAAGGGCTCGGACGAGAATGCGGGCGAGAACGCGACCTGCTGGTAGCCGCGACCGGATTCCGACCCGCTGCGAAGGCCGCCGAGATCTCGGCGGCCTTCGTGTTTTCGGGGCTCAGCTCCGGGTTTGACACCCCTGGGGGTGGGTTCTACCATCCGCGCCGCCTCGGGGCGGGTTCGTCCGTGGATCCCCGTGGCGCAGGAACCGCGTGGCCGCCTCGACTCCCGCACCGACATCCGCCGCCGGAGCGCGCTCCGTGATGTCGGCGCGTCGGCCCTCCTGGCGCACCTGGCTGATCGGCCGGCCGCTCACGACCGCGGACGCCGAGCACGAGACGATCGGCAAGGCGGTCGGGCTCGCCGTGTTCTCGTCGGACAACCTGTCGTCGACGGCCTACGCGACCGAGGAGATCCTGCTGATCCTGGCCGCGGCCGGCGCGACGGCGTTTGCCTGGGCCCAGCCGATCTCGATCGCGATCGCCGCGCTGATCGTCATCGTGGCCGTGTCCTACCACCAGACGATCCGGGCCTATCCCAACGCCGGCGGCGCGTACATCGTCGCGCGCGAGAACCTGGGCGAGCTCCCGGCACAGTTCGCGGGCGCCGCGCTCTTGACCGACTACGTGCTCACGGTCGCGGTCTCGGTCTCGGCCGGCGTGGCTCAGATCGCGTCGGCCGCGCCCGTGGTCTTTCCGTACCGCGTGCCCCTGGCCGTCGTCGTCGTGCTGGCGATCATGATCGTCAACCTGCGCGGGACGCGGGAATCCGGTGTGGTGTTCGCCGTCCCGACCTACCTGTTCCTCGTGACGATCGGCATCGCGGTGCTGGTCGGCCTGGCCCGCTACGCCACGGGCACGCTCGGCACCGTCGTCGACCCGCCGCCGATCGCGCACGAGGGTCCGCTGCACGCGCTGACGCTGTTCCTGCTGCTCCACGCGTTCTCGAGCGGCACCACCGCGCTGACCGGCATGGAGGCGATCGCCAACGGGGTCACCGCGTTCCGCGAGCCGCGGGCGCGCAACGCCGGCGTGACGCTCGTGTGGATGGTCGTGCTCGTCGGCGGCCTGTTCGTCGGGTTGACGTTCCTGGCCGTCCACGCCGGCACGATCCCGGGCGAGACCGAGACGGTGATCTCGCAGCTCGCGCGCACCGTATTCGACGGACGCGGCTTGGCCTACCTGGCCGCCGTGGGCTCGACCACGCTGATCCTGTTCCTCGCGGCCAACACCGCTTTCAATGGCTTTCCGCGTCTCGGCGCGCTGCAGGCCGCGGACGGCTTCCTGCCCCGGCAGCTGACCTATCGCGGGAGCCGCCTCGTCTATTCGCGAGGCATCATCGTGCTGGCCGTGGCCGCGTCGCTGCTGATCGTCGCGTTCCAGGCGCGGGTGACCGCGCTGATCCCCTTGTACTGCATCGGCGTGTTCCTGTCGTTCACGCTGTCGCAGGCCGGGATGACGCGCCGCTGGTGGAAGATCGGTCATCTGGCCCGCGGCCAAGAGGTCGTCGAGCGCGCGTCCGTGCTGCGCGCCGAGCGGGGCTGGGTGCTGAAGATGCTGCTGAACGGTCTCGGTGCGGCCTGCACGGCGCTGGTCGTCGTCGTGTTCGCCGTGACCAAGTTCGCTAGCGGGGCGTGGATCGTCGTGCTGCTCATGCCGCTGCTCGTGCTGTGGTTCTTCGCCATCCACCGGCACTATCGCGACCTCTCGGCGCGCCTGTCGCTCGACGACTACGGCGCGCCCCCGCGCGTCCACCGGCAGCGCATCCTGGTCCCGGTCTCGAGCATCCATCGCGGAACGCTCGCCGCCCTGCGCTACGCGCGCTCGCTCTCGGACGACGTGACCGCGGTCCACGTGTCGCACGACCCGGAGGGTGTGGCCAGGCTGCGTCAGGAGTGGGAGCGCTGGGGGGACGGCGTACGGCTCGTCGTGCTCGAATCTCCGTACCGGCTGTTGCTCGAGCCGCTGCTGGATTACGTCGAGCAGGTCGCCGTCCTGCGTCAGCGCGACGAGGTGCTGACGATCGTCGTGCCGCAATTCGTTCCGTATCGCTCGTGGCACAACCTGCTCCACGCGCAGACCGCCGTGTTCCTGCGCATGGCGCTCCTGTTCCGGCCCGGAATCGTCATCACCAGCGTGCCGTATCAGATCCGGCAGTCGGCGACCGAGGAAGGGAGCGTTTGATGCGCGTCATCGTCGTGGGGTGCGGCCGGCTCGGCTCGGATCTGGCGTACCGGCTGTCCGAGCAGGGTCATGAGGTCACGGTCGTCGACCAGCAGGCATCCGCGTTCGACAATCTGCGGCCCGATTACCGCGGTCGGACGGTGCAGGGCGATGTGCTGGCCGAGGGCGTGCTCGAGCGCGTGGGTGCCGACAAGGCGGACGCGCTCGCCGCGGTCACCAACTCCGATCCGATCAACGCCGTCGTGGCCCGCGTGGCGCGCGTGGCGTTCTCGATCCCGAACGTCGTCGTGCGCAGCTACGCACCGAGCTGGATCCCGATGCACGAGGCCTTCGGCTCGCAGGTCGTCAGCTCGACCACCTGGGGTGCGCAGCGCATCGAGCAGCTGCTGCTGCACGGCGCGGCCCCCAGCGTGTTCTCGGCCGGGCACGGCGAGGTCGAGCTGCACGAGCTGACCGTGCCCGCCGCGTGGTCCGGCCGGCTGCTCTCGCTGTTCGTCGGCGAGGGCTCGCTCGCGGTGGCGCTGACCCGCGGCGGCCGCGCCAGCCTACCGGGCCCCGATACGCGCCTCGAGACCGGAGACGTTCTGCACGTCAGCACGACCCAGGCCGGCCTGGAGGCGCTGCGGCGCCGTCTCGAGGAGAGGAGCGATCGATGTTCGTCCTGATCGCCGGCGGCGGCCGCACCGGGGCCACGCTGGCCCACACGCTGATCGCCCAGGGGCACGAGGTGCGGGTGATCGAGCACCGTCGCGACGTGCTGGCGCACCTGCACCGCGAGCTGCCGACCCAGGTGATCCACGAAGGCAACGCGGCGAATCCCCAGGTGCTCGAGGAGGCGGACATCCGCCGCGCGCAGGTCGTGGCGGCGAGCCTGGTCACGGACGCCGACAACCTGGCCCTGTGCTTCCTGGCGCGCAAGCTCTACGCCGTCCCGCGCACGATCGCCTGCATCAACAACCCGCGCAACGCGTGGCTGTTCGACGCGCGCTTCCACGTCGACGTGGCGCTGAACCAGGCGCAGATCTTGGCCAGCCTGATCGAAGAAGAGATGTCGCTCGGCGACATGATGACGCTGCTCAAGCTGCGGCGCGGGCGCTACTCGCTGGTCGAGGAGAAGATCCCCGAGGGGGCCAAGGCCGTGGGGCGGACGATCGTGGAGCTGTCCCTGCCCAAGAAGTCGGTGATCGCGGCGGTGCTGCGCCATGGCGAGATCCTGATTCCGCGCGGATCGCTGCGCTTCGAGGTGGGGGACGAGGTGCTGGCCATCGTCGACCACGACGCCGCTCCCGAGCTGGCCGCGCTGCTCGGCGCGCTCGACGCCTGACGCAGGGACCCCGTGGTGCTACGCTGCCGCCGCGCCCGAGCGGCGCGCGCGGAGGTAGCCCGTGAGCCAAGTGCTGATCGTCGGAGCGGGAGGCGTCGGGGGCGTCGTGGCGCACAAGTGCGCCCAGGTCCCGGCTGTGTTCGAGCGCATCCTGCTGGCCAGTCGGACGCTGGCGCGCTGCGCGAGAATCCGCGACGACGTTCGCGCGCTGCAGGGACGCGAGATCGAGATCGCGCAGTTCGATGCCGACGACGTCGACCAGACGGTGCGCCTGCTCGAGCGCGAGCGGCCCGACCTGCTGATCAACGTGGCCCTGCCCTACCAGGACCTGCCGCTGATGGACGCCTGCCTGCGCGCCGGCGTGGACTACCTCGACACGGCGAACTACGAGCCGCCCGACGTGGCCAAGTTCGAGTACAAGTGGCAGTGGGCCTACCGCGAGCGCTATCGCGAGGCCGGACGGATGGCGCTGCTCGGCGCGGGCTTCGATCCGGGGGTGACCAACGTGTTCTGCGCGTACGCGCAGAAGCACCTGTTCGACGAGATCCACACGGTGGACATCCTCGATTGCAACGGCGGGGACCACGGGCATCCGTTCGCCACGAACTTCAACCCCGAGATCAACATCCGCGAGATCACCCAGCCCGGCCGGTACTGGGAGAACGGCGAGTGGCGCGAGATCCCGGCGATGTCGATGTCGATGGACTTCGACTACCCGGGGGTCGGCGTGCGCCGCTCGTACCTC
>Ga0180063_1000055_pt1 | contig 25296 bp, 19 predicted proteins | sample EasRivT47_16_10D_FD_121776 | JGI IMG/M metagenome (GOLD analysis project Ga0180063, IMG submission 121776) | Soil microbial communities from meander-bound floodplain in the East River, Colorado, USA - East River metaG ERMLIBT47_16_10D | ecosystem: Environmental > Terrestrial > Soil > Floodplain ...
CGTCGGCGGTCGCTCTCGTCCCGCCGCCGATGTCGGGCTTGCTCGCTGTCAGCAGGTACACGACCCCACCCAGGAGCGCGTTGATCTGGATGTCCTTGTGCGCCAGGTCGTAATCGAAGTAGTTCGCGCCGGCGAACCCCACGGTGCCGTCCGACGACGCGTCGCGGAACGCGCCGGCGGCGGCGAGCCACTGATTCGAGTCGACCGGCTTGACCGCGCGCGTGCCGTCCGGATTGCGCTCGAGGTAGCGGATGCCCTCGGGGGTGTCGCGGACCATCTTGCGCTCGGAGGCATAGGCCGCGGCGCGCCGGCTCTCGAACTCGTCCCGTTGCGGATTCACGTCGTAGCGCGCGAACGTCACCTCGCGCCGCACGACGACCGTCCGACCCCCAACGCTCCAGTTCTGCTGGCCGTTCGTCCGCTCGAGCAGCCGGAACACGGCGCCGCTCGGATCGCGCTGGGCCGCGTAGCGGTCCACCTCCTCGTTCGAGAGCACGGGCGACTCGAGCCCGGTCTGCAGCAGAGCCAGCTTGGTGCGGTAGAACTGCTGCGCGTCGATCCAGACCCGCCCGCGGTACAGGCTGCGGCCGGGCTCGGATTCGGCCGGCGTGAACTCGAGCACGTAGGCGTCGCGCCCGTCGATCGCCTCGCGTCCCACGCGCCGGTAGCGATAGGTTCGGTCGAGCGTGAGGTCGAGCGGCAGCGTGAACACCTTCTCGGGCTGGATCAGCGGGATCTCGGGGAACTTGTCCCACGGCACGCGGTTCCCGTTGACGCGATAGCCCGTCTCCTCCCACTCCAGCGCGCCGCCGCGCTCCCAGAAATAGCGGGCGTCGATCGAGACGTCGATCGTCCCTCCGCCCTGGGCCAGCTTGGCGTGATAGTCGATCCGCGCCTCGGCGATCCAGCGCTCGAGCCGGTCATCCTCGGCACGCTGCACTTCCTGGTAGCGAGCCACGATCTCCTCGGCCGTCAGCTCGCGCGTGCTCGTGGTCTCGATGGCCTCCGGATCGAGGTCGAAGCCCGCGCTTCCCGTGGGCCGCTCGTACAGCACGGCGCTCGGCGCCGGCCCGCGCGCGATGCGCACGATGCGCCCTCGCCCTCCCGCGCTCGCCGGGCTCGAGCCCACGGGTCGCTCGTCCCCCGTCGAGGGATCGAGCCAGCGCACGTTCTCGGCGAACGGCGTGTCGAGGACGACACGGTCGTCGGCCGTGTCGGGCGTGCCCGAAGCCGGCGCGAGGATCCACAGGATCGTCGCCGACCCGTCCGGTCCGACGAACCCGCCGAGCGCCTCGGCATCGACGCGCGGCTCCCCGCTCGGCCCTTCGAAGCGCACGCGGCCGGACGGCGCGGGTGCAAAGCCGCTGCCCAGCGCGCGCTCGGCGCCGCCGATCCAGCGCAGCCGATCGAGCGCTCCCGGCTCGTCGGGCACGAGGTCGACCAGCGCCGCCGAGGCGCCGGCCGCAAGCGCGCGCAGAGCGCCCGCGGGGGCAGCCCACGGGTCCTGGCTCGCCCGCGCGACGTAGGCCCAGACGGTGGCCGCCGGCGGGTGCAGGAGGTTCTCGGCCAGGAAGGCCCGCACGGACTCGGGCTCTCCCGACGACGCGACGCGCACCGGGATGATGTCCACGTAGGCCGCGATGTCCCGCTCCCACAGCGCGCGGGCGTGATCGAGGTCCGCGACCGGCAGCGTCGCCAGCACGACGCGCGGGGTCGGGCCTGCGGCTTCGGCGCGGATCGCAAGCGCCGAGGCCTTGAACAGGAAGGCGTACGCGTCGGGGGTCGTGCCGAGCGACTGAGCGTCGCCGATCTCGATCGCCTGCAGCCGGCCCGGAAAGGCGCGGACCGCGCCGCGCACGAAGGCCAGCCAGGCGTCGAGCGCGTCCGGCACGAGCGACGACGGCACGCCGCCCTGCGGCAGGTAGAGTGGATGGACCGGTTCGAGCGCGAGCACGACCGTGGACCCGGACGCGACGATCGACTCGACCGCGGCCTGGAGCGGCGCCCAGTCGGCACGACCGGCCTCGGGCTCGATCGAGTCCCAGCGGGCCACGAGCCGGACCAGCCCGGTGTCGGCCGACAGGGCCGGTAACGCGCCGACCGCGCTCGACTCGACGCTCGCGCCGAGCGAGACCAGCCGCGCGGGCTCCTCGGCCGCGACGAGTCCGGCCCCCAGGGCCAGCCACACCGCGACGAGACACCGTCGCAATGGCGAGCCCGAACGATCCGATCGTGTGTGCGCCATGCTCGTCGTCGCCGCCCGCTTCGCGCGGCCGAGCATTGTTCGCGGGGCGCCCGGCCGCTGTCAAACCGGGCCGCTTGACACGCTCTACCGCGCCTACCTACCTTCGTCGCGTCGGCCCGTGCCGAGCCGGAGCGCCCTTGCCCACGTCGAGCCCGATCACCCTGACGACGGATTTCGGGCTCGAGGACACCTATGTCGGTCAGCTCAAGGGCGCGATTCTGGCCATCGATCCGGAAGCGACGATCGTCGATCTGTGCCACCACGTGGCCCCGTTCGACATTCAGGGCGGATCCTATGCGCTGGAAGTGGGTTGCTTCGCCTTCCCGGCGGGCTCGATCCACGTGGCGGTCGTCGACCCGGGTGTCGGGACCGACCGACGCCTGCTTGCGGTTCAAGCCGGCGGACACCGCTTCCTCGCTCCCGACAACGGGCTCCTCGGCCGCGTGCTCGAGCGAGCGACGCCGTGGGTCGCCCACGCGATCCAGAACCGGTCCTACTTCGGTCCGCGCACGTCACGGACCTTCGCCGCGCGCGACGTGCTCGGGCCGGTGGCCGCCTGGATCGGGCGTGGGGTCGAGCTCGAGCGCCTGGGTCCGGCGGTGACCGACCTGGTCGGGCTCACGATCGAGCGGCCGCGGCTCGAGCTCGGCCACGCGGTGCGCGTGCCCGTCCTGGCCGTCGACCGCTTCGGCAACGTGGTTCTCGACGTGACGGCCGAGGCGCTCGGCGCGCTGCTCGGCCACGCCCCGGACGAGAGCACGGAGCTCCAGCTCGCGGCGGAGGGCGGCTCCGTCGAGCGCTTCGCGCGCACGTACGGCGAGACAGCGGGCCGCGAGCCGTTCTTCCTCGTCAACTCGGCCGGCTACCTCGAGGTGGCGGTCGCTGCCGGCCGGGCGGACGAGACGCTGGGCCTGCGGATCGGGATGCACCCCGCGCTGCGGGTCGACCGCTAGCGCACCACGGCCGGGGGCCGGCGGGCTCGGTTTGCCGGCGTCCCGTCGGGGCCTAAGTTCTCCGTCGGAGTCGTGTGTGCGCTGATGCCCCTCGTCGGAACACTGAACACCATGCCGCTGGCCGACCTGCTGCAGTGGGCGGGCTCGTCGCGGCGCACGGGCACGCTACACGTCGAGCTGGACAAGATCGTCAAGGAGATCCACTTCCGCGACGGGGAGATCGTCGGCTGCTCGACCGACGACCCGCCCGAGTTCCTGGGTCAGTTCCTGATCGGGCGCGGCCGGATCACCGAGCGCCAGCTGCTCGAGGGGCTCGCCGCGCAGGAGGCCTCGGGCAAGCACCTGGGCGCGATTCTCGTCGAGCGCGGAGCGCTGCGGGCCGAGGAGCTATCGTCGCACCTGACCGCCAAGGCCGAGGAGACGATTCTCAGTCTGTTCGACTGGCCCGAGGCTCGATTCCGCTTCGAGGACGGAGCGTCGCCCGAGACCCAGGCCTTCCCGGTCAGCCTGCGCGTCGAGGAAGTGCTGCTGCGCGGCGTCCAGCGCTTCGACGAGATGCAGCGGATCCGGCAGGTCCTGCACGACCCGGCGCTCGTGCTGCGCCCCACCGACACGCCGCCGCCCGCGGCCCTGCTCGACCATCCGGCTGCGCGCAGCGTCTACGAAGCGACCGACGGTGAGCGAACGCTGGCCGACGTGCGGCTCCACGTCCGCGGCTCGGAGTACTTCGTCTACCGCTGCTTGTTCGAGCTGTTGCGCAGCGGCCACCTGGAGGTGGCCGGGACCCGGCGCGCACCGCCGGCCGTGGCACCGTCCAGGTCGAAGGCGCCCCCTGCGCTCGTGCTCACCGCCCCCGAGGACACGGACCGACCGACCGCAGCCGCGACGCGACCGCGCACGGGAGCGGTACCGCCCACCGTCGAGAAGAAGCTCCAGCGAGCACGGCGCGCCATGTCGAGCGGCGACGCGGAGAGCGCGCTCGGCATCCTCGACGAGCTGTACCACGAGCTCCCGGGAGACGACGCGCTGCGCCGGCTCACGCTCGAGGCCGAGGCGGCGTTCGTCGAGAAGGCGTACCGTCACTACCTTCCGGCACGCAAGCTCGTCCAGCTGAATCGTCCGATGGAGGAGCTCACCGGGCGCGCGTTCTCGCCCAAGGAGTTCTTCCTGATCAGCCGCATCGACGGCACCTGGGACGTCAAGTCGATCGTCCAGCTCGCGCCGCTGCGCGAGGCCGACACGCTGCGCACGCTCAAGCGGCTGCGCGAGGCCGGCGTGATCGAGCTACGCGATCCACCCGGCACCGCCTGAGCGGTCCTGTGGCAGACTGCATCCCGTGTCGACCCCGCGCGCGATCCACGACTCCCGGTGCAAGGAGTTCCGGCTCAACGGCTTCGTGGTCCTGCGCGGCTTCCTGCCGCGCGACCTCGTGCAGGCGATGCACGAACAGCTGCTGCCGTTGCTGCTCGCCGAGCACGAGCGCTACGCGCGCGGCGAGTCCCGGGCATTCCGCTCCCTCGGCCGCCTGTCGCTCGACATCGGGCATTCGATCCGGGTCCTCGGCGGGCCGCTGGCCGACGAGCGTTACCTGCGCCACCCGGAGATCGAGGAGCTGGTTCGCGCGATCCTCGGTCCCGAAGGGACCTGGAAGCGCGGCTGGACCCAGGTCGAGTGTGCCTGGAAGGAGTGCCGGCACATGAACTGGCACTCGGACGTGCCGCTGGCCGACGCCGCAGCGACCGGCGTGCCGCGCACCACGCGCATCACCTACAACGTCCCGCTGGTCGATTTCACCTGGGCCAACGGGGCGCTCGAGATGCTGCCCGGGACGCACCTGCACCCGCGTCCGTTCCTGGCCGACCCGTTTCATGACGTGCGGGTGTATCCCGTGCCGCTCGACTTGAGCGTCGGCGATGCGCTCCTGCGGGACGGCAACACTCTGCACCGTGGGACACCGAACCTCACGGACACCCCGCGCCCCATGCTCGACCAGACGTACAAGAGCATCGGCTGAGCTCAGCCCGCGGCCAGGGGACAGAGCAGCCCCTCGTCGACGAGGACGGACGCCGCGGCCACGAGCGCGGGGGCCGCGTCCAGGAGGCTCAGACCTCCCGGCGCGGCGAGCACCGCTTGCGCGAGCGCCGCCTCGTCCGGGGTTCCATCGTGCAGGAAGGGCCAGGCCGGATCGCCGGACGCGTCGACGCGCCGACCGACGACGTGGTAGCGCACGGCCGGGTAGAGGCGCGTGCGCGCCGTCCAGGCCGGCGGTCGCTCCGAGCTGGCCGCGGGCCCGCTCAGGATCCGACACACCTCGCCCCCGCGCCGCGCGAGCAGCCCGCGGTATTCGGCGCCCGTCGAGCGAATCTCCGGCTGCTGCCGGTAGAGCGCGTAGGTCTCGAACGCGACATCCGCTCCCTGCTCGCTCAGCGTGACGGGGCGGTCTTCGACCGGATGCGCGTCGAGCAGCGCGGACACAGCGCCGCGCAGCCGCTCGGCGTAGGACGGGATCGTGAGCGCCTGGCCCGCGAAGTCGGACGCCCGGGCCGAGGTCTCGCGCCAACGCGCGCGATCGGCGAGCAGTTGCGCCGCAGGCTCGACGGCGGCACGCCAATCGACGCGCGGGCCGCGTCGCGTGAGATGCGTCGGCGCGAGAACGCCGGTTTCCCCCGGCCGTACCAGATCGCGCAGCCCGCCCCAGTCCGCGGCGACGACCGGCAGGCCGCTCGCCAGCGCCTCGGCCACCACGAGGCCGAAATTCTCGATCCGGCAGGTCGTCAGGTGCACGAGCAGGTCGGACGCGCCCATCAGATCGCCCAGCGCCGCATGCGGCAGGCTGCCCAGCCGGTGCACGCGCTCGCCGACCCCGAGCTCCGCCGCGCGGGCGTCGATCGAGCGAGCGTAGGTGCCGCGCGTCACTCCCTCGGCCGAGCCGACGACGAGTAGGTGCGCATCGGGGACGTCATCGAGCAGCGCTCGCAGCCACTCGACGGCGAGATGCAGGTTCTTGCGCCGGTCGAAGCTCGATACGGCGAGGATCCAGCGGGCCTCGGCCGGCAGGCCGAGCCGCCCACCCAGCTCGCGGCGCCGCACCGCGCGATCCGGCGCCGGACGGAACGTGTCCGTGTCCGCGAACAGCGGGACGAGCCGGAGCTCGGGCCGCGGCGGGTCGAGCAGCCGCTCCGCGATCTCGATGCACGCGCGGCAGCTCACGAGGATCGCGTCCGTCGTGCGCAGCGTCGGCGCCACGTAGGCCCAGAAGCCGGCGTCGGCGAACGAGCCGTGGTCGAGAAACAGGCGGCGCGGCCCCACGGGGCGCGAGCCGCCGAAGAGCAGCACCTGCAGGTCCGCTCGCGCCGGATCGGTCACCGTCGGGAACGACTGCTCGAGCACGCGGGCGGCGACGCGGTTCACCGCCCCGACGCCGCCGTAGCCGCTGGCGGTGCCGGCGAACGAGACGAACAGCCCCCCCACGTCCGGCTCAGGCTGCAGACGGGCCGTCGAGCAGCACGACCGCGCCCGCCACCCGTCGCTCGTGGGTCAAGCTCACGTGGACCCGCTCGACGCCGATCGCCCGCGCCCGCTCGGCCGCTCGGCCGTGCAGCCGGATCTGCGGACGGCCCGCGCTGTCGCGCACGACCTCGACGTCGCGAAAGCCGATCCCGCCCGACCAGCCGGTCCCGAGCGCCTTCAGGCACGCCTCCTTCGCCGCGAACCGTGCCGCGAGCGCGAGCGTGCGGTCGGCCCGGCCGGCGCAATCGTGGATCTCGCCCGCGGTGTAGATCCGTTGCTCGAAGCGCGACCCGTGCTCGGCAAGGGCCCGCTCCAGGCGGTCCACCTCGACGAGGTCGATCCCCACGCCGACCGTCATGGCACCCCCATGGTGGTGCGTAGATTGTGGGACTCTAGCGCGTAACTCATTGTTCGAACTGTACTTAGAACGCATGCTCCCATGTTCGACATGTCCGAATCGGGTTCTGCGGACGCTCCGCCCCCAGCCGACCGAAGTGGATCGGCATGCCGCACTCCGGCGCGGTACCTGGACTGGCACTCGAGGCCGATACGCGACAATCTCCGCACCACCATGGGCGTGTATAATACCGACCGCCTCGCACCCCCCTGGAGCAGGATCGCAACTCCTTCATCCAGCGTGGGTTGCGGGGTCGGGATCTGCGACGCCGAGGGCGGCTTCAGATGAGCCAGGGCGAGAAGAAGATCCTGGAGCAGCTCGGCCCCGCAGGGATCGCGCGGGCGCTCGCCGACCTGCTCGACACCGGACGCCTCGTCCAACTCGCGAACGCCTGCGCCTTGCGTTACCCGGGCATGCGCACGCAGTCGCAGAGCCGCGGCCGGCTGCTCGCGGACCTGGCGGACAAGTCGCTCGCCGATGACGCCGCGGGGCTCGCGGTGCTACGGATCCTCGACAAGCAGTCGCGTGCCGCGCGCAGCGAGTGGCGCCGTCTCGAGCCGGCCGAGCGGGCGCGGCGGCTGGCGGATGAGGCCCTGCTGCGCGGCGACGGCAAGGTCGGACTCCACCTCTACCTGCTCGCGAGCGCGGACGACGCGGACTCCGAGGAATCGAAGTCGGCGCGGGAACGGCTGCTGCAACACACGAAGGACGCTCAGGAGACTCCGCCCGCGCCGGCCGGACCGACACGGGAGGAGTCGCGGCTGCGCAAGCGTGCGGCGGAGTTCGAAAAGAAGCTGCAGTACCTCGAGGGGCAGCTGCAGAAGAGCCGCGAGGCCGAGCGGTTGACCAAGCGCGACCTGATCCAGCGCAAAGGAGAGCTGGCGGAGTCGCGCATGCTCGTCGAGCGACTGCGCAACGAGATCCACGAGGCCCAGGAAGCCGCGCGGCGCGCGGTCGCGACGCGGCCGCCCGCCGAGGCCACGCCCCCGCTCGAGGATCTGGCGCGGGCCGTGAGAAAGCTCGCGAGCGAGCAGCGACGGCTGACCCACAGGCTGGATCGGCCGGCGGAGCCGGACGCGCCCGCCGAGGCGCCCCCCGTCGCGGTCGACCCGGCCTCGCTCGCGCCCGTCGTCGAGGCGCTCGAGCTGCTGCGCAAGGAGCTCTCCGCCTCGCGCCGGGAAGCCAAGCGCGAGGTCGATTCGCACACCGCGGTGCTCGAGGAGATCCGCGCCGGGCTGCAGCGTCGAGCCGATGCCGCCGCGGCGTCCGGTCCCGCGCGACGCCCGCGCGCCAAGGGCGAGCCCGAGCGCATCGGCGTCTTCATCGACGTGCAGAACATGTACTACGGCGCGCGGCGCCTGAAGGGCAAGCTCGACTTCGACGCGCTGCTGCAAGAAGCCGTGCGGGAGCGGCGGCTGATCCAGGCCTCGGCCTACGTCGTCGAGTCGAAGGAGGTCGACCAGAGCGGGTTCATCGCGCTGCTCGAGCAGCGCGCGATCGAGGTCCGGCGCAAGACCCTGCGCATCCGCGTCGACGGCTCGATGAAGGGCGACTGGGACATGGAGCTCGCGCTCGACATCCTCGATGCGGCGCCGCGTCTCGACGTGGTGGTGCTGGTCTCGGGCGACGGCGACTTCACCTCGCTGGTCAAGCGCGTGAAAGCGATGGGGCCGCGCGTCGAGGTCATCGGCTTCCCGCGCACGACCGCCAAGTCGCTCGTCGAGGCCGCAGACGAGTACCATCCGCTCGACCGCCGGTTCATGATCTACCCCACGCGCGCCAAGTCGCAGCCGAACGCCGCCGATGCGCCCGTCGAGCCGACGGTCGAGGCCGCAGACGCGCCACCCGCGGAGCCCGAGAGCGAGCCGGTCCCGGCCTAGCCCTCCGAATCGACGAACGCGATCTCGCCCGTGGGGCTCGCGCGCAGGTGGCGGCGGGTCGCACGCCACTCGGGCAGCACGAACACGCGTCCGACGCGTCCGCCGGCCTCGATGTGCAGGTCCTTCTCCACGTGGAAGTGCCCCAGGACCACGGCGTCATGCCCCTCGGCGATCCGCGATGCGGCGTAGGCGCGCACGATCGCCTCGGGGAACGAGCCCTTGAAGTCGAGGTTGGCCGTGCGCAGCCGGCGCTCGAGCGAGGCGATGGCCGCGCGCCGCAGCGAGCGTGGCAACACGGCAAGCGCGGCCCAGGCCGGCGTCGAGCGGCTCACTCGGCGCCACGTCCTGTAGAGACGGTCCGCGGGGTTCGCCAGGTCGCCGTGGATCGCGAACAAGCGCAACGGGCCGGCCATTTCGACGATGCCCCGTTCCGTCGCGTCGTCGACGGCGCTTCCGGCATAGCCACGCGCGATCTCGAAGTCTCGGTTCCCCTCGAGGTAGCGCACGTGGACGCCCGCGCTCCGGAGCGAGCGCAGCTTCTCGACGACCGCTGCCTGGTGCGGCTCCTCGAGCGCGCGGTCGCCGACCCACACCACGAACAGGTCGCCCATCAGGACGATGCGGTCCGCCTCGCGGCCGAGCCGATCGAGGAGCCGCAGGAAGTCCGGCAGCGCCGGATCGTTCGGCTCGAGGTGGACGTCGCCGATGAATGCGAGATCGCGTCCGCCGCTCAAGTGTCCTGCTCCGCGCTGGTCACGGCTGCCTCCGGGCCCGCCAGAAACTCGTCGCGGAACTTCGCGAAGCTCCCGGCGACGATCGCCTCGCGCATCCGCCGCATCAGACTCAGGTAGTAGGTCAGGTTGTGGATCGTGTGCAGCCGCGCGGCGAGGATCTCGCCCGAGACGTACAGGTGCCGCAGGTAGGCCCGGCTGAAGCGCGTGCAGGCCTCGCAACCGCAGCCCGGGTCGAGCGGCGCCGGGTCGCGGCGGTGCTCGCTGCGCTTGATCCGCACCGGACCGCGCGAGGTGAAGAGCCAGCCGTTGCGCGCGTTGCGCGTGGGCATCACGCAGTCGAAGAGGTCGACGCCGGCGTCGACCGCCGAGACGAGGTCCCGCGGGCGACCGACGCCCATCAGGTAGCGTGGACGATCGTCGGGCAGGAGCGGCGCCGTGACGCGCGTCGCGGTCTCGATCGCGCTCTCGGGCTCGCCGACCGAGACCCCGCCGATCGCGTAGCCCGCGAAGTCGAGGGCGCAGATCGCCGCCGCGCTCGCTGCGCGCAGGTCGGCGTGCATGCCGCCCTGCACGATGCCGAACGCCACACCCGGCCCGCGGTAGGCCTCGCGCGAGCGACGAGCCCAGCGCGTCGTGCGCTCGACGGCGGCGGCGATCGCCGCGTGCGGCGCCGTGGCCGGCGGACACTCGTCGAGGACCATCGCCACGTCCGAGCCGAGCGCGGCCTGGATCTGCATGCTCGACTCGGGCGTCAGTCGGCGCGACGATCCGTCGAGGTGCGAGCGAAAGGCCACGCCCTGCTCGTCGACCTCGGCGAGGGCGGCGAGCGAGAACACCTGGAACCCGCCCGAGTCGGTCAGGATCGGCCCGTCCCAGCCCATGAAGCGCTGCAGGCCGCCGAGCTCGGCGACGACGTCCTCGCCCGGGCGGAGGAACAGATGATAGGTGTTGGCCAGCACGATCTCCGCGCCGCAGCGCACGAGCTCCCGCGGACTCACGGCCTTCACCGCACCCTGCGTCCCCACGGGCATGAAGGCCGGCGTGTGAACGACGCCGTGCGCGAGCCGCAGCGTCCCGGCACGCGCGCATCCGTGGCGCGCTTCGACCGCGAAGGCGAACGTGCTCAATCGCGCGACCTCACGAGCATCGCGTCTCCGTAGGAGTAGAAGCGGTAGCCCAGAGCGATCGCGCGATCATACGCCGCCAGCACGCGCTCGCGTCCTGCGAAGGCGCACACCAGGATCAACAGCGTCGAGCGCGGGAGGTGGAAATTCGTCACGAGCTCGTCCACGACGCGGAACGCGTGGCCCGGACGGAGGAACAAGTCGGTGCTCCCCGAGCCGGGCTCGACCGAGCCGTCCTGGCGCGCCCGGTGCTCGAGCGCGCGCACGACGGTGGTCCCGACCGCCACCACGCGCCCGCCCGCTCGGCGCGTGCGCTCGATCGCCTCGGCCGTCGCCACGGGGATCGCAAACCGCTCGGCGCCGAGCCGGTGGTCCTCGACCCGCTCCGTGCGCACCGGCTGGAACGTGCCGGGTCCGACGTGGAGCGTCAGGTAGGCCGTTCGCACGCCCCGGGCCTCGAGCGCGGCGAGCGTCCCGCGCGTGAAGTGCAGGCCCGCGGTCGGCGCCGCGACCGCGCCCGGGATTCGCGCGAACACGGTCTGGTAGCGCTCGCGGTCGAGCGCGGCGAGATCGGGATCCGCCGGATCGGGCCGCGAGATATAGGGTGGCAGCGGGATCGCGGCAACCCGCTCGACGATCTCCGTCACGTCCCCCGCGTCGGCCTCGAGCGAGACCAGGAACCGCTCGTCGCTCCGCCCATGCACGAGCGCGCGCAGCCCGTGGCCGAGATCGAGTCGCGCTCCGACCAGCGGAGCCCGCGCCGCCCGCACCAGACACGACCAATCGGTCGTCCCGACCCGCTCGACGAGCAGGAGCTCGACGCGACCGCCCGACGCCTTGTGGCCGAGGAGCCGGGAGGGCACGACGCGGGTGTCGTTCAGGACGACGAGATCGCCCGGCCGCAGCCAGGCCGGGAGGTCGTGAAAGCGCGCGTCCTCGATCGCGCCGCTCGCTCGCTCGAGGACGAGCAGGCGCGCGTCGTCGCGCTGGGCCGCCGGCCGCTGCGCGATCCGCTCGGGCGGCAGGGCGTAGTCGAAGTCGGCGAGCCTCATCGCTCGATCCCCGCGAGACGGCGCAGTACCGCGAGGTTCTGCCGGTCCTCGGCCAGGTCGGGTCCCTTGGGCGTTTCGAGAACCATCGGCAGGTCGGCGAACCGCCGGTCGCGCAGGATCGCGCGGAAGGTCGCGAGACCCGCCGACCCGTGGCCGATGTGCTCGTGGCGATCGCGCCGGCTGGCTCGCGGATGCTTCGAGTCGTTGAGATGGAACGCTCGGACGCGCGCCAGGCCGACCTCGCGATCGAGCTCGGCCATTGTCCGCGCGTAGGCTCGCGGGCTTCCCAGGTCGTAGCCGGCGGCCACGGCATGACAGGTATCGAAGCAGACCCCCAGGCGATCGCGGCAGCGGGCCCGCGTCAGGATGCGGCCGAGGTGCGCGAAGCGGTAGCCCAGGCTCGTGCCCTGTCCGGCGGTGATCTCGAGCAAGACCCGGACCGGATGCGCGCGACGGGCCGCCAGAGCTGCGTCGAGCCCCGCGGCGACGCGATCGAGACCTGCCGCCTCGCCGCTCCCCAGGTGCGCGCCGGGATGGAGCACGAGCGCCGGGACGCCGAGCGCGGCCGCCCGCGCGATCTCGTCGGCCAGCGCCACGACGGAGCGCTCGCGGATCTCCCGATCGGGCGACGCGAGATTGAGCAGATAGGAGGCGTGCGCGAGCGCGAAGCGCGCGAGGCCGCTCGCGGCGAGGCGCCGGCGGAACCGCGCGACCTCCTCTTCGGGAAGCACGCGTCCGGTCCACTGACGCGGCGAGCGAACGAAGATCTGGAACGCCTCCGCCCCCAGACTCGCCGTCCGGTCGAACGCCCGGTCGAAGCCGCCCTCGACCGAGACATGGCTACCCAGTCGCGGTCGCGCGGTGCGCATGCTCTGGCCCACGGGGCGACCAGGCTAGCAGCGTCAGCGAACGGCCCACCACAGCGCCGCGGCGGCGACGACGATCGCCGCGGCGAGCCAGGCCATGATCCGGAGCGCCGTCGATCGGGGCGCGACGGCGATCGCGGCCGGCGCCTCGACGAATCCGCGCACGCGCTCGAGCCGAGTCGCGAGGACTCCGTGGCCGGCGGCGCGCCGGAACACTTCTCGGTTGACGCGTCCGGGTCGCTGAGCCATGCGGCCGAAGAGCGCCTTCTCGAGCCGGCGCGTGCGATCGACCGCCGTCGGGTGCGCCACGGCGATCTCCGCCGCGCGCGGATCTCCGCGATCGACCATCTGCTGCAGCCGGCCCAGGTAGCGCAGCACCGATTCCGGGTCGTATCCCAGAGCGAGCACGGCCTCGAGCCCGCGCGCGTCGGCGTCGCGCTCGCGGTGCCGGCCGTAGCCCAGCGCGACGAGGTCGTTCGCGGCGCGACACCAGCCGGCCTCCGCGGATTCGCCCCCGTCACGCGCCAGGACGTCGAAGCCCATGCGGACGAGGCGCGTCGCCGCGTCCGCGCACGCCGCGTGCGTTAGCTCGTGAGCGAGGAGGAAGGCCAGCTCGGCCTCGTCCTCGAGGAACAGCAGCGTGCCGAGACTCAGCACGAGCGTGCCCGACGGGAGCGCGAGCGTGCGGAGCGCGCCCTCCTCGAGCAGCACCACCCGCACGGTCTCGGGCGCCCCCTCGATCCTGGCCCCGACCTGCCGGGCCACCGTGTCGAGGTACGCCGCGAGCGCCGGCGTCCCGACGAAGCGCCACTGCCGCTCGAGCGCGACGGTCATCTCGCGCTCGATCGCCGCGGCGAGCCGAGAGTCGGGCAGGTCGGCCGGGACCTTGCCGCCACGGCAATCGGCGCACCGATGCGCACGATGCGGCAACAACTCGGTCGATGCGAACGGCAGACCGCACTCCGAGCACTCGAAGACGAGCTTCGGCTCGCCCACTCCACCGATCGAGCGGGTCCCGCAGCGTGCACAGCGTCTGAGGATCTCGCTCGGCGCGAGCGAGCACGAGACTCCGGGAAGGACGCCCGGCGGCTCGCCGCAACGAGGACAGGCGGCCGCAGGTGCGGGCGCCGGGCCCACCGCCCCGGGCGCCGCTACCGCCCGGCGGTCCATCGGTCGCCGGCCCAGCCGGCGAGCAGTCCCACCGAGGCCCCGAGGACTGCCAGACCTGCCGGCCCGGCCAACGAGACGACCGGCAGGCCGCTCAGGAACCCCTGCGTGCCGGCCCAGTAGCCGACGAGCGCCCCGACGACGGCGAGGAGCGCGGGAAGCAGTGGCGAACCCGCGCGGCCGCCCGATCCCTCGACGCTGCGCCGCGGAATGTCGCCTGCGGGATCGAGGCTCGTCGCCGGCTCGGCCCACGGGTCGTAGGGCGGCGGCGCCGCGGCCGCCGCCTCCTTGCGCGCCGGGGCGTGGGGCGGCGGCGCAGGCGCGGACGGGCCCGAGCCGGTCTCGAGAGGCGTCGCCGCGCGGCTCCCGGTCCACGGCGCGCCGCCGGCAGCGGCCGGCACCAGCACGTACGGACGCGGCGCCGAGACGATCGGCACCATGCCCCCGCAGCCCGAGCAACGCCCGCGCTCGGCGTCCCGAGCCGTTTCGACCCGGTATCGCGCTCCGCAGGACGGACAGCAAACGATCACGATCGACCCCCGCAAACCGCGGCGAACATAGGTTCCTGCCTCGCGCCGGTCAAGCACGCGACTCGAGTGAACCCGCGACGTTGAAGTCCCTTGCGCCGTGGACGTTGGCCCGGATTCGCTGTGGTATATTCCCCGCTTCGCGCGCGCATCGTCCGCAAGGAGACCAGGATGAAGGTCTACTCGACGGCGGACCTCCGGAACGTGGCTCTCGTCGGGCACGGTGGTACCGGCAAGACGAGCCTGGTCTCGGCGCTGCTGTTCACGGCCGGCGCCGTCAACCGGCTCGGCCGGGTGGACGACGGCTCGGCCGTCACCGACTACGAGGACGAAGAGACGGAGCGCAAGATCTCGCTCCAGACCGCGCTCGCGCACCTCGATTGGAAGGGCCGCAAGGTCAACCTGATCGACACGCCGGGCTACGCCGCGTTCGTCTCGGATGCCAAGCTCGGCGTGGCGGTCGCCGACACCGTGCTGGTGCTGATCGAGGCGGTGGCGGGGGTGCAGGTCATCACCGAGCGTGTGTGGGGCTACGCGGAGCTCTTCGGCACCCCGACCGCCTTCGTCGTCAACAAGCTCGACCGCGAGAACGCCTCCTTCGAGCGCGCGGTCGCGGGGATCCGCGAGCGCTACGGTCGCACGGCCGTTCCGATCCAGCTCCCGATCGGCGCCGAGCACGATTTCTCGGGGGTCGTCGATGTCCTCGGAGGGCGGGCCTACCGCTTCGCCGCCGATCGCTCGGGAAAGGTGACCGAGGAGGCGATTCCAGCCACGATGGTCGACGACGTGCGTGCGGCCCGAGCCGCGTTGACCGAGATCGTGGCCGAGACCGACGACGCCCTGATGGAGCGCTTCTTCGAGGCGGGCGAGCTCGGCGCGGAGGAGCTCTTGGGCGGGCTGCGCCAGGCGATCGCCACGCGCCGTCTGTTCCCGATCCTGTGCGCGTCGGCCCTGCACGTCGTGGGCGCCCAGACCCTGCTCGACGCGATCGTCGAGCTGACCCCGTGCCCGTCCTGGCGCGAGGCCGTGGGCGTAGACCCGCGCAACCAGTCCGAGGTCCGCAGGCCCGTGGCCGAGGATCAGCCCGTGTCGGCCTTCGTGTTCAAGACGGTCGCCGATCCCTTCGCCGGCCGCCTGACGCTGTTCCGGGTCATGACCGGCACGCTCAAGCCGGACTCCCACGTCGTCAACCCGACGCGCGAGAACCACGCCGAGCGCCTCAGCAATCTGGCCGTGCTCCAGGGCAAGCAGGCGACCCCGGTGCCCGAGCTGCACGCCGGGGATCTCGGCGTCATCGCCAAGCTCAAGGAGACGCAGACCTCGGACACGCTCGCCGACACGGCGCGCCCGATCGTCTATCCGCGGGTCACGTTCCGCGACCCGGCCATCTCCTTCGCCGTGACCCCGAAATCGAAGGGCGACGAGGAGAAGATCTCGATGGCCCTGGCGCGGTTGATCGAGGAGGATCCGGTCCTGCGCGTGCGCCGCGACGCCCGGACGGGCGAGCTGCTCGTGTCGGGGACCGGCCAGCTGCACGTCGAGGTCGCGCTGACCAGGCTGAAGCGCAAGTTCGGCGTCGAGGCCGAGCTGCATCCGCCCAAGGTCCCGTACCTCGAGACGATCCGGCGCAGGGTCAGCGGGGTCGAAGGCAAGCACAAGAAGCAGTCGGGGGGCCGTGGCCAGTTCGGCGTGTGTGTCATCGACATGGAGCCGCTGCCCCACGGCGCGGGCTTCGAGTTCGTGGACAAGATCTTCGGCGGGTCGATCCCGCAGAACTACCGCCCCGCGGTCGAGAAGGGGGTGCGCGAGGCCTCCGAGCGCGGCTGGCGGGCCGGTTGCCCGGTCGTCGACTTCCGCGTGACGCTCACCGACGGCAAGTACCACGACGTCGACTCGTCCGAGATGGCGTTCAAGATCGCCGGCTCGCTGGCGTTCCAGGAAGCGATGCAGCAAGCGCAGCCCACGATTCTCGAGCCGGTGATGGCCGTCGAGATCACCGCGCCCGAGGAGGCGATGGGCGACATCATGGGCGATCTGTCCTCGCGGCGCGGCAAGCCGCAGGGCATGGAGGCCCACGGCACGATGCAGCGCATCCGCGCCCTGGTCCCGATGGCCGAGATGTTGAACTACGACGCGGCGCTCAAGTCGATGACCAGCGATCGCGGCTCGTACACGATGGAAATGGACCACTACCAGGAGGTTCCCGGCCCGATCCAGGAGAAGATCGTCGCCAAGCATGCGGCGAAGAACCAGGAACGAGCCGGGTGAAGGAGGCCTTCGTCCCCATCTCCGCGCTCGCCGCGCACGTCGGACAGCGCGTCCTCCTGCATGGCTGGCTGGCGCAGAAGCGCTCGTCGGGCAAGATCAAGTTCGTCGTGCTGCGCGACGGCACGGGCTACCTGCAGTGCGTAGCCGTCAGCGGCCAGACGAGCCCCGAGCTGCTCGACTCCTGCGACCGAGCGCCGCTCGAGTCGTCGCTCGAGGTGGCCGGCACGGTCCGCACCGATGCGCGCGCGCCCGGCGGCTTCGAGCTGGCCTTGGACGAGCTGCGCGTGCTGCACGCCTCGGCCGAGTTTCCGATCCAGCCCAAGGAACACGGCGTCGAGTTCCTGTTCGACCACCGCCACCTGTACTTGCGCTCGCGCACGCCCCAGGCGGTCCTGCGCGTGCGTCACGAGGTCGAGCAGGGCTGCCGGGATTTCTTCTACGATCGCGGTTTCGTGCTGATCGATTCGCCGGTGCTCACGCCGGCGGCCTGCGAGGGCACGACGACGCTGTTCTCGACCGACTACTTCGGCAGTCCGGCCTACCTGACCCAGTCGGGCCAGCTGTACCTCGAGCCGGCCTGCATGGCCTTCGGACGCGTGTACTGTCTGGGGCCGACGTTTCGCGCCGAGAAATCGAAGACCCGGCGGCACCTGACCGAGTTCTGGATGGTCGAGCCCGAGGTGGCGTTCCTCGAGCTACCCGGGCTGCTCGGGCTGGCCGAGGAGTTCGTGGCCTACCTCGTGTCCCGCGTGCTCGAGCGCTGCGCCGAGCCGTTGCGCGTGCTCGAGCGCGACACGAGCCGACTCGAGCAGGTGCGCGCGCCGTTCCCCCGCCTGACCTACGACGAAGCCGCACGGATCCTCGTGTCCCCCGAGGCGCAGGCGCGGATGGACGCGGCCGGCGCCCCGCGCTTCGAGCCGGGTGGCGACTTCGGTGCCTTCGACGAAACGCTGTTGACCGAGCGCTTCGACCGGCCGGTGTTCGTGACCCACTACCCGGCGGCGATCAAGGCGTTCTACATGCAGCCCGATCCGCTCGATCCGACGAAAGCGCTGTGCGTCGACCTGCTGGCCTCCGAGGGCTACGGCGAGATCCTCGGCGGCTCCCAGCGCATCCACGACCACGATCTGCTGCTGGCGCGGATCCGCGAGCATGGGCTACCGGTCGAGGCGTTCCAGTGGTACCTCGACATCCGCAAGTACGGCAGCGTGCCGCATGCCGGGTTCGGGCTGGGGATCGAGCGCTGCGTCACGTGGCTGTGCGGGATCTCGCACCTGCGAGAGGCGATCCCCTACCCGCGCCAGATCCACCGCCTCTACCCATGAGCCACCCCACGCGCGTCGGGATGATCAGCCTGGGCTGCGCCAAGAACCTGGTGGATGCCGAGGTCATGCTCGGTCACCTCGACGCGGCCGGCTGCGAGCTGGTTGCGGAGCCCGGCGACGCCGACGTCGTCGTGGTCAACACCTGCGCGTTCATCGAGTCGGCCCGCGAGGAATCGGTGCAGGCGATCCTCGAGGCCGCCGAGCTCAAGCGCACGGGACGCGCGCGCAAGCTGATCGTGGCGGGCTGCCTGGTGCAGCGCTATGGCGACGAGCTGCGGCAGGCGCTGCCCGAGGTGGACGCCTTCGTCGATCTCGACCAGGTGCCGGCGATCGCGGCGCTCAGCGGCGTCTCGGCCCCCGGGCTGGCGAGCGACCTGCCCCTGCTGGCGGCCCGGCCCGCCGCCCGGACGCGTCGGGCAACCTGGCTCTACGACGACGCGGAGCCGCGGATTCGCGCGACCCCGCCCTGGACGGCCTACGTCAAGATCGCCGAGGGCTGTGACCACAGCTGCGCCTTCTGCGCGATCCCGACCTTCCGCGGGGCGTTCCGCTCGCGCGATCCCGCGAGCGTCGTGCGCGAGGCGACGGCCCTCGCGCAGGCCGGGGTGCGCGAGATCAACCTCGTGGCCCAGGACTCGAGCCACTACGGCCGCGACCTCGGTCCGGGGCACGGCCTGGCCGAGCTGCTCGAGCGGCTCGATTCTGTTCCCGGACTGCGCTGGATCCGCGTGCACTACCTCTATCCGAACACGTTGAGCGACCGCGTGCTCGCGGCCATGGCGCGCTTGCCCCGCGTCGTGCCCTACGTCGATCTGCCGCTGCAGCACGCGCACGGCGACGTGCTGGCCCGCATGCGGCGCGGCGGATCGGCCGAGAGTCACTTGCGGCTCCTCGATCGCATCCGCGCCGCGATGCCCGACGTGACCCTGCGCACGACCTTCCTGGTCGGGTTCCCGGGCGAGAGCGAGAGCGAATTCGACACGCTGCTCGAGTTCCTCGACACCGCGCGCTTCGACCACGTCGGAGTTTTCGACTACTCGCACGAGGAAGGCACGCACGGCCACGCGCTGGCCGACGACGTTCCCGCGCAGGTCAAGAACGAGCGGAAGGCACGCCTGCTCGAACGCCAGCAGCCGATCGCCTTCGCGCGGAACGCCGCGCGCGTGGGCACGCGCGTCGAGGTGCTCGTCGAGGGCGTGCACCCCGAGACCGAGCACCTGCTCGTCGGACGGACCCGCGGCCAGGCCCGCGAAGTCGACGGTCAGATGCTGCTGAACGACGGATTCGCCGAGGCGGGACGTCTCGTCTCGGCCGAGATCACCGACAGCGCGGGCTACGATCTCGTCGGAGCGATCCTTGGGCCGGCCTGAGCGCGACAGCTCGGGCGCGCTCGGCGGACTGCACCTCGCGATCGCGACCGCGGCGGGGGCCGGTCGCTCGCCGATCGCTCCCGGCACCGTGGGAGCCGCGGTCGGTGTGGCCCTGGCGGCGGCGCTCACCGCGGCCGGCGGCCCGGTGGCGGCGGCCGTCGGCGCGCTCGTCGTGACGGCGCTCGGGTTCGTCAGCGCCGGCCCCGCGGCCCGCGCGATCGGCGAGCCCGACCCGGGGCGCATCGTCATCGACGAGGTCGCGGGGCAGATGATCGCGCTGGCCTTCCTGCCGCCGAGCGCGGCGGCGTGGATCGCCTCGTTCCTCCTGTTTCGCGTGTTCGACGTGCTCAAGCCGTACCCGGCCGGTCGCCTCGAGGACCTCCCGGGCGGCTCGGGTATCATGGCCGACGATCTCGCGGCCGGGCTCTACGCGAATGGCGTGGTGCAGCTCGCCCGCTGGCTCGTCGCGTGACACGGCCCATGAACGTCTGGAACGGCATCGAAGCGCTCCCGGCCGACCTCCACGCGGTCGTGGCCAGCATCGGCAAGTGCGACGGCGTCCATCGCGGCCACCAGGAGATCCTGCGCCTCGCGGTCGCCGAGGCCCGAAGGCAAAGCACGCGCTCGCTCCTCGTCAGCTTCGACCCGCACCCGACCGCCGTCGTCGCGCCCGAGCGCATGCCGCGTCTGTTGCAGACGCGCCGGCAGAAGCTCGATGCGCTGGCCGGAACCGGCTTGAGTGACCTGCTGATCCTGGCCTTCACGCGCGAGCTCGCGGCGCTCGACGGCGAGGCGTTCTTCTTCGACGTCCTGCTGCGGCGCTTGCCGCTGGCCAGCGTGTACGTGGGCGAGAACTTCCGCTTCGGTCGCGACCGCACGGGCGACGGCGATCTGCTCGAGCGCATCGGCGCGCGGGCGGGCTTCGCCGTGCACCGAGTTCCGCCGGTGGTCGTGGACCACACGCCGATCTCGTCCTCGGCGATCCGCGAGGCGGTCCTCGCCGGCGACGTGGACCTGGCCGGCCGCATGCTCGGTCGGCCCTACGCCGTCCACGGCGAGATCGTGCGCGGCGCGAGCCGCGGTCGCGGGATCGGCTACCCCACGGCCAACCTGGCCGTCGAGAACGAGATCGTCCCCCGCCCCGGCGTCTACGTGACCGAGACAGTCGTGCTCGCGGCCCGCCATCCGTCCGTGACGAACGTCGGCGTGCGCCCCACGTTCGGCGCCGGCGGGATCGGCGTCGAGACCCACTTGATCGAGTTCGAGGCCGATCTCTACGGCGAGCGAGCCGAGGTGCGCTTCCTGGCGCGGCTGCGCGACGAGATGCGCTTCTCGAGCGCGGGCGAGCTCTCCGACCAGATCGGGCGGGACCTGGCCGCCGCGGTGGCCTACTTCGACCATCGACCGCTGACCCTACGATGACCGGTCCGGCCACGCTTCGGCCCCCCCACTCGCGCCGCGCGCCCTGGATCACGCTCGAGGGCATCGAGGGCACGGGCAAGTCGACGCAGCTCGAGCGGCTCGCGGCGCGGCTCGTGGCGGCGGGCCGCCCGGCTGTCGCCACGCGGGAGCCCGGGGGAACCGCGCTCGGCCGCGAGCTGCGCCGCGTGCTGCTGGCCTCGACCGAGCCCCCGCTCCATCCGCAGGCCGAGCTGCTGCTGTACGTGGCGGACCGGGCCCAGCACGTCAGCGAGGTCGTGTTGCCCGCGCTGGCCCGGGGCACGGTCGTGCTGTGCGACCGGCAGCTCGAGGCGACGCTGGCCTACCAGGGACACGGCCGGGGGCTCGGCGTGGCGGCGGTGCGCCAGCTGCACCGAGCCTTTCCGCTCGACGAGCGCCCCGATCGGACGGTCCTGCTCGATCTCGATCCGCGCGTGGCGCTCGCGCGCGCGCGTCGGCGAGACCAGGTTGCGGGTCGTGCCGCGAGCGAGGGACGCTTCGAGGCCGAGCCGCTCGCGTTCCACGAGCGGGTCCGCGCGGGCTACCTGGAGCTCGCGGCGAGCGAGCCCGAGCGGATCCGCGTCGTCGACGCAGCGGGCGACCCGGCCGAAGTCGAACGGCGGATCGCCGCCGCGCTGGTCGACCTCTTGCCCGAGCTCGGCGGTGCCGCGTGAGCGGCTTCGCGGGCATCGTCGGCCAGGAGGGGGCGATCGCGCTGCTCGAGCGCCTGCTCGCCACGCGCCGTCTGCCCCACGCGCTGCTGTTCCAGGGTCCCGAAGCGGTGGGCAAGGCCACGACCGGGCGCGCGCTGGCCGCGGCGTTGATCTGCCCGCAGAGCACGCAGCACGGCGAGGCCTGCGACGACTGCCGTCTGCTCGCCGCGGGCAACCATCCCGACTTCCTGCTCCTGACGCGCCTCCCACGCCGCCCGGGGGTCGAGGACGAAGCCGACGACGGAGGCGACGCCGAGCTGAAGAGCGTGATCACGGTCGAGCAGGTCCGCGAGCTGACGCATCTGGCGTCTCGCTCGCCGCGGCGCGCAGCCCGCCGCGTGTTCCTGATCGACCCGGCCGAGCGCATGAACGCCGAGGCGCAGAACGCCCTGCTGAAGACCCTCGAAGAGCCGGCAGGACCGACGGTGCTCTTGCTCGTGACCAGTCGTCCGCACCTGCTGCTGCCGACCGTTCGCTCGCGCTGTGTCACGGTGCGCTTCTCTGCCTTGCGCTCGCAGGAGCTGGGACGCCTGCTGTCTGCGCGGGGGGTGCCGGCGAGCGAGGCGCTGGTGCGCGCGGCGCTGTCCGAAGGCCGACCGGGCGCGGCGCTGACCCTCGACCTCGAGGTCCAGCGCACGCGTCGCGATGCCGTGCTCGAGGCCGTCGAGCGGCTCACCGCTCGGCCAGCGGCGCTGGCCGAGATGGCGCGGTTCGCCGAGAGCGTCGCCGGATCTTCCGAGGAATCGCTGGCCGAGGGGCTCGGGCTGCTCGAGGGGATCGTGCGGGACGCGGCGCGATCGGCCCTGCGGCCGGGCGACCCGGCGGTGATCCACGTCGACGTTCGCCCGCGGATCGAGCGCATCGGTGCCGTGCTCGGTGCGCCACGCGCGGCGGCGATCGTGCGCTCGATCGAGGTGGTGCGCGGCCAGCTGCGCTTCCATTTGAACAAGACGCTCGTCGCCGAGAGCGTGCTGGCCGCCCTGGCGGGCGGTCCCCTGCCCTGACGCGCCGGCGCGATTTCGCGCAGCTGGCCACCGCTTCGGGACTTCGAGCGTCCGGTTTTCCCCTGCCGCATCGCGGTTTCTGCTTGACGCGCATGCGGTACCGCGATAAGTAGGTGTCACCTCCGTGGGGGGAGGAAGACGCTGCGCCGCCGCCGACCGGAGCGGGTCGGGGGCTCGCCTTGGTTTGCGGGATCGGTGGGCGTCTTGTTTTTTTTGGGGGAGGGGCCTGCGGAGCGGGCACAACCGTTCCGCAAGCCCGCGGCATGATTCTCGTTCTGGGTCAATCTCCGCATTCCAGACAACCGTCGTGGGGGTAGCGATGTACGCTCGCTCGAAGCGGAATCTGCTCGTCGTCTGTGCGGTCGTGGCATGTCTCGCGATCTTCGGCGTCTGGGCCGCTGGCTCCGGACGTGGGAGCTCCTCCGGGCACGGGCAGGGGCTCTACGCGCCGCACGTTCCGGGTGAGGTACTGATCAAGTTCAAGCCGACCGCGGGCCCGAGCGAGCACGCGAGCGCGAGGGCCCAGGTCGCGGCCCAGAAGGTGCGCGCGTTCAGGAGCGGCGCCGAGCACTGGCGACTCGGGGCAGGACGCTCGACCGAGCAGGCGATCGCGAGCCTGCGCGGCAATCCGCACGTCCAGTACGTCGAGCCGAACTACGTCGTGCAGCTGGACCTCGTCCCCAACGACCAGCGCTACCCCCAGCTGTGGGGCATGCACAACACGGGTCAGATCGGCGGCACGCCGGGCTCGGACATCGACGCCGAGCGGGCCTGGAGCGTCAGCACGGGCAGCCACGACGTCGTCGTGGCCGTGATCGACACGGGTGTCGATTACAACCACCCCGACCTCGCGGCGAACATCTGGACCAACCCGGGCGAGATCGCGGCGAACGGCGTCGACGATGACAACAACGGGTTCATCGACGACATCCACGGCTGGGACTTCGTCAACAACGACAGCGATCCCTTCGACGACAACAATCACGGAACGCACTGCTCGGGCACGATCGGCGGCGTGGGCAACAACGGCATCGGCGTCGCCGGCGTGAGCTGGCAGGTCTCGATCATGGCGCTGAAGTTCCTCTCTGCCGGCGGCAGCGGATCGACCGCCGGCGCCATCGCCGCGATCGACTACGCCACGATGATGGGCGTCGACATCATGAGCAACTCCTGGGGCGGCGGAGGCTTTTCCCAGACGCTGCTCGACTCGATCAACGCGGCAGCGGCTCAGGAGATCGTCTTCGTCGCCGCGGCTGGCAATAGCGGGTCGGACAACGACGCCACTCCTCACTACCCCTCGAGCTACAACGCGCCGAACATCATCGCCGTGATGGCCAGCGGTCCGGACGACTCGCGATCGATCTGGCCCGAGTATCCCGCCTCCTCGAGCTGGGGCGCGACGTCCGTCGACATCGCCGCCCCGGGCACGGACATCCTGAGCACCACGCCCGGTAACACCTACAGCGTCTTCGACGGCACGTCGATGGCGACACCGCACGTGTCGGGCGCTGCAGCCCTTTTGCGCGCGGTCGCCCCGAACACGAGCGCGGTCCTGGTCAAGCAGATCCTGATGAACCTTGCCGACGACGTCCCGGCCTTGAGCGGCCTGTGCGTCAGCGGCGCGCGGCTCAACGCGTTCTTGCCCATCGCCGAGCCCGACGACGTGCCTCCCGGCGCGATTGCCGACCTCGCAGCGACGGGCGCGACGAGCAACTCGATCTTCCTCGGCTGGACCGCGACCGGTGATGACGGCACCGTGGGCACGGCCGGCGAGTACGACCTGCGCTACTCGTCGTCGCCAATCGACGGCACGAACTTCGATCTGGCCACGCGCGTCACCGGCCTCCCCGCGCCCCTGGCGTCCGGCTCCGCGGAATCGACGGAAGTCACGGGACTCAGCGCCGGCGCGCAGTACTACTTCGCCGTCAAGGCCCGGGACGAGTGGGGCAATTCCGGCCCGATCAGCAACATCGCGGTCGGCATGACCTTGCCGCCTCCGACCTTCGCCTCCTCGCCCGCCTCGTTCAGCGCGGATCTGCTCACCGGTCAAGTCGCGACCCGCACGCTGACCCTGCGCAACGCCGGTGTGGGCACGCTCGACTGGCGCATTCCGATCCCCTCGGTCAGCGGTCCCGTCGTGACCCAGTACGAGCCGCTGCCGCTCGAGAAGGGCGAGATCGACCCGCGTCCCGGCGTTCCCGCGGTCGACGGCTTCGGCGGGCCCGACACGTTCGGCTACCGCTGGAAGGACAGCGACGCGCCGGGCGGACCGACCTTCTCCTGGACCGACATCGCCATGACCGGCACGCCGATCGCCAACCTGAACGGCGACGACCAGAACTCGGGTGCAATCCTGCTCGGGTTCGACTTCCCGTTCTACGGCACGAACTTCAACTCGGTCCGCGTGTCGACCAACGGCTGGCTGAGCTTGACCAGCACGTCGACCGACTACACCAACGACCCGCTGCCCAACACCGGCGCACCGGAGAATCTGATCGCCGGGTTCTGGGACGACCTCGACTTCCGTGGTGCGCCCCACGCGGTGTACCAGTCGGACAGCAGCAGCTTCGTCGTCCAGTTCACCGAGGTCGACACGCACAACCCGACCGGATCGGTCCTCACGTTCCAGATCGAGCTGCGCAGCACGGGCGAGATCCGCCTGCGCTACCTGGACATGGTCGGCACGCTGAACAGCGCGACGATCGGCATCCAGAACGCGAC
>Ga0180063_1000056_pt1 | contig 25175 bp, 20 predicted proteins | sample EasRivT47_16_10D_FD_121776 | JGI IMG/M metagenome (GOLD analysis project Ga0180063, IMG submission 121776) | Soil microbial communities from meander-bound floodplain in the East River, Colorado, USA - East River metaG ERMLIBT47_16_10D | ecosystem: Environmental > Terrestrial > Soil > Floodplain ...
GGGTGCGCTCCGCACGGGCACGGGATCGACGACAGCGCGTGTATCCGTTCCTGGATCCGGCGCGCTACGCGCCGCTGGTGGGCCACGCGCTGTCGTCGATCCCGTGCCCGTGCGGAGCGCACCCCTCCTACGCCGAGCACTTCCTGGCGCCGTTCCTCGACGCCCTGACCGAGCTGCGTGTGGGGGCGGAGGTCCTGCGGGCCGATGTCCTGTACGCCTCCGGGCGCATGACCCCGTGGGTCGTGCGGGCCCTCGAGCGGCGCGAGCAGATCGCCCGCATCCTGCACGAGGTCACCGGCCGCGAGGTGGCAGCGGATTGGTCGCCCTTCCAGCCGGCCTGTCCCGCGTGCGGGCAGCTGCACGGCGTCCGCGTCACCGGCTTCGACGCCGCCGCCTCGCGCGTGGCCTACGCCTGCGGCTGCGGCTCCGCGGGCACGCTTCCGATCGCGGGCTCGGGGAAGCTGACCTGGCGCGTCGACTGGCCGGCGCGCTGGTGTGCGCTGGGCGTGACGGTCGAGCCGTTCGGCAAGGACCACTCGACGCGGGGCGGCTCCTACGACACCGGCGTGCGAATCGTCCGCGAGGTGTTCGAGGCCGAGCCGCCCTACCCGATCCCGTACGAGTGGATCCGGCTGAAGGGGCTGGGGGACATGTCGTCGAGCCGCGGCAACGTCCTGTCGATCGGGCGCGTGCTCGAGATCGTGCCGCCTCAGGCGTTGCGCTACCTCGTGCTGAAGGAGCGGCCCTCGCGCACGATCGACTTCGATCCCGGCCCGCCGCTGTTGCAACTCGTGGACCAGCTCGACGACGCGACGGCGCGCGGGCGCGACGAGCGCGCCGTCGAGCTCTCGCGTGCCGGCGGCTTCCGTCCGGTGGGCGTGCCGTTCCAGCACCTGGTCGTCGTGGCGCAAGCCGCGCGCTTCGACACGAATCGCGTGCTCGAGATCCTGCGTCGCTCGGGGTACGCCGCGGCCGACCCCGAAGCGGTGGCCAGCCGGATGGGGCATGCCCGGCGCTGGCTCGAGGGCTTCGCCCCGGAGGACGTGCGGTTCGAGGTGCAGGAGCGGCTGCCCGAGGCGGCGCGGGCGCTCCCCGAGGGAACGCGCCGGCTGCTCGGCCGGCTGGGCGAATCGCTCGACGACACGATGGACGCGGCGACGATCCACCGCACGATCTACGACCTGGCCACGGCCTCGGGATCGGTTCAACCGGCGGAGCTGTTCCGGGCGGTGTACCTGGCGCTGCTGGGGAAGCCACGCGGACCCCGCGCGGGCTGGTTCGTCGAGCTGCTCGGCCCTGCGTTCTGCGCCGCGCGCTTCCGCGAAGCGGCGCGCGCGGACTGAGCGCTACTCTTCGGCCGGCCGATCGGTCCGGGGCACGCCGTCGGCCGTCGACTCGAGCCGCGCCGACGCACCGTCGAGCATGTGGCCGAGGACGGCGCGCTGGATGCGCCACGCCGCCGCGAGCAGGCGCAGCGTCGACGCTCCGTGCGCGTCGAGAGCGGCCGCATCGTGGCTCGAGCGGGTCGCCGCATCGGCGGCCCCGAGGGCGCCGATCGCGTCTCGCACCACCTGCAAGGCCTCCTCGACCGCGGCGCGCTCGTGTTGGCTCAGCTCGTGCACCCGTCGGGCCAGATCGAGAATCTCGACCGGCAGCCGCTCGCGAGCCTCCGAGCCGTGCTCCCAGTGCCGACCGGTGAGGATCCACTCGATCGTGGTGCCGCCGATGCGCGCGATCTCGACGAGGCGCCGGGGCTCGGGCACCACGCCGCGCTCGTACTTGTGCACCGCCGACTGCGTCGTGCCGAGGCGGCCCGCGAGCTCCCACTGCTTGAGGCCGGCCGAGATCCGGATCAGGCGGATGCGCCGCCCCATCGCCCGCTTGTCGAGATCGTCCATGGCCCTCGATCGACCCAGCCGCCCCCCGAGGCCGAGGGTCAAATATGGAGGGCGGGGCGGTCGAGGCAAGGCGGGGCGGTCAAGGCGGCGCTGCGCGCACGCCCTTCGTCGACCAAGAGCAGCAGGGCCAGGCCGGCGACGAAGAACGGCAGGACGGCCAGCACGGCCGCGCGCTGGCTCGCGGTCCAGCTCGAGACGCCACCGAACACGAGCAGCGCCGCGATCGAACCGACCTTGCTGCACAGCACGTAGAACCCGAAGAACTCCGACTCACGCTGCGCCGGAGCGATCTGGGCCAGGAACGAGCGGGCCACCGCTTGCGTGCTGCCCATGCCCACCGCCAGGCCGCAGGCCACGACCCAGAAGCCGAGCGGGCTGCGCACGAGCGCCGCTCCGAGGACGAGCGCGACCCAGCCGACCAGCGTCCAGGCCAGCGTCCGTCGTGCGCCGAGGCGATCGGCGACGAAGCCCGCGGCCAGCGTCCCGGGGGCCGCAACGAGGTTCGTGACCACGAACAGGGCCACGAGCTGGCGACCCTCGATGCCGAACGACACGGCCGCGTAGATCGCGCTGAACTTGATCACCGTCTCGATCCCGCCGTAGAAGAACAGCGCGGCAGCGACGAACGTGGCCGCGTCGCGATAGCGCCGCAGCTGGGTCAGCGTCTCGCGGACGCGACCGAAGCCGATCCGCGCGTACGCCGCGAGCGAGGTGATCGGCCGGTGTGGCCCGCGGTCGGGCAAGAGCGCGAGCGCGGGGATCGCGAACACGGCGAAGAACGCCGCGACCACGAGGAACGAGACGCGGTAGTCCGCGACGGCCTGCGGGTCGAGGGCGGAGCCGTCGCTCAGCGGTCGCGCGATCCAGGGCGCAGCGGCGAGGAGCGCCGCGAGACCGCCGAGGAAGCCGACGCCCCAGCTCAGGCCCGAGATGCGCCCCATCGTGCGCGGGGACGCCACGTCGGCCAGGCACGCGTTGTAGAACACGTATCCGCCCTCGAAGCCCAGCGTGCCGACGATCAAGAGCGCCATTCCGAGCAGCACGTCGCCGGGGCCGACGAGCGTCAGCGCGGCGCAGGCCACGACGGTCTGCGCGGCGGTCAGCGCCAGGAAGCGCCGCTTGCGTCCGGAGTGGTCGGCGAGCGCGCCGAGGATCGGCGCACCGAGGATGAGCAGCGCGTGTGCCGCGACCTGCGACAGGCTCCACAGCAGGTCGCCGTGCGCTCCGCCCGCGACCGCCTGGCGGAAGTAGACCGAATACGCGACCGTGCTGATCAGCGTCGTGTAGGCCGAGTTGGCGAAATCGAACAGGCAGTAGCCCAGCACCTCGCTCGGCCGCGACTCGGGCGCCTGCGTCATCCGCGCGGTCGCTCTCCCCAGTGCAGCTTGCGGCGCAGGATGTCGAAGAAGCTGCGCGGGGCCGTCCGGACGAGGCGCACGGCCTGCGGATGACGGTCGATGCGGACCGAGTCGTCGGCGGCCAGCGGGAAGCCGATCTGACCGTCGAGCGTCAGGTAGACCGCTTCGCCGGTGCTGCGCAGCACCACGTCGACGGAGACGGTGCCGGGGACGACGAGCGGCCGGTAGCTCATGCTGTGCGGGCAGATCGGTGCGATCACCACGGCCGCCATGCTCGGATCGAGGATCGGTCCGCCCGCCGAGAGGTTGTAGGCGGTCGAGCCGGTCGGGGTGGCGACGATCAGGCCGTCCGCGGTGTACGTGGCGACCGGGTCCTGGTTCAGGCTCACGTCGAGCGTGATCATGCGTGCCAGGGCGCTCTTGGCGATCACGGCGTCGTTGAGCACGGCGTACTCCGCGTCGGCGTGGCCACGCCGCCGCGGTCGCACGCGCAGCGCCACGCGCTCCTCGATCGTCACGCCGCCGGCGAGCGCGGCCTCGAGGCCGCGGAACGCCTCCTCCGGCTGCAGCTCGGTCAGGAAGCCCAGGCTGCCCAGGTTGACGCCGAGGATCGGCAGCCCGAGCGGCGCGGCGATCCGCGCCACGCCGAGCAGCGTTCCGTCGCCGCCGGCGACGACCGCGAGGTCGAGGTCGCCGGGAAGCGCGTCGAGCGGCACGCCATCGGTGCGTCCGAGCGCCGCCGCGGTCCGCAAGTCGAACACGGCTTGGACGCCACGAGCCTCGAGCCAGCGCGCCATCTCGTCGGCCAGCCGCCGGGCCTCGGGATGCGACGGCTTGGCCACGACGAGCGCGCGACGAATCGGGCCGGGGAGCGTCACGCGCCAGAGCGTAGTGCGCGGGTGGGCCGAGGCGCCAGCGGTTTCGTCGGTAGAGCGAGGGCGGCCTCGACCAGGCCGGCTGCGTCGGCGGGGGGGCTCGCGGGCGCGGCGCCGATCCGCAGGTGCAGCAGGAACTCGCGGTTCCCCTCGGCGCCGAGCAGCGGCGAAGGCAGGATCCCCGCGACCTGCCAGCCCGTGCCGCGCGCCCGCGCGGTGATGCGCAGCAGCACCTCGCGATGCCGCTCGGCATCGCGGACGATCCCGCCGCGGCCGACCTGACCCCGGCCCACCTCGAACTGGGGCTTGACCAGCGCGACGACGTCCCCCGCACCGTCCGCGAGGCAGCTCACGACGGCCGGCAGCACGAGCGCGAGCGAGATGAACGAGACATCGACGGTGGCCAGGGAGGGCAGGAACGGCAGGTCGGCGGCGCGCAGGTAGCGCGCGTTGAGGCCCTCGACGGGCACGACGCGGCTGTCCGTGCGGAGCGTCCAGTCGAGCTGGCCGCGGCCCACGTCGAGCGCGATCACGCGACGCGCGCCCGCGCGGAGCAGCGCCTCGGTGAAGCCGCCGGTCGATGCGCCCACGTCCAGGGCGTCGCGCCCGACGACGGCGAGCGCGAAGCCGCGCAGCCCCGCCTCGAGCTTCGGCCCGCCGCGGCTGACGAACGATCGCTCGCAGTCGAGGGCCAGCGGCAGATCGAGCGGTAGCCGTACGCCGGGCTTGTCGAGACGGACCTCGCCGCTGCGGACCCGTCCGGCCAGGATCATCGCCTGCGCCTTGGCGCGAGACTCGACGAGACCGCGCGCGACAAGGATCTGATCGAGCCGCTCGCGGCGGGCCCGCTCGCCCGCCATCAGCGCGTCCGGGCGAGCGCGAAGCGTGCCAGAGCGGCCAAGGGCTCGGACCGCCGATCCACCGCGGTGAGCGCCGCGATCGCTCGCTCGACCCAGGCCTCGGCGCGCTCGCGGGAGGCGGCGATTCCGAACAGCGCAGGGTAGGTCGTCTTGCCGGCCTGGCGGTCCTTGCCCGGAGTCTTGCCCAGCTCCGCTGCGCTCGCGGTGCAGTCGAGCAGGTCGTCCGCGATCTGGAACGCCATGCCGAGCGCATGGCCGTACTCCGCGAACGCCGCGCACACCGGGTCGTCCGCCGCGGCGTGGATCGCGCCGACCTCCGCGCTCGCCGCGAGCAGGGCGGCGGTCTTGTGCGCGTGGATCCAGGCCAGGCGCTGGGCGTCGGCCGCGACGCCTTCGGCTTCGAGGTCGGCGATCTGGCCGCCGACCATGCCGTCGATGCCGGCCCGCCGGGCGACGACCGCCGCGGCACGCAGGCGGAGTCCCTCCGCCGCAGCCCCTGCGGGAAGCGTGGTCAGGATCTCGAATGTCAGCGTGTGCAGCGCGTCGCCGGCCAGGATCGCGATGGCCTCGGAGTAGGCCCGGTGCACGGTCGGTCGACCTCGCCTGAGATCGTCGTCGTCCATCGCCGGCAAGTCGTCGTGAACCAGGGAGTAGGTGTGCAAGAGCTCGAGCGCGGTCGCCGGCTCGAGCACCCGCTCGGGGCTCCCGCCACAGGCCTCGCAGGCGGCGAGGGCCACGATCGGTCGCAGACGCTTGCCCCCGGCCAGCACCGCGTAGCGCATCGCCGCCGCCAGCGTGCCGGCCGGCCCGGCCGGCACGGGCAGCAAGCGCTCGAGCGTGGCCTCGACCCAGCGCCGTCGCTCGTCCAGGTACGCGTCGAGGTTCACGGACCTCCTCGTCTCGGGCGATCAGACCGCGTAGCGTACCGCGCGCGTCTCGCGGATCAAGGTCACCTTGACCGGGCCAGGGTAGGCCAGCTCGCGCTCGATCGCCCGCGCGATCTCCTTCGACAGAGCGTGTGTGCGCTCGTCGTTGACGCGCGAGGCGTCGACGAGCACGCGCAGCTCCTTGCCGGCCTTGACGGCGAACGCACGATCGACGCCCTCGAAGCGGCGCGCCAGCTCCTCCAGGCGCCGCAGCCGCTCGAGGAACACGGCCAGGTTGTCCTTGCGCGCGCCCGGCCGGGCCTCGCTGATCCGGCGGGCGGTCTGCACCAGGATCGCCTCGAGGCTCTTCTCGTCGGCGTCGCTGTGCAGCGAGCGGATCGCCTGCACGACCTCCGGCGTCTCGCCGTACTTCGCGCACAGGTCCGCCGCGACGAGGATCGGGTGACCCGGAACACCATCCTCGACCTGGCCGATCTCGTGGAGCAGGCCCGTGCGCAGCGCCACGTCGGCCCGCGCTCCGACCTCGTGCGCCATGTGCGCCGCGATCCGCGCCGTGTCCCGGCAATGGGTGAGCAGGTTCTGGCCGTGCCAGAAGTGGAAGCGCATGCGACCGACCAGCTTGAGCAGCCGCGGGTGCAGGTCCGAGATCCCGAGGTCGAACGCCGCCTCTTGACCGCGCTGCTCGACGACGCCCTCGATTTCCTCGCGGACCTTCTGCACGACCTCCTCGATCCGCCCCGGGTGGATCCGTCCATCCTCGACCAGGCGATCGATGGCCAGGCGCGCGATCTCGCGACGCTCGGGATCGAACGACGAGATCAGGATCGAGCGCGGCGTGTCGTCCACGATCAAGTCGATGCCGGTGGCCATCTCGAGCGCGCGGATGTTGCGGCCCTCGCGGCCGATGATCCGGCCCTTCATCTCGTCGCTCGGGAGCTCGACGTAGCGCACCGTGGTCTCGACCACGTCGCGGACGCTGACCCGCTCGGCGGCGCGGATGAGCAGCTGGACCGCCTGGCGCTCCGCCCCCTCGCGGGCCTGCTCCTCGATGCGCCGGGCGATGCGCTCGCCCTCGGCCCGGGCCTCGACCTCGACGCTGCCGATGATCTCGCGCCGCGCTTGCTCGCGGCTCAGCCCGGCGACGCGGTCGAGCTCCAGGAGCGCGCGCTCGCGCGCCTCGCGCGCCTCGCTTGCCGCACGCTGCGCGCCGGCCTCGACGCGCCGCGCCTCTTCGAGGCTGCGCTCCAGGCGCGAGCGGTCCCGGCCGATCTCGGACGCGCGACGCTCGAGGTCACGCCCGCGCTGCTCGAGTCGGGCCTCACGCTCGTCGAGCGAGCGCTCGCGCTCGTCGGCGTCGGACCGCGCGGCGAGCAGCTTCTCCTCCGCCGCGACGAGGATCTCTTTTTTCTTGCTCTCGGCGTCGGCCGCCGCGTCCTGCAGCAGGGCCCGACCGGCGACCCGCGCGCGGGCCAGGATGCCCCGCGCCACCCAGGCGGCGCCGCCGAGGAGTCCGCCCGCGGCGAGCACCGCCAGGACGATCAGCCCCGTCATCCGATCCATCACCACCCCGCGACCCTGCGCGACCGAGGGGACCAGCGCGGCAGCGCGCCAGGCCGCTCGGCCCGGTCCGATCGGACGCGCGGGTGTGGGACGCTTCGGTACGGTGGGGCTGGCTCGGAAGGAGCCCCGCCTGGGTCGTGTGGGCGATCAGCTTGAACCGGACTTGCCAGGTGGGGAGGCCGGCATCACTTCAGGCTTCCTCCTGCAGGAGGCATGCACACCGTGACGAGCGCGACGTTCCCCGATTCGCGAGTGTTGGCTCAAACCCAATGGACCCATCACGCGCCCCGCAGGGCAGTCGCCGCTTCCGCGGCGAACGCTCCTCGGATCCGCTCACCGTTCCGTTACGTCACCGCCGCCCACGCGGCCGTGCGCCCTACGCGCCGAGCGCCTCGTCGAGCAGGGCCACCATCCGATCCAGCCTGCGGTCATGGTCCTCTTCGGCATCCCGCGTTCGGGATCGCCTGGAGGCGGGCACACCCCGGCTGGCCTTTCTGTAGTCGTCCGCAAGGTTGAGCGAGGCGAGGATCGCGACCTTCAGCGTGTCGACCGTCCCGGTCGCCGCCTCGACCTCGCGCATCTTCCCGTCCACGAGCTCGGCGAGTTCGGCCAGGTAGGCGGGATCGCCGTCCCCGCGCAGGCGATACGATCGCCCGAGGATCTGGACCGCCGTCGTGCCGTCGGGCTCGATCGGGTGATCGCCGCTCACGGTGCAGCTCCCTCGGCGCGCAGATCGCGGGCCACGGCCTCGAGCGCCGCGATCGTCTCGCGGCGCTCGCGTGCGAACCGGGCGTCGCCTGGATCGCCCCGCTCGCGCACCTGCGCTTCGAGGCCGCGCAGCCGTGCGCGCAGCTCGGCATTCTCCGCTTCGAGGCGCTGACGCTCCGCAGCGAGCTCGCGCAGACGCCGCGCCGCGCGCTGGACCCGTTCTTCGAGTTGATTCAGCGACTCGCTCATACGGCGGCCATTGTAGCAGCAGCGACCCCCGGCGCGGGGTCATTCTCCGCGCAGTCGAACCCCGCCGAGCGTCCCGATCGAGGCCACGAGCGCCTGGCGATAGGTCTCGATCTCGGCGTCGACGAGGGTTCGCTCGTCAGGCGACAGGACGATTCGCACGGTGATCGAGACCTCCCCGGGCGGGAGCGGCAGCCCCTCGTAGCGGTCGACGACCTCGAGCAGCGCGGGCGCAGGCGCCGGCACCGCCCGCAGCGCGGCCGCCACATCGGCGAAGGCGCGCTCACGCGGCATCTGCAGCGACAGGTCGCGGCTGACCGGCGAGAGCCGAGGAACGCCGGCGAAGCGGCGGGGCGTCGCGGGCAGGCTGCTCAGCGACTCGAGGTCGAACTCCGCCACCCAGACCGGGCGCTCGAAGCGGCGCTGGCGCACGGGGTGGAGCGCGCCGGCGCGGGCCACCACCACGCCGCTGGGCAAGCTCCAGGTGGCCGATCGGCCGGGATGGAACGCCGGGGGGGCGAGGGCGCGGGGCGAGGCGCGGTGGCCGGGGCGCAGGCCGGCGAGCACGTGCTCGACCACACCTGCCACGTCGGGATACGAGACCTCGCTCGCCGGGTCGGCCCAGTACGCGGGCCGCGCCGTGCCGCTCCAGCCGAACGCCGCCAGTCGTCGCTCGATCGGCCGCTGGCCCGGCGCCGCGCGCCAGAAGGTGCGGCCGACCTCGAACACGCGGACGTCATACGTTCCCCGACGGTGGTTGGCGTCGATCGCCTGGAGCAGACCGGGCAGGAGCGAACGGCGCAGGTAGGCCAGCGGATCGGCGATCGGGTTGGTCAAGCGCGCGACCGCGGGTGCATCCGCGGGCACGAGCCCTTCGTCCTCCGCCTCGCCGATCATCGCGTAGCCGAAGGCCTCCTGGAATCCGAGCGTGGCCAGCAGCGACCGCGCGGTCTCCTCGGGGTCCTCTTCGGGCGGGCGCGGCGCGGGATGCGGGAGCCCGGCCAGGGAAACCGGAACCCGGTCGTAGCCCAGATGACGGGCGACCTCCTCGACCAGGTCCTCCTCGCGCTCGAGGTCGATGCGCCAGGACGGAACGGTGACCTCGATCGCCGTGTCGTCCAGCGCGCGCGGCGCGAGGCTCAGCGCCGCGAGGGACGCCCGCACCTCGGCGGGGGAGGGGGCGTACCCGAGCAGCCGCTCGATCCGAGCCAGGCGCACGCTGCGCACGACCTGCGCTCGTGGCGTGGGGTACACGTCCAGCACGGAGTCGGGAACGCCCTGCGCCAGCTCGGCCAGCAGACGCCCGGCCAGGTGTTGCGCGGCGATCGGCGCCTCGATGTCGGTGCCGCGCTCGAAGCGCTGGCTCGCGTCCGTACGCAGCCCCAGAGCGCGTGCGGCACGGCGCACCGCGGCCGGACGAAACCAGGCCGCCTCGACCAGCACAGCGGAGGTGTGCGGACCGATCTCGGATCCCGCACCGCCGAGGATCCCGGCGAGCGCCGTCGGGCGCTCGGCGTCGGCGATGACGAGCAGCGTCGGATCGAGCTCGCGCTCGATCCCGTCGAGCGTGCGCAAGCGCTCGCCGCGGGCGGCGCGACGGACGCGGATCGCCCGACCGGCGAGACGGTCGGCGTCGAAGAAGTGCACGGGCTGGCCGAGCTCGAGCAGCACCAGGTTCGAGGCGTCGACGACATTGTTGATCGAGCGCAGCCCGCAGGACTCGATGCGCTCGACGACCCACGACGGCGAGGGTCCCACGCGCACGCCGCGAACGAGACGTGCCGTGTAGCGTGCACAGAGGTCGGGCGCCTCGATCTCGACCGCGACCGCCGGGCCCGAGCCCGCGGAGGGAGCGTCCTCGACGGGTGCCGGAACGAGCGCGACCGAGAGCGCGGCTCCGAGCTCGCGGGCCAGGCCGCGGTGGCCCAGACAGTCGGGGCGGTTCACCGGCACGTCGACGTCGAGCACCGTGTCGCGCGGGCCAGGGTGGACCGCGTCGACCGCCAGACCGCGCGCGGTCAGCGCGCGCGCCACGCCCGCCGCGTCGGCGTCGACCGGGCAGAGCGAGCGCAGCCAAGCCAGCGAGAACAGCACGCCTCGTCCCTCAGGACCCGCGCGGGAACTGCTGCAGGAACCGCACGTCGTTCTCCATCAGCAGCCGCAGATCGTCCACGCCGTGGCGCATCATCGCGATCCGATCGATCCCCAGTCCGAACGCGAAGCCGCTGTAGCGCTCGGGGTCGATTCCCACCGCCTCGAACACCGCCGGATGGACCATGCCGGCACCGCCCAGCTCGATCCAGCCCGAGCCCTTGCATACGCGACAGCCCGCGCCGCGACAGAGCACGCAGGAGATGTCGTACTCGCAGCCGGGCTCGACGAACGGGAAGTAGCCGGGGCGGAGCCGCATCCGCACGTCCGGACCGAAGAACCGGCGCCACACCGTCTCCAGCGTGCCCTTGAGGTCGGCCATCGTCACGCGGGGCCCGACGACGAGCGCCTCGAGCTGGTGGAACATCGGCAAGTGCGTGGCGTCCAGATCGCGGCGGTAGACGCGGCCGGGGCAGATCATCTGGATCGGCGGCGGCGTCCGGCGCATCGCGCGGACCTGGACCGGCGAGGTGTGCGTGCGCAGCAGCAGGCCGTCGTCGAGGTAGAACGTGTCGGTCTCGTCGCGTGCCGGGTGGTCGGGCGGTATGTTCAGCGCCTCGAAGTTGTGGAACTCGTCTTCGACCTCGGGGCCCGACTCGACCGTGAATCCCAGCTCGCGGAAGATGCGCTCGAGCTCGTGGCGCGCATGGGTCACGGGGTGGAGCGAGCCGGGCCAGAACGGCCGGGCGGGGAGCGAGATGTCGATCCGCTCGCGGTCGAGCCGGGCCAGCTCTTCGGACTCACGCGCATCCGCCGCCGCGCCCGCGAGCCCCCGCTCGATCCGGCCCTTGAGATCGTTGACCGCCTGTCCCGCGGCCGGACGCTCGGCTGCGGGTAGCTCGACCAGCTGGCGTAGCAGCAGCGACAGCTCGCCCTTGCGACCGAGCAGGCGCACGCGCAGCGCCTCGACCCGCACCGGGTCTCGACCCGCCGCCGCGAGCTCGCGGAGGAAGGCGGCTTCGATGCGCGAAAGCTCGTCCTTCAAGCTAGGCGGCGACGGCGTCGCGCGCGGCCCGCACGACCTGGGCAAACGTCGCCGTGTCGCGTACCGCGAGGTCGGCGAGCATCTTGCGGTCGAGCGCGACGCCGGCCCGCTTGAGCCCGGCCATCAGGCGCGAGTAGGACATCCCGTGCTCGCGCGCCGCCGCGTTGATGCGCACGATCCACACGCGACGGAACTCGCGCTTGCGGGCCCGGCGGTCGCGCCAGGCGAACTGCAGCGATCGCTCGACCTGCTGCTTCGCGATCCGGTACAGCTTGGATTTGGCCAGGTAGTAACCCTTGGCCCGGCGCAGGATCTTCTTGCGCTTCAGCCGCCGCTTGTTTCCGCGCTTGACTCTCGGCATCGCTCGTCTCCGCAGCCGTCGGACCGCTGGCCCGAACGGCGGGAGGCCGGGTCGGCGACCCGACGCTCCACTTGAAAGGGCGCGTCCTCGACGCGCCGTCGGCTCACTTCGCGCCGTAGGGCAGCATGCGCGCCACGCGCTTCTGGTCCGCCGGCCCGATGATCGCCGGCATGTCGAGGTGGCGCTTCCGCTTGGTCGCCTTCTTGGTCAGGATGTGGCTCTTGAACGCCTTGGCGCGCTTGAACTTCCCGGAGGCGGTGCCCCGGAAGCGCTTGGCCGCGCCGCGATGGGACTTCATTTTGGGCATCTGGCTTCCCCCTGGGTCATGGCTCGGTGACCTTGCTCTGCATCCAGCCGCACGCGGCCTCGGCGAATGCGTCGAGCGCCTGCGCCCCGCGATCGCCGCCCCGGCGCGTGCGCACGGCGACCGTCCCGCCTGAGGCCTCCCGGTCGCCCACGATCAGCATCACCGGGACCTGAGCCCGCTGGGCGTCGCGGATTTTTGCGCCGATCTTCTCGTTCCGCAAATCGGTCTCGGCGCGCAGCCCGCCGGCCGAGAGCCGGGCCGCGGCCGTGGTCGCGTAGGCGTCGACCCGATCGGTGACGGTCAGGATCCGGACCTGCTCCGGCGCGAGCCAGAACGGGAACGCTCCCGCGGTGTGCTCGATCAGGATGCCCAGGAAGCGCTCGAGCGAGCCGAGCATCGCGCGGTGGATCATCACCGGCCGCTGCTCGCGGTCCTGCGCGTCGATGAAGCGCAGGTCGAAGCGTTCCGGCAGGACATAGTCCAGCTGGATCGTGCCGAGCTGGTGCTCGCGACGCAGCGCATCGCGCACGATGAAGTCGACCTTGGGGCCGTAGAACGCCCCGCCGCCGGGCTGGAGCGTGTGCGCGTGGCCCGCGCGGTCGAGCGCCGCGGCCAGCGCCGCCTCCGCGCGGTCCCACAGCGCGTCGTCGCCGGCCCGGTTCTCCGGCCGCGTCGACAGGACGATCTGGACCTCGAAGCCGAACAGCGCGTAGCAGTCGAGGATCATGCGCGCGATCGCGCCGACCTCGCTCGCCACCTGTTCCGGCGTGCAGAACACGTGGGCGTCGTCCTGCGCGAAGCTGCGCACGCGGGTCAGCCCGGCGATGGCGCCCGAGAGCTCGTAGCGGTGCAGCCGGCCGAAGTCGGCCAGGCGCATCGGCAGCTCGCGATAGGAGTGGCGGCCCTCGCCGTAGAGCAGGCAATGGCCCGGACAGTTCATCGGCTTGACCGCGTACTCGCGCTCGTCGACGGTCGTGAAGAACATGTGATCCCGATAGTGGTCGTAGTGCCCCGAGCGCTTCCACAGCTCGGAATCGAAGATCTGCGGCGTGATGACCTCGGTGTAGCCGTAGCTGCGGTACAGCTCGCGCACGTACCCGACGAGACCGTTGTACAGCGCGGCGCCGCGGGGGTGGAAGAACGGGCTCGCCGGCGCCTCGGGATGGAACGAGAACAGACCCAGCTCGCGGCCGAGCTTGCGGTGATCGCGACGCTTGGCCTCCTCAAGCAGCGCCAGGTGCTGCTCGAGCTCGCGCTCGGTGAAGAAGGCGGTGCCGTAGATGCGCTGGAGCATCTTGTTCTTTTCGTCGCCCAGCCAGTAGGCGCCGGCGACGGAGAGCAGCTTGAACGCGCCGAGCCGACCGGTCGAGGGCACGTGCGGTCCGCGGCAGAAGTCGCTCCATGCGCCCTGGCGGTAGAGCGTGACGATCTCGCCGCCCTTGGTGGTCGCGAAGTAGAGCTTGTACGGCTCGCCCTCCCGCTCGAAGCGCTCGATCGCCTCCTGCCGCGAGACCTCGAGCCGCTCGATCGGCAGATCGCGCGCCACGATCTCGCGCATCCGGGCCTCGATCGCGGTCAGGTCCTCGTCGCTGAACGGCTTGTCGCGGTCGAAGTCGTAGTAGAAGCCGTCGTCGATGACCGGCCCCTGGCCGATGCGGGTCCCGGGGAACAGCTCCTGGACCGCCTGGGCCGTGGCATGGGCGGTCGAATGACGCAGCACGGCCAGGGCCTCGGGAGAACCGGCGGTCAGGATCTCGAGCGCCGCGTCTTCGACGATCGGTCGGCCCAGGTCGACGAGCTCGCCGCCGACCCGGGCGACGATCGCGCGGTCGGCGAGCGAGCGGGCGATCGAGCGGGCGACCTCTCGTGGCGTCGTGCCGTGCGGAACCTCACGGATGGCGCCGTCGGGCAATCGAACCTGGATGGAACCTGTCCCGGACATGCCGCCCGCTTCCCTTCCGGCAGGACCTGGTAGGCGCGGGCGGTTTCGAACCGCCGACCTCTACCGTGTCAAGGTAGCGCTCTCCCACTGAGCTACGCGCCTGCGCCTGCGATGTACCGGTTGCGGCAGCGAGGAGACCGACGACCGACCCGCGCGTGAGCCGCTGACGGTAGCACGCGCCTCAAGGTGTGTCAACCAAAGGAGTTCCGAGCGGCCGACCCAGTTGTCGGCGCGTGTTTCTCGGTTGATTCCGTGCTCGCGTTTCGTTACCATCAACGCCCGCTCGGCCCGGCCCGCGAGGCAGATCTCAGGCGGGAGGAACTCGGCCTGGATGGATGACGAGACGAAGGCGGGCGCTCCACTCGCGCGCGCAGCACGTGTCTCCCCATTGAACGCGTCCGGGCCACACCGTTGATTCCGTAGTCGAGCCTCGCCAAGAGAGGCGCATCGCGAGCTCCCGGCGACCGGAGAGTTGATTCGATGACCGACTGGAAGGCCTCGCTCCGCGCAGACCCGATCCCGTGGCTGCTCGAGAACGCGTGCGCGCCGATCCGCTACCGCGTGCTGACCGAGCTCCTCGATCGCAAGCGCGACGATCCCCAGGTGCTCGAGCTGCGACGGGAGCTGCTCAACGACCCTGCGGCGCGCAAGCTCGAGCGCACGCAGCGCAAGGACGGATCGTGGGCCGGGGCGGTCCATGCCGGCGACCCGCGACGGTTCCAGCCCTCGATCGAGAACGGCCTGTGCCGGCTGTTCGAGCTGGGTTGGGACCGGGATGCCAAGGCGGTGCGCACCGCGGCGAAGACGCTGCGCAGCTACCTGTCGGCGAAGCGCGACGTGCCGTTCTTCGAGTTCGCCAAGGCGATCAAGGCCGATGAGCGCCGCGAGCAGTACTTCCGCTGGTACTTGCGCATTCTGGCGCTCGGACTGCTCGTCCCGGCGGGCTATGTCGACGAACGCACACGCCTGGCCGTGCTCGAGCTGCTCGATCTGACCGCCGGCTTCGTGGACAGCCCGGTCTCGCGGAACCCGGTCGAGGAGATCGGCGCCAGCCTGCCGTTGATCCGGCCCGCGGCGTTCCGCCAGAACTACGTGTTCCTGCCCGACCTGTACATCCTGCGCGTGTTCGCCCATTCCCCCTGGCTGCTCGACGGCGAGATGGCGAAGATGCGCATGAAGAAGGTGTTCGACTACGTGCTGTCGCCGACCTACCAGGCGCTGGCGCCGGGCCTGGGATTGGTGCGGACGGCCAAGGGCTCGTTCGCCAAGGGCTCCGGGATCCGCATCCACGGACCGGAGTACTACCAGAAGCACGGACACGTGGACGAGCTGCTGATCGTGCTCGAGGCGTTCGCGCGCCTGGGCCTGATCAATCGCTATCCGCTGCTGATGGCGCACCAGGAGTGGATCCAGTCCCAGCAGGGCAAGGACGGCCGCTGGAACCTGCCCACCAAGCTGATCAACGAGTCGAGCCGCTGGACGAACCTGATGCGGCTCGAGCGCGACTGGCGGAGCCCCGTGCGCAAGGAGGCCGACCTGACCTTCCGCATGCTGCTGATCCTGAAGAACCAGTGGGATCGGCAGATGCGCATGCTGGACCGCCGCGACGACGGCTACCCGATCTAGCTCTCCGGCTCAACTCTCGCGGTACTCGGGGTTGACGAACCGCGTGAACTGGCGGATGAAGTGCAGCGGCACCGTCCCGGTCGGCCCGTTACGCTGCTTGCCCACGATCAGCTCGGCCTTGCCCTCGAGCGCAGGGTCGTCGCGCTTGTACATCTCCTCGCGGAACAGGAACAGCACGACGTCCGCGTCCTGCTCGATCGCGCCCGACTCGCGCAGATCGGACAGCTGCGGCCGGTGGTCGCCGCTGCGTTGCTCGGGCGCGCGCGACAGCTGCGACAGCGCCAGCACCGGAATCGAGAGCTCCTTGGCCAGCTCCTTGAGCGAGCGTGAGATGTCCGAGATCTCCTGCTGGCGGCTGTCGTAGCTACCGCGCCCGCGCATCAGCTGCAGGTAGTCCACGACCAGGAGCTCGAGGCCGTGCTCGCGCTTGAGCCGGCGCGCCTTGGCCCGCATCTCCATCACGCCCACGCCCGGCGTGTCGTCGATGAAGATCCGGGCCTCGGACAGCGTGCCGTAGATGGCGATGATCTTGTGCCACTGGTCGTGGCTGACCCGGCCCGTGCGCAGCCGGTGCGCGTCGATCTGCCCCTCCGAGCACAGCATGCGCAGGAACAGCTGCTGGTGCGACATCTCGAGCGAGAACACCCCGACGGTCTTGCCCTGACGCAGCGACGCGTGGGCGCACAGGTTCAGCGCCAGCGCCGTCTTGCCCATGGACGGCCGTGCGGCGAGGATCACCAGATCGCCCGCTTGAAGGCCCGACGTCATCTCGTCGAACATGGGAAAGCCGCTGGCGATGCCGGTGACGATCTCCTTGCGCTCGGTCAGCTCCTCGATCCAGCGCAGGCTCTCCTCCGCGATCACGCGCAGCGGCAGGAAGCCGCTGCCCAGCCGACTCTCGGCCACGCGGAAGATCGCCTTTTCGGCGTCGTCCAGCAGCTCTTCGGTGCTGCCCTCGGGCGCCAGCGCGGAGTGCAGGATCCCCTGGGTCGCCCGGATCAGCTCGCGTAGCACCGACTTCTCGCGGACGATTCGCGCGTAGTGCTCGACGTGCGCAGCGCGCGGCACTCCGCCGAGCAGCGCCGCGAGGTACGCGGGTCCGCCGCACTCGTCGAGGTCGCCGCTCAGAGCCAGCTGCTCGCGGAGCGTCACGAGGTCGAGCGCCCGCCCAGACTCGACCATCGCCGACAGCGCGCGGAAGATCTTCTGGTGCCGGACGGCGTAGAAGCTCTGCGGGGTCAGCAGCTCCTGCGCGCGGTCGAACTGGCGATTGTCGAGGAGGATCGCGCCGAGCACCGAGCGCTCGGCGTCGTCCGAGTGCGGGAGCACCGCGGAGAGAGTCTCGGTCGCCATGCGGCCTTCTGCGGTTTGGAATGCGCCCGTCGAGTCGACGCGGCGGATGGTACCACAGACGAATGCCCGGCACGCACGCGAGTCGTGCGCTCGACCTGCTAAGCTTTCGCGGTCCGGCGCGAGACGCCGCGCGGAGGGCCCGCATGATCGTTCGCGGAATGGTGCGCGCGACGGCGCTCGGGCTCGCTTGGACGAGCGCGGTCGCGGTCTGGTCCGGCGAGCGCCCCAAGGTCGTCGTGCTCGGGTTCGATGGTGCGGACGCCAGGCTGGTCGAGCGCTACCTGGCGGCCGGCGAGCTACCCAATCTCGCCCGGCTGCGCGCGGAGGGGAGCTACGCACCGCTCCTGCCCACGAACCCGCCGCAGACGCCCGTGTCGTGGTCCTCGTTCGCCACGGGCACCTCGCCGGGGGCGACCGAGGTCTTCGACTTCCTGCGCCGCGACCCGGAGACCTACCTGCCCGACTTCGCCATGGTGCATGAGGGCCGGCGCACGTTCGGGCTCGGCGAGAGGAACGCGCTCGCCGCGGTCGGGCTGGTCGCGGGCGTGGCCTTCGTGCTGGCGCTGCTCGTCGCGCTCCTGCTGCCGCTCCGTCCGGTGTTGCGCCTGGCCTGTGCCCTGCTCGTCGCGCTCGGGCTGGGCGCGCTGACCTACGGTCCCGCCCGGCGCTGGCTCCCGATCGAGGTTCCCGACGCGCAGAACCAGCGCAAGGGCGTCACGCTGTGGGAGGTCGCGGCCCGTGCGGGCCGCAAGGTACAGGTGTTGCGCGTGCCGGCCACCTTCCCGGCCGAGGACGTCGGCGCGGGACACATGCTGTCGGGCCTGGGCGTCCCGGACATGCGCGGCCGCATCGGTACGCCCAGCTTCTACACCTCGAACCCCGACTTCCGACCCGGGGACAACGAGTTCAGCCTGGAGTTCGTGCCCCTGCGCGGGCGACGCGGCACGATCGAGACCAGCGTGATCGGGCCGCGCAACAAGCCGTTCTACGACTATGCGATCGAGCGCAGCGTCGAGACGGCGCGTGCGAAGCTGGTCGAAGACGCCCCTCCGCGCCAGCGCCGAGAAGCGATCGAGCTGGCGCGACGCCAGGCACGCGACGAGCTCGACGCACGCGGCGTCGACGAGCGGCTCGATCTGCCGCTGCGACTCGAAGCGACGGACACGAGCGTGCGCATCGATCTCGCCGGACGCACCGAGACACTCCGACCGGGAGCCTGGAGCGGCTGGTTCGAGCTCGACTTCCCGGTCAATCCGTTGGTCGACCGGCTGGCCCCGCTGCGCGGGCTCGTGCGCTTCAAGCTGCTTGCGCTCGCGCCGCACCTCGAGCTGTACATGTCGCCGATCAACTTCCACCCGGACTGCCACCCGATCGCGTTCAGCTGGCCACCCGAGTACTCGGAGGAGCTACGCCGTCGCTTCGGGTTGTACAAGACGATTGGCTGGCCCGAGGACACCTGGTCGCTGCCCTCGGGGGTCGGCGACGAGCTGCTGTTCCTCGAGGACACGGAGTTCACGCTCGAGCAGCACGAAGCGATGCTCGAGGGGCTGTTGCGTGACGGCGGGATCGACCTGTTCGTCCAGATCTTCTATTTCACCGACCGGATCGGCCACCTGTTCTGGCGCTTCCTCGACGAGGGCCACCCGCTCTACGATCCGGTCGAGGCCGCGCGCTGGGCACCGCGGGTGCTCGAGGCCTACAAGCGAATGGATGCGATCGTCGGCCGCGCGCGCGAGCTCGCGGGCGAGGATGCGTTGTTGCTCGTCCTGTCGGATCACGGCTTCTCCTCGTTCCGTCGCGGCGTGAACTACAACAACTGGCTCGTGGCCAACGGGCTGATGACGCTGAAGGACCAGCCCGCGGACGTGGCGACGCTCGAGAAGCTGTTCGAGACGAAGGAGCTGATGGGCCACGTCGACTGGTCGCGCACGAAGGCGTACGCGCTCGGACTCGGCAGCATCTACGTCAATCTGGTCGGCCGGGAGCGTCAGGGGACGGTGCTGCCGGGGCCCGAGTACGAAGCCGTGCGGCGCCAGATCCGCGAGGGGCTCGAGGCGCTCGTGGACCCGGTCACGGGGCAGCGGCCCGTGACCCGCGTGCTGACCCGCGAGGAGATGTACGGCCGATTCGATCCGGACGTGATTCCGGATCTGCGGGCGGCGAGCTCGCTCGACTATCGTGTCTCGTGGCAGACCAGCCTGGGCGGGTTCGGCCCGGAGCTGATCGAGGACAATCGCAGCCCGTGGTCGGGAGATCACTGCTCGAACGACCCGGAGCTCGTGCGCGGGATCCTGTTCTCGAGCCGGCCGCTGAACACCGCGAGCCCGCGGATGATCGACATCATGCCCACCGTGCTCGCGGCGCTCGGGCTCGAGGCGCCCGCGGAGGTCGAAGGCCGTTCGTTGCTGTAATCCAGCGCCGCGCCGCCGAGGCAGCCGCTCGGTGCTGCTCCTGGCGCTGGCCTCCGGTGCGTGGGCCGGCTCGTCGGCCGAGCCGGTCGGCCTCGAGCGCATCCAGGCCGACCTGGGCCGTCTGGGCGGTGAGGTGCGTGCCCTCGCGGGACGCGAGCAGGGAATCCTCGGCGAGCTGCAACGTCTCGAGGCCGAGCTGCGTCAACGCACGGCCGAGCGTCAGCGGCTCGCGCTCGAGCTCGACGAGCTGGGCACAGCGATCGCCGGACACGAGCGGACGCTGGCGCGGCTCGAGACCGACCAGGCGCGCCGCCGGAACTACCTCGGGTTCCGGCTGCGCGAGCACTACAAGGACGGACCCGAGCTCGCGCTGCGCCGCCTCGTGACCCCCGGCTCGGACGATGCGCGACGCGCGGGCCGCGGCTACGTGGCCTACCTCGGCGAGCGCGACGGCCGCTTCCTCGCCGAGTACCGGCGCGAGGTAGGTCGCCTGGCGGAAGCGCGCGCGCAGCTGCTCGGGCGGAGCGCCGAGCGCGCGGCGCGGCGCGAGGAAGCCGAGGCCGCCGAGCAGGCCCTCGAAGCGTCGCGTCGCGCACGCGAGCGGCTGCTCGGGCAGATCCGCGAAGACCGCGCCACGCGCGAAGCGGCGATCGCCGAGCTCGAGCGGGCTTCGCGCGAGCTGACGGATCGGCTCGAGTCGCTCGCGCCGGGGTCCGCCGGAGCGTCGCTCGACGTGAGCAAGTTCCGTGGCTTGCTCGACTGGCCGGCCCGCGGGCGCGTCAGCGCGGAGTTCGGCGAGCTGGTCCATCCACGCTTTCGCACGACGGTCCCGCACCCGGGGCTCGACATCGAGTCGGATCCGGAGGGCGACATCCGGACCGTGTTCGACGGGCACGTGGTCTTCGCGTCGTGGATGCGGGGCTACGGGTTGACCGCGATCGTGGACCACGGCGGAGGCTTGCTGAGCGTGTACGCGCACGCCGCGGTGCTGGTGGTCGGGCCGGGGGAACCGGTCGTGCGGGGCCAGAGCATCGGCAAGATCGGCGACTCGGGATCGTTGCGCGGGCCGTACCTGTACTTCGAGCTGCGCGAGGGCGGGCGTCCGGTCGACCCACGCGGGTGGCTCCGGCCGCGCTGAGCCGTTGCCAGCGGGCCGTTCCGACGGTAGCTTGTGGAGGACGGTTCCCCGAGACCGCGTGGTGATGCATGAACCGAGTTCGATCGCTCGTGCTCCTGGCCTCGATCGCCGTGGTCCTGCTCCTGGTGGGCGGGGGCCTCGTGGTCAACGTCGGCGCCGCCGAGAGCTCCTACCGCCAGGCGGTGCTGTTCGCCGAGATCCTGGCGCAGGTCTCGGACAACTACGTCGATCCGATCGATCCCACGATCCTGCTCGACGGGGCCTACGAGGGCATGCTCGGCGGGCTCGACCCGAACGGGGCCTACCTGAGCCCGGCCGAGGTCGCGGAGTGGAAGAAGAAGCGCCCGGACGGGCTGGTCGGCCCCGGCTTTTCGGTGCTGCGCGTCGGTCGCGTCCTGCAGGTCGTGGCGCTCGATCCCAGCTCCCCGGCGCACGACAGCGGGCTCAAGGTCGGCGACCACGTGCGGAGCATCGACGGCGCCCAAACCGCCGACCTGTCGCTGCCCCAGGCGCGCCGCCGTCTCGAGGGTGAGGTCGGCACGATCGTGCGGCTCGAAGTCCTCCATCCCTCCGACTCCTTCCGCCGCGAGACGATCGAGGTGCATCGGCGGGCCGGGGCAGGACGGGGGTTCGCGCTCGCGGTGGAGGACGGGATCGCCGTGCTGCGCCTCGACGATCTGCGCGCGGCCGATCCAGCGAAGTTGGCGGCCGAGCTGGCCGACGTGCGCTCGCGCGGCGTCGAGCAACTGCTGGTCGATCTGCGCTTTCTGGCCGACGGCCGTCCCCAGGATCTGGGAGCCACGGCCAGCGAGCTCGCCGGGGCGATCCGGCTTCGGCTGCGCGACCGTTCCGGCCGGCTCCTCGACTCGGTGGAGCGCGCGGCCGCGACCCCGGCCTGGCCCGGACCGGTGTCGGTACTCGTGAACGGAGCCACCGCGGGGGGAGCCGAGGCCCTGGCGCTGCTCCTGCGGCTCGGCCGCGGCGCGCGCGTGTACGGCCAGTCGACCTACGGTCTCGGCGCGGAGCCCAAGCTCTACGAGCTCGACAACGGCGCCGGCGTGGTGGTGTCGGCCGCGCGCTGGGAGACCGAGGTCGGCGAGACCTGGAACGGCGACGGCCTCGAGCCCGACGAGGTGGTCGAGGGACGCGGCGACGATCCACTGTCCGCCAGTGCCGACCAGCTGCACCAGGTTCTCGAGCGGCTGCGCTCGGCCGTGGCCCGGGCTGCCGAACCGGCCTGAGCCGCACTCCTCCGCACCCCGGCCGATCGATCGCCCCACCTGCCCGGACGCGTCCGCCCTGCGCTGCGTCGCTCGCGGCGGCCGCTGGATTCGGTGGCTCGCCCGCCGCACTACGCGTACCTTGATCGGGCCAGCGAGCGACGAAGTGCCACCGACGCGCAATCGGTCGGGGCGGAGGCAACGGGATGCAGCGCGCGACTCGAGCATCACGCGACCTGACCCGCGCGCTCCGCGGTTGCACCCGACTCCTGCTCGGGGGCGCTCTGCTCCTCGGCCCGGCAGTCCACGCGGCGGACGACGATGCGAAGCGCGGCGAGGTATTCGCGCGCTTCATGCGTGCCGTGCTGGCCGAGCAGCGTGGGGACTACCGCGGCGCGGTGGCCGAGGTCCGACGGGCCAGCGAGACGCTGCCCGACTCGCCGGCCGTGCTCGTCGAGGGGGCTCGGCTGCTGGCGCGCATGGGGCGCGTGGCCGATGCCGAGGCGCTGGCCGAGCGCGCGCTCACGCTCGATCCGCAGGAGCGCGACGCGCTGACACTCTTGGCCGACGCCGCAGCCACGCGGGCGATCCGCCCCGGGACCGGCGACGCGGAGAGTCGGAGCAAGGCGCTCGCGCTGTACGATCGGCTGCTGTCCCTCGGCCCGGTCGACGACGAGGCGTTGCGCCGCATCGTTCAGCTGCGCCTCGACGCCGGCGACCGCGGCGGCGCGATCGATGCGGCTCGGGTCCTCGTGGCCCAGAAGCCTGGCGACGCGCAAGCGGTCGGGCTCCTGGCCCAGTTGCTGCTCGAGGCGCGCGAGAGTCGTGCGGCGCTCGAAGTGTTGCTGGCCTTCCTGGCGACGCACCCGGGGGAGTCCCCCTTGATTCGCATCGCGCAGGAATTGACGCGCGAGCTCGAGGCCTGGGATCTCGTCGAGCAGGCGTTCGCCGTGCCTGCGGGTTCGGGGACGCCCGCGCTCGACGTGCAGCGCTTGCGCGGCGAGGCGCTGTTGCGCCTGGACCGCGTCGAGCCGGCGAGCCAGGTGCTCGCGGACCTGGCCGCGCGCGATCCCGAAGACCGCGCGGTGCGCTATCACCTGGCACGCACCTATCGGCGGATGGGACGCTTGGGCGAAGCAGCCGATCTCGTGCGCGATCTCGCGGCAGCCGAAGATCCGGACGGGCGGATGCGCCTGCTGCTGGCCGAGATCCTGGACGACCAGAGCGCGGTCGAGTCGGCCCTCACCGAGTACGGGACGGTTCTCGGCCGCATGAGCGCGGCGGAGGATGCGCCGGTGCGGGACGCGATCCGCCGCAGGATCTCGGTGCTCGAATTGTCGCGCGGGCACGTTGATGCCGCCGCGCATGCCCTCCAGGGGCTCGAGTCGCCCGAGTCTCCCGACTCGCTCCACGCCGGCGCGCGCATCGCGCTCGCGCGGTCGGACTGGGACGGCGTCCGCGAGAAAGCGCGCGCGCTGCGCGGCCTGGGGGACGCGGGCACGGCGGCGCTGCTCGAGGCCGAGGCCTTGCTGCGCGCGGGACGTGGAGTGCGCGCCGAGGCGCGCGTCGATGAAGCGATCCAGGTCCTCGGCGCCGGTGCGCGCGTGCGCGTGGCCGAGCTGTACCACGAGCTCGGGCTCGTGGCCGAGGGACGGGCGCTGCTGCGGGCCTGGACGGTGGCCGAGCCCGAGAGCGCGGAGGCGCACTATCACCTGGGCAGCTATCTGGCGCGGTCGGGCGAGGCCGAAGCCGCCGAGGGCGAGTTGCGCGAGGCGTTCCGCCTGGATCCCGCGCACGCGGGGGCGCTGAACTTCCTGGGGTACAGTTGGGCCGACAAGGGAGCGCGGCTCGAGGAGGCGATGGACCTCGTGCGGCGCGCTCTCCAGGTGGATCCGTGGAACGGCGCGTACCTCGATTCGCTGGGCTGGGTGCTGTTCCAGATGGGGCGTTACGCCGAGGCGCAACAGCCGCTCGAGCAAGCCGCGCGGACCTTCCCCTACGACGGGACGGTGCTCGAGCACCAGGGCGACCTCTACGCCCGGCTGGGGGATCGGGAGGCGGCGATCGCGGCCTGGCAACGGGCGCTCGCCGCGGCTCCGGACCGCTCGGTCGCTCTGCGGGCCAAGATCCGGGGTCAGGCGGAGCCGCGGCAGGCGGCGGTCGAGCGCGCGACCGACGACGAGACGGTCGCGCCGCGAGGTCCCGGCGTTCCGACGCCGCGTCCCTGAACCGTTGGCTCGCGGCCTGCGCGCTCGTCGCCGCGCTCGACCTGACTGGATGTGCGACACGCCGCCCGATCGAGACCCGAGCGGATTCCTTCGGCGTCTACCGCGCGCGGGTGGAGGACGCCCGAACGGGGGATAGCCGTCGTGCCCGGGCTCTGGTCTACGCCGCGCTTCCCGACCGACTCCACGTCGAGATCGTCTCGGGGGTCGGCACGACGCAGGCGATCCTCGACGCGGGCGCAGGGCGCGTCGCCATCACCGTGCCGCGCGAGCGTGTGAGCTATGTCGGCCGCGCCGACCCGCGCGCGCTCGGGGCTCTCGTCGGACTGCCGGCGAGCCCCGAGGAGCTGGTGCGCGCCTTGCTGCTCGGCGAGACGACGACGCTCGCGGTCGTGCGCGAAGGTGCCGTGGGCTCGCTGCCGCAGCGACTGAGGCTGCGCACGTCCGAGGGTTCGCTCGAGCTGCGGCTGCGCTCGGTCGAGCCGCTGCGCGCCGACGCCGCGGCGCTCGGCACGGGTCTCGCGCCCCCCGGGATGGACCCACGGTCGATCGAGGAGCTGTGGGACGACCCGTCGCGCGTTCGAAGCGAGTCGCCGTGAGCTCGGCGGAGACACTCCTCGCCGCCTGTCCGGCGAAGATCAACCTGGCGCTGCGCATCCTCGGCCGTCGTCCCGACGGCTACCACGAGCTCGATACGGTGTTCCAGACGATCGATCTCTGGGACCACATCCGACTGCATCCGGCGCCCGAGATGCAGCTCACCTGCGACGATCCGAGCGTGCCGACCGACGGGTCGAACCTGGTGCTCCGGGCGGCGAGCCTCCTGCGCGAGCACGCAGGGAACGCGGCCCGCGCGGCGCGGATCGAGCTGCGCAAGGCGATTCCGGCGCAAGCCGGCCTCGGCGGAGGCAGCTCGGACGCCGCAGGGGCCTTGCGCCTCTTCGCGGAGTACTGGCAGGTGCGCCTCGCCGAGCCCGATCTGCTCGATCTGGGACGCCAGCTGGGGGCCGACGTGCCGTTCTTCCTGATCGGCGGCACGGCGCGCGGAACGGGTCGCGGGGACC
>Ga0180063_1000057_pt1 | contig 24961 bp, 34 predicted proteins | sample EasRivT47_16_10D_FD_121776 | JGI IMG/M metagenome (GOLD analysis project Ga0180063, IMG submission 121776) | Soil microbial communities from meander-bound floodplain in the East River, Colorado, USA - East River metaG ERMLIBT47_16_10D | ecosystem: Environmental > Terrestrial > Soil > Floodplain ...
ACGCGTCGATGCGTATCGACATTCGTCGCATCGGAGCGATCAAGGACGGCGAGGAGGCGGTGGGCAACCGCACCAAGCTCAAGGTGGTCAAGAACGAGCTCGCGCCGCCGTTCCGCGTCGCCGAGTTCGACGTGTTGTTCGGCGAGGGCTTCTCGCGCGAGGGCGACCTGATCGATCTCGGCCTGGCCCATCGCATCGTCGAGAAGTCGGGCTCCTGGTTCTCCTACGGGGACCTGCGCCTGGGCCAGGGGCGCGAGAACGCGCGCCTGTTCCTGCGCGACAACCCCGACCTGACACGCGAGATCGACCAGAAGCTGCGCGCGATCTTGAAGCTCACGCGCAGCGAGCGCGACGTGCCCGAAACCCCGGTCGCGACGGCCGGGCACGCCGCAAGCGAGCCGAAGCCCGTGGCGCCGGGAATCGACCCGGCGCGCCTGCGGCCACGCGCTCCGCGCGCCTCCGCACCTTGACGGTCGCGCGGACCGTGTGACAGCATGACCGACCTTCGGCCCGCGATGCCTCGGTAGCTCAGTCGGTAGAGCGAGGGACTGAAAATCCCTGCGTCGGCGGTTCAACTCCGTCCCGAGGCACCACCCGTTTTTTCCGGCTGCACGCCGTGATCCACGTGCGTACCTTGGGGCCGAAGATGTCGGCCCCGACCATGGCCTGTGGCCTCCTCACCGAGGAGCAGGAGCGCGGGTTCTTCGGACCTGGCTTCGCCGTGCTGCGCGAGGCGTTCTCCGCCGAGGAGATCGCGGCGGTGCGCCAGGCCTTCGAGCGCCTCGAGCACCGCGCCACCGCGCTCGGCGAGAGCCGTGTCGAGGACGGCGCGCAGTTCGTCGTCGACACGCGGAGCGACCTCGACGGCACGCGCCGGAGGCGGATCCAGCGCATCGTCTGGGCCTGCGCGCTCGACCCGCTGCTCGATCGCGTCGGCCAGGATCCGCGCCTCGTGCGCGCCGCCGGCCGGCTGCTCCGATCGCGCGAGGTGGCGCACATCGTCAGTCAGGCACATTTCAAGATCCCCGGCGACGGCGTCGAGTTCCCGTGGCACCAGGACAGTCGTCATCGCCGCTACGGCACGACCGATTGGCGCGACGTGAACGGAGACGGGAGCTACGTGCAGACGGTCCTGGCGATCGACGACGCGGACGCGTCGAACGGACCGCTCGAGTTCCTGCCCGGAAGCTGGCGCCTCGGTCACGTCGACCGCGCGGGACGCGGCGCGCGCGTGGCCCACGAGCTCGTGCGTGCGGTCGAGCCGGTCTCGATCGCGCTGCGCGCGGGCGATGTCGTCCTGTTCGGACCGTACGCGTTCCACCGCAGCGAGCCGAACGGCTCGACGCGCCCGCGGCGCGCGTTCCTGAACGGCTATGCGACGCCCGGCGCGAACTTCCGGCTGTACCCGGGCCGCTCGGCGGGCCGGATCCTCCCGACCGACGTCTGAGCGCTGCGGGTCAGGACGAACCGATCGGTCCCGACTCGCGGATCGGATCGCTCTCGTCGCCGGCTACCGCGCGGAACGACGCGTAGAGCGCAACGACGAGGGCCCAAAGCCACAGCGCGACCGTCGCCTGGAATCCCGTGATCATCCGTTGCTCCTCTCTCGAAGCTGCGCCACCGCGTCTCGCACTGCCCGGGTCACACGGCCCGGGGTTCCGTCTCCGATCGGCCTCCCGTCGAAACGCACGAGCGGCCGCACCCCGCACAGGCTCGAGGTCACGAACGCCTCGTGCGCCCGGACGAGTCGGTGCACCCGCACGCGGCTCTCGTGCACGTCGAAGCCCAGCTCGCGGCCGGCACGCAGCGCCAGATCCCGCACCACGCCCGCGAGCACGCCCTCGCGCAGCGCCGGGGTCGAGATCGTGCGCCGGACCACGACGAACAGGTTGCTGCTCGAACCCTCGGTCAGGTGCCCGCGCGAGTTGCGCCACAGACCCTCGTCCGCTCCGCGGCGACGCGCCTCCTCGAGGCCGAGCTCGTGATGCGCGTAGCTCGCGCACTTGACGCCGGCGAGCGGATCCGCCGGATCGCGGCGCCAGGGGAGCAGGACCGCGCTCACCGAGCGTCCCTCCTCGTCGGGCCCCATCGACCCCGTCACGACCGCCCAGCGCCCGCCCCGGGTGGCCAGGATCTTGAGCCAGCCGCAGCCCGTGGGCTCGGCCGTCGCGGCCTGGCGCACCGTCGCCTCGAGCCGCTCGCGCGGAGGCAGCGGGACCCCGACCCGCTCCGCGCTCCGCCCGAGGCGCTCGAGGTGCTCGGCCAGCTCGAGCGCGCGCCCGCGGCGCAGCGCGACGGTCTCGAACACCGACAGCCCGACGTGCAACGCGGGATCCGTGAGAGCCACGCTCATCTCGGCCACGCGCATCGGCAGGCCGTCGAGCCAGCCCACGCCGTCCGGCTGCGGCAGTCTCATCCCGCGTCCTCCGGCGCGAAGCCCAGGGCCCGGGCCAGCGCGCGGGCCTTGTGGTTCGCCTCGCTCCACTCGAGATCGGCGACCGAATCGGCCACGATCCCGCCACCGGCGCCCAGGTGAAACAGGCCGCGGCGAAACACCAGGGTGCGGATCAGGATGCTCGAGTCGAGGCTCCCGTCGTCTCCGAGCCAGAACAAGCTGCCCGTGAAGAGCCCGCGGCGGACCGGCTCGAGGTCGGCCAGCAGCGAGCGCGCTCGCTCCTTGGGCGCGCCACTGATCGATCCTCCCGGGAACGTCGCGACCACGATCTCGCCGAGGGAGACATCGTCGCGCAGCCGGCCGCTCACACGCGCCACGAGATGGTGCACCGCCGGAAAGCTGCGCAGCTCCGGCTGCGCGCTGGCCTCGATCGACCCCGTCCGGCAGACGCGTCCGAGGTCGTTGCGCTCGAGGTCGATGATCATCAGCAGCTCCGCGCGGTCCTTCTCCGACGCCGCGAGCTCCTCGCGCGACGCGCGATCGGCCGCGGCGTCGGCGCCGCGCGGCCGCGTCCCCTTGATCGGCCAGGTCGCGATGCGATCCGGCGGCTGGATCTCGAGAAACACCTCGGGAGAAGCCGAGACCACGGCCAGCTCGGGCGTGGCCAGGAACGCGGAGCGCGGGGCCGGCGTGGCCTCGACGAGCCGCTCGTAGGCGCCGAGCTCGTCTCCGCGATAGGGGCCGTACAGCACGCGGCACAGATTCGCCTGGTAGACGTCCCCGTCGCGGATGTGGCGCCCCAGGCGCTCGACCGCCGCGAGGTAGCGTGACCGAGGCAAGCTCGTGGCGGGGCGACCGACCGCCTGGGCGGCCCCGAGCTCGGGCCCGGAACCCGCGGAGCCGAGGCGGTCCTGGGTCCGGCGCAAGGCGTGCGTGCCCTCCCCGCACGCGGTCCAGGCGATCCGCTCCGGCCCCTGCCAGCGCAGCGACGCGTCGACCTCGAGCGCCAGGAGACGCGGGGTGGCGATGAGATCGCCCGGCGCGATCCCGACGTCGAGCGCTTCGTAGGACAGGAGCAGGGCCAACCCCGTTCCGTTTCCGCCTCCCGCGCCCTGGCGCTCGCGCCAGCGACGCGCGACTCGCTCGAGTCCCGCCAGCACCTGCGCGGGAGTGCCGGATGCCGGCACCTCGTCGACGACGCGCGGCTCGACCGCCAGCAGCGGACCCGCGGTCCAGCCGCCGTCCGCATCGCCGCCGTCGAGCAGCAGTGCGGTCGTATGGTCGGCGCGCAGGCGCCGACAGGCGGCCCGTGGGTCGAGACGCAGCTGGATCGTGGGACTCAATACCTTCGAATCACGCCGACGACGACACCCTGGATCTGTACGCGCTCTTCCGCGATGACGATCGGCTTCAAGCGCGGGTTGGCCGGCTCGAGCCGCACCCGCGCACCCTCCCGCTCGAGTCGCTTGAGCGTCGCTTCCGCACCGTCGAGCAGCGCGACGACCGTCTCCCCGTCCCGAGCTTGCGCACGCCGCTCGACCACGACGAGGTCGCCATCGCGGATCTGCTCGTCGATCATGGACTCGCCCTGGACGCGCAGCACGAAGGCTCGCGTCGCGTCCTGGACCATGCTCGCGGGCACGGGGATGGTCTCGCTCGTCTCGACCGCTTCGAGCGGTCGCCCGGCCGCGATCGTGCCGGCGAGCGGAAGCGTGACGACGCCGGCTCGCTCCGCACCGTCCAGGACTTCGATCGAGCGGTTCTGGTTCCAGGAGCGCCGAACATAGCCCTTCTGGACGAGGTGCGAGACGTGCTTGTGCACGGTGGCGACCGAGGACAGCCTCAACTCCGAGCCGATCTCCTCCAGGCTCGGCGAGTAGCCGTTCTTGCCGATGAACGTCCGGATGACCTCGAGGACCTCGTGCTGTCGGCGCGTGAGTGCCATGAGCCTCCTCCTCGGTCGAGCGGCCAGAGCGCCGCGGCGAGCCTAGGCGAAAGACCCGCGAAAGTCAAGCCGCGACCGCTGCGGGGCGGTTGTTTTGCCGCTCCCGGACCCGCCGGGTATAGTGATCGATCGCCCCGACGGAACCGCGCCACGGAGCTCCCCCGCATGACGACGATCGTACGTTCCCTCGTGCTCGGCCTGGCGCTCGTGCCGACGAGCCACGCGGTCGCCCAGCCGACCGCCCCCGATCCGGTCCGTCAGGAGGAGGCTCGACGCGCGGTCGAGCTCGCGCTTGCGGACCTGACGCTCCAGGGGCGAGGCGACATCGACGTCGACCGGTTCGTGTCGGTCGCGTTCGAGTTCGTGCGGCGGGGCCCCGAAGTCGTGCCCGCGCTCGCGGCCGAGCTCGATCAGACGCTCCCGTCCTCGTTTTTCTTCTGCGCCTACGCGCTGGGTCTGATCGGTGGCCCGCAGGCCGCGGCGGCGCTCGAGTCGGCGATCGCGCGGGCCGAGGCGGACACCGGGGACTTCGCGCTCAATCGCAAAGGCTGGGCCTGTCACGCGCTGGGCTTGCTCGGGCGTGTGGATGCGCTGGACAAGCTGATCGAGGGTCGGTGGGCCGCGGGGATCCCGGTCCACGCCGGCATGTCGGCGCTCGAGGCGGTGGCCGTCCTGACCGCCCCCGCCGGGCTTCCGCGGCTCTTTGCCCAGCTCGACCGCTACGACGACGCCGCCGACCCCAACGGGGCACAGCGTGTGCAGGTGCTCGAGGCCATCGCGCGGATCATCGACCCGAGCGCGATCCCGGTGCTCGAGAAGGTCCTCGAGAGCCCGCGCGTCGGCCTGCGCCACCACGCCGCTCGCGCGCTGGGCTCGCTCGGCTCGCCCGAGGCAACGCAGATCTTGCTCGGCGCGCTCGCCGATCCCGATGCGTTCGTGCGCACGGGCGTGGCGATCGGTCTGCGCAGCGCGCCGCCGGTCGCGGACATCGACCGCATCCTCGATCGGCTCGACGTGGAGGAGGATGCGGTGGTCCGCGGCGAGCTCTATCGGTTCGTGGCCCTGTACGGGAGCGCGGAGCAGCACGAACGACTCGTGGCGCACTGGGGGCGCCCGCAGCCGGACGATCGCCGGCTGCTGCTCCGGGCGCTGGCCGACGCGCCGGCCGCGGTCGCGCTTCCCGTCCTGAGCCACGGCCTCGCGGATCGCGATCCCTCGGTGGCGGTCGTCGCCGCGGTGTCGCTCGAGCGGCTGGGCGATCCACGCGCCGTGGACCTGCTCGCGCCGCGGGTCGCGTCCGAGGAGTGGTCGCCGGCCCAGGCGGCGGTCGACGCCCTGGCCGGACTCGGCGACCCGCGTGGCGCGGCGCCGATCCTGAAGCGCCTCCTCGACACGGAGCTGACCCGGCGGATCACCGATCCGCGCCAGCGCCTGCGCATCGAGAAGCTGCTGCTCGCTGTGGTCGAGCTGCGCGACACCTCGCGACTGGTCGAGCTGGCGACCGCGCGGGACGGTGCGAGCGACGTCCAGGTGCGCGGGCTGCTGGCGCGTCACGTGGCGCGTCTGACGGCGATCGCGGAGGCGGGCGACAAGGCCAAGCGCTGGATCAGCGCGCTCGACTCGCCGAGTGCCGATGTGCGCGACCTGGCCTATGCCGCGCTCGGCCGGCTGGGCGGTGAAGCCTCGGCACGCGCGCTCGTCGAGCGGTTCGGTCGCGTCGATCCGGCCGAGGCCAGAGAGATCGTGCGTGCGCTCGGCTCGATCCCGGGCAAGGCGGCGCGCGACCTGCTGCGCCGGGTGCTGGTCGACCCGGCCTTCGACCCGATCGAGCACAGCGAGCTGCGCAGCATGGCCGCCTGGTCGGCGCGGCGGATCGGCGGCGCGGCGATGCTCGACGCGCTGCGCGAGGCGGTCGAGCGCCGCGAGGGGCGCGACGGATACCCGTTCGTCTACCTGACGGTGCTCGGCGGCGCCGGCACCGTTCCGGACATCGACCGGCTGCGGGTGCCCCGGCTGCGTTACCTCGGGTCGAGCCGCGGAATCGAGGACGAACGGCTGCAGTGGATCCGCCGAGAGCTTCGCGCCGGCCGATCGATCTCCGCGGTCGACGTTCCACCGGAGCAGCTCGAGCTGCGCTGAGCGAGGCCGCGAGGCGCCTCAGGCCGTGCCGACCAGCTCCGGCCGCTCGCGGGGCGGATCGGCGGACACGGACGGTTCCTCGTCGGGGACGATCTGCCCCTGCTGATACGCGCGCTGGAACGCCAGGACGACTCGATCGTCGAACGCCACGTCCTTGAGCGAGGTCAGCCGCGCGCGCGCCTCCTCGATGCTCATCGCCTGCTGGTACGGACGATGCGTGGTCATGGCGTCGAACGTGTCCGCCACGGCGATGATCCGCGCCATCAGCGGGATCGCGTCGCCCTTCAGGCCGTCGGGGTATCCTCCGCCGCCCCAGCGCTCGTGGTGCCAGCGCAGTCCCGGGATCACCCGGTGCATCTTCTTGATCGGCGCGAGGATCTGGGCCCCGAGCGCCGCGTGCGTCTTCATGATCTCGAACTCGTCGGGGGTCAGCTTGCCCGGCTTCTGCAGGATCCGGTCGTGAATGCCGATCTTGCCCACGTCGTGCATGAGCGAGGAGACGTGGAGCTCCTCGAGCTGCTCCGCGTTCAGCCGGAGCTGCCGCCCGATGGCCACCGAGTAACGATTGACCCGCGCCGAGTGGCCGCGCGTGTACGGGTCCTTGGCGTCGATCGCCTCGGCCATGGCCTGGATCGTGCCCAGGAACAGCTCGCGGTTTTCCTCCGCCGCACGACGCAATCGGCGGATGTGATCCTCGATCTCGTCGGCCATGCGGTTGAAGGTGTGTGCCAGCTCGCCGATCTCGCTGCCCGAGCGCACGCCGGCTCGCGAGGAGAAGTCGCCGGCGGCGAACGAGCGGGATGCCGCGGCGAGCTGCTTGATCGGACGCGCCAGCGTGTCGGCGAAGACCACCGCGGCGGCGACGGCGAACCCGAGGGCCAGGATGGCCCAGGTCAGGACGCTGTCCACCATTCCGCGCACCGGCGAGTACACGTCCTCCAGGTGCGCCTGCACGAACACGCCCCAGCCCTCGGAGGTGACCTCGTAGGATCCGATGTACTCGCGCTCCGCTCCGTCCTCCATCCCGCGGAACGGGAGCGTCTCGCGCGCTCGACCTTCGGCCGCGAGGAACCTCGAGACGAGCGGGGTCCGGCTGATATCGCTACCGGGCTGCAGGTGCGTCGCGTCCGTGCTGGCGAGCACACGACCGCTGCGGTCGAGCACGAACAGCGCGTGTCCGGTGCGGTGGCGCCGGATGATGTCGCCCCACACCGCCGACACATCGACCAGCGCCGAGAGCACCCCGACGAAGCGGCCCCCGGCCACCACGGGTGCCGAGATGACGATCCCCGCCGTGACCGGCTTGGTGGCCAGGATCGTGGGCTCGGAGAGAATCGTGCTCTCGGGCCGGCTCGCGGCCTCGCGGGCCAGGGTCAGGATCGCTTCCTCGAGGCCGCTCCGGAACAGCTCGTCGAGGCTCCCCGGCAGACTTCCGGTCTCGATCGTGAGCGGCGCGGTCGCACGGAACTGCGTGAAGCGCAGGTACAGCATGCGCTCGCCGAGGACGTCGTCGAGGACGCGCTGGACTTGCTCCGGAGCATCGACGCCGTTCCCGCGCACCGATCGAGCGACCGACTGGGACACGCGCAGCAGCTGGGAACGCATCCCCTCGACGTGGATCTCGATCTCGCGCGCGAGCGATGCGGCCATCAGCAGCTGGAACTCCTGCTGGGCCGTCTTCAGGGCCTCGCGGTTGATGTCGATCAGCTTCCAGCCGACGGTCCCGAGCGGCGCGAGTCCGGCGAAGGCCAGCACGGCGACGAGCGTGAACACGATGCGCCCGCGCGGCCGGAAGGCAGGCCGCGCGCGATCGGTCGGCTCGTCGGCTGGCTCGAAAGATGGGTCCGACATGACGCTCCGCGACGGACGCCCCTCGAATATAGGGTCCGCCCGTGGCAGGCGGCAAACCGCTGCGGATCAGCGAGTTGCCGCGGGTGCTGCCGGCTGCGGCCACCTGCTAGACTCTTCCGGGCCCCTCGCTCGGGCCACCCGTCGCATGGTGGGTGTGTACAACGCAGCTCTCGCCCCGCTCCGCCTGGTCGCCGCCGCCTGGGCCTTCCGCCATGCTCGCGGACCACGGGCCGAGGAATGGGGCGAGCGGATGGCGCGACGCCTGCCGGCGCTCGGGCGGCCCGGCGGCGTCTGGATCCACGGCGCGTCGGTGGGCGAGGCGCGAATCGTCCGGGCGCTGGCCCGCGGCCTGCGCGAGCGGAGACCCGACCTGCCGCTCTCGGTCTCGGCGGTCTCCCCCACCGGCCGCCAGCAGCTGCCGCGCGCGCCGGACGTCGATGCGGCGTTCTTCCTGCCGCTCGACTTCGCCGGATTCCCGACGCGGATCCTGCGTGCCGTGGCGCCGGGCGTCCTGACTCTCGTCGAGACCGAGCTGTGGCCCAACCTGCTGCGCGAAGCGGCTCGCCTCGCGATCCCGGTCGTGCTCGTCAACGCGCGACTCTCGGCGAGTCGTATGCGATGGTACCGCCGACTGTCCGCGCTCTACGCACCGCTCTTGCGCGGCGTGTCCCGCGTCGGCGCGCGGTCGACCGAGGACGCCGAGAGATTCCGCGAGCTCGGCGTGCCCCCACAGGCGACCTGCGTCACGGGCAACATCAAGTACGACCTGCCGGCCCCGGCGGGCACGCGCGCGCTCGCGCGCCGGGAGCTCGCGATCGCGGAGGAGCGGTCGGTCCTCGTGGCTGGCTCGACACGACCGGGCGAGGAGCAAGTCCTGATCGAGAGCTGGCGCAGACTGAGCGCCGTTCGGCCCGGGCTGCTGCTGGTCCTGGCGCCGCGCCACCCGGCGCGCTTCGACGAGGTCGAACGGCTGATCGCAAGCGCGGGTCTGCAGCCGACCCGCTGGTCCCGGCGCGCCACACCCGGCGACGGGCGGGCCGACGCCCTGCTCCTCGACGAGCTCGGCGTGCTCGAGCGCGCCTACCTCGCGGCCGACGTCGCCTTCGTCGGCGGCACGCTCGTCCCCGTCGGCGGCCACAACCTGCTCGAGCCCGCAGCGGCCGGGGTGCCGGTGCTGTTCGGACCTCACACCTCGAACGTCGAGGACACCGCGACCGAGCTGCTCGGCGCAGGGGCGGCGCTCCGCGTCAGGAGCGCCGAGGAGATCGCGAGCGCCGTGGCCACGCTCGTGCGAGAGCCCGCGCGCGCGCGGGCGATGGGCGATGCGGCGCGGCGCGTGGTCGAGGCCAATCGTGGCGCGCTCGATCGAACGATCGAGATCGTGCTCGCGGCGCGGCGCACGCCGCCGGGGCTGACGTGAGCGTGAGCTGGGGCGGGATCCCGCCGCAGTGCCTGGCGCCGCTGGCCTGGGCCTACGAGGCCGCGGTCCGCGCGCGCAACCGGCGCTACGACCGACCGGGCGCGACGCAGCGGGTGAGCCTGCCGGTGCTCAGCGTGGGAAACCTGGTGGTCGGCGGCACGGGCAAGACGCCGACCGTCGCCTGGCTCGCCTCGCGCCTCGTCGCCACGGGTGCGCGCCCCGCGATCGTGAGCCGGGGATACGGCGGTCGGGCCGGCCGGGGCCCCCTGCTCGTTTCGGTCGGCGACGGGCCACGCTGCGCGGCCCGCGTGTGCGGCGACGAGCCGTTCCTCCTGGCGCGGACGGTCCGTGGGGCGGTCGTGATCGTCGGCGCGGACCGGCTCCACGGTGCGGAGCTGGCCCGTGCGCACGGAGCGGGTTCGGTCGTGCTCGACGATGGGTTCCAGCATCGCCGCCTGGCCCGCGATCTCGACATCGTGCTGCTCGACGCCGAGCAGCCGTTCGGCAACGGGCGCCTCCTCCCCGCGGGTCCGCTGCGCGAGCCGCTCGAGGCCCTGGCGCGCGCCGACGTGCTCGTCCTGACTCGCGCTCGCGAGGCACGCGTTCCGCCCGAGGTGCAGAGCGCGGTCGAGGCCCACCGGCCCGGCATCCCGGTCCTGCGGGCCTCGTTCCGGCGCGTCGGGTTCGTCGACGCGGCGGGACTCCCCGTCGACGCTCCCCGACGCGCGGTGGCCTTCTGTGGGATCGCGCGGCCGGCTTCGTTCCGGACGGAGCTCGAAGCCGCCGGGGTCGAGATCGCTTGGTTCCGCACCTTCGCCGACCATCACCCGTTCCGCGCCCGCGAGCTCCGCGCGCTCGCCGACGCCGCACGAAGGGCGGAGGGGCGCCTCGTCACGACCGAGAAGGACCTGGCACGCCTCGCCGCAACCTGGCCCGGGGACCCCGCGGGCGCGCCGCTCGCTCTGCGCATCGAGCTGGTCGTGCACGATCCCGAGCCGCTGCTCGACGCGGTCGAGCGTGCCCTCTCCCGCAGGGCGGCATGAGCGTCGGGCTACGCTACCGCGCCGAGGACCTGCTCTTCGGGGCGCTGTTCGGCCTCTCGGCCCGCGTTCCGCGGGGCGCGATGCTCCTGCTGGGCTCGGCCGCCGGCACGCTGGGCTATTACCTCGATCGGCAGCGCCGGCGCGTGGCGCTCGACAACTTGCACCTGGCCTACGGCTCGGCGCTCTCGAGCCAGGAAACGCGCCGCATCGCGCTCGGGTGCTTCCGCCATTTCGCGCGGATCACGCTCGACACGGTCGCCTGCTCGCGTCTCTCCGCGGACCAGATGCGCGGCCTCGTCGAGTACGAGGGACTCGAGCACATTCGCGAGGCTTACGCCCGGCAACGGGGCGTGCTGCTGTTCAGCGCCCACTTCGGGCACTGGGAGCTGACGGCGCTCATGCAGGGCTGGCTCGGGCTTCCACTCGCGCTGATCACGCGACCGCTGGACAATCCGCTGCTCGAGCAGCGGCTGGCCCGCGTGCGAAGTCGCTCGGGCAACCGCGTGGTGCACCGGCGCAACGCCGTCCGCGAGATGCTGCGCGCCGTGCGGGAGAAGATCGGGGTGGCGATCCTGATCGACCAGAACGCGCGGCGCGAGGGGGTCTTCGTCCCGTTCTTCGGCCAACCCGCGGCCACCGTCCCGACGCTGGCGCTGCTGGCCCTGCGGACCGGAGCCGCGGTCGTACCGACGTTCAGCCTGCCGGAAGGCCAGCGCTATCGCATCGTCTACGAGCCCCCGGTGCCGATCGTCGCCACGGGCGACCTGGACGCCGATGTGGCCCGGCTGACCGAGCAGTTCACGGGGATCATCGAGCGCCGGATCCGCGAGCGTCCCGAGGTCTGGCTGTGGCTCCATCGGCGCTGGAAGCGCCGCCCCGATCCCGGGCCGGCCATTTCGACCTGCTAGACTCGACCGCGCGGAGGCGACCGTGGCCCGGCGTGCGATCTTGCTCGACCGTGATGGAACGATCTGTCCCGAACTCGGCTTCGTGCTCGCTCCCGAGCAGATCGAGCTGTTGCCCGTGACCGCTCGGGCCCTGGTCCTCGCAGCACGCGCCGGGTTCCAGACCGTGCTGGTGACGAACCAGGGGGCCGTGGCCCACGGGCAGCTCACGGAGGAGCGCCTGGACGAGATCCACGAGCGTCTGCGCGGGGTCCTGGCCGCGGCCGGCGCCCGACTCGACGGCGTCTACGCCTGCCCACACGACCCGCGCGGGGTCGCGCCGCGCTACGCGGTCGACTGTGCGTGCCGCAAGCCGCGACCGGGGCTCCTGTGGCGCGCGCGGGACGAGATGGGAATCGACCTCGGGGCCTCGTGGCTCATCGGCGACCGGCTCGACGACCTGGCCGCCGGGACGGCGGCCGGCTCCCGTACCGTGCTGGTGCGGACCGGCCGCGGGGCGGCCGAGGAGGCGCGCTTGGCCGACCCCGCCGCACCGCGCCCCGAGCGGGTGGTCGAGGACGTGCTCGAGGCGATCGAGTGGATCGCGTCCGCGCCGGGCTGCGCCGGGGCGGCGCCATGAGCGCGTCCCCGCGCCTCGCGGCCTGCGTGCGGGCGTTCGCCGCCCGCCGCGTCGTCGTGCTGGGGGACTTCGTGGTCGACGAGTTCCTGCACGGCGACATCGCCCGAGTGTCCCGCGAGGCGCCGGTCCTGGTGCTCGAGCACCGCCGCACCGACGCCGTCCTCGGCGGCGGCGGCAACAGCGTGGCCAACCTCCACGCGCTCGGCGCGCTTCCGCTGCCGGTCGGGGTCGTGGGCGACGACGCGGCGGGGCGGGTGCTGCTCGCCGAGATCGCCCGACGCGGGATCGACGTGTCGCATGTGCTCGTCGTCCGGGGCTACGCCACGCCGTGCAAGACACGGGTCCTGGCCGGCGGCGTGCACACGCGTCGGCAGCAGATCGTGCGCATCGATCGCGGCTCCGCCCACGGCAGCCTCGGCGCGAGCGTCGAGCGCCGGCTGCGCACCGCCCTGGGGCGCGCGCTGCGGGAGGCCGAGGGACTGCTCGTCGCCGACTACGGCTACGGCGCCGCCAGCCCCACGATCCTCGCCGCCGTGCTCGACTCGCGGCGCAAGCAGCGCCTCGTGATCACGGTCGACTCTCGGGCGCGGGTCGCGCAGTACCGCGGCGTGACCGCTTGCACGCCGAACCAGGAGGAGCTCGAGAACGCGCTCGGCGCGGGGCCGCTCGACGACCCGGCGGTCGTCGATGCGGGCCGCGCGCTGCGCCGGGCGACGAGGGCCCGGGCCGTGCTCGTCACGCGCGGCGCGCGGGGCATGGTGCTGCTCGAGCGTGGGCGGCCTCCGCTCTCGATCCCGGCCTGGGGCTCCGAGGTCGCGGACGTGACCGGCGCGGGCGATACGGTGATCGCCGCGTTCACCGTGGCGACGATCGCCGGCGGCAGTCTGGCCGATGCGGCTCGCCTGGCCAACTACGCGGCCGGACTCGTCGTGGCCAAGGCGGGCACGGCCACCACGTCGCGCGAGGAGATCCTCGAGGCCCTGCGCCAGGACCCGTGCGCGTGATCGGCTCGCCCAAGGTCCTCGCGCGCGACGAGCTCAAGCGACGCGTCGACGTCTGCCGCGCGGCAGGACGCCGTGTGGCCCTGGCCAACGGCTTGTTCGACCTGCTGCACGTCGGGCACCTACGCTACCTCGAGGCGGCGCGACGCGAGGCCGACCTGCTGGTCGTCGCCGTCAACTCGGACGAGTCGGCGCGGGCGCTGCGCGGTCCTTCGCGTCCGATCGTCCCGGCGCTCGAGCGCGCCGAGCTGCTGGCCGCCTTCGACTGCGTCGACTACGTGACGATCTTCGAGGAGACGACGGTCGTGCCGGTGCTGCGCGACTTGCGCCCCGACGTGCACTGCAAGGGCACCGACTACACGACCGAGAGCGTGCCCGAGGCCGGGGCCGCGCGCGAGCTCGGGATCCGGGTGGCCATCGTCGGCGATCCGAAGCGCCACGCCACGACGGATCTGCTCGAGCGGATCCGCTCGACCCAGAGCTAGCTCGACCCGCCGCCCTTGCCCGACTTGCGCACCCCCGAGGACTTCTTCTTGGGTGCCGACGGCTTCGCCGCACGCGTGCCCGCGGCGCGCTTGTCTCCGCGCGACCGCGATGCGTGCGCCGCTGGCGCCTTGCCCTTGGGCTTGGGCTTGCCCGCAGCGGGCGCCGCCTTCGCCGCGCCTTCGGTCGATCGCGCCTTGCTCGCGCGGCCGCCCTTCTCGGGCTTGGGCGCCTCGGTCGTCGCGGTCTCCGCGCCGACGAGCTCGATGATCGCCATCTCGGCGCAGTCGCCGCGGCGCGGCCCGAGCTTCACGATGCGCGTGTAGCCGCCCGGACGCTGGGCGTAGCGCGCCGACAGCGTGTCGAACAGCTTTCCCACGACGTCGCGGTCGTGGATGTGCCGCAGCACCTGCCGCCGCGCGTGCAGCGTCTCGCGCTTGGCCAGCGTCACGAGCCGCTCGGCGAACGGACGCAGCTCCTTCGCCTTGCCCAGGGTCGTGCGGATGCGCTCCGCCGCGAACAGCGAGGTCGACATGTTCCGCAGCAGCGCGAGACGGTGCTCGGTGCTCCGTCCCAGTTTCCGCCCGGCAACCCGGTGTTTCATCGTTTGACTCCGCCCCCACCCACGCTCAGGCGCCGCGCGGCCGCACGCGGCGCCCACCCAGCTCGAGGCCCAGCGACAGACCCATCTCGGCCAGGATGTCCTTGATCTCGTTTAGCGACTTGCGCCCGAAGTTCTTCGTCTTGAGCATGTCGGCCTCGGTGCGCGTGACCAGGTCGCCGATCGTCTTGATGTTCGCGTTCTTCAGACAGTTGTACGAGCGGACCGACAGCTCGAGCTCGTCGACCGAGCGCCCGAAGATCTCGAGCAGCCGCTCGTCCTCGGTCGAGGGGAACTCGAGCGCCTCCTCGGGCCCCTCCTCGAAGTTGATGAAGATCGCCATGTGGTCCTTCAGCAGCTTGGCCGACATCGCCACAGCGTCCTGCGGGCTGACGGCACCGTTGGTCCAGACCTCCAGCACCAGCTTGTCGTAGTCCGTGGCCTGGCCGATCCGCGCGTCCTCGACACGGAAGTTGACCTTGCGCACCGGGGAGTGCACCGAGTCGAGCGGAATGTAGCCGATCCCCAGATCCTCGTCGAAGTTGCGATCGGCCGGCACGTAGCCACGCCCCCGTCGGACGCGCAGCTCCATCGCGATCTTGCCCTCTTCCGACAGCGTGCAGACCGCGGCCGTCGGATCGAGCACCTCGACGTTCGAGGTCAGACGGATGTCGCGCGCGCGCACGACGCCCGGGCCTTCGGCGGTCAGCGTGAGCGTCTCCGGATGGTCGGTGTGCACGCGGAACGGAATCTGCTTCAGGTTGAGGATGATGTCCGTCGTGTCCTCGACGACGCCCGGGATCGAGGAGAACTCGTGCAGCACGCCCTCGATCTTGACCGCCGTCACCGCTGCGCCCTCGATCGACGACAGCAGCACGCGTCGCAGCGCATTGCCGATCGTCGTGCCGAAGCCACGCTCGAACGGCTGCGCGTGGAAACAGCCGAAGGTCGCGCTGAGCGTCTCGCGCTCCACGTCGAGTCGCTTGGGTCGTTGGAATCCCTTCCAGAGCATCCATTGCCTCCCGGGGTCGCTCCCCGCTCGTCGCGCTCTCGCCTTACTTGGAATACAGCTCGACGATCAACTGCTCCTGGATCGGCATCGGGATGTCTTCCCGGGCCGGGAGCTGCTTGACCGTTCCACGGAACTGGTCCGCGTCGAGCTCGAGCCAGCCGGGAACACCCCGCCCACGCGCGGTGTCCAGGCAGATCTTGATCTGTTCGTTCTTGCGGCTCGTCTCGTCGAGAGCCACGACGCTACCCGACCGCACGACCGCCGACGGCACGCTGAGCCTCCGTCCATCGACCCGGATGTGGCCGTGGAACACGAGCTGCCGGGCCATCGCTCGCGAGGACGCGAAGCCCAGACGGTACACGACGTTGTCGAGCCGGCGCTCGAGCAACTGGAGCAGCGTGGCTCCCGTGATGCCCTTGCCTTTCGCCGCGCGAGCGAAGTAGTTGCGGAACTGCCGCTCGAGCACGCCGTACACGCGCTTGACCTTCTGCTTCTCGCGCAGCTGCACGCCGTAGCCCTGAACCTTGCTCCGCCGGCGCCCGTGCTGCCCCGGCGCGTAGCCGCGACGCTCGAACGCGCACTTTTCCTTGAAGCACCGGTCGCCCTTGAGGAACAGCTTACTCCCCTCGCGGCGACACAGGCGACAGACCGGACCGGAGTACCGTGCCACGTCCTACCTCCCTGGGCTACACGCGCCGCCGCTTCGGCGGCCGGCAGCCGTTGTGCGGGATCGGCGTCACGTCCTTGATCGACTTGATCTCCAAGCCTGCCGCCTGCAGCGCGCGGATCGACGACTCGCGGCCCGAGCCCGGACCCTTGACCCGCACGTCGACCGAGCGCACGCCGTGCTCCTGCGCCGCACGCGCCGCGGTCTGGGCCGCGGTCTGCGCGGCGAACGGCGTCCCCTTGCGCGAGCCCTTGAACCCCTGTCCACCGGCCGAGGACCAGGCCAGCACGTGCCCTTCGGGATCGGCGATCGACACGATCGTGTTGTTGAACGTCGCGTGGATGTTGACGATCCCGTGCGGGATGTGCCGCTTTTCCTTCTTCTTGCCGGCCTTCTTGCCCGGCTTCGCCGCCGCCTTCGCCATGCTGTCCCCTTCCTACTTCTTGGCCAACGTCTTCTTCTTGCCCGCCACGGTCCGCCGCGGCCCGCGCCGCGTTCGCGCGTTGGTGTGCGTGCGTTGTCCGCGAACGGGCAGGTTGCGACGGTGCCGCATCCCGCGGTACGACCCGATCTCGATCAGCCGCTTGATGTCGAGCGAGGTGGCCTTGCGCAGATCGCCCTCGACGCGGCCCTCGGCGTTGATCACGCGCTGGATGTTGCGCGTCTGCTCGTCCGTCAGGTCGCGCACCTTGAGCGACGGCCCGACCTGGGCCTTCTCCAGGATCTGCGTGGCCCGCGCGCGACCGATGCCGTACACGTAGGTCAAGCCGATCTCGACCCGCTTGCTCGGCGGTAGATCGACTCCGGAGATGCGTGCCATGTCTCGCTCCTTCCTGGAAGCGCCTGCAGCGGGCCGATCAGCCCTGGCGCTGCTTGTGCTTGGGGTTGCTGCAGATCACTCGCACGACCCGCGCGCGCTTCACGATCTTGCACTTCTCGCAGACCTTCTTGACCGAGCTGCGTACTTTCATGGCCTCGCTCCCGGCGTCGCCGTCACTTGTAGCGGTAGATGATCCGACCCCGCGTCAGATCGTAGGGCGACAACTCGACGAGCACCTTGTCGCCGGGCAGGATCCGGATGAAGTTCTTGCGCATCTTCCCCGATACGTGCGCCAGGACCTTGTGTTTGTTGTCCAGCTCGACGCGGAACATCGCATTCGGCAACGGCTCGACCACCGTGGCCTCGACCTGAATCGCCTCTTCCTTGGACATGGCCGCGTCCGCTCCCTTCACGCCGCGCCGGGCGCGCCGAGGACCCGCGGCCCGCTTTCGGTCACGGCCACGCAACACTCGAAATGCGCGGACAGCCCGCCGTCGCGCGTGCGGGCCGTCCAGCCGTCGGCGTCGAGGACGACCTCGGCGCTCCCCGCGTTGACCATCGGCTCGATGGCCAGGACCATGCCTGGCACGAGGCGCTCCCGCCGACCGGGTTGTCCGAAGTTCGGCACCTGTGGATCCTCGTGCAGCTCGAGCCCGATTCCGTGCCCGACGAACTCGCGCACCACGGCGAAGCCGTGGCTCTCGACCCAGGTCTGCACGGCGTAGCCGATATCGGACACCCGATGTCCCACCTGCACCTGCTCGACCCCCTTGCGCAGCGCTTCCCGCGTCACGTCGAGGAGCCGTCGAACGTCCTCGCCCACCTGCCCGACCGCGAACGTCTCGGCCATGTCGCCGTAGAACCCGTGGTACAGGATCCCGACGTCGACCGAGACGATGTCCCCTTCGCGCAGGACGACCTTCCGCGAAGGAATCCCGTGCACCACCTCATCGTTGACCGACGTGCACACGCTCCCGGGGAAGTCCGGACCGCCCCCGCGATGCGGGTAACCCTTGAAGGCCGGCCGGCCGTCGGCCTCGAGGATCCGGCGTTCGGCCAACGCATCGAGATCCGCCGTGGTCATGCCGGGCCGGATCCGCTCCCGCAACTCGTCAAACACCCGCCCCAGGATGAGGTTGGCCTCGTGCATGATAGCGAGATCGGCGGGGGATTTCAGCACCAGCCGGCTCATGCCTGCCCCACGGCCGAGCGCAGGCGGGCCGCCACGTCCTGGAGCTCGCCGGTTCCGTCGATCTCCCGTAGCAGGCCCCGAGCGCGGTACCCCTCGACGATCGGCAGAGTCTGACGCGTGTAGACCTCGAGACGCTCCCGGACGATGGGCTCGCAGTCGTCCGGCCGCTGAACCAGCGCCGAGCCGCAGCGATCGCAGACCCCCGGGGAGCGCGGCGGTTGGTTGTCGACGTGGTAGACCCGGTCGCAGCGCGGGCAGACCCGCCGCCCACCGAGGCGCCGCACGATCTCCTCGGGCGATGCGCCGAGGAGGAACACACCGTCCAGGCGCTGGCCCAGGCGCGCCAGGATCCGATCCAGCATGGCGGCCTGCTCGACGCTGCGCGGAAAGCCGTCGAGGATGAACCCGTCCCGCGCATCCGCCCGGCCGAGTCGCTCGACGACCAGATCCTCGACCAGCTCGTCCGGCACGAGCCCGCCGGCTTCCATGTAGGAGCGTGCCTGCCGCCCGAGCGGCGAGCCCGCGGACACGGCCCCGCGCAGGATGTCCCCCGTCGACACGTGCGGAATCCCGAGCACCTGGCACAACCTCGTCGCCTGCGTTCCCTTGCCCACGCCGGGCATCCCCATCAGCACGATCCTCACGCTCTGCAGCCGGATCCGCCCACGGGCGGAGCTAGCCCCTCCGTCCCCGAATCCGCGTGCCCTTCATGAACCCCTCGTAATGCCGCATGATCAGCTGCGATTCGACCTGCTGCACGGTATCCATCGCCACACCGACGACGATCAACAGCGACGTTCCCCCGAAGAAGAAGTTCACGCCCAGGCCTTGGGTCACGAACCCCGGCAGCAGGTTGTCCAGTGTCTCGCCGATGCCCCAGGGCAGCGTCTGGACGCGGAACCCGGAGATCAGGAACACCGGCAACAGGCTGATCATCGCCAGGTAGACCGCGCCGCCGAACGTCAGCCGGGTCAGGATGCGATCGATGTACTCGGCCGTGCGCTTGCCCGGCCGGATCCCCGGGACGAAGCCTCCGTACTTCTTCATGTTGTCGGCCTGGTCCATCGGGTTGAAGATGATCGACACGTAGAAGAAGCAGAAAAAGATGATCAACGCCGAGTAGAGCAGGTTGTACAGCGGAGCCGAGTAGTCGAGCTGGCGCAGGATGGCCTGGATCCAGCCGATTTCGCGCAGCGCCTGCGCCGCCCCGATCGTCTGGGGGATCGCCAGCACCGACGAGGCGAAGATCACCGGGATCACGCCCGCGGTATTGACGCGCAGCGGCAGGTAGGTCGACGCTCCGCCGTACACGCGCCGGCCGACCACGCGTCGCGCGTACTGGATCGGGATCCGTCGCTGCGCTCGCTCGACGAGGACGATCGCGGCCACGACCAAGGCCATCACCGCGAGGAGCAACAGCACCGCGATCGGGCTGAGTCGGCCGGTCGTCAGGTCGACCCACGTGCCGGCGACCGCGCCGGGCAGACCGACGACGATTCCGGCATAGATGATCAGCGAGATCCCGTTGCCGATGCCCCGCTCGGAGATCTGCTCGCCCAGCCACATGATGAACGCCGTGCCCGTGGTCAGCGTCAGCACCGTCATCAACTGGAAGCCCAGGCCCGGGTGCAGCACGATCTTCCCGACCCCGCTCGAGTTGCTGGACTGCAGCCACAGCGCAATGCCGTAGGACTGCACGAACGACAGCAGCACCGTCCCGTAGCGGGTCCACTGCGTGATCTTCTTCCGCCCGGCCTCGCCCTCCTTGCTGAGCTTCTCCAGATAGGGCCAGATCACCGTCAGCAGCTGCAGGATGATCGAGGCGGTGATGTAGGGCATGATGCCCAGCGCGAAGATCGTCAGGCGCGAGAAGTTCCCACCCGAGAACAGATCGACGAAGCCGAGGATCGAGCCCTGCTGCTGCTGGAACAGCCGCAGCAGCGCCTCGGCGTCGATCCCGGGCGTCGGAATGTGCCCGCCGATGCGATACACCCCGAGCAGCCCGAAGGTGAAGAGCACCCGCCGGCGCAGCTCCGGGATGTTCCAGATGTTCTTGAACGCTTGCATCATGATCGACGCTTCGTCCGCGCCGGCTTCGCCGGCGCCCCCGCATCGCCCGTGCCGGGCGCCGGAATCGTCTCGGCGCTGCCACCGGCCGCGCGGATGCGCTCGACTGCGCTGGCGCTGAACTTGTGGGCCCGCACCGTGAGCGCGACCTTCAGCTCGCCGTCGCCCAGGACCTTGACCCGCCCGCGTCCGTGGCGCAACAGGCCGGCTTGCGCGAGGCTCTCCGGCGTCACGATCGTGCCCGCATCGAGCGCGTTGAGCCGGCCGATGTTGATCGTGCGATAGCCCTCGCGGAACGGCGGCGTGAAGCCGCGCTTGGGCAGGCGGCGCACGAGCGGCATCTGACCGCCCTCGAACCCGGGGCGCATGCTGTGCCCGCTGCGCGAGCGCTGGCCCTTCTCGCCGCGTGCCGAGGTCTTGCCCAGTCCCGATCCAGGCCCGCGACCGACGCGCTTGCGCGTGCGCCGCGCCCCCGCGGCCGGCTTCAGCTCGTGCAGCTTCATCGGGGCCTCCCCGCGCCGGGCGCCACGTCGCCCGCGGGCTCGACCGTCACGAGGTGCGTGACCTTGGCCAGCATGCCCCGGATCTGCGGGTTGTCCGGGTGGACACGCGTCTTGCCGATGCGTCCCAGCCCCAGGGCCGCGAGCGTCGCCTTCTGGTTTCCCGCGAAGCCGGTCCCGCTGCGCACCTGTCGCACGCGCAGGCGATTCGTCGCTCCCTCGTTCATCGCGCGACCTCCGGGCGCAAGTCGTCGAGCGTCTTGCCACGGACCCGCGCGACCGTCCCTGCGTCGCGCAGCGAGCGCAGACCGACGAACGTCGCCCGCAGCACGTTGTGCGGGTTCTTGGTCCCGAGCGACTTGGTCAGGATGTCCTGCACACCCGCCGCCTCGAGCACCGCACGGACCGCCCCGCCGGCGATCACACCCGTGCCTTCGGACGCCGGCTTCAACAGCACGCTCCCCGCACCGAACCGCCCGGTGATCTCGTGCGGGATCGTCGAGCCGCGCAGCGGAACGTGCACGAGGTTCCGCTTCGCCTGCTCGACGCCCTTCGAGATCGCCGACGGGACCTCACGGGCCTTGCCCACGCCGAAACCGACCCAGCCCTGGCCGTCCCCGACCACGACCAGTGCGGCGAACGAGAAGTTCTTCCCGCCCTTCACGACCTTGGTCACCCGGTTGATGTGGACCACTCGGTCCTTCAACTCACCCGGTTGCTGTGCGTGTTCCACCGATTCCTCCGCCCAGGCGTTCAGAACTTCAAACCGCCCTCGCGCGCAGCGTCCGCGAGGGCCTTGATCCGTCCGTGGTAGCCGAACCCGCCGCGGTCGAACACGACCTGGCTCACCCCGAGCTCGACGAGCTTGTGGGCGATCTCGAGCCCGACCACCTTGGCCGCCTTCACGTTGCCGCCGGCCGGCGCGACGGCCCGTCCTGCGGGACCGACGGTCGAAGCGTGCGCCAGCGTGCGGCCCGCCTCGTCGTCGATCGCCTGGACGTAGATGTGCTTGAGGCTGCGGAACACCGCCAGCCGCGGGCGCGTGCCCGTCCCGGCCAGGCGCCGCCGAATGCGCCGCCGAATGCGCTGCCTCGTCGCCCTGCGATCCAACTGGGCCTGCATCCTGGACCCTCCGTCACTTCGCCCCGGTCTTGCCGGCCTTCTTGCGCAACACCTCGTCGGTGTAGCGGATTCCTTTGTGCTTGTACACGTCGGGCGGCCGAACCGCGCGAATGTCCGCCGCGACCTGTCCGACGAGCCGCCGATCGCAGCCCGTGATCGTGATGCGCGTGTTCTTCTCCACCTGCACCTGCACGCCCTGCGGGATCACGAACTCGACCGGGTGGGAGAAGCCGATCGCCAGCTTGAGCGTCGGCCCGGCGACGTCGGCGCGGTATCCCACCCCCGAGATCTCGAGCGTGCGCACGAACGGCGTGTGGACCCCGTGCACCGCATTGGCCAACAGCGCGCGGGACAGCCCGTGCAGGGCCCGCTGGCGCGCGCTGTCGTCCCGGCGCTCGACGACGAGGGTGCCGTCGGCGGTGCGTGCGCGAATCCCACGCGGCAGAGCCTGCTCGAGGCGCCCCTTCGGCCCGCGCACCGACACCTTGCTCCCGTCGATCGCGACCTCGATGCCGGCCTGGAGCGCGATGGGAAGTCGACCGATTCTCGACATGGCTGCTCCCGCTACCACACGTTGCACAGCACCTCGCCGCCGAGTCCCATTCGGCGGCAGGCGTGCCCCGTCATGACGCCCTTCGACGTCGACATGATCGTGATGCCCAGACCGTTGAGCACCTGCGGGATCTCGTCCTTGCTCCGGTAGACCCGGCGGCCCGGACGACTCACGCGCTCGATCCCGGTGATCGACTTTGCCCCGTCCTTGCGGTACTTCAAGCGGATCGAGATTTGCCCCTGGGGCGGGCTGCTCTCGACGCTGAAGTCGTCGATGTACCCCTCGTCGCGCAGGATCTGCACGATCGCCAGCTTCATGCGCGAGCTGGGTACCGCGACGTTCGCGTGCTTGGCCAGCATCGCGTTGCGCACGCGGGTGAGCAGGTCGCTGATCGGATCCGTCATGCTCATGTTCTCACGCCTCCGCTGCCAACGGTCGCGGACGCTGGGCGCCCGTCACCAGCTCGCCTTGACGACGCCGGGGATCTGGCCCTCGAGCGCCAAGCTCCGGAAGCAGATCCGGCACAGCCGGAACTTCCGCAGCACACCCCGCGGCCTGCCGCATCGATCGCAGCGGCGCACGCCTCGCACAGCGAACTTCGGCTTCATCTTCGCCTTGGCCATCCATGCCAACGTCGCCACACCGTCCTCCGGTCACCGGCTGAACGGCATGCCGAGACCCCGCAGCAGGGCCTTCGCCTCGGCATCCGTCCGGGCCGTCGTCACGAAACACACGTTCATGCCCTTGGTCTTCTGCACCTTGTTGTAGTTGATCTCGGGGAACACGAGTTGGTCGCGCAGGCCGAGCGTGTAGTTCCCACGGCCGTCGAATCCCTTCGCGGACACACCGCGAAAGTCGCGCACCCGCGGCAGCGCGAGGCTCGTCAGCCGATCGAGGAACTCCCACATCCGACTGCCGCGCAGCGTCACGCGGCAGCCGATCGCCACTCCGGCCCGCAGCTTGAAGTTCGAGATCGACTTGCGTGCCCGGGTCAACGCCGGACGCTGCCCGGCGATCGCACCCAGCTCTTCGACCGCCTGATCGAGCAGCTTGGCGTCCGAGGTCGCATCGCCCACGCCCATGTTGATCACGATCTTGGTCAGGCGCGGCGTGGCCATCGGGGACGTGTAGCCAAATTCGCGGCCGAGCGCCCCCACCACCTCGTCCTTGTATCGTTGCACCAGCCTCGGCGTGCTCATCGGTCCTCCCGTTCCGGCCCTACTTGTCGATCTGGGCGCCGCTGCGCCGCGCCACGCGCACGCGCCGCCCGTCCGCCAGGGTCGCCGAACCCAACCGCGTCGGTCGCTTCGTCTCCGGGTCGACGAGCTGCACGTTCGAGACGTGAATCGGCGCCTCGCGCTCGACGATCCCGCCCTTGATGTTGCGCTGCGGGTTCGGCCTCGTGTGGCGCTTGATCGTCTGGACGCCCTCGACCAGCACCCGATCCGCGTCGCGCAGCACCTGCAGCACGCGCCGCGGCTTCTTCAGATCGCGGTATTTCCCCGCAATCACGAGCACCAGGTCTTCCTTCTTGATCCGGATCTTGCTCACGACTCTCCTCGGGCGTCCGGGGTCACAGAACCTCGGGGGCCAGAGACACGATCTTCATGAACTTCTTGTCCCGCAGCTCGCGCGCGACCGGCCCGAAGACGCGCGTGCCGATCGGCTCGCGCGCCTCGTTGATCAGCACCGCAGCATTCTGGTCGAAGCGGATGTACGAGCCGTCGCGACGACGGTGCGCATTGACCGTCCGAACGACCACCGCCTTGACCACCTGCCCCTTCTTCACGTTGCCGTCCGTGGCCGCCTCCTTGACCGAGGCCGTGATCACGTCACCGATCCGGGCGTAACGACCCTTCGAGCCACCGAGGATGTGGATGCAGGCGATCTTCTTCGCCCCCGAGTTATCCGCCACCTCGAGGATCGAGCGCATCTGGATCATGGCCTTCGCCTCCTCACGATCCGGGCTCGGCGAGCGCCACCAAGGCGTCCGCCGCTCCCGCACGATGCACGATGCGGCGTACGCGCCAGCGCTTGCGCGCCGACATCGGACGACATTCGACGATCTCGACGCGGTCGCCGATCCGGCACTCGCCACGCTCGTCGTGCGCCAGGAACCGGGCCGAGCGCTTGACGAAGCGCTTGTACCGCCGATGCGCCACGGTGCGGTCGACCCGCACGACCACCGCCTTGGTCATCTTGTTCGAGGTCACGGTGCCGACCTTGGAGGATCGGCGCCGTACCGTCTGCGTCGCAAGCTGCTCGGTCATGATCTCGCTCCTGCCGCTGCGCGCGATTCGGCGAGCTCGCGCTCGCGCCGCACGGTCAGCAGCCGCGCGAGGTCGCGCCTCGCGCCCCGCACTTTCTGCGGCGCCAGGAGCTGTCCCGTGGCGATCTGGAGCCGCAGCTTCCAGATCTCCTCACGGAGCTGCTGCTCCTCGCGCGCCAGGTCGTCGCCGGTCATGTTGCGCAACTTGTCCAACTCCACGGCCATCGTTCCGCTCCCCTCCGTCTCAGACCTGCCGCTCGACGAACCGCGTCTTGAGGGGCAGCTTGTGCGAGGCCAGGCGCATGGCCTCCTTGGCCACGTCCAACGCCACGCCTTCCATCTCGAACAGCACGCGTC
>Ga0180063_1000058_pt1 | contig 24795 bp, 24 predicted proteins | sample EasRivT47_16_10D_FD_121776 | JGI IMG/M metagenome (GOLD analysis project Ga0180063, IMG submission 121776) | Soil microbial communities from meander-bound floodplain in the East River, Colorado, USA - East River metaG ERMLIBT47_16_10D | ecosystem: Environmental > Terrestrial > Soil > Floodplain ...
ATCCTCGACACGATGCGGTTCGTCAAGCCCGACATCAGCACGTTCTGCGTCGGGCAGGCGGCGAGCATGGCCGCGGTGCTGCTCTCGGCGGGTACCCGCGGCAAGCGCTTCGCGCTGCCCAACGCCCGGATCGTGATCCACCAGCCCCTCGGGGGGGTGTCGGGCCAGGCCACGGACATCGACATCCAGGCCCGGGAAATCCTGCGCATGCGCGAGACGCTCAACCAGATCCTGAAGGAGACGACCGGGCAGACCCTGGAAAAGATCGCCAAAGACACCGACCGGGATTACATTATGACGGCGGACCGCGCTCGGGAGTACGGCCTGGTGGACGAGGTGATCCGCCAGCGCGGCTGAGCGCGGCAGCGGAGAGGGCAACCGTAGATGTCCCGCAAGAAGCCGGAAGGGGAGGGGCTGAAGTGCTCCTTCTGCAACAAGAGCCAGAGGGACGTCCGGAAGCTCATCGCCGGTCCGACCGTCTACATCTGCGATGAGTGCGTCGACATCTGCCTCGACATCATCGCCGAGGAGCGGGAGCAGGAAGACACGGACGGCCGTGTTCGCCTGCCCAAGCCGGTCGAGATCAAGTCCTTCCTCGACGAGTACGTGATCGGGCAGGACGCGGCGAAGAAGAAGCTCGCCGTCGCAGTGTACAACCACTACAAGCGCAACGAGCTGGCCGCCCGACGGCGCAGCGACGTCGAGCTGCAGAAGTCGAACATCCTGCTGATCGGTCCGACGGGCACCGGCAAGACGCTGCTGGCCCAGACGCTGGCGCGACTGCTCTCGGTCCCGTTCGCGATCGTCGACGCCACGACGCTCACCGAGGCGGGGTACGTCGGCGAAGATGTCGAGAACATCATCCTCAAGCTGCTCCAGGCCGCAGGCAACGACGTCGAGAAGTGCCAGCGCGGAATCATCTACATCGACGAGGTGGACAAGATCGCGCGCAAGGGCGAGAACCCGTCGATCACCCGCGATGTCTCGGGCGAGGGCGTGCAGCAGGCGCTGCTGAAGATCCTCGAGGGCACCGTGGCCAACGTGCCGCCGCAGGGCGGCCGCAAGCACCCGCACCAGGAGTTCGTCCCGGTGGACACGACGAACATCCTGTTCATCTGCGGCGGGGCGTTCGTCGGTCTCGAGCCGATCATCGAGCGCCGCATCGGGCGCAAGACGGTCGGATTCAAGGCCGAGATACGCGGTCGTCGCGAGAAGAGCACCGATCGGCTGCTCGCCGATTGCCAGCCCCAGGACCTGATCCGCTTCGGCATGATCCCCGAGTTCGTCGGCCGGCTCCCGGTCATGGCCACGCTGCACGATCTCGACGTGCCGTCCCTGGTGCGCATCCTGACCGAGCCGCGCAACGCGCTGGTCAAGCAGTATCAGAAGATCTTCGAGTTCGAGAGCGTCGCGCTGCGCTTCACCGACGACGCGCTCGAAGGCATCGCGGCGCAGGCGGTCGAGCGCAAGATCGGCGCGCGCGGCCTGCGCATGATCATGGAAGAGCTGATGCTCGACATGATGTTCGCCCTGCCTTCGAAGTCGGACGTCAAGGAAGTCGTGATCAGCAAGGACGTCGTGCTGAACCGGACCGATCCGCTGATGGTGATGGAGAAAGCGGGCTGACCGGTCGTTCCGCCGTCCCGTCCACCCCGTTCGCCTGCTGGAGACTCGCATGGGAGAGCGCGGAAAGCGTTCCGCTGAGCGTGTGGCGCACCTACCGATGGTGCCGCTGCGGGACGTGGTCGTGTTCCCGCACACGATGGTGCCGTTCGTGGTCGGGCGGAAGTCGTCGCTGCTCGCGGTCGAGCGGGCCCTCGCGGCCGACAAGCGCCTGTTCCTGTCGACCCAGCGCAACGCGCAGGTCGACACGCCGACGGCCGACGAGGTCAGCTCGGTCGGCACGATCTCGAACATCGTCCAGCACCTGAAGCTGTCCAACGGCAACGTCAAGCTGCTGGTGGAGGGGCTCGCGCGCGCGCGCGTGCTCGAGCTCGAGCCGCACGAGGACGGCTACTTCTGGGTCGTGGGCAAGGAGATCGAGCGCGAGGCGGAGTCCACGCCCGAGATCCAGGAGCTGGTCGGCCGCGTGGCCGGCCTGTTCGAGCGCTGGCTCAAGCAGTCCCCGGGCGTGCCCTACGAGACGATGCTCTCGACCGTGCGCATCGCCGAGCCCGGGCGGCTCGCCGACACGATCGCGGCGCACCTGCCGCTCGCCGTCGAGGCCAAGCAGGGGTTGCTCGAGATGACCGCGGCGCAGGAGCGGCTGGTCGAGATCGCGCGCGTGCTCGAGACCGAGATCGACAAGCTGCGCGTGGACAAGAAGATCCACCATCGCGTCAAGAAACAGATGGAGAAGGCCCAGAAGGAGTACTACCTCAACGAGAAGATCAAGGCGATCCAGCACGAGCTGGGACGCCGAGACGACCGCAGCAACGAGGGCGACGAGTTCCGGCAGAAGATCGAAGACGCGAAGATGCCGGTCGAGGCCAAGGAGAAAGCGCTCCAGGAGCTCAAGCGCTTCGAGGTCATGCCGCCCGTCTCGGCCGAGGCCACGGTCTCGCGGAACTACCTGGAGTGGCTGCTCGCGGTTCCGTGGAGCAAGCGCTCGCGCGACGTGAAGGACATCCACCGGGCCCAGCGCGTGCTGGACGAGGATCACTACGGCCTGGACAAGGTCAAGGAGCGGATCCTCGAGTTCCTCGCGGTGCGCCAGCTGGTGGTCAAGGCCAAGGGCTCGATCCTGTGCTTCGTCGGTCCGCCCGGCGTGGGCAAGACCTCGCTGGCCCGCTCGATCGCGCGCGCCATGGGACGCAAGTTCGTCCGACTGAGCCTGGGCGGCGTGCGGGACGAGGCCGAGATCCGCGGGCACCGCCGCACCTACATCGGCGCGTTCCCGGGCCAGATCGTGCAGATGATGCGCCGCGCCGGCACGCGCAACCCGGTGTTCCTGCTCGACGAGGTGGACAAGATGGCCGCGGACTTCCGCGGCGACCCGTCGGCCGCGCTGCTCGAGGTGCTCGATCCGGAGCAGAACCACACGTTCCTCGATCACTACCTGGACACCGAGTTCGACCTGTCGGACGTGATGTTCATCGCGACGGCGAACGTGACGCATGGCATCCCGCCGGCCCTGCGCGACCGCATGGAGGTGATCCGCCTCCCGGGCTACACGCTGAACGAGAAGATCGGCATCGCCGAGCGCCACCTGATCCCCAAGCAGCTCGAGACCCACGGCCTGAAGAAGTTCACGCCGAAGTTCGAGACCGAGGCGGTGTGCGAGGTGATCGAGCGCTACACGCGCGAGGCCGGCGTGCGCAGCCTGGAGCGCGAGCTGGCCTCGATCTGCCGCAAGCTGGCGCGCCGCGCCGTGGCCAACGAGCTCGAGCCGGGGCTGACCCTGACCACGCAGCTCGTGCTGGATCTGCTCGGCGTGCCGCGCTACCACCGGCCCACCGAGAAGCAGCGTACACCCGAGGTGGGGGCGGCGATCGGCCTGGCCTGGACCGAGGTCGGCGGCGAGATCCTCAACATCGAGGCCACGCGGATGCGCGGCCGCGGGCGCTCGATGCTCACGGGTCAGCTCGGGGAGGTCATGCAGGAGTCGGCGCAGGCGGCGATGTCGTACATCCGCAGCCGGGCCGAATCGCTGGGGATCGACCCGCTGTTCCATCGCCGCAACGACATCCACGTCCACATTCCGGAGGGCGCGATCCCCAAGGACGGCCCGTCGGCCGGGATCGCCATGGCCACCGCCATCGCCTCGCTGCTCTCCGGGATCGCCGTGCGCCGGGACGTGGCGATGACCGGGGAGATCACGCTCCGCGGCAGCGTGCTGCCGATCGGCGGCGTGAAGGAGAAGGTCCTCGCGGCCTACCGCTACGGGATTCGCACGATCGTCATGCCCAAGGAGAACGAGAAGGACCTGGCCGACATCCCGGACGACATCGGACGGCAGCTCGAGTTCCGGCTGGTCGAGAACATGGACGAGGTCCTGGCGACCGCTCTCGTCGAGCCGATCCCCCAGACGGGGCTGACCAAGGGCGGCGCCGCTCCGCCCCTCGGTGAGACCCCGACCGAAGGACCTCTGACCCATTGAGCCCAGGCGGCGTCTGACCTCGGTTGAAGATCCGCTCGTGCCAGTTCGTGTGTTCCGCGTTCGGGCCGGAGGGCGAGCCCCGGGATCCCGGTCCGGACGTCGTGCTGCTCGGGAGGTCGAACGTCGGCAAGTCGTCCCTGATCAACCGGCTCGTCGGGGTGCGCGGTCTGGCGCGGACGTCGTCGGCGCCGGGGCGAACGCAGAGCGTGAACTTCTACCGGGTGAACGATCGATGGAGCTTCGTCGACCTGCCGGGCTACGGCTACGCCCAGGTGCCCGAGCAGGTGCGGCTGTCCTGGAAGCCGATGGTCGAGGGCGCGCTCTCCCGCCGCCGGGAGCGGATCGCGCTGGCGTTGCTGGTCGTGGATGCGCGGCACCGGCCGAGCGAGCTCGACCGCACGATGCGGGATTGGCTGCGCGCGGCGGGCCTGCCGTACCTGATCCTGGCCACCAAGGCCGATCGGCTGTCGGGTAACGAGCGCCGGCTCGCCGAGCGGCGCGTGGCCGAGGTGCTGGAGGAGAGCGAGGACCGCCGGGCCGTGCTGGTCTCGGCGGAGACCGGTCTCGGGATCGCGACCGTCTGGAGGCATCTGGATCGCGCGCTCGAAGGAGCGGCGGGGCGGGGATAGACGACGATGGAGATCAAGGAACTCAAGTCGATGGACGTCGGCGAGCTGGCGAAGGTCGCAGCGACGCTCGAGCTGCACAACGCCGGCAGCCTGCCGTACCGCGAGCTGCTGTACAAGGTGATCCAGGCCCACGCCTCGCGGAACGGCTCGGTCATCGCCGAGGGGGTGCTCGAGAAGCTGAGCGACGGCTACGGCTTCCTGCGCGCTCCGGAGGCCAGCTACCTGCCGGGGCCGGACGATATCTACGTCTCGCCGTCGCAGATCCGGCGCTTCGGCCTCCTGACCGGGGACACCGTGCGCGGGCAGATCCGCCCGCCCAAGCCCGGGGAGCGCTACTTCGCGCTCGGTCGCGTCGACTCGGTCAACGGCGGATCGCCCGAGGCCTCCCGCACGCGCCTGGCCTTCGATCGGCTGACCCCGCTCTACCCGTCGGCGCGGATCAAGGTCGAGGTCGAGGGCGACGAGGACATCTCGGGTCGCGTGATGGACCTGATGACGCCGCTGGGCAAGGGGCAGCGCGGGCTGATCGTCTCCCCGCCGCGCACGGGCAAGACGATGCTGCTGCAGGCCATCGCGCGCGCCGTGGCGGCGAACCACCCGGAGATGTCGCTGAACGTGCTGTTGATCGACGAGCGGCCCGAGGAGGTGACCGACATGCAGCGCACCGTCCAGGGCGAGGTGATCGCCTCGACCTTCGACGAGCCGGCCACGCGCCACGTCCAGGTCGCCGAGATGGTGATGGAGAAGGCCAAGCGGCTCGTCGAGTCGGGGCGGGACGTGATCCTGCTGCTCGACTCGATCACGCGCCTGGCCCGGGCCTACAACGCCGTGATCCCGGCCTCGGGGCGCGTGCTCTCGGGCGGGCTCGACGCGAACGCGCTGCAGAAGCCCAAGCGCTTCTTCGGGCAGGCGCGCAACGTCGAGGAGGGCGGCTCGCTGACGATTCTGGCCACCGCGCTGATCGACACCGGCTCGCGCATGGACGACGTGATCTTCGAGGAGTTCAAGGGCACCGGCAACATGGAGATCAACCTCGATCGCCGGCTGGCCGATCGCCGTGTGTTCCCGGCGGTCGACCTGCTGCGCTCGGGCACGCGCAAGGAGGAGCTGTTGCTCTCGAAGCTCGAGCTCGACCGCACGTGGATCCTGCGCAAGGTGCTGCAGCAGATGTCGCCCGTCGAGGCGATGGAGCTGCTGCGCGAGAAGATGGTCCGCACCCGCTCGAACGCCGACTTCCTGCAGGCCATGGCGTCCTAGGGCGGGGCGCGACCGCCCGCTTTGCGGCCTCCCCGGGCGATCGCCTATAATCCCGCGTTTGCCGACCGGCCCGGAGGAGTGGACGATGAAAAAAGGCATCCATCCCGAGTACAAGTCGATCTCGGTCCATTGCGCCTGCGGCAACGAGTTCGTGACGCAGTCGACGGCGGAGAAGCTGCACGTCGAGATCTGCTCGGCCTGCCACCCGTTCTTCACCGGCAAGCAGAAGCTGATCGACTCGGCCGGCCGCGTCGAGCGGTTCCAGAAGCGCTACCAGCAGAAGCCTGCCAGCGGCGCGTGAGATCGGCACGGGAACTCCCGTGACCAGCACCCTCGATCCCAAGCTCGAACGGAAGCTCGGCGCGCTCGAGGCCCGGGCCGAGACGTTGTCGCGCGAGCTGGCCGACCCCGCGGTCACGTCCGACCGCGAGCGGTACCGCGAGACCGGACGGGCCTACGCCGAGCTCGAGCCGATCGTCGCCGCGTTTCGCGAGCACCGGCGCACCGAGGCCGAGCTCGAGGGCGCGCACGAGCTCGCGCGATCGACCGAGGACGCCGAGTTGCGCTCGCTCGCCGGAGAAGAGATCAAGGGTCTCGAGGCGCGCCTCCTCGCGCTCGAGGTCGAGCTGCGCCGCGCGCTCGTGCCCAGCGATCCCCACGACGCGAAGAACGTCGTGCTCGAGATCCGCGCCGGCACGGGCGGCGACGAGGCCACGCTGTTCGCCGCGGAGATCCTGCGCATGTACACCCGCTACGCCGAGCGGCAGGGCTGGAAGGTCCGCACGACCAGCTTGTCCGAGAGCGAGGTGGGCGGGGTGAAGGAGGCGATCGCGATCGTCGAGGGCGAGCGCGTGTACAGCCGGCTCAAGTTCGAGAGCGGCGTGCACCGCGTGCAGAGAGTGCCAGCCACCGAGGCCCAGGGCCGCATCCACACCTCGGCGATCACGGTCGCCGTGCTGCCCGAGGCCGACGAGGTCGAGGTCAAGCTCGACGAGAAGGAGCTGCGGATCGACACCTTCTGCTCCTCGGGGCCGGGGGGACAGAGCGTGAACACCACGCAGTCCGCGGTGCGGGTCACGCACCTGCCCACGAACACCGTCGTGCAGTGCCAGGACGAGAAGTCGTGGCACAAGAACAAGGCCCGCGCGCTGCAGGTGCTGCGCTCGCGACTCTACGAGCGCATGCAGAAGGAGCAGCACGAGGCGATCGCCAAGGAGCGGCGCGGCCTCGTCGGCACGGGCGACCGGAGCGAGAAGGTGCGGACCTACAACTTTCCGCAGAACCGCGTGACCGATCACCGCATCGGCCTGACCGTGCACAATCTGCCGGCGGTGCTGTCGGGCGAGATCGACGAGCTGGTGGCCGAGCTCGTGGCCCACGACCAGGCGGAGCGGCTGCGCCAGGAGGTCTCGGCCTGAAGGGGCAGACGATCGGCGCCGCGCTCGGGGCGGCCGCGGAGGCGCTCGAGAGCGCCGGCATCGACGAGGCCCGTCGCGAGGCGGGCTGGCTGCTGAGCGATCTGCTGGCGACGGATCCGGGTGGACTGCTCGTGCGGCGCGACGAGCAGCTAGGGGAGGTCGAGGCGCGGCGCTTCGCGGACTGGATCGCGCGCCGCGCGCGCCGCGAGCCCGCGCAGTACATCGCCGGCCGCGTCGAGTTCCACGGCCTGTCGCTCGCGATCGACCGGCGGGCGCTGATCCCGCGGCCCGAGACCGAAGGGCTCGTCGACACGGTGCTGGCGACCGACCCGCCCGCGGGGGCGACGGTCCTCGACGCCGGCACCGGCAGCGGCTGCATCGCGATCGCGCTCGCCCTCGCCCGCCCCGATCTCGCGCTGCGCGCGATCGACCGGTCGGTCGAGGCGCTCGAGCTGGCGCGGGAGAACGTCCGGCGGCACGGCGTCGAGCGCAGGGTCCTGCTGCTCCACGCGGAGTTCACGAGCGTGCCGGCCGAATGGGAGTCGAGTTTCGACCGGGTCGTGGCCAATCCGCCCTACGTGCCGGAGGGGGAGTGGGTCGCGCTGCAGGCCGAAGTCCGCGACCACGAGCCGCGCGAAGCGCTCGTGCCCGGGTCGACCGGCCTCGAGGCCTACGTCGCGCTGGCCGGGATGGGACGGCGCGTGCTGCGTCCCGGCGGCGCGATCGTGTTCGAGGTGGGCTACAACCAGGCGCAGCGGGTGTGCGCGTTGCTCACGGATCAGGGCTTCGCGTCGATCGAGGCCCGGGCCGACTGGGCCGGGATCCCGCGCTACGTGCTCGCGCGGGCGGGAGCCGCGCGGTGATCCCAGTCGACGAGGCGGTCCGCATCCTGGCCGATGCCGTCGAGCCGGGTGGGCCGGTCGAGGTTCCGCTCGAGCACGCGCACGGTCTCGCGCTGGCCGAGGAGGTCCTGGCCGACCGCGATGTTCCGCCGACCGACCGCAGCGCGATGGACGGCTACGCCGTGCGCGCGGCCGACGTTAGGGACGCCCGGGCCACGCTGCGACTCGTGGGGGAGGTGCGGGCCGGGGCGACGGCGGCCGGCCTGCGCGTCGGAGCGGGCCAGGCGGTGCGAGTGTTCACGGGTGCCGGCGTGCCCGCGGGCGCCGACGCGGTGGTGATGGTCGAGCGCACCGAAGAAGCGGCTGGCGCCGTCGAGGTCCGCGGTCGGGTCGAGCCCGGCGACAACGTGCGGGCCCGCGCCAGCGACTGTCGCCGTGGCGCGATCGTCGTCGAGGCCGGAACGCCGATCCGGGCGGCCGAGGTCGCCGCGCTCGCCGCAGTCGGCTGCGTGCGCGTGCGCGTGCACCGTCCACCCGTCGTGCACCTCGTCTCGACGGGCGACGAGCTGGTCCCGCCGCGCGAGGCGCCGCTCGAGCACCAGATCCGCGAGAGCAACGGGCCCATGCTCGCCGCGCTGCTCGGCGAGATGGGAATCGCCGCGCGGATCCTGGGTCGCGCCGGGGATCGTCCGGCGGAGCTCGCGCGCACGCTCGGCGTCGGCCTGGGCGCGGACCTGCTGCTCGTGAGCGGCGGCGTATCGGTCGGGGCCTACGACTTCGTCGCGCGCACGCTCGCCGCGGCCGGCGCTCGAACGCTGTTCCACGGCGTGGCGATGCGGCCCGGGAAGCCGGTGCTCGCCGCCCGGCGCGGCTCGACGCGGATCGTCGGCCTTCCGGGCAATCCGCTGTCGGCATTCGTGGGCTTCGTGGTGCTCGTGGCCCCCGCGTTGCGCAAGATGCTCGGATATCGGCGCTGGGGCACTCCCGAGGTCGAGGCCGTGCTGCGGGCGCCCCTGAAGGCGGGCGCGGGGCGTGAGTCGTTCTATCTCGGCCGGATCGAATGGCACGCGGGACGCTTCGAAGCCGAGCTTGCGCCGAGCAGCGGCTCGGGGGACGTCCTGGCGCTCGCGCGCGCCAACGGCCTGTTGCGTGTGCCGGGCAGCCCGGCGTGTCTCGAGGCTGGCGAGCGGGTGCGGGTCCTGCTCTACCGGGACTCCTGCACCAGCGTGACGAGGCCGGTGTAGCCGTAGCCGACGAGGAACAGCGCGAAGAACGGGACGACGCCGAAGCGGCCGAGCGCCAGCGCGCCCGCGATGGCCAGGGCGTACGCCGCCGCGATCCCGAGCTCGGCCCAGGTGTCGCGCGAGATGCGTCCGCGGTAGCGCCGCGAGGCCAGCGTCTCGCCCGGGCCCAGGTTGTACTTGGGCGTGCGGCGGAACTCGGACAGCCCGCGCCGCGCGCCCGAGGCCACCGCCCGGGCGTTGTTGATCGACAGGCCGATTCCCACCGCCATCAGGAACGTGACCCAGCGCAGGCAGCCGCGCCACGCGCCCGTGGCCTCGCGATGCGCGATCGCGTAGGACGTGACCCAGGCCAGCGTCGTGGCGAGGAACAGCGGCAGGTCGACGGCCAGCATCCGCGATGCGGCGAGCTCGCTGCGCAGGAACGCCACGGGCACCACGACCGCCGTGAGCAGCAGCATCGGCACGTAGCTCAGATAGGCGGTCATGTGGGCCGTGGCCTCGATCTTGGTCGCGAGCGGCAGCCGGCTGCGCCAGACCTTCGGCAGCAGCTTGCGTGCGGTCTGGATCGAGCCCTTGGCCCAGCGGTGCTGCTGGGTCTTGAACGCCGACATCTCGACGGGCAGCTCGGCCGGGGCGACGTGCTCGGGGACGTAGACGAATCTCCAGCCGCGCAGCTGGGCCCGGTACGACAGATCGAGATCCTCGGTCAGCGTGTCCGTGCCCCAGCCGCCCGCGTCGTCGATGCAGGCCCGGCGCCAGATCCCCGCGGTCCCGTTGAAGTTGAAGAAGCGGCCCGAGCGATGGCGCGCCGTGTGCTCGATCAGGAAGTGCCCGTCGAGCACGATCGACTGCACGCGGGTCAGCGCGGAGTAGCGCGGATTGAGGTGACCCCAGCGAGCCTGGACCAGGCCCACGCGCGGGTCGGTGAAATGGTGCACGAGGCGGCGGGCGAAATCGGCAGCCGGAACGAAGTCCGCGTCGAAGATCGCGATCAGCTCGCCCTTCGCGCGACGGTGACCCGCGGCGAGCGCCCCGGCCTTGTAGCCGCGCCGGTCGGCGCGCCGCACGTGCACGATGTCGAGGCCGCGGGCGCGCTGGCTCTCGACCCGCTCGGCGACGAGGCGGCTCGTGTCGTCGGTCGAATCGTCGAGCACCTGGATCTCGAGCCGATCGCGCGGGTAGTCGAGCGCGCACACCGCATCGAGCAAGCGCTCGACCACGTGCAGCTCGTTGTACAGCGGGAGCTGCACGGTCAAGCGCGGGAGCTCGACGAACGGCGTGGGCTGGGGCGTCGGCGCGCGCCGGTGCCACAGGTAGAGCGCGAGCAGGTACCAGCGATGGGCGCCGTAGCACGCGAGCACGAGCAGGCAGGAGAAATACACGGCGAGCACGATCCACGATAGCCACGTGAGAACGTCCGGCATGCGCGGGATGGTACCAACTCGAGCGACCGGGCGCTTATGCTGCTCCACGGGAGGTCACGAGCACGGTGCGTTCGTCGAGCGGGGTGAGGCTGCGCGGGAGCGGCGCGGTGCTCGGGCTGGCCCTCCTCGCGCTGGCCGTGCACGTCGGGCTGGTCGCGCTGGGCCAGCTCGACCGCCGGATCGCCGCGCTGCTCGTCGCGCAGGCGCTGCTGCTCGGGCTCATGCTCGCGGCCTGGCGCGCGGCGCGGGCCAGCCGCTCGGGCTACGTCGTCGCGATCGCCGCGGCCCTCGTGTTCCGCGTCGTCGCCGCGCTGGGCGAGCCGTCGCTCTCGGACGACGTGCAGCGCTACGTGTGGGACGGTCGGGTCCAGCTTCACGGCGTGCACCCCTACGCGCACGCGCCGGCCGATCCCGCGCTGGCCGACCTGCGCGACGAGTCGTCGGCGCGCATCAACCATCCCGAGCTGCGCACGATCTACCCACCCCTGGCTGAGCTCGTGTTCGCCGCGCTCGCGGCCACGGGGCTCGGCGTGCGTGGATTCCAGCTCGCGTTCGGGCTCGTCGACTTCGGCGTCGTGCTGGCGCTCGGGCGGCTCCTCGCGCTGCGCGGGCTCCCGCGCGAGCGGGTGGTGCTCTACGCCTGGAACCCGCTGGCGATCCTCGAGAGCGCGGGGAGCGCGCACGTCGAGCCGCTGGGCGTGGTCCTGCTCGTGCTGGCGGCGGTCTGGACCTCGGCCGGACGGCGGGGGCGCGGAGCCGCGGCGCTGGGCGCGGCGATCCAGGCCAAGCTGCTACCCCTCGTCCTCGTGCCGGGCTATCTGCGCCGCTTCCGCACCCGGCACGCGGCGGTTCTGGCGCTGGTCGTGCTCGGCCTGCTGCTGCCCTACGCGGCGACCGGTCCCGCGCTGGGCCGCGGCCTGGCCGACTACGCCGAGCGCTGGGAGTTCAACGCGCTCGGGTTCGCGGCCGTGCGCAGCGCGCTCGTCGCGCTCGATTCGGGGCGCGCGCTCGCGCCGGCCGTCGACGCGCTGCGGGCACGTCTCGGCGAGGACGCGGCGCCGTGGGAGCGCGTGTATCGACTCACTTGGCCCGAGCCGCTGGCGCGTCTGATCGTCGGTCTCGCGCTCGCGGTCTGGATCGGCTGGGTCCTGCGCCGCCGGGTCGCCGAGCCGTCCGTGGAGTCGATTCACGTGATCGGCGCGGTGCTGCTCCTCGCTCCCACGGTCCATCCGTGGTACGTGCTGTGGATCTTGCCGTTCGCCGTCGCCGAGCTGTCCTGGCCCTGGCTCGTCTTTGCCGCGCTCGTGCCGCTGGCCTACACGGCGCAGGGCGGCGACGTCGCCTGGCCCGTGCGCTGCCTCGAGTACGGCCCCGTTCTCGGTCTGCTGCTGCGCGATGCGTGGGCCCGGCGCGTCGTGGCCCGCGCTGCGGGCCGCTGATAGCATCGACCTCGTGGACGTCCTCGGCGACATCGTCGAGCGGGCGCGTGCGGCGCGACGGACGATCGTCTTTCCCGAGGCGCACGATCCGCGGATTCTGCGCGCCGCACGGCGCTTGGCGGACCAGCGCATCGTCGAGCCGATCCTGGTCGGCGCTGCTTCCGCCGTCGCGGACGCCGCGCGGCGGGCCGGCGTCGATGCGCGGGGCTTGCGCATCGAGGATCCGGAGCACGGGCCGAACGTCGGCGCGTGCCTGGCCGCGGCATCCGCGGCGCTCGAGGCCAAGGCGCTGCCCGAGCGCGAGATCGAGGCCCTGGTGTGGGACCCGCTCTACTACGGCGCGGCGCTGGTGCGTGCGGGGCTGGCCGACGGCTCGGTCGCCGGCGCCGCGCACGCGACCGCCGAGACCGTGCGCGCGGCCCTGCGCATCCTCGGGCGCGCACCGGGGGTGCGGCTCGTGTCGTCGTTCTTCCTGATGCAGCTCGAGCGCGAGACGGCGGCCGGCGAGGCGGTATTGGCCTTCGCCGACTGCGGCTTGGTGCCCGATCCTTCGCCCGAGGACCTGGCCGACATCGCGCTGCGCACGGCCGTGAGCTTCCGCGCGTTGTGCGGCCGTGAGCCGCGTGTCGCGCTGCTATCCTTCTCGACGCACGGCTCGGCCGAGCACGCGGACGTGACCAAGGTGCGGGAAGCCCTGCTGCGGCTGCGCGAGCTCGCGCCCGAGCTCGTCGCCGACGGCGAACTGCAGGTCGATGCCGCCCTCGTGCCGGAGATCGCCGGCTCGAAGGCGCCGGGGGGCCCGGTCGGCGGACGCGCGAACGTGCTGGTGTTCCCCGACCTCGGCGCGGGCAACATCGCCTACAAGCTGGTCGAGCGCCTGGCCCGCGCGCGCGCGATCGGCCCGATCCTGCAGGGCCTGGCGCGCCCGGCGAACGACCTTTCGCGCGGTTGCTCGGACGAGGATATCGTGGTGGCGGCGGCCGTCACCGCCGTGCAGTCGCTCACGCCGGCCGCCTGAAGGGGAACGCCGTGGATCCGTCGAGACACCGTCGGGGAGGCTCAGCGCCCTCCGGCCGCCGTCCGCCGCCGCCGCCGTCGACGGGCGAGGAGGCCACGTTTCTCGAGGTCCGGCGGAGCTCCGGGAGCCTGGTCAGCGTGCAGCTGCTCGACGGGCAGGTGCTCGTCGGGCGGATCACCTACCACGATCGCGATCTGATCAAGCTCGAGCGCGCCGACGGACCGCACGTGATGCTGCGCAAGAGCGACATCCGCACCATCGGCGACCAGCGCTGAGCTAGCGCACGCGGGTGCCGGGCGGGACCGCTTCGTCGAAGCTGGCGACGATCGGTCGTCCGCCGACGTCGGCCGCGAGCAGCATGCCCTGGCTCTCGACCCCGCGGATCCGCGCCGGCTTCAGGTTGGCCACGACGACGATCGATTTGCCCACGAGTGCCTCGGGCGCGTAGGCCAGCGCCACGCCGGCGACGAGCTGGCGCTCCTCGCTGCCCAGGTCCACGCGGAGCTTGAGCAGCTTGTCGGCGCCGAGGACGCGCTCGGCGGCGAGGACGCGGGCGACGCGCAGCTCCACCTGCAGGAACTCGTCGAGACTCAGGCTGCGCTCAGCGGCGCTGGCGGGTCGTTCGGGAGTCGGTTCCACGGACGTTCCTCCTCGGCCGTGCCGCGCCTCGGCGCGCCGCGGCGAGCGCTGCGCGCTCGACCGCCGCGAGCGGGAGGCCGTGGCGCCGGGCGATCGCGACGCAGTCATCATACTCGGGGGCGCTGCGGATCTCCTGCTCGCCGAGCCGGCCCACCTTGACCCGCACCTTCCCCCAGCGCGTGGACACGGAGCGGACGACGCGCTCGAGCTCGAGCCGACGCTCGCTGCGATAGCGCAAGCCCAGGCTCGACGTCTCGATGAGCATCGAGCGGGCGACCGCCTCGAACGCCTCCGGGCGCGCCAGGGCCGTGATGCGGTGGCCGGCTCGGCCCTTCTTCATCGTCACGCCGGCCGTGCACACGTCGAGCGCCCCCGCGGCCAGCATGCGCTCGCAGGCGAAGGCCAGCACCTGCGGGGAGACGTCGTCCACCGCGCACTCGAGGACGACGACCTCCCCCGGGAGCCCGAGCGGCTCGGCGCTCCGCTCCGTCTCGCCGAGCACGGCGCGGAGCATGTTGGGGTGCTGCCCCAGGTCGCGCTGGCCCGCGCCGTATCCGACGGCGAGCGGCCGCATCGGCGGCAGCGCGCCCCAGGCGTCCGCCAGCGTCGTCAGGAGCGCCGCGCCGGTCGGGGTCAGGCGCTCGCTCTCGATCGTGCCTCCCTCGACCGGCGCGCCGCGCACGAGCAGGGTCGTCGCCGGTCCCGGCACGGGATACACGCCGTGGGCGCAGCGCACGCTGCCGAAGCCCGTGGTCATCGGGGAGACCACGATGCGCTCGATGCCCAGCTGCTCGAGGGCCACGCACGTGCCCACGACGTCGACGATCGCATCGACGCCCCCGACCTCGTGCAGGTGCGCATGGCCCACGTCGACTCCGTGCGCCTCGGCCTCGGCCTCGACGAGTCGACGGAACACGGCCAGCACGCGCCGGCGCACGCCCGGCGTGAGTCGGCCGCGGCGCACGAGGCGGGCGACGTCGGCCAGGCCGCGCTCGACCGCCCGGCCGCGCACGCGGACCTCGATGCGCCGGCCGGCGAGGCCGCAGCGCACGATCCTCCGGCTGCGCAGCGTGTAGTCCCGGAGCGGCAGCGTCGCGAGCGCGCGGCGCACCGCGGCCAGCGAGGCGCCGGCGTCGATCAGCGCGGCGAGCAGCATATCCCCCGCCGCGCCGGCCGTGGCGTCGATCCAGGCCAGACGCATCAGGCGACCTCGAGGGCGAACCCGGCTTCGGCGACGAGCCGCGGCACGAGGTCCGCGGCCGGCCCCCCCACGTGCTCGTCGGCCCCGGCCGTCAACGCCGTGCGCTGCGGGTTGATCTCGACCACCCGGGCTCCGGCCCGCCGTGCGAGCGGCGCGAGCAACGCTGCGGGGTAGACCACGGACGAGGTGCCGATCACGAGCACGAGCGCGGCCCGCGAGACCTCGCGCTCGGCCCGTGCGAGCAGCGCGGGGTCGAGCGGCTCGCCGAACCACACGACCGCGGGGCGCAACAGGCCGCCGCAGACACAGCGCGGCGGCAGGACGCCGAGGTCCGGGCGCAGGTCGTCGAGCTCGCGATCCTCCGTGGTACAGCGCAGCCGCCACAGGCTGCCGTGAAGCCGCAGCACGTCCGTGCTGCCGGCGCGCTCGTGCAGGCCGTCGACGTTCTGCGTCACGATGCGCACCGCGCGGCGCTGCGCCTGGAGCGCGGCGAGCGCCCGATGGGCCGCGTTGGGCCGCGCGCCGAGCGCCTGCCGGCGACGCCAATCGTAGAAGCGCCAGACCAGCAGCGGGTCGCGCGCGAACGCGTCGGGCGTGGCGAGCTCGGTCGGGTCGTGGCCGTTCCAGATTCCGTCCGCTCCCCGAAAGGTCGCGAGGCCGGACTCGGCCGAGATGCCCGCGCCGGTCAGCGCGACCAGCGGCTCGCTTCCGCGGAGGAGCGCGATCGTGCTCGAGGAGAACCGAGAGGGCAACATGGAATCGCCGCCCGGATCGTAGCACCGGCCGGCTCGGGCCGAGCCTCCGTGCTACGCTTTCCGCGGCGGACGGCCCGTTCTGGATCGCGCGAATCCGCCGCCGAGGAGCCCACGATGTCCCACGTGACCGAAGCCACCGATGCGACGTTCGACAGCGAAGTCCTGCAGGCCGCGCTGCCCGTGCTCGTCGACTTCTCCGCCACCTGGTGCGGCCCGTGCCGCAAGCTCGAGCCGATCGTGCACGAGCTGGCCGGGGACTACGCCGGTCGACTCAAGGTGGTCAAGGTGGACGTCGACCGCGCGCCGGCGAGCGCGGCGCGCTTCAACGTGCTGTCGGTGCCGACGGTGCTGATCGTCAAGGACGGGGCCGTGCGCGACCAGCTGCTGGGCCTGGTGTCGAAGCGCGCCCTGTCCGACCGCGTGGACAAGGTGTTGTGAGATGCAGGAGCACCTCGCCGCGTGGGGGCATGCGCTGCAGCAGACGCTCGCGGCGCAGCTCGATGCCGGCTCCGCAGGTGCCCTCGCCGTCGTGTTCGCAGCGGGCGTCCTGACCAGCTTCACGCCCTGCGTGTACCCGATGATCCCCGTCACCGTGACGTTCATCGGGGGAGCGGCGGCGGGCGACCGGCTGCGCGCCGTGACGCTGTCGAGCGTCTACGTCGCCGGGCTGGCTTTGGTCTATGCCGCGCTGGGGGTCACGACCGCGCTCGTCGGCGCGCAGTTCGGCAGCTTCACCCGCTCGCCCTGGATCTACGGCGGCGTGGCGCTCGTGATCGCCGTGTTCGGCGCGGCCATGCTCGACTGGATCCCGATCCCGGTTCCGGCGATCTTCGGCCAGGTGCAGACGCGTGGCGCGCGGCGCGGTGGCCATCTGGGCGCCCTGCTGATGGGGATGGCGGCCGGCCTCGTGGCCGCCCCGTGCACCGCCCCGGTCCTGGGGCTGCTGCTGGTGTACGTGGCCACGACCCGCCAGGTGCTGTGGGGCGGCACGCTGCTGCTCGTGTTCGCTCTCGGGCTGGGATTCCTGCTCCTGCTGCTCGGCATCTTCTCGGGCTTCCTGGCCAACCTGCCGCGTGCCGGCGCATGGATGGTCCGCCTCAAGCAGGCCTTCGGCGTGGGGATGCTGCTGCTGGCGGCCTGGTTCGGCTACCAGGCCGTGATGGTGGCGCTCCACCCATGAAGCGCTTCGCCCTGGCCCTCGCGGTCCTGGCCTCGACCGGAACCGCGATCTTCGCGGGACCCTTCCCGCTCGAGCTCGTCGACCCAAAGAACGGACAGACGGTCCGCCTGACCCCCGGAGCGAAAGCGCTGCACGTGGCGTTCTTCGCCACCTGGTGCTCGCCGTGCACGGCCGAGCTGGCCGAGCTCGTTGAGCTCGAGACGCGCTGGCGCGACAGCGGCTACCGGCTCGTCGTCGTCGCCGTGTCGAGCCGGCACACCGCGGAGCGGCTCGCGCGCTATGCCGACGAGCACGAGTTGCCCACGACGCTGCTCTTCGATGCCGGCGGGGCGGTGCAGTCCGCGCTCACGGCGGAGCGGTTGCCGACCCACATCGTCTTCGATGCCAGCGGTCGCGAGGTCGAGCGCGCCGGCGCGCTCGACGACTCGATCCGCAATGCCGTGGCCGGGCTCGTGCGGGCGCATCCCGCGGGCGGTCGGCCGTGACGAGCGGGCGTCGCGTCGGCCTGCTCTTCGGCGGGCGGTCCGTCGAGCACGAGGTCTCCGTCGTGTCGGCGCGCGGCGTCGACGCGGCCATGGCGCGAACCTCGTTGACGTGCGTACCGATCGGGGTGACGGGCGAGGGACGCTGGCTATCGCCCGAGGCTTCCCGCCGCGTGCTCGCCTCGAGCTCGGCGCGCGTCGAGGCGCCGGCCGGCGCCGACGATGGCGTGCGGGTGCTGCTCGACCCGGGTGGCGCCGGTCTCCTGCTGCGGGAGGAGCCGGGAGCGACTCGTGCGCTCGAGATCGACATTCTGTTTCCGCTGGTCCACGGCTGGGGCGGCGAGGACGGGCGACTGCAGGGAGCGCTCGAGCTGGCCGGCGTGCCCTACGTCGGGGCTGGCGTGCTCGCCTCCGCGGCCGGAATGGACAAGGCCGTGGCCAAGGAGATCTTCGCCTCGCACGGCCTCGACGTCGTGCCGTGGATCCTCGTGACCCGGGCCGCGCGGAGCGCGAGCCCGGCGCAGGTCCGCGAGCGCATCGCCGACGAGATCGGCTTCCCGGCGTTCGTGAAGCCGGCCAACGGCGGGTCCTCGGTCGGCGTGTCGAAGGTCCGCGGTCCGGCCGAGGTCGATGCGGCGCTCGACGCGGCGCTCGAGCACGACCGGCGGGTGGTGGTCGAGCGAGGGGTCGATGCGCGCGAGATCGAGTGCGCGGTTCTGGGCAACGACGCTCCCGAGGCCTCGGGGCTCGGCGAGATCGCCCCGTCGCGCGAGTTCTACGACTATGCCGCCAAGTACCTGGACGCCGGCTCGACGCTGACCATCCCGGCTGCGCTACCGGCGGCCGACGCGGCCCGCATTCGCGAGCACGCCGTCCGCGCCTACCGCGCGCTCGACCTGTGCGGCTTCTCGCGCGTCGATTTCTTGCTCGAGCGCTCGAGCGGGACCCCCTACCTCAACGAGGTCAACACGTTGCCGGGTTTCACGCCGATCAGTATGTTTCCCAAGCTGTGGGAGGCCGCAGGCCTGCCCTTCGGACGCCTGGTCGAGCGGCTGGTCGATCTGGGGCTCGAGCGCGCCCGCGAGGCCTCGAACCGGGCATCCCGCTGGGACGGTCGCTGAGGGCCCTGGTCGCAAGACGATGTCGCAAGGCGCGAGCAACGTCCTGGTCCTGAACAGCCTGTACCAGGCGGTGCAGGTGACGGGAGTCTACCGCGCGCTGCGGCTGTTCTATGCCGGCCGTGCACGGGCTCTCGCGCCCAACTTCGTCAGCTACGACTTCGAGGACTGGTGCGATCTCCCGCCACGCGCCGGCGACCGCGTCGTCCGCACGCCGACCCGGGCGATTCGCGTGCCCAGCGTGATCCAGCTCGTGCACTACGACCGGCTGCCCAGTCGGGAAGTGCGCTTCACGCGGCGCAACATCTTCCACCGCGACAAGAGCCGCTGCCAGTACTGCGGCCGCGTGTTCGCGCAGCGCTCGCTCAATCTCGATCACGTCGTGCCGCTGTCGCGCGGCGGCACGTCGTGCTGGGAGAACGTGGTCTGCGCGTGCATTCCGTGCAACACGTTCAAGGGCAATCGCACGCCGCTCGAGGCCGGCATGCGCCTGGTGCGACGCCCGCGCCGGCCGATCGGTCATCCGACGCTGCGCGCGAGCTGGCTCGGACCGTGCCCCGACGAGTGGCGGACGTTCCTCGACGAGGCGTACTGGAACGTCGAGCTGCACGAGAACGTCCTGCCGGCCCCCGACGAGCCCTAGGCGCGGGATCCGTCGGGGCAGCGCGCGACGCCGATCGCGCGCATCCTGCGCGCGAGCTTCTGCCGCGTCCAGCCGATGCGCGCGGCCGCCAGCGCGACGACGCCGTCCGCATCGCGCAATGCGCCGACGATCATGCGGCGCTCGAGCGAGTCGTCGGCGCTCGCGCCCGAGAGACTCCGCCCGGCCGTGTCGAGCTCGTCCAGGTGCCTCGCGCACACGGGCGATGCGCCGGCGCGTAGCATGGCGCGTGCGAGCACCGCCCGCAGCTCCCGCACGTTGCCCGGCCAGGCGTGCGCCTCGAGGGCGCGCCAAGCGCTCTCGTCGAGGTGCGGCGCGCCACACCCGGTCTCGCGGGCCAACCCGGGACCGAGCTCGGCGACGAGCGCGCGCAGATCCTGGATGCGCTCGCGCAGCGCGGGCACCCGCACCTCGAGCACCGCCAGGCGATGGAACAGGTCGGCGCGAAACGCGCCGCGCTCGACGAGCCGGGCCAGGTCGCGGTGCGTCGCCGCCACGAGGCGAACGTCGACCTCGATCTCGGCGCTCGCGCCGATCGGGCGCACGCGCCGGTCCTCGAGCGCACGGAGCAGCTTGGCCTGCATCGCGGGGGGCATCTCGCCGATCTCGTCGAGGAACAGCGTCCCGTGGTGCGCCTGGCGAAACAGACCCGCGCGGTCGCGATCGGCGCCGGTGTAGGCACCGCGCACGCTGCCGAACAGCTCGGCCTCGAGCAGCGCCTCGGGCAGGGCCGCGCAGTTGATCGCGAGCAGCGGGCCCGCCTGGCGCCGGCTCCGTGCGTGGATGCGTCGCGCGAAGCGCTCCTTTCCCGCACCGGTCTCGCCGCGGATGAGCACCGGGAGGTCGGTGCGGGCGGCGCGGTCAGCCCAAGCCAGCGCCTCGCGCATCGATTCCGCGCGGACGGCCGGATCCGGGGCGCAGCCGTCCTGGCCCGCGGACGGAGACACGGTCGGCGCGAGCGCCAGGGACAGTCCGACCAGGGCGGCGAACGCATCGAGGACGTCGGCGAGCGAGGCCGGCAGCTGCGCGCCAGCCGGCGCGCGGCCGTCGAGAACCAGGACGCGTGCCGGACGAGCGCGTGGCACCACCGTCGCGAGCACGCTCCGCAGCGCGAGCGCGCGCACGGAGTCGCCGCGCAGCAAGCGGTCGTCGTCGGCGAGATCGGGGCGGATCAGTGCTCGACTGCGCGCGAGGGCCAGACGAAGCGCGGTGCGGCTCGGGCCCGAGCGACGGTCGGGCGGTCCGTGGTAGGCCTCGATCACGGGCGTGTCGGCCGCACAGGATTCGCAGCGCACCACGAAGGCCCGTTCCGTGCAGGTCGCCTCGACCGCGAGCCCGAGCAGGTCGCCGAGCGCCGAGCGACCGTCGCACGAGGTCGCGACGGCCGTGCGGCACGCCTGCGCCACGTAGCGCAGGAGCGAGGAGCTCAGTCGGTTTGACGGTCGGGCCGCGACCGGGCTATCCTCACGCGCCTCGCCCACAGGCTCGTCCTCCGGGGGCGATCGTGCACCAGGGACCCTCGGATGGGGCGGGCGGCCCGCGGGCGGCTCGTTTCGCTTGCGGAACCTCACCACGGCGCCGACACTGGACAACGCATGAGCTATTACCGACAGGACCCGTTCCGATCGCACGGCACGGGCGTCACGATCGGGATCCCGGGTGTGACCCCGGTCGTTCGAGCGCTGATCGTGGCCTGCGGTGCGGTGTGGCTGGTCCAGATCCTGTTCAATATCCCCGACGTCGGGATCCGGCTCGAGCGGCTCCTGGGCGTGGTTCCGAACGACGTCGCCCGAGGCTGGGTCTGGCAGGTCGCCACCTACATGTTCCTGCACGAGCCGACGCAGATGTTGCACATCCTGTTCAACATGCTGCTGCTGTGGATGTTCGGCTCGGACCTCGAGCGTCACTGGGGTGGACGCGCGTTTCTCCGATACTACCTGGTGTGCGGGGTCGGGGGGGGTGTGTTCGCGACGCTGCTGGGACTCTATCGGGGCGGCCCGAACGCCGATGCGGCGACGATCGGGGCCTCGGGAGCGATCTTCGGCGTGATCGTCGCCTTCGGAACGGTCTTCGCGGATCGCACCGTGTTGTTCATGATGCTGTTCCCGATGCGCGCCCGCACGATGGCGATGATCCTGTTCGCCATGACGTTCTTCTACACCCTGGCCCCGGATTCCGGAAACGTGTCGCACATCGGTCATCTGGGTGGTGCGGTCGTCGGGTTCCTGTACCTGCAGCGGGCGTGGCGGATCGGGAACCTGTTCCGCGAGCTGCGCTGGCGCATTCGACGTCGCCGATTCCGCGTGATGCCGCCACGGGATCGCGACGATCTCGACCGCTGGGTGAATTGACGCCGTCGGGCATTTCCGTTTCGTGACAAGAATCTGTCACGTCACCCGCACGGACGTTCAAGGCCGAATTCCTTCAAAAGCCAAGCTGGACGGGCGTTTTCACCGAAAAAGCTGTTGACACTCCGGGAGTCGGTGGATACACTGAAGCGCCTGGCACGGACGAGTTCACGATCGTAAAGGGCCGCTCGGGGCTCATGCGACGCGAGGCGTCGTGCCGGGTGGGGGCAGCGAGTGCAGCGTTTGTCGGGGGTCAGTGGACGCGCGCTCTTCGGGCGCTCCCGACTGTTGGGCCCGACCTCCCCCTCCTGCTCGAATCTGCCGAAACGTACGGCGATCCTCCCGGTCGGTCAAGGTCTTACCGCGAGCAGTCCGGCTCGCAGCTGAGAGCACCATGGAAACCACACCGCAAGAACGAGCCTCGATCCTCTCGCGCTACTTCGCGGAGATCCGGCACTACCCGCTCTTGACCAAGGAGCAGGAGCAGTCGCTGGCCGGGCGCGTGCGCCGGGGGTGCAGCAATGCGCTGCACGAGCTCGTGGAGTCGAACCTGAGCTTCGTGGTCAAGGTGGCGAGCGAGTACCGCAACCTGGGCATGCCGTTCGAGGATCTGCTGAACGAGGGCAACATCGGTCTGATCGAAGCGGCCCACCGCTACGACGCGCGCAAGGGCACGAAGTTCATCACGTACGCGATCTGGTGGATCCGTAAGTCGATCCTGAAGGCGCTCAGCGAGCATTCGAGCGTCGTGCGGGTTCCGACCTATCAGATGAAAAAGGTGCGCGAGATCCGCGACGCGGAGAACACGCTGCGCCGGACGCTCGGGCGCAAGCCGGAGCGCGAGGAGATCTCGGAGCGTCTCGATCGTAGCGTGCACAAGATCGACCAGGTCCTGCAGTTCTCGCTGCGCGGCGTCAGCCTGGACGACAAGCTGGGCCGCGAGCGCGAGACACCGATCGCCGACTATCTCGTGGACGACAGCACGTCGAGCCCCGAGGATGACCTGATCCGCCGCGAAGCCAGCGCGTTGATCTCGGAGGCGCTGCGCCACCTGAGCGAGCAGGAGCGCGCGGTCATCGCGCACCGCTTCGGCATGGCCGGTGGTCCCTCGCTCACGCTCAAGGAGATCGGCGAGCTGATGGACATCAGTCGCGAGCGCGTGCGCCAGATCGAGTGCCAGGCCAAGGCGCGCCTGCGCAAGATCTTCGGTCGACGCCTGGTGGTGAAAGCTCCGCCGAAGACTCCCTTCCCGGTCCAGGGCGGAGCTCGCCGCGCTCGTCCCACGCAGGCCTAGGCCGGCTCCCGGCGCAGGGCCTCGATCGTTCGGCCGAGCTGGGCCACGAAGCGCGCGCGATCCGCGGCGACGAACGGCGCGGGACCGCTGGTCGGCACTCCCATCTGTCGCAGCTGGTCCAGCAGCTCGCGGCTCGCCAGCGCATCGCCGATCGATCCCTCGTGGAACACGGCGCCGTCGGGCGCGATCACCCGCGCTCCGTTCTTCAGACAGCGCGCGGCGAGCGGGATGTCCGCGGTGACGACGACGTCCTGCGGGACGGCGTGCTCGACGATCCAGTCGTCGGCGGAATCGAGGCCCGGTCGGACCCGCACGTGCTCCACACGCCCGCGCGCCGGCACGCGCAGCGGACCGCTCGACACGACGTAGACCTTCAGGTCGTGTCGCAGCGCGACGCGATAGACCTCGTCCTTGACCGGACACGCGTCGCCATCGACGAGGATCCGCGTCATGCGCCTAGCGGCCGCGCGGGCGCTTCCCGGCCGGCGCGACCGGCGCATGACGGTCGAGGATCGACTGCAGTCGCCCGTCGCCGGCGCCACGGCCGGCGGGGCCCGAGCGGTGCCGCGGGGCCGGGCCGGCCTTGGCCTTGGCCGGGGCCGCGGCGTGCGCCGGGCGACCCCCGCGCCGCGCGGCACGGTGCGCCCGCAGCCGCTCGTGCAGCGGAATCTCCAGGCGCTCCTCCATCCGCCGCGCGTAGTCGAAGCCCGGGAGGGTGATCCGCGGCAGGCTCCTGCCGATCGCGCGCTCGATCGCACGCAGCTCGTTCTCCTCGTCGGGCGCGACGAACGTGAACGCGTCGCCCGTGGCCTCGGCGCGCGCCGTCCGTCCGATGCGATGAATGTAGGCGTCGGGATCGGCAGGAATGTCGAAGTTGATCACGTGCCCCAGCTCTACGACGTCGATCCCGCGGGCCACGATGTCGGTGGCCACGAGGATGCGGTGCCGGCCGGCCTTGAACCCGTCGAGCGCCGCCGTGCGCTGGCCCTGGCTGCGGTTGCCGTGAATGCGCGCCGCGGCGATGCCGTGCCGCTCGAGATACTCGGCGAGGCGGTTCGCGCGGTGCTTGGTCCGCGTGAAGACGATCGCGTCGGCGACCAGGTCGCGCGCGAGCAGCTCGGCCAGCAGCGCCTGCTTCAGCTCGCGCGGCACCGGATAGACGGCCTGGGTGATCCCCGCGGCCGGTGTGGCCTTGCGCTCCATGTGGATCGTGATCGGGTCGTTGAGCATCTCGCGGGACAGGGCCACGATCTCGCGGGGCATCGTCGCGCTGAAGAACAGCGTCTGGCGCTTCGGCGGCAGCTGGTGCAGCAGCCGCCGGATATCGGGCAGGAAGCCCATGTCGAGCATCCGGTCGGCCTCGTCGAGGACCAGGACCTCGAGGCTGGACAGGCGCGCGTAGGGCCGTCGCATGTGATCGAGCAGACGTCCCGGCGTGGCGATCAGCACGTCGACGCCACTGCGGAATGCGTGCTCCTGCGGAGCCATGCCGACGCCGCCGAAGACGGCGGCGCCGGTGACGGGGGTGTGCACGGCCAGCGCTTCGAGGTGCGCGTGGATCTGGGCCGCGAGCTCGCGCGTCGGCGTGAGCACGAGCGCGCGCGTGGTGCCGCGCGGGCGCGACATCAGGCGGTGCAGGATCGGCAGCACGAACGCGGCCGTCTTGCCGCTGCCGGTGGTCGCGGTCGCCAGCACGTCGCGTCCATCGGCCGCGGGAGGGCTCGCTTGCTCCTGGATCGGGGTCGGA
>Ga0180063_1000059_pt1 | contig 24644 bp, 21 predicted proteins | sample EasRivT47_16_10D_FD_121776 | JGI IMG/M metagenome (GOLD analysis project Ga0180063, IMG submission 121776) | Soil microbial communities from meander-bound floodplain in the East River, Colorado, USA - East River metaG ERMLIBT47_16_10D | ecosystem: Environmental > Terrestrial > Soil > Floodplain ...
AGAGTCGGGCCGAGAAACGGATCGCGAACCACGTCGCGCCGACGAGCAGCGCGAGCGAGCCCGCGATCTCCCAGGCGGCGATGCCGGCCGCGTCGATCGTGGTCCGGAACACGAGGACGATCGGCGTGAAGGGCGGGATCCAGGTCAGCACGTGGCCCGTCGTTCCGTGCGGGTCGCGCAGCAGCGTCTCGAAGAAGAAGATCGGCACGACGAGGAGCAGGGACCAGATCATGCCCCATTGGTTGGCCTCGCGCTGGTGCGCGCCGATCGACCCGGTACCGAGCATCAGACTGCCGTAGAACAGGTAGGCCAGCGGGTAGACCAGCACGGCGGTCGCCATGCCGAGCCACGGCGCGTCGACGCCGAACGCCACCAGCGAGGCCGTGAAGGCCAGCGCGGCCACACCGAGCATCGAGAACCAGACGGCGATCTGCAGCGCTCCGGCCGCGCCGAGGCCGAGCAGCTTGCCCAGCAGGATCTCGTCCGACGGCGCCGAGGACAGCAGCACCTCGACGACCTTGTTCTCCTTCTCGATCGCCGTGGCCTGGACCAACGCGCCCGCGCTCATCAGGATCGAGACCAAGAGCAGCATCATCAGCACCAGCGGCACGGCGAACTTGAGCACGATCGCAACGATGCCGCCCTTGCGCAGCTCGCCGCCCTTGTCCAGGATGAAGCGCTCTGTCGTCGCGATCGGCTCGCGGATCCGCGTCGCCAGATCGTCCGGAACGGTGCCCTCGAGCAGCCGCTCGAGGAGCAGCTTCGACAACGCCGCCCGGGCCTCGGACGCTCCGAGCGTTCGTTCGCCGGAGACCAGGATCACCCGGCCGGTCGCCCGGTAGTCTGCGGGGATCACGAAGTAGCCCTTGATCGTCCCAGGCCGGACCGCTGCCTTGGCCGCGTCCTCGGAGGCGAACGGCCGGAACACGACGTCGTTCCAGCGCGCGAGCTGCCGGCCGATCTCGGCCCCCTGCCCCGGCCTCGCGAGCGCTTCCCGCATGGCGTCCGGCACCTCGACGGCCGACTCCTCGACGTCGCTCACCAGGCGCAGCACGGCGCCCGGATCGACCACCCCGTACACGGACGTTTCCTGCGCGCGCCGGGACTCGATCCAGCGCGGGATCGACAGCACGCCCCCGTACAGCGCGAGGAACACGGGCATCCCGAACGTGGTGATCAGGTAGCCCTTGGACTTGACCGTGGCCAGAAACTCGAACGCCGCGACGGTGTAGATCCGGTGGGCGCGCATCAGGCGACCCCCTCGCGCACGACGCGGACGAAGATGTCCTCCATCGGAGTGAGCACCTTCTCGAAGCGCTCGACTCTCGCTCCCGCGGAGACCAGGTCGGTCAGGACGTCGGCCGGGCCGCGCTCGCCCGTCAGCTTGAGGCGCCAGCTCCCGCCGATCTCGCCGATCACCTCCTCGACGCCGCGGACGAGCGGCGGCCGGGCCGCCGCTTGCACGCGCACCTCGGGCAGCGAGTAGCGCTCGCGCACTTCCTGGACGGCGCCGTAGACCATCAACCGGCCGTGATCGATCAGGGCCACGCGATCGCACAGCGTCTCGACCTGGTTCATCTGGTGCGTGGACAGGATCGTGGCGCGCCCACGCTCGCGCCGCTCGCGGATCAGGTCGTCGACCAGGCGCGCGTTGACCGGATCGAGCCCGGAGCGCGGCTCGTCGAGCACGCAGATCTCGGGATCCGAGAGAAGCGTCGCGGCGATCTGGACCTTTTGACTCATGCCCTTGCTCAACCGCTCTACCCGCCATTTCGCCGTCTCGGCGAGGCTCATCCGCTCGAGCCACACCCTGGCCCGGCGCCGGGCTTCGCCGCGTGCCAGTCCCTTGAGCGCGCCGAAGTAGGTCATGACCTCGAGGACGGGTTGCTTGGTGTAGAGCCCGCGCTCTTCCGGCAGGTAGCCCACGCGATCGAGATGCTCGCGCCGCCGCGGCTCACCGAACAGGCGGATCGTGCCGCGATCGGCACGCAGGATGTCCATCAGGATCCGGATCAGGGTGGTCTTGCCGGCACCGTTCGGTCCGAGGAGGCCGAACACCTCGGCCGGTCGGACCTCGAACGACACTCCGCGCAGCGCGACGGTGTCGCCGTAGCTCTTGTGCACGTCGTCGAAGGCGAGGAGGCTCAAGGCGCCTGCGAGTCTACCGCGCTTTGGCCTCAGTGACGGCGGGGGAGGGAGCCGGGGGGGCCGTGGCCCGGGTGCATGGCGTCGAAGCGCTCGCGCTGCTCGGGCGTGAGGACCTCGCGGATGCTCTCGCGGGTCGCATCGGCCTCGGCCCGCATGCGTTCGTGCGTCTCGTCGAGGATGGCGCGGACCTTCTCCGCTTGCTCCGGCGTCAGGCCCAGATCGTGCCGGATGTGCTCGATCGGCGGGCCATGCCGCCGCGCCATGCCGGGGAACGGGGACCTGGGCAGCGACCGCGAGGCGATGTGCAGCAGGGCGGCGCCCGCGATCATCCCCAGGACGAACGTACCGAGGACGAGCAGCGTCGCGCCGACCGCGCGCTTGCCATTCGTCGCCTGGATCACGGACGATCCTCCCGCCGCACGAGCGCGTCCAGCACCGGATCGGCGACCGCGGATTCGGTATTGCCGGTGACGATCCAGGCGTCGAGCGCCGCGACGTCGTCGGCCTCGCTCGACGCGCGATCCGCGGGCCAGAGCCAGGCCGCCGCCACGAGCCCGGCCGCCGCGAGCGCGAGCCGCGGAAGCCACGAGCGCGCGACCGACGCGACCTCCGGCCGCCCGTGCCGCCGCCGGCGCCGCTCCGCTTCGGCGAGGATCAGAGGCACCGCCTCGACCAGACGCTCCGGCGATGTGTCGGCGCCGAGCAATGCGCGCTCGAGCGTCTGCCGCGCTTGCCGGCCCGTGTCTCTGCGCCGGCTCATGCGCCACACTCGAGCAGCGCGCGCAACCGCCTGCGCGCGCGTACCGCCCGCCACTTGACCGCCATCGTGGTCGAGCCGAGCGCTCGAGCTGCCTCTGCCATCGAGAGGCCTTCGAGATCGACGAGCGTGAGCACGGCACGGTCGAGCGGAACGAGGTGCCCCAAGGCATCGCGCACCGCGATCACGTCGCTCGGCGAGTCGGGGGTCGCGGTAGGCTCGCGGTGTTCGGGAAGCGGCTCCTCCGCGCGGCGCGACGACTGGCGCAGCCAATCGAGCGCCTTGCGTGCCGCGATCGCCCGCAGCCACGGACCGACGTCCCCGCTCGGCAGCGCCGGTGTGACCAGCGCCGCGACGAACGCTTCCTGCACCACGTCCTGCGCGTCCGTCCCGGCGTAGCGTCCGAGGATGCTGCGGGCGGTACGTATCATCGACTCTCCGTGACGGGCCACGAGCAGCCGGCCCGCCTCGTGGTCGCCACGCCGCGCAGCGCGCAGCGTGGCGACATCGTTCGGGTCCGGCTCAGGCGCGATCGCAGGCTCCACATCGCCTCAATGCTCGGGCGCGGCGCCTCCGGCCTGCCGGGGCATGCGCGGATGCGCCCCCATCGGTGGGCCATCGGCTTCGATCGGGGCCTCGCTGAGCTTGGTCCGGAACTGGACGCGCTGATCTTCGGTCAGGACGCTCAGAACCTCGGCCGCCATCCGATGCATGACCGCGTCGACTTCCCGAACGCGCTGCGCCACGGTCTCGGCCGTGGCCGCCAGATCGGCTTCCCGGGCCTTCGGATCCCAGATGTTCAGCTGATGGGCTCGGCGCGCTTCGCCCACCTCGCGCATCCGGTCCGCGAGCTCGTCCTGCCTGTAGCGCTGGACGATCGTGTGGATCTGGTTCCGCTGCTCCTCGCTGAGGTCGAGGGAATGCAGAACATCCACCGCGGCCCCGAACGCGAGGTGCGGACCGTGCGGGCCTCCGTGCGGGCCGTGTTGCGCCAGGGCCGGCATGGACGCAAGGCCGGCCCCCACGGCCAGGGCCAGGACGATTCCGAGGGCAGATCGGTGCTTCATCGGCCAGTCTCCTTCTTGTTGCACAGGCGTTCACCCCGTAGACGACCCGGCGGGTCGCCCGGTGACACGGGTCGCATCATTCGTCCTGCGGCTCCTCCGCCGGGCGCTCGACCGCGACCGCCACCGTCCGGACCCGGTTGCGATCGACCTCGAGCACCTCGAAGCGCAGCCGGCCCAGCTCCACGCGATCGCCGACCCGCGGCAGCCGGCCCAGCTCGGACACGACGACACCCCCGATCGTGTCCTCGTCGCGCGCGCTGAACTCGGCTCCCAGCTCGTCCTCCAGGTCGACCACGAGCATCGCGCCTGATACCTGGTAGGCGTTGTCCCCGGTTCGTACGAGCTCGGGCTTCTCCGTGTCGAACTCGTCCTGGATCGGACCGACGATCTCCTCGATCACGTTCTCGAGGGTCACGATCCCGCTGACCCCGCCGTACTCGTCGAGCACAGCCGCGAGATGCGTCCGCTCCCGGCGCATGCGCCGCAGCAAACGATCGACCGTCAGCGTTTCGGGCACGAACTTGATCGGGCGGGCGACGACTCCCATCTCGGGCGGCGGCTCGCCCGCGCGAAACAGGTCCTTGATGTGCACGAGCCCGATCACGTGATCGAGGTCCCCGTCGCACAGCGGGAAGCGCGTGTGGCCGCTGCGGCGGGCGATGGCCAGGTTCTCCGCGACCGAGCGTTTCGTCGACAGGTACACGACGTCGCCGCGTGGAATCATGATCTGGCGCGCCGTGCGGTGCGACAGCTCGAACACATTGTCGAGCAGCTCGCCCTTCTGTTTCGAGAACTCGGCCTGGCTGGGGTCGGTGAGCAGACGCCGCAGCTCTTCTTCGCTGTGTCCCAGCTCGGTCTCGCTCAACGGCTCGATCCCGACGATACGCAGGATGCCGTTCGCCGCGTGATTCAAGAGCCAGATCGCCGGATAGGTCAGCTTGTAGAAGTAGTACAGCGGCACGGCGATCCACAGGCTCGTGCCTCGGCTGCGGCGGATGGCGATCGACTTGGGGGCCAGCTCGCCGACGATGATGTGCAGGACCGTGATGACCACGAACGCGATCGTCAGACTGATCGAGTGCACGAGGGCCGTCGTCGCGCCGGGGATGAGCCGGATCCAGGGCTCGAGGACCCAGGCGAACGCGGGCTCGCCGATCCAGCCCAGCGCCAGACTGGCCAGGGTGATCCCGAGCTGTGTCGCCGACAGGTACGCGTCGAGATGACGGACCATGTGTCGCGCAACCCGGGCCCGGCGGTCGCCCTGCGCCACGAGCGGATCGAGCTGCGTGGGCCGGACCTTGACCAGCGCGAACTCGGCCGCCACGAAGAACCCGTTGAGCAGCACGAGCAGCAGGCCGAGGAAAAGCGCCAGCCACGGGTCGATCTGCAGAACCGGCGGTGTCATCGCGCGCGCGGCGGCAGCGCGGAGCGCCTCGGTGCGGCGGGCGGGGGGTGGTAATCGTCCAAGCCCGGTTACCCTACCACAGTCGGGTCCGCACGCGGCTCGACAGACCCGCGGATGCGCCCGCACGTATCAAGAGGCGGAGGACTTCCCATGCGGGCGACGCTTTCGCTGTTCGTTCTCGTGCTGCTGGTGGCAGCCGCGGGGCCGCTCGAGGCCCGGGGGGCGTACGAGGACTCGACCGGCTTGCCTGAGGAGCCCATCGCGGGCCACATCCGCGGACTGCTCGGCGCGTTCGAATCCGGAGACCCGGACGTGGCCTGGCGGTTCATCGAGGGTCATTTCGCGCCCGCGTTTCGCGAAGACCCGCCGAAGGACGTGCACCTGCGCGTCTTTGCGGACGTGCACGAATCGAGTCGCGGGTACGACTTCGTCGGCATCCGGCACTACACCGCGGGCGACCCGCCGGACCGCACGGTGGCCATCGTGCGCAACCGCCTGACCGAGGCCTGGGAAGCGTTCGTGCTGGAAACCGAGCCCGCGCCACCGCACCGAATCGTCTCGTTGAGCGTCACCGCAGCCCGCCCCCCGAGCCACCTGCCGGCGCCGGTCCCGCTCGACCTCGAGCAGGTCGGTCCCGCCCTGCGCGAGTTCGCCCAGCGCATGGCCGACGCCGACGTCTTCTCCGGCGCCCTGCTCCTGGCGCGCGGCGATCGCGTGCTGCTCCAAGGCGCATGGGGCCAGGCGAGCAAGAGCTACAGCGTCCCGAATCGTGTGGACACCAAGTTCAACCTGGGCTCGATGAACAAGATGATCACCGCGGTCGCCGTGGCCAAGCTGGTCGAGCAGGGCAAGCTGTCGTTCGCCGACCCGATCTCGAAATACCTGTCGGCGGACTGGCTCCCCAAGGTGGACAAGACCAAGGTCCGGGTCGAGCACCTGCTGACCCACACATCGGGCCTGGGCAACTACTTCAACGAGAAGTTCCAGCAGTCGTCGCGCGCGCTGTACCGTGAGGTGGACGACTTCAAGCCGCTGGTCGCCGACGAGACCTTGGCCTTCGAGCCGGGCACCGACTGGCGCTATAGCAACACCGGGATGCTCGTCGCGGGCGCGATCGTCGCGTCGGCCTCGGCTCGCGACTACTTCGACTTCGTGCGTCGGGAGATCTACGCGCCCGCGGGCATGGCCGCGAGCGACTGCTACGACATGGACGTCGCGGTCCCCAACCTGGCCATGGGCTATTCCAGGGAGCGCACGCCCGAGGGCGTCGTCTGGCGCAGCAACCTGTTCCAGCACGTGATCCGCGGCGGCCCGGCTGGGGGCTGCTTCTCGACGGTCGAGGATCTGTACCGCTTCGCGCGCGGACTGACCGCCGGACGGCTCGTCAAGCGCGAGCTGGTCGAGACGCTCGTCGCGCCGAAGCCTGCCCTGTCTTCGCCCGGCTACGGTTATGGCTTCGATGCCGGTGGCGAGCCCGGCGGCCGCATCGTCGGCCACAGCGGAGGGTTTCCCGGCATCAGCTCGAACCTGGACATCTATCTCGACTCGGGGTTCGTCGCGATCGTGCTCTCCAACTACTCGGGAGGAAGCCAGGCGATTCAACAGAAGATGCGCGAGCTGATCGCCCGCATCCCGCGTTGAGCCCACGCCCGAGCGCTGCTCTGCGGCGGCCCCGTCGATGCGCTATGATCCGCGGTTATGCTCATCGTCAATCAAGTAACGATGCGTTTCGGGGCGCGGGTCCTGTTCGAGAACGTCTCCACCACGTTCATCGCCGGACGGCGCTATGCCATCACCGGGCCGAACGGCGCGGGCAAGTCGACGTTCATGAAGATCCTCACGGGGGAGATCGAGCCCACGACGGGATCGGTCACCCGGCCGAAACGCCTCGGTGTCCTGCGGCAGGACCAGTTCGCGTTCGACGAATTCCGCGTGCTCGACACCGTGATCATGGGTAACGCGGCGTTGTGGAAAGCCATGCAAGAGCGGGAGACCCTGTACGCCAAGCCTCACGACGAATGGACCGACGCGGATGGCATGCGCATCGGCGAGCTCGAAGGCATCGTGGGCGAAGAGGGCGGCTATTCCGCGGAATCCGATGCCGCCGTGCTGCTCGATGGACTGGGCGTCGGGAGCGCGTTCCACGAGCGCAAGATGAGCGAGCTGCAGGGTGGGCAAAAGGTGCGCGTCCTGCTGGCGCAGGCCCTGTTCGGCCATCCGACGGCGCTGCTGCTCGACGAGCCGACGAACAACCTCGACCTCGATTCCGTGCACTGGCTGAAAGAGTACCTGTGCACGTACGAGGGCGTCCTGCTCGTCATCTCGCACGATCGCCATTTTCTCAACAGCGTGTGCACGCACACGGCCGACATCGACTACGAGAGCATCATCCTGTACGTGGGCGGCTACGACGACATGGTGGTGGCGAAGACCCAGATCCGCTCGCGCATCGAGGCCAGCAACGCGGAACGCGAGAAGAAGATCGAGCAGCTGAACGAGTTCATCGCGCGCTTTTCGGCCGGCACGCGGTCCGCTCAGGCCACGTCACGACGGAAAGAGGTCGAGCGATTGCGGACCGACGAGCTGGCGCGCAGCAACATCCAGCGGCCGTACATCACGTTCGAGACGAAGCGACCGTCGGGACGCCATCCGCTCGAGTTCAAGAAGCTCGCCAAGTCGTACGACGGGTGCAGGGTGATCTCCGGCTTCTCGGCGAACGTGGCCCGGGGAGAGAAGATCGCGCTGACCGGGCGCAACGGCGCGGGCAAGACCACCCTGCTGAAGTCGCTGATCCGCAACGCCGGCCCGTACATCGGCGACGAGGACCGCAGGTTCGACATCGACGGTGGCGACGTCGTGTGGGGCCACGAAGTGACCGTGGGCTATTTCCCGCAGGACTTCGGCGATACGGTCGACAAGTCCCGCGGCTTGACCAGCATCGACTGGCTGTGGCAATTCGACGCGCAGGCGTCGCACGAGGAGCTGCGTGGGCTCCTGGGGCGCATGCTGTTCAGCGGCGAAGACGCGCTCAAACCCACGCGCGCGCTGTCCGGGGGCGAGACCGCGCGACTGATCTTCTGTCGCCTGATGCTGCAGAAGCCGAATGTCCTCGTGCTGGACGAGCCGACGAACAACCTCGACCTCGAATCCAACAATGCGCTGAACGTCGCGCTGCAAAAGTACCCGGGGACCGTCCTCCTCGTGACCCACGACGAGGACATCCTCGAGGAAGTGGCCACCCGCATCTGGCATGTGGAAGCCGGTCGCGTCGAAGACTTCAAGGGCCCGTACACGGAGTTCCTGGCGCACACGAAGCTGCAGGTGTCGTAGTCGAGCTCAGAGAATCGCCCGACAGCCGCCGAGCAGCGCCGCGACGATCAGCGTCCGGACGATCGACTGGCGCGCCGCGAACAGCGAGAGTGCGCAGATCGTCGTGATCGCGACTGCCGGGCCGTCGACGGAGGCCAGGACCGGAACGCGCAGGGCGGCCGCGCCCCAGCGCAGGCGCTCGACCCGCTCGAGATGGGGCGCGGCGAGGAAGATCCAGACGAAGCTCGGCGGGAAGAGCGCCCACAGCGCAACCGCGCTCGTGGCGAGCCCCGCCGTGAGCCGGCCCGTCGTGGATGCGCCGTGCGCCGCGACGAAGGCGACGAACTGCAGCACGAGGATGAGCGGTCCCGGCGTCGTCTCGGCGAGCGCCAGGCCGTCCGCCATCTGCGAGGCGGTGAGCCAGCCGTCGGCGACCGCGCGCTCCGCGAGCGCCGCGAGAAGCGCGTAGGCGCCACCGAAGCTGACCACCGCGAGCTCGGCGAAGCGCAGCGCGACGCGCGACGCCAGCGCCTGGGGTCCGAGAAGGGCGATCAGCGCGGCGAGCGGGAGGAGCCAGACGGCGGCGGCGACGACCGCCGGCAGGTGCTCGCGCAGGCTCGGACCTGCGGCGGCGTGCAGGCTCGGCTCGGGCTCCCGGGCGGTCTCGTTTGTCCCGATCAGGAATCCGATCGCTGCTGCGGTGACGATGACGAGCGGAAACGGTACGGCGAAGAGCGCGAGGGCCACGAAAGCCAGGGCCGCGATCGTGAGCGTGCCCGGCGAGTCGAGCGCCCGGCGGCCGATGCGCACGAGTGCCTGGGCGACGATCGCGACCACCGCGCACTGCACGCCCGCGAACAGGGCCGCGACGGCGGGCAGCGTGCCCCACAGGACGTAGCTCACCGAGAGCACTAGCATCAGCAGCGCGCCGGGGAGCACGAACAATCCGCCGGCGACCAGGCCGCCACGCCAGCCGTGTCGGGTCCAGCCGACGTAGGTCGCGAGCTGCTGCGCCTCGGGGCCCGGCAGCAGCATGCACAGATCGAGGCCCGTGAGGAACCGGCGCGGGCTGATCCAGCGCAGCTCGTCAACCAGCATGCGTTGCATCAGCGCGATCTGCCCGGCGGGGCCGCCGAACGAGAGGCAGCCGATGCGGAGCCAGATCCGGGCCTCCGATCGCAGCGAGCCTCTTTCGTTCGTGCTCACCGCGCGCGGGCGAACCGGGCGCGGAGGCCGTCGAACAACGGCATCGCGTGCTCGATCCGCAGCAGGTCGTCGGGAGTCGTTTCGACGATCCCATCGAGCGCGGCGGCGACGCCGGACGCCTCGGGGTGCGCGTAGCGCTCTTCCTTCAGGTCGAGGTCGTGGACGATCTCGCCCAGCTTGCGCAGGCCCGGATCGCGCAGCCCGAGCCTCGCCAGGAGCACCTCGAACGTGCAGGCGTCGCCTTCGTGCGTGTACTCCCCGCCGAACATGTCGAAGCGGATCTCACCCGCGGCCGGCTCGTGCCGCGTCGCAGCGACGAAGCGAAACCGCGCTTCCGGATCGACGAACCGGCGCACCAGCCATGCCGTGGCCATTCGATCGACGTGCACGTCGGCGCGCGTGACCCAGGTGTGGCCGACGAGGCTGGGCATGCTGGGTTCCTCCTGCGGCGGATTCTCGAGAGCGTTGAGTCGGGCCGCGAGGGCTTCACGCCCGTCTGCGCCGAAAAAATCGCGTCGTTCGATGTTGCGCAGACGCTCGCGCAACTTGGCCAGGCCGACCGGGTGGCTCTTCCCTAGCTCCGCCTGCAGCGCGTCGTACTCGGCCGTCGCTGCGGCACGAAAGCGCGCGATGCACTCCTCGTCCGTGGTGCCCGCGAGGAGCGTCGAGCGCAGCAGGGTCGCTTCGGCCCCCGCGGCCTCGATCTCGCGCACCAGCCACTCGAAGTCCTCCCGTGTCTCGTCGCTCTCGGGCAGGAGATAGACCGAGCTCTTGAGCTGCAGCGCGCCGAGCGCCTGGAGCCTTCGCCAGATCCGGACCCGGACCCCCGGGGGATCGGGCGGGAGCTGGTGCACCAGCACCAGCCACGAGCGCTCGATGGCTTGCGCGGTGGCCATGGACGGGTTATCGTAACGACTGTTACATAATATGTCAACACTGAACCACAAACCGCTCCTCCTTGATGCCCGAGCGCTCCGTGGAGTTCTCCAACCCGCGGCGCTCCTCGAAGCGGTCCGCTGCAGCCTCGCCGAGCTAGGCCGCGGGACGCTGGCTGTCGCTCCGACGGTTCATCTGGCCGGTGCGGGGGGCGGGTTCCATCTGAAATCGGCGTACGCCTCGACCGCTCCCCTCCGCGCGGTGGTCAAGCTCAACGGCAACTTCCCGTCGAACCCCGAGCGGTTCGGACTGCCGACGATCCAGGGCCTCGTCGCGCTGCTCGATTGCGAGCGAGGTCGAGTCCTCGCGCTGATGGACTCGATCGTGATTACCGCGCTGCGCACGGCCGCGGTGTCCGCGGTTGCCGCGCGCTACCTGGCCCGCGCCGACTCGCGCGTGCTCGCCCTCATCGGTTGCGGCGTGCAGGGTCGCGAGCATCTGGCACAGCTCGCTTCGCTCTTCCCTCTCACGGAGGCCCGGCTGGTCGATCGCGACCGATCCGCCGCCGAGCGCCTGGCGGACCTCGCCCGGGATCAGGGAATCATGGCGAGCGTCACGTCATCGGTCTCCGAGGCCACGCGCGGAGCCGACATCGTGGTCACGGCCACGCCTGCGACTTCGCCCATCCTGCACCTCGACGACGTGACCCCGGGCGCTTTCGTAGTCGCGGTAGGCGCGGACAACGCGTCGAAATCGGAGCTCGCGCCGGTCCTGCTCGCAGCTTCGCGCGTCGTCGTCGACTCGCGCGACTCTGCCGCCGCAAACGGCGACCTGCGCGCCGCGCTGGCCGACGGAGCGATGTCCATGAGCGACGTACACGGCGATCTGCCCGAGCTGGTCGCCGGTAGCGTTGCGGGGCGCACCGATCCCGAGCAGCGGTTCGTTCTCGACTCGACCGGCCTGGCGGCGACCGATCTGGCCGCGGCGAGCCTGGCCTACGAAGCGGCCATGGGCGACCCGAGCCTTCCTCGCTTCGACTTCACGGCGACCGATTCGTACCGGAGGTCTCGATGATCTGGGTCACGCGCGCACGCCCGGTGATCGACCGCATCGCCTGTCCCTGGCTCGTGCTGCGCTTCGTCGACAGGAGTGCGCAGTTCCTTTTTCTCCCTCCTGACTCCGTTCTGTCGACCGCGCGCGCCGTCGGCGGAATCGCTTTCGACATCCCGGGCGGCCGTTACGAGCACGACGGTGATCTGTGCACCTTCGACGTGCTGATCCGCGAGCTCGGCCTCGCGGGCGACCCGGCGCTCGTGCGCCTGGCCGAGATCGTCCGCGCCGCAGACACCGACCGGCTGGCCGACACGCCCCAGGCCGCCGGTCTGCTCGCACTGTCCTTCGGTCTCCGCGAGCGCCACGAGCGCGACGCCGCGCAGCTCGAGGCCGGCCTCGCGATCTACGACGCGCTCTACGCCTGGTGCCAGAGCGATCGTGGCGAGCGGCACAACTGGCAGGCGCGGAGCTAGGCCGTTCCGCCCGCGATTATCGGCGGACACGTCGGTACCCGGCAACTCGGGCTCAGATCAGGGAAGCCAGCCGCCCTGGCGCGGAGCGGCGTATCCTCGGGGACGTGCCGCACACGTTCGAGCCGGCGACGAGCGGCCGGGCCAAGTGCCGCGGCTGCGGACGACCGATCGAGAAGGGCGCTCTGCGCTTCGGCGAGCGCCTGCCGAACCCCTACGCCGAGGGCGAGATGACCCTGTGGTTCCACCCGCTGTGCGCCGCCTACCGGCGCCCCGCCGCGCTGCTCGAGGCGCTCGGCGCCACCGAAGCGAGCGTGGAGGGACGCGCGGCCCTCGAGCGCGCGGCGCAGCGGAGCTCGGGACATCGTCGCTTGTCACGCATCGACGGCGCCGAGCGCGCTCCGAGTGGGCAGGCCAAGTGTCGCTCCTGCCGCCAGCCGATCGCGCGAGGCGCCTGGCGCATCCGTTTGAAGTTCCTCGAGGAAGGTCGGCCCGCACCCGGCGGGTTCGTCCATCTCGAATGCCGCAAGGCCTATTTCGAGACGGACGACGTCGCGGACGCGGTCCTGCACTTCAGCCCCGACCTCGACGAGGCGGCTCGCGACGAGCTGATCCGCGCCCTGCGCTGAGTTCTGGTAGGCTGCGCCCCCATGAGCCTCGACGCCGGCACGCGAATCGGCCCGTACGAGATCGCCGCCAAGATCGGCGAGGGCGGGATGGGCGAGGTGTGGCGCGCCCGCGACACCAAGCTCGGCCGTGACGTCGCGATCAAGGTCCTGCCGCCGGCCTTCACACAGGATGTCGAGCGTCTGGCGCGCTTCGAGCGCGAGGCACGCGTCCTGGCCTCGCTCAACCACCCGAACATCGCGGCGATCTACGGTCTCGAGGAAGCCGAGGGATCGCGAGCCCTGGTCATGGAGCTGGTCGACGGCTCGACGATCGCGGAGCGCCTGATCGCGGGACCGCTGCTGCTCGACGAGCTCCTGCCGATCTTCCGGCAGATCGCCGACGCGCTCGACACGGCCCACGCGCAGGGGGTCGTGCACCGCGACCTGAAGCCACAGAACGTCAAGCTCCGGCCGGACGGCACGATCAAGGTGCTCGATTTCGGACTGGCCAAAGCCGCGGATGGCGCGATCGCGTCGCGCTCGAGCGACCCGACCTACTCGCCGACCCTGACCACGCCCGCGGCCACCGCCGCCGGGATGATCCTCGGCACCGCGGCGTACATGAGCCCCGAGCAGGCCCGGGGCCGCGTCGTCGACAAGCGCACCGACATCTGGGCCTTCGGGGTGCTGCTGTTCGAGTGCCTGGCCGGTCGACGACTGTTCGAGGGCGAGACGGTGACCGACACGCTCGCCGCGGTGCTACGCGCCGAGATCGAGTGGGACCACCTTCCGCCGGGGCTTCCGACCTCGCTGCGCAACCTGCTGCGCCGGTGTCTCGAGCGCGACCCGCGCAACCGGCTGCACGACGTCGCCGATGCGCGGATCGTGCTCGACGAGCTGATCGCCGGCAAGCACGACACAGGTCCCGCGGTCGCGCCGCCGGCCGTGCGGCAGCGCGCCCTGTGGCCCTGGCTCGCGGGTGCGTTCGCGCTCGGCGCGCTCGCGGGCGTCGTGGGGCTGCGGCTCGCCTTGCCTGCGGCGGCCACGAACGACATGCTCGGCACGCCTGCATCGTTCCGCCAGCTGACGACGCTGCCGGGGGGCGAGGGGCAAGCGGCGATCGCGCCGGATGGCCAGAGCTTCGCCTACGTCAAGCTCGTCGATGGTCAGGCAGACATCTTCGTGCAGCGCGTCGACGGGCGGAACCCGATCCTGCTCACCTCGAGCTGCAAGCAGGACGACATCGACCCGGCGCTCTCTCCCGATGGTCGCCTGATCGCGTTCCATTCGGACTGCTCGGGCGGGGGTCTGTTCGTGATGGGCGCGACCGGGGAGTCGGTGCGCAAGGTGACCGACTTCGGCTTCAGCCCGGCCTGGTCCCCCGATGGTCGCGAGATCGCGGTGGTCACGGAGGAGCTGGGGCTGCCGTGGGGCCGGACGTCGCTGAGCGAGCTGTGGGCGGTCAGCCTCGAAGACGGCACGCGGCGCCGGATCAGCGAGCACGACGCGATGCAACCGTCGTGGTCCCCGGACGGCAAGCGCATCGCGTTCTGGGGCTTGCGCGGCACGACGTCGGAGCGCGACGTCTGGACGGTGGCGGCCGACGGCTCGCAGCTCGCGGCCGAGGCGGCTGTCGCCGTGACCGAGGATGCGCATCTCGACTGGAACCCGGCCTGGTCGGCGGACGGCTCGGTGCTCTACTTCGCGAGCACGCGCGGTGGCACGATGAACGTTTGGCGCCACGCCGTCGACCCGGCGAGCGGTCGCCCGGTCGGAGCGCCGGCGTCACTGTTCGCGCCATCGAGCTGGGCCGGGTGGATCTCGCTCTCGCACGACGGCCGACGGCTCCTGTTCGTCGACCGAGACGCGCGGACGACGCTCTTGCGCGCGCCGTTCGACGCGACGCGCGGGGTGCTGACCGGTCCGCCACAGGCGATCCCACTCGGAACGGTAGAGCTGTACGATCGATTCGATCTCTCGGCGGACGGGAGCGCGGTGCTCTTCGCGAACTCCGGGCTGCCGCAACACCTGTTCCTCGCTCGCTCCGATGGGAGCGAGCTACGGCAGCTCACCGAGGGGCCGCATCGAGACCGTCAGGGCGTCCTGTCACCCGACGGCCAGTGGATCGTGTTCCAGACGACCCGCTGGCCAGCCCAACTGGCTGCGATGCGGCCCGACGGGAGCGGACTGCGTGCGCTCGTCTCGGATCGAACGGATGGCTGGTTTCCGGTGTGGTCTCCCGACGGGAAGCGGCTCGTTGTCAGCTCGCAGCAGGGCGCGTATTTCATCGACCCCGGCGCGACGGAGCCCGCAGGCGCCGCCGTGGCTCTTCCGGAAGGTCCGGGTGGACTCCGCTTCTCCCCGCTCGTGTGGTCGCCCGACGGCCGAGAGCTTCTCGGTGTGACACGGCGTCACGACGGCTCCGCGTCGGGTGTGGCAACGTACTCGATTGCGGACACGACCTACCGGGAGCGGACGGTGCCGGCGGAGGTCGCCGCCATGACCTTCCTGCCCGACGGGCGGCGGATCGTCGGGACGAGCGGGCGCCGGGTCGAGCTGATCGATCTCGGCTCGGGCGCGACCCGAGAGATCGTGGCCACGACTCCCGGCCACGCCATCCTCTCTGTAGAGCTGTCGCGAGACGGGAAGTGGCTCGCCTGGATCGAGGCGACGGACGAGTCGGACATCTGGCTCGCCGAGCTCGGGCCGTGAGCCGATGGGTCGGGGTGGGCGCTCAGCGCGCCCACAGCAGAACGCGGATCGTGTCGGTTCCAACCTCGAGCGACTCGAGCGCCTTCGCGAACACGGCTCCGGGCGGCGCGTCGACCGCGCGCATGGCGTGCCCCGGCGTGGGCGACGTCACGAGCAGGTCGCCCGGTCGGATCGCGCCGTAGCGCGCGTCGACCTTGCACTGGGTCGTGCCGACCAGCGCCACGACAGCGCGGTCGCTTTCGGCGGAGCCGAGTAGCAAGCTAGGCCCGCTCGTCACGACACCGATCACCGCGGCGTCTGCCGCCTCGTGGGCCGGAATCACGTACCCGTCGCGATCGGGGTCGATCGCGACCACGTCACCCACCCCGGCCGGCGAGCTCGCGAGGAACGTTTCCGCGACCTCGCGGGCCGCGGCACGGAACGGGTGGCTCGTCTGCGCGTCGCCGTTCGGTTCGGCCGGCGTTTCAGGAGCTTTTTCCGGAAGGCGGACCTCTGGCGCTTGCGCTTTCTCCGTCCGGCCGCCGAACCACCCGGGATCGATGAACGCCAGGATCGACCCGCGGTCGGAGGATGACCACCCTTCGAGCGCGATGCCGAGCGACGGCCCGGGTTGCGCGAGTGCCATGGCATGACCGGGAGTAGGGCTCGACGTCAGCACGTCTCCCGGATGGATCGCCCCGTACGCGCCGTCGACCTTCACGGGCACGCGCCCGAGCAGGGCGACCGGACGCTGGCGCTCGGCCTTCAGGGCGACGAGCTGCGTCGAGACCTCTCTCGCGCGCGCGTGGTCGCCGGCGCGCGTCGCTCGGAGGCGCTCCGCCGCAAGCGCGGTGTCGGCGCCGTCCTCGGCGTCGAAGCTGTTGCCGGTCACGAACCCCGGCTTGAGCGATACCACCCCCACGAGACCACGGGAGTACTCGTCGGCGCTGCGCTCGACGAATCCCGGCGAGCCGAGCGCCAGGACCACGACGTCACCCGGCTCGAGCCTGGCACCCGGCGAGAGCGGCGGAACCCGGGTCTCCGTGCTGTTCCGGCCGGACGGCCGCCGCCCTAGCATGATCGTCTGATGCCGCGACACTCCGAAACGTCGGATCATCGAGTCTGGGCACGAGGTTCGCCACGCATGACGCGAGTCGCGATCGTCGAGGACAATCCGGAGTTCCGGGAGACGCTGGCCACGTTTCTGCGTCACCAGCCGGATTTCGAGCTGGCCGGGACGTTCGCTGGAGCCGAAGCGGCGATCGCCGAAGCACGGCGAGCGTTCGAGGCGAGCGGCTCGATCGGCTGGGACCTGGTGCTGATGGACATCGAGCTACCGCGAATGAACGGCATCGAGGCCACCCGCAGGCTGCACGAGCTCGCCCCGGAGCTGCCGGTCGTCGTCTTGACCGTGTTCGAGAACCCGAGCGTGATCGTCGAGGCCATCGCGGCCGGCGCGAGCGGCTACGTCTTGAAGAAGACCGGCGCGCGCGAGCTCGTCTCGCAGCTGCGGTCCGTGCTCGAGGGAGGCGCGCCGCTCTCGCCCGCCGTGGCGGCGACGCTGCTCGAGTTCGTACGACGATCGGGCACCCCGGTCAACCGCCCGCCCGATCCGCGACGGCTCGACCTGACTGATCGGGAGTCGGACGTGCTCCGCCGGTTGGTCGACGGCCGCACCTACGAGCAGACGGCGGCCGACCTGGGCATCTCGGCTTCGACCGTGCGCACGCACGTCCGCGCGATCTACCGCAAGCTGCAGGTCCACTCCGTGGCCGAGGCGGTCCGCAAGGCCGTGCAAGCCGGAATGTGGTGAGCGGGTCGCGTCACGGTCCGCGGACGACCGTGCCCCCCTTCATGACGAAGTCGACGGCGGTCAGCGCCGATACGTCGGCCAACGGGTCGCGCCGTACGGCGACGAGGTCCGCGAGGCAACCCGCCGCCGCGCAGCCGAGCACGCCCTTCTTGCCCAGCACCTCGGCCGCGTTCGACGTCGCCGCCCGGATCGCGTCGAGCGGCGGCATCCCGCCCTCGACCATGTACACGAGTTCCTTGGCGTTGTCGCCGTGGGGCGATACACCGGAATCCGTGCCGAACGCGATCTTGACCCCCGCCCGCCAGGCCTTGGTGAACGTCTCCCGGATCTGGCGCCCGACCTTCTCGGCCTTGGGACGCACGACCTCGGGGTAGTACCCTTCGATCTTCGCCTTCTCGCCGACGAAGCGCCCGGCCGAGATCGTCGGCACGTACCACGTGCCGTGCTCCTTCATCAGCGCGATCGCCTCGTCGTCCATGAACGTGCCGTGCTCGATGCTCGTCACGCCGGCGCGGACCGCGCGCTTGATCCCCTCGGCACCGTGGGCGTGCGCCGCGACGTGGAAGCCGTAGTCGCGCGCTGTGCGGATCACGGCTTCGAGCTCTTCGTCGAAGAACTGCGGCGCGTCGGGGGAGCGGGCGAGCGATAGGACGCCCCCGGTGGCAGTGATCTTGATGAAGTCGGCGCGCTCCTTGTACCGCTCCCGCACCGCCTTGGCCGCGTCCTCGGGCCCGTTGATCACGCCGTCCTTGGGTCCGGGATCCCCCTCGATCGCATCGGCCCAGCCGTTGGTCGGGTCGGCGTGCCCGCCCGTCGTCGCCAGGCTCTTGCCCGCCGAGAACACGCGCGGGCCGACGACCCAGCCCTTGGCGATCGCATCGCGCATCGCCAGCGTCTCGCCGGCGTAGTCGCCCGGATTGCGCACGGTCGTGAAGCCGGCCTCGAGCGTCACCCGTGCGTGGCGCACGGCGCGCAGCGCGAAGTCGGTCGGATTCATCGTGAACTGCTCGATGTACGCGCTCGGCGAGGATTCGCTCCCGAAGTGGACGTGCAGGTCGATGAGCCCCGGCATGACCCAGGCGTCCTTCAGGTCGAGGACCCGCTCCCCGGCCCCGCCCGCGCGATAGCCCGCCACGACCTCGGCGATCGCCTCGCCGCGCACGACGAGCGTGACCGCCTTGCGCGGCGGCGCGCCGGTGCCGTCGATCAGGCGTCCGGCGTGGATCAGGGTCACGGGCTCGGCGGCCCAGGCGCTCGAGAGCGCGGCAATCGAGACGGCCCAGGCCAGGCAGACTTTGGGCGGCATGGAGACTCCTCTGTGTCAGGCCTCGAGCATCGCTTCCATCGTGATCTCGGCCTTGAGCAGGCGGGAGATGGGGCAGCCCGCCTTGGCTCCGTTCGCGACCTCGAGGAACTTCCCGCGCTCGGCGCCCGGCACGTTGGCTTTCACCGTGAGGTGGCTCCGCGTCACGGTCGGTTTGCCGTCGACGGTCTCGAGCGTCACCGCCGCGGTGGTCTCGATGCGCGCGGGTTTCAAGCCGGCCTTGCCCAGCTCGGCCGAGAGGGCCATCGAGAAGCAGCCCGCGTGGGCCGCGGCGATCAGCTCCTCGGGGTTCGTGCCCGGCTTGTCCTCGAAGCGCGTGGCGAACGTGTAGGCCGCCTGGCTCAGCACGCCGCTCGGCGCCGACAAGGTGCCGTTGCCGGTCTTGAGATCGCCCTGCCAGATTGCACTCGCCTTGCGGATCATCGTCTTTCCTCCTTTTGGGGTCTGACCCCGCTTACCTTACGAGCGGGAGTTCGAGGAAGCTCTCCTGGCCCGGCGCATGGTAGATCCGCTGCACCGCCTTGCGGTAGTCCTCGGGCTTGGCCCAGAAGATGTTGGGGACGAAACTCTGCGGGTTGCGGTCGTACAGCGGGAACCAGCTGGACTGGATCTGCACCATGATGCGGTGCCCCTTCAGGAACACGTGGTTCGCCGTGGGCAGGGCGAATTCGTACGGGAGCGCTCGGTCCGCGGCGATCGGCCGCGGCGTCTCGAGGCTCTCGCGGTAGCGTCCGCGGAAGATGTCGGCCGAGACCATCAGCTGGTAGCCCCCCATGTTCGGCTCGTCCGCCATCTGGTCGGGGTAGAGGTCGATCAGCTTGACCACCCAGTCGGAGTCGGTGCCGCTCGTCGAGGCGACGAGGTGGACCCGCGGCAGGCCGCTGATCTTCACAGGCTCGGTCAGGACGTCCGAGACGAACACGAGCACGTCGGGGCGGCCCGAGGCCTCGCGCTGGTCGTCGACGAGCCAGCGCGACCACGAGTCGCGATCGATCGGCCGCGCGCGGTACGGCACCGGCTTCGCCGGGTCCGAGACGTACTCCGCGAATACTGCATCACTCGCCTGGGGCGCATCGAAGCTCAGCCCGAGCCCGGCCCGCAGGTAGAGCGGCTGCGTGTCGACCGCGCACCCGCTCTCGCAACCGGCGGGCCAGCTCGGCAGGCGGCGCCAGGTGTTCGTCCCGGTCTCGAACGCGGCCACCGGTGGAACGTCGGCCTTCGGCGCACCCTCCTTCAGATATTGGTCGAGGAACGGCCGCAGGATCTCCTGGCGGAAATAGCGCGCGGTGTCGCTGCCGAACTTCACCGCGCCGAGCGCGCTACCGTCCTTGATCTGCTGGCCGTGATGCCACGGACCCAGCACCAGGAACACCTTGTCGTTGTCGACGTCCTTCGGCTCGATCGCGTCGTACACGGCGATGTCGCCGTAGATGTCCTCCTGGTCCCACAGACCGTGGACCAGCATCACCGGCACACGCAGCGGCTGCTTCGCCAGGATCTTGTCCACGGCCTGGTCGCGCCAGAACGCGTCGTAGCTCGGGTGCTCGAGCAGCTTACGCCAGAAGCCGACCTGCTCGAGGCCGCGTCGCCGGCCCAGCTCGCCTGCCGAGCCGGCCTGCATGTGCACGTCGTATTCGTCGTGGTGGCTCTCCCACCACTTGATGTCGTTCTCGCGGCTCGCCTGCTGGTCGTAGATGTAGGACAAGTTGACCAAGCGGAACGCACCGTTGTGGAACCAGTCGTCGCCGATCCAGCCGTCGACCATCGGGTTCATCGGCACGGACACCTTGAGCGCAGGGTGCGGATTCACGAGCGCCATCAGCGGCAGGAACCCGTCGTAGGAGATCCCCAGGATCCCGACCCGGCCGTTGCTCTCCGGGATGTTCTTCACCAGCCAGTCGATCGTGTCGTAGGTGTCGGTTGCGTGATCGACCGGCGTCGGGTTCTGGGGCCCGGAGAGCGGACGGTTCATCACGTAGTCGCCCTCGGAGTGGTACTTGCCCCGGATGTCCTGGACCACGCGGATGTAGCCGCCCTCGACGATCACATCGGTCGCGTTGTCGTATCCGTACAGCGTCCGGCCCAGGTCGGAGCTCTGCGCGCGGCTGGTCAGCTCCTTCGCGCTGTAGGGTGTGCGAGTGAGCAGGATCGGCGCTCCGTGCGCGCCCTTGGGCACGAGGATGACCGTGTAGAGCTTGACGCCGTCGCGCATCGGGATCATCTCGATGCGCCGCACGTGATCGAAGCCGTCGTAGGTCGGCTCGAACTTCTCGGGCATCTCGCTCGGCAAGCCGGGATACCGCGCCTGCGCCAGAGCCCGATCGCTCGACAGGATCGAGCAGGCGACGACCAGTGCGGCGATCAGTCGACCTCGCTTCATGTCTCTCCTCCACCGATCCCGCCACGCGGGCGCACCATCATAGTCGCTGCGCCGGCGTAGAATGCGCGTCGACGCATGAACGAACCGTCCGAGATACGCTGGCCCCTCGAGCCGATACCGGCCGAGCTGCGCGCGTGGATCGACCACTGCGCCGAGTACGTCGTCGAGCATATCGGCTCGCTCGCGTCCCAGCCCTCCTGGGATCTCGAGGGCGCAGAGGCTCTCGCCGCGAGCTTCACCGGCCCTCCGCCCGAGGACGGGGCGCCGTTCGAGCAGCTCCTGGCCCGGCTCGGGCCGGCGGTCGGCAAGTCGTTCAACACCGCGGGGCCAGGCTACCTGGCGTTCATCCCCGGCGGCGGGCTCCCCGCGGCGGCCCTGGCCGACTTCGTCGCCTGTGCCGTGAACCGCTACGTCGGCGTGCATGCCGCGGCGCCGGTGCTCGCGCGGATCGAGTCGCTGACCGTCGACTGGCTCGCGCGCATGATGGGCTATCCCACGACGGCGGGTGGCGTGCTGACCACCGGCGGGTCGCTCTCGAACTTGATCGCGATCGTCACGGCACGCGTGGCCAAGCTGCCCGAGAGCTTTCTCGACGGAACGCTTTACATCTCCGAAGAGTGCCACGTCTCGGTGAGCAAGGCCGCGCGCATCGCCGGCTTCCCCGAGCGCGCGATTCGCCGCATTGCGGTCGACGAGCGCTATCGCCTGGTGCCCGAGGCGCTCGAGGCCGCCGTCGAGGAGGACCAGCGTCGCGGGCTGCGCCCGTTCCTCGTCGTGCCGAGCGTCGGCACGACGAATACCGGAGCGGTCGACCCTCTGCCTGCGATCCTCGACGTCGCGCGGCGTCACGACCTGTGGGTCCACGCGGACGCGGCCTACGGCGGCTTCTTCCGTCTCGCGCCCGGCGGCGAGAGCCGGATGCCGGGGCTCGAACGCTGCGACTCGATCACGCTCGACCCGCACAAGGGTCTGTTCCTACCCTACGGCACGGGCTGCCTGCTCGTGCGCGAGCCGGGCGCGCTGCTCGCGGCGCATCGCGGGGGCGCCGGCTACCTGCAGGATGTCGCGCCGGGAACGGGGCGCGTGAACTTCAGCGACCTCTCGCCCGAGCTGTCGCGCGACTTCCGCGGCTTGCGGCTCTGGCTGCCGATCATGCTCCATGGCCTCGGTGCGTTCCGCGAGCAGCTGGGCGAGAAGCTCGCGCTGGCGCGCTGGGCCTACGACGAGCTGAAGGCCGAGACGCGCCTGGCGCTGCTCGACGAGCCGCAGCTCTCGATCGTCGCCTTCGCATGGCGCGATGCTGCGGACACGAACCGGCTCGGCGCCGAGCTGCAGCGCCGCGTCAACGCGCGCCGCCGCGTGTTCCTGTCGAGCACGACGATCGGCGGACGCTTCGTGCTGCGCATCTGCGTGCTCAGCTTCCGCACGCACCGCGATCGGGTCGAAGAGGCCGTGGCGGCGATCCGCGAGGAGGCGGCGGCGCTGGGTTGACGTGCCTCGGGTTTCCCCGTAACCTCGAGACCGCATCGACCAAGGGAGTAGGCCTGTGAGAGTCTCCTGCGCAGCGAAGACGGAGCCCACCTCCGCGCGGGCGACCTTCGGCTCCTGACACGGCGGCTCCCGCCGGCCCCCGTCTTCGTTCTCCTCGTTCCTGACCACGTGAGGCGGAGCCCGTCCCGCCGTGCCGGGGCTCCGCGACGAGGAGCCTCGCTTGTCGACACTCGAAGACTACGGTTGGGATTCGGATCTCGAAGCAGCGCTACGGGCGTTCGATCTGCGGGACGTCGTTCCCGCGCGCGTCACGGGGGACGGCCGTGGTTCCTGGCGCGTGCACCACGCCGCAGGGGAACGTCTCGCCGAGATCGTCGGGCGACTGCGTCACGAGGCGCGCGGCGGCTCGAGCCTCCCGGCGGTGGGAGACTGGGTCGCGGTCGGCCTGCTCGCGGGGGAACGACGCGCGATCATCCGTGCCGTCCTGCCGCGCCGCACCCAGATCGTGCGCAAGGCGGCCGGCCGCGTGACCGCGCCGCAGGTTCTGCTGGCGAACGTCGACCTGCTGTTCCTCGCCGCGTCGCTGCGCGAGCCCGTGAACCCGCGACGGCTCGAGCGCTACCTGGCCCTGGCCTGGGAGAGCGGGGCGCGACCGGTCGTGCTCTTGATGCAGGCGGATCGGGCCACCGGCGTGCCGTCGACGATCCGCGGCCTCGAGAGCGTGACTCGCGGCGTGCCGGTGCATGCACTGAGCACCGTCACGGGCGAAGGCCTGGAGGCGCTCGCGGCGTACCTGGTGCGTGGGCAAACCGCCGCGCTCGTCGGACCCTCCGGAGTGGGGAAGTCGACGCTCGTCAACGCCCTGCTCGGACAGCAGCGGCTCGCGACCCGCGAGGTCCGCGAGAGCGACGGGCGCGGACGGCACGCCACGACGTCGCGCCGGCTGTTCCTGCTGCCGCCGGAGAGCGGATACGCCGGGCTGATCGCGACACCCCAGGCCTGCGCGAGTTGCAGCTGTGGACGGGCGAGGGCGCGCGCGTGGCGTTCGCCGACATCGAGCGCATCTCGACCGGCTGCCGTTTCCGTGACTGCCGCCACGAGGACGAGCCGGAATGCGCCGTTCGCGACGCCCTGGCGACGGGCCAGATCACCCCAGAGCGCTTGCAGAATCTGCGCAAGCTCGAGCGCGAGGCGGCGTACCTCGAGCGGCGCAAGAACCATGCGCTCGACTCCGAGGAGCGCAAGGCCTGGAGGCGGATCCACAAGGAGCTGCGTCGGTCTCGAAAGCCCTTCTGACCCTCACTGGATCGCGTACAGGCGTCCGTCCGCGCTCCCGACGTACACGACCCCGCGATCGACGACCGGCGACGAGAAGATCGCGCCGACCGAGATGAAGCGCAGGAACGCGACGTACATGTCCTGGAAGTCGCCGAAGACCGGCGCGAAGATCTGCGCGCCCAGCGTGCCGTCGGGGTTGAGCATCTTCAGCGGATCGGCCTTCGAAGCCTCCGTCTGGAACTCCCAGGCCAGCGTCCCGCGCTTGGCGTCGAGCGCGTAGAGCCGGCCGTTGTGGCTGCCGAAATAGACCCGGTCGCCCGCCACGGCGGCCGAGGAGAAGACGTAGGCCTTGGCGTCGAAGTTGAACCGCAGCCGCCCCGTCTTCGCATCGAGCGCCAGGAACCGCGCGCTGTCCGACGTCCCGACGTAGACCACGCCGTCTTGCACGGCGGGCGTCCCGATGACCCAGGATTTGCTCGTGGGATAGTCCCACTTCTTGCGGCCGGTCGCCGCGTCGATCGCATAGACGTGGGCGTCGCGGCAACCCACGTAGACCACGCCGTCGACCACGGCCGGGGAGGACTGAAAGCCGACCTGATTGTGGATCGCCGGATCCTGACCGGCCGCGAACGTCCACCGCAACTGGCCACTCTCGGCGTCGATCGCGTAAAGCTGGCTGTCCCAGCTCCCGACGTACACCGTGTTGCCGTCGACCGCCGGGGACGTGTGCACGACGTCCTGCGTCGGGAACTTCCACTGCAGCAGGCC
>Ga0180063_1000060_pt1 | contig 24633 bp, 20 predicted proteins | sample EasRivT47_16_10D_FD_121776 | JGI IMG/M metagenome (GOLD analysis project Ga0180063, IMG submission 121776) | Soil microbial communities from meander-bound floodplain in the East River, Colorado, USA - East River metaG ERMLIBT47_16_10D | ecosystem: Environmental > Terrestrial > Soil > Floodplain ...
GTCGAGAGCGCCATTGTTGCTCTCCGGGTTCGTGCGGTCGGTCAGGAACAGGTCGGCGGCCTCGAACACGAACCCGCCGCCCGGCACCTGGGTGAAGGTCAATCCGCTCTCGGTATCGACCACGGTGGTGCCGCTGAGCACCTGCACGACCGTCCGGGCGGACGTCGTCCCCGTGGTCGGCGTCAAGTCGCCGGCTTCGGCGAACTCCGTGACCGTGATCGAGGGGGCCTGGTTGCAGACGTACTGCCGATCGTCGAGCGCGACCGCGGAGCGGCTGCAGACACCGCCCGAAACCACGACGGCGTAGCGCTGCGCGGCGTTGAGGCCGGTTCCCGCGGAGCTGACACGGATCTGCCACTGTCCGAGCTCGATCTGGGAGTCGGTGTCGTTGCCCAACGGATCGTTCGAGAGGAAGATCGCCTCGTGCGGGTTCTCGGTGTCGCGTGCGGAATTCGCACAGGCCGGGATCGACCACTCACGCTGGGTCAGCGTCAGGACCTCGCCGTTGATGTCGGCGCAGTCCTCGAGCGCGACGCTCAGGACGCCGTCGCGGTTGTTGTCGTCGGTGAAGTAGTTGCCCCAGTACACCTTGCCGGAGGGGGCCTGGATCTCGAGATTCAGGTCGTTGACGAGGTTGCCTTCCTCGGCTCCGTCGACCTGATCCATCCAGACCAGGGCCACGCGCAACCCCTGGTCGGGATTGCAGACCTGGAACGTACCGTCATCGGTGTTGACCGTCGTCGCGTCGATCACGCCGTCGGCCTCGGCCGGAATGCCGAACGCGATGTCGCGGCGACCGGCGGCGATTCCGCCGTCGTGGATGATCAGGCCGTTCGGGCTGAAGGGCCAGCTGGCCAGCGGAAGCACGTTGTCCAGCTCGATGCGCCCGTAACCCTGCTCGTTGTTGAACCGGTAGCGCACGAACAGGTTGTCGCCCGAGGCGCTGACGCCGGTGAAGCCGATGCCGTTCATGAAATTCGCCGAGGCGATCAGCGTCGCCTTGACGAGGGCGCCCGAAACGTCGGCCACCTGGTCGGCCGCGTTGAGGCTGTTGTCGGCACGACCGTCCGGATAGAAGCCCTGGGCGAAGTAGTCGCGCACGACGAGCGCCGCACCCGAAGCGGCCGCGGCCGCGAAGCTCGTGCCCGCCAAAGCGGAGCGACGGGCACACTCGACCGGGTTGGTCTGGTTGTTGTCGGTAGTCAGACACGCGTATTCAGAGCCGATTCCCGTGGTGCCGACGTCGGACCCCGGGGCCATCAACTGGGGCGACACGCGGTTGCCTGTGGCCGGGCCGACCGACGAGAACAGCGGACGGCTCTCGGCGTTCGTGTTCGTGTCGGCACCGAGATCGTCCGCGTTGCGGGATGCGCCGACGACGATCGCGTTCTTGGTCGTCGCGAGGTCGTTCAGCGTCTGGATGTCGGGGACGACGTTGTTATCGACGTCGGCACCGTTGTTGCCGGCGGCGATGACGACCATCGCGCTGCCCTTATCGACGAGGAACTGGTCGATGTCGACCGACTGGGACGTGTAGGCCAGGTTGATCGCGCCCCACGAGAGGTTCATGACGCGCGCACCGTGCGTAACGTAGGCCACGCCGAGCGAGCCGCCATTCGGCGCTGCGTAGAGATCGCCCGGCTGCACGGTCCCCTGGAGCGGATCCGCGCAGGACGTCTGCGCCGGAGTCAGCTGGCCGTCGTAGGCCACGAGTACCGCACCCGGCGCCACGCCGTCGACGCGCCAAGAGTTTCCGTTGTCGTCCTTGAGCGTGTACCCGGTGCCGTAGGCCAGAGGCACGCGAGTGGCCGCGCCGAGCGCGACGGAGGAAACGACGTGACCGTGCGTGAAGCCGCCCTTCTCGCCCGTGTCACAGCCCGAGCTGTCGCCGAGCTGACCTGCGCCGAAGGCGTTGGTCGTGTCGTAGATGCGGACCTTGCGGTGCGCCGGCCCGGCGAGACCTGCGTCGGTCGCCGTGTTCGACAGGTCGCCCGCGTCGAGCTGGATGCCGGTGTCGAGGACCATCAGGACCTGAGGCGACGTGTTCGGGCGGGCGTTGCCGCTGCCGTCGATCCCGGCGTCGGTGTAAGGCACGGCGCCCGTGCTCGGGCCGCCATTCAGGCGCCCGGTTTGCGTTACCGACGTCGTCTCTTCAGCAGCCGGACGCGCCGGGACGAGCTCCCATACGCGGCGGACGGCCTCGATCGAAGCCAGGTCGGCCAGCTTGTTCCGGTGGAGCTGAACGCGCAGCTCTTCATCGTGGATCGCGTCGACGCTCCCACCGAGCCGACCGATCGCCTGGGCCACTGCCTCGGGAGATTCACCCGGGAACAGCCGCACCACGAGGTGGTAGACCTCGGAGATCGCGAGCGTCGGATCGAGGAGCGGCGTTCGGCCGATCGTCGGATCGAGCTTGAACGCCGCGTGGTACGGCTCGATCGCCACAACCCTGGAGGACTTCGTCAACTCGGAGTATCCGGCCGGGGTCAGCCGGACGAGCAGCCCCGCCGCCGGCACTTTGCCGATGACGGCGCCACCACGGCCCTCGACCGTGCTGCGAACCGCGTCGAAGGCGCCGTTCGGCAGATCGTTCGGGTCGACGAGCACGACGAAGTACTGCACGCCGTGCTCACCGAGCTTGTTCGCCGACTTGAGCTCGGCAGGAAGCTGGCGCAGGCCTTCCGAGACGCGGAAGGACCCTACCGGCGTTCGCAGCACGTCTCGCGCGTCGCGCGCCGAGGCTTCCACGTCGCCGTAATACGGTCCACTCGCGTAGGGCCACACGTAACTCGAGCGCGTGAAACGAACGTCGCGGCCCGAGGCTGTGGCCTGCTCGCCCAGGTCGGGCGACGCCGGCCGCAACTCGCCATTGCCGCCGTTGGGCGTAGGCCCGTCGTCGGCGAGCGCTTGCGAGAGCGGTAGAAGAATCATGCTGGCTGCGGCCGCGATCAACAACGTGATCTGCCAGCCCGTCAGGCTCCGACTGCGCATACCCTCCTCCTGCAGTTGAATCGACAACTGAGCAAGGCGACCAAACCGGTGGTACACATTCCCCCCTGCGGGATGCGCATCTTTTACGGTGACGCCCCTGGCTTGTCAAGGAAAACGGGCCCTGTGGGTGCGGGTGATTCCCCGCGGCTGACGTGCTAGAGTGGCGCGGCCGCCGGGGAACGTGGGCCACCGCTGCGATAAGAATTACGCGAATGACGGAGATTCTCGCGGCGAAGAAGCAGCGCGTGCTGCACGCGCTAGCGTGCCACGAGCAGATCATCGTTGCTCTGTCGGGCGGTGTGGACAGCGCGGTATTGCTTGGTCTTGCGGTCGAGGCACTCGGTAGCCAAAGCGTGGTCGCAGCGACCGGAGTGTCGCCGTCCCTGGCCGCCGCCGACCTGGCCGACGCGCGTCGCGTGGCGAAGCAGTTCGGCGTCCGGCACCTCGAAGTGGCGACCGACGAGATCCGCCTCCCGGAATACCGCGCCAATCGAGGGGATCGCTGCTACCACTGCCGCAGCGAACTCTTCGGCGTCCTCGCCGGCTTGGCGCAGCGACTGGGTCGAGCGGTGATCGCCTACGGTGCGGTCGCGGACGACGCTCCCGAGGAGCGGCCGGGCATGCGAGCCGCCGACGAACGAGGCGTGCTGGCGCCGCTGCTCGACGCCGGGGTACGTAAAGAGGATGTGCGTGCCTTGGCCCGCTCGCTCGGTCTCGCGCTGGCCGAGAAGCCGGCGGCAGCCTGTCTCGCGTCACGACTCCCCGTTGGCGAGTCGGTCACGCGCTCCGCCCTGCGCCAGGTCGAGCGGGCGGAAGCCGCTGTGCGGTCCCTCGGGTTCGAGCAGGTCCGTGTTCGACATCACGGCCCCTTGGCACGCCTCGAGCTCGACGAGGCCGGAATCGCCCGGATCCTGCAAGGCGAGCTGCGTCGCGACGTGGCTCGCGCGCTCCGATCCGTCGGGTACCGCTTCGTCACCGTCGACCTGGACGGGTACCGTCCGGGGGGCGCCGGCCTAGCGCACGAACCCGAGGCGTGACAGGGGCCAGTAGCGCAGCACGACGCGGCCCGTGATCCGTGCCGCCCGAAGCTCGCCGAACTGCCGACTGTCCAGGCTGTCCGCGGCATTGTCGCCTTGGACCCACAGGCTACCCCCCGGGGGCAAGTCGGGTGTCGGTGCCGGGGACGATTCGCGCGCGCGGCCGGCTCGCTTGACCAACAGCGTGCGCCCTGGCCCCGGGCCCTCGAGCACCACGATCTCCGCAGGTCTCGGCGCACGTTGACGAAACGTCCACAGGTCGACGAGCACGCGGTCGCCCTGGAGCAGTACCGGCTCCATCGACGGACCGGCGATTGCAACGGGCCGCACGACGTACTCAGTCCAGCCCAGGAACTGAATCGCGAGGATCGCGATGATGGCGCCGGGCCAGCGAACCCACCCTCTCGGCGCGAGGGTCATCCCGCTCCGGTCCGCGGGTCGAGAACGTCACGGATCCCCTCCGCGACGAGATTGCAGCCCGTCGTGGCCAGGAACAGGGCGATTGCCGGGAAGACGGCGGGCCACCATGCCGAGCGGATTTGTTCGCGCGCGTCAGCCAGGAGCGAGCCCCAAGTCGGCGTGGGCGGATGGACACCGAGGCCGAGAAACGACAGGCCGGCCTCGAGCACGACCGCGGCCCCCACGGCGAACGCGGCCGTCACGAGCACGGGCGCCAGGGCCGAGGGGAGCACGTGGCGGGACATGATCCGCAGATCGGTTGCTCCCATGGCGCGTGCGGCCGCGACCACGTCGCTGTTCCGGAGCTTCGCGAACTCCGCGCGCACGTAGCGCGTGACCGGCATCCATCCCGTGATGCCGATCACCACCGCCACGCGCATCGACTCGGAGAGCCAGGCGAGCCAGCCCGCGGCCGACGAGAGTACCGCCAGAGCGAGGAGCAACGTCGGCACGGCGAGGGTCGCCTCGACGAGGCGCGACACCGCACCGTCGACGAGACCGCCGCGGAAGCCTGCGACCGCCCCGAGCGGCACTCCCACGAGCATCGCGAGCGCCGCGGCGACGATTCCGACCGCCAGCGAGACCCGCGCCCCGTGAAGGACTCGCGCCAGGAGGTCGCGGCCGAGGGCATCCGTTCCCAACCAGTGCCGGAGCGATGGCGGCGCCAGCACGGCCCGCAGGTCGATGTGGTTCGGGTCATGTGGGATCGGTGCGTGAAGAAGGGGCTGGGCCTCGGAGATTGGCGCGGCGCGTCCCAACAGCGCGTGGAACGCCGGCGCGTGAAGGCTTCCATCCTGGGCGCGCGCGATCCAGGGCTGGGACGTCGCGAGCAGGGGAGCCGCGGCACCGGCGAGCCACAGCCCGCAGAGGATCGCGATCCCGATGCGAAACCCGCGTGAAACACGCCGCTCAGCCACGGCGCAGCCTCGGATCGGCGAGGGAATAGGCGACGTCCGATACGACGATGCCCACGAGCGTCGCTCCGCCCGCGAGGAGGGTCAGGCCGAGGAGCACGGGGAGATCGCGCTGCAGGGCTGCGTCGACGAACAGCCGCCCGAGCCCTGGCACGGCGAAGATCGACTCGACCAGGACGGAGCCGCCGACCAACGCGGGGAGGAGCAGGCCCGCGAGCGTCAGCATCGGGATCGCCGCCAAACGGAAGCCGTGGCGCACGAACGCGGCCAGCGGCGAGAGGCCGCGCGCCCGCGCCGCGAGCGTGCTCTCGGCGGACGCGTGCTCGAGCAGCGTCGCGCGCACGAAGCGCGACAGAAAAGCCACGCTGCCGTAGCTCAGACAGGCGATCGGGAGCAGCATGTGTCGAACTCGATCGGCTGCCGTCGCCAGCATCCCGCCGGTGGATCCCACCTCGCTCGCCAGGCCGGCCAGCGGCAGCCACCCCAGGTGGACCGAGAACGTCAGCTGCAGCAGCATGGCGCCGCAGAACGCGGGGAGCGCGTGGACCAGATAGGTCGACAGACCGATCGAGCGGTCGAGCCACGAGCCGGGACGCCACGCGGCGAGCGCACCGAGCGGAACGGCGAGCAGGACCGAGATGGCGAGGGCGGCGACGTTCAGGCTGACCGTCGTACCGAGTCGCTCTCGAACCTTGACGGCCACGGGGCGCCGGTCATGGAACGAGACCCCGAGATCGCCGTGCAGCAGGGAGGCGAGCCACAGTCCGTACTGGCGATGGATCGGCTGGTCGAGGTGGTACAGCCGCTCGAGCTCCGCCTGCGCCTCGGGCGGCATGCGGGCCAGTCCTGCGTCCTCCGTCTCGGCGATCGGCGAGCCCGGCGCGAGCTGCACGAGCGCGAACACGAGCGCCGTGAGCAGCAGCAGCGTCAGGATCCCGGACGCGAGCCGGCGGCCGACCGCGCGCAGCACGTTGCGGCCTAGCCCTGCGGCGCGGCCCAGCGCCACACGCGCGGACCGCTCGTCGTGCGCCAGAAGTCGATCGGCGATGGCGTGATGCCCTCGAGGCGACGGTCGTGCAGCACCGGTGTCGAGAAGTAGAACGCGCACGAGACCGCCTCGAGCTCGTACAGGCGCCGCTGGAGCGCACGGTACGCCACGCGCCGCTCCTCGTCGCCCGGGGCCGCGCGCCCGGCCTCGAGCAGGCGGTCGACCTCCCGATCGTTCAAGCCATAGATGTTGTAGGCCGAGGTGGCCGACGAATGGAACAGCCCCCAGAACTGGTCGGGCTCCGGTGTGAAGGACAGGCTGTAGGAGGCTGCGTCGAACTGACCGGAGTTGCGCAGCTCGCGAAACGCTTGCCACTCGAGCTGGCGAATCTCCACCACGACTCCGACCGCGGCCCACGACTGCTGTTCCCACTCCGCGATCTGGCGGATGAGCTGCATCGACGACACCGGCAGGAGCAACGTGAAGCGAAAGGGCACGCCTGCGCGTTCGCGCAGACCGTCGCCGTTCGAATCGGTCCACCCTGCCTCGTCGAGCAGCCGGGCGGCGAGCGCCGGATCGTACGGCCTGGGCTCGAGGGTCGGGTCGGCCCACACCGTGTCGGGATGGAACGTGGTGATGCCCGGGCGAGCCAGGCCGCGCGCGATGGTGCGAGCGAACTCCTCGCGGTCGAGCGCGTGGATCAACGCCTGGCGTACCCGCTGGTCGTGGAAGTATGGGATTGCGGGCGCCTGGTTCCACACGATCGGCCAGACGCTCAGCGTCGCGAACGAGAAGGCATGGAGCCGGCCCGACTCCGCTGAGGACCGGGCCTCTTCCCACAGCGTCGCGGGAACGGTCAGCACGTCGAGATCGCCCTTGAGCAACGCCTGGTAGGAGGTGGCGGCGTCGGGGTAGATCCGGAAGATCAGACGGTCGATCGACGGGCGGCCGTCCCAGTAGTCCGGATTGGCTTCGAGCTCGAGCACCTCACCCGGTCGATAGGCCACGAAGCGGAAGGGTCCGCAGCCGATCGGGTGCTTCGCGAACGACCCGCTCAGCAGGTCGGGGTCTTTCCCGGCCAGATGTCGCGGCAACAGCGGAACGAGGAACGCCTCGAGCGCGCCGTAGCTCGCGGACCGAAAGCGCGCTCGCACGGTCCGCGGGTCGATCGCTTCGATCGCGTCGAGATCGCGAAACAGGTCGGCGAAGGTTCGATTCTCCACGGCGGGGTCCCGTGCCTTCTCGACCGTGAAGACGACGTCGTCGGCCGTCACCGCGACCCCGTCGTGCCAGCGCACGCCCTCGCGCAAGCGGAACTCGAGCTCGGTCCGATCGGCCGACCAGCGCCAGGACTCGGCCACGCGAGGCACCAGACGGAGCTGCGGATCGTACTGGACGAGTGCGTCCGTGATCTGGAACGCGACGATCTCCGTCACGCGGTCCGATTTGCCGAGCAGCGACAGCGACGCGGGATCCTGGGCCAGCGCGGCACGGACGATGGCTGGAGGTGCGGGCGCGGGGGGCGCTTGCTCGCCCGGACCCACGCAGGACACGCAGAGCAGCGCCGTGAGCACGATCCGTCGACGGATCATGGTCGTCCCGGAATCGCGGCCTCGGCGCGGTTACCGGCTGCGTCGACGGCGCGCAGCACGGCCGCGGAGGCGTCGGGGCGCACTCGCAGGTCGAACGCCTCGACCCCCGAGTCGCACACCCCGTCCTCGGCGCGCAGGGCCGCCCGAACCTCGCCGTCCGCGACCCACTCCACGCGTCGGACCTCGGAGTGATCGTCGCGTACGACGATCCGCAGGTGGCCCGGCTCGGCCTCCTTCCATTCGATCCGTGGAGGCGTGCGATCGACGATCAGAGTTCGCGGAGTGCCGGCGGGGACGGAGGCGTCCTCTCCCGGAGGGTTGCCGGCCGCGTCCGTGGCGCGCGCGCGTACGTCGTATCTTCCCTCGGCGACCTTGGATGTGTCCCAGGTACGTCGGTCGTCGTGCCAGCCAGGTCGATCGTCGGGCGTGCCCGATTGGGGCTCCCAGGCTGCGGGCGCCCAATCGGGCTGGCCCGACGGGCGAGTCTCGAGCAGCACCTGGACCGGATCGCCGTCCGGGTCCAGGGCCTCCCAGCGGAAGGTCGCGCTACCGGAGACGATCCAGTCCGGCCCATCCAGGCGAAAGCCGCGGATCTCGGGCGGACGGTTGTACGGCTCGTAGCGCACGCTGAGGTCGCGCGCGCGTGCGGTCTCGTCCTGCGCTCCGGCGAAACGGACGCGCCATTGCAGGAACCGACCGTCGGGACTCGGCACCCGGCTCCCGTCCGGGTCGACGAGCGGCGCGCCCCAGGGCGTCCACGCATCGTCGGGCTCGCGACTGTTGCCGGTCCGGGTCGCGACCTCGACGCGCGCAGCTCCGTCGACGGCCCAACGCAGCATGCCCCAGCGGGCCGGACCGCCCGCGTCGACCGGTCGCGATACGAACGTGGAAGGCTCGCTGCGGGGAGCGTCGACTCGGTAGACCGCGGCGGGGTTGCTCGTGGCGACGTAGGTCGAGCCACCCGCTCGCGCCATCCGCGTGATCTGGGCCTCCGGCAACGTCGCCAGCAGCGCCACGTCGCCTGTCGAGTCCACTTGGTACAGCCGGGCCGGTTCGCCCGTGCCGAACAGCGTCCGGCCGCTCCCGTCCGGAAGCACGCAGAACGGCGTGGCCCCGCGAGAAGTCCACAGGTTCTCGACCCTGCCGTCCGGCCGTACCCGCACGAGTCCGCCGCGTGACTCTTCCGCGGCCATTCCTCCGGGAGTCGGAAGACCTTCGATGAACCCCCGCAGCACGGGCCCGCCGTCGCTCTCGAGCGATCCCAGGCTCTCGTCGCTCTGCCCGACGCCCGTGCCGTCCGGGAGCTGGATCATGACGGCCGGGGGTTGGTACTCGGGTGCCGGCGCGCCGGCGAGCGCCGCGACGACGCTGCCGTCCGCCTCGCTGCCGATGCCGACGATCTCGGGCAGCTCCGTCTGGAACAGCACGCGCGCCTCGCCGCTGCGCTCGATGCGGTGCGCCAGGCCGCGTCCAGCCCCGCCCGCGAGGATTGCACCGCCGGGGGCGGAAGCGAGGGCGACGATGTGCGTGTCGTCTCCGTCGAACAGCGTTTCGGCCCGGCCGGAGCGGTCGATGCGCAGGACCAAGCCGCGCTCACCGGTTCCGGCGTAGATGCTCCCGTCGGGCGCGCTCGCCAGCGACCACACGTAGCGCTCGCCCGTCTCGCACCACAGGATACCTTCCCCTTCCCGCGGGATGCGGTAGATCCGGCCCCCGGGCGCGGTTCCGGCGAGGAGCGCCCCGTCCGCATCGAAGGCCAGCGCGGTGACGAGCGGCTCCGACGTGCGGTAGTGCGTGCTGGCCTTGCCGTTCGGGGTGAGCTTTAGCACGTCCCCTTGCGGGCCGGTGCCGAGGTACAGCGTGCCCGCAGAGTCGGCGATCAACGACCAGATCTGGCTCGGCTCCGAGGGGAGCCGTGGATCCCCGACGCGCACCAGGCGCGGAGCGGGGAACAGCACGCCGCGCGCGCTGAGCGCCACGCCGTCCGCGGTGCCGTCCTCTAGGTCGCGCGGGGCCGCGTTCCACGTCGTCGTGCGCGCGTTCGCACACGTTCCGAAGGCGCACCAAACGCCGACCGCCAGCAGCGAGACCAGGGCCCGCCGCAGCATCACGGTCCGACCACCTCGAGCTCGATCGTCGCGGCACCCTCGACGGCGTAGGGCGTGGTGATCGACTCTTCGAGGACGCTGCGTCGGGGCACGGGTAGGAAATCGCCACGCTGGCGCGGATGCGAGAGCACATGGGCGATCGAGGGCGGAAGGTTCGGCAGGCGCGAGCCCCCGAGCAGCGCGCCCGGGTCTTCTCTCGTCGCCGCGATGAAGATCCGGTCGTTACGCCGGAGCTGGTTGATGAGTCGTACCAGCTGTTCGAGGTCATGCGGGATCACCGGCTCCTGGCGGCTCTCGGCGCGAATGGCCGCGCTGGCGCCCGCGACCTGCAGCACGAGCGGTCCCGGCGGCGTCTCCTTGGGGATCGGAATCGCGTGGGCCAGCACGAGATCCCGCCCACGATACGGGGCCACCACGACCACGGCCTGGACGACGTCCCCCGCCCGAGCGCGATAGCGATCGAGCGAGACGCGGCGGATCTGCGCGGTGCGCGGCTCGATCTCGTGATCCAAGCGCAGGTTGATCCCCGCGATCTCCGGACGGCTCCACGCGTTGTTCATCAGCAGGTAGAGCACGTACGCGGGAACCCCCGAGCCGTAGTCCGTGGCACCCGGTCCCGAGAACACGTTGTCGAGCTCGACATCGGCTCCACGACCGAGCTTGATCACCGAGCCGTCACCGATCCGGACCGTCGCGGTGCCGATCGCTCGCTCGCGGCCAGCCACGATCCCGCTCAGCGATACGTAGAGCAGCAGGGGCGAGAGCAGCGGATCGTCGGCGATGTCGAAGGAGTAGACGCGATCGACGGTGCCGCCGTGCGCCAGCTCGAGCCGCACGGGGATCATCCGTGGCCGAGCGCGAAGGCTGCCCAGCACGCCGCTCGAGCGGTCCTGACGCAGTGCGCCGACCTCGCCCGAGGGCGAGGCGATGCGCGAGGACTGCTGGATGCTGGGCAGCAACGCCTGGACCGTGGCGCCGGTCAGCGGCAGGTCGACGGCTCCCAGGCCGAACAACGGATGGCCGAACGCGAGCACCTGATCGCCCTCGACCCAGGTCACGGTTCCGGTCGCCGTGAATTCGATGTCGCCGCGGACGAGCTGGACGCCGACCGGGGATCCCGCTTCGAGCCGTGCGGCGCCCTGCGCCGCCGCGCTCGACCCACCGGCCTGGAGCGGCAGGAAGCCCGTCGCCGTGAGCTCCGAGGCCACGCGGCCGAACCCCTCCGCGCCGAGGCCGGCGACCGCGATCGGGAGCGTCGAGCGCAGCGCTCCGGCGGGGCGAGCGAGCCGTGCGCCGAGTTCGCGTCGAAAGAACTCGGCCAGTGCCGTCGCGGAGGTCAGTCGATCCAGCGCTCCGGCCGTCCAATCGACCGAGCCCGTGCGCTCGGGGCGGGGAGCCGATCGGGATTGCGCGATCGCCAGCATCTCGTGGATCGGGGTGATGCCCGCGATCGGCTCCTTCGAGAAGCCCCAGCTGTACGCCACCGCCCCGATCAGCTTGCCCTCGACGAACACCGGACTACCGCTCATTCCGGACAGCACGCCCATCTCGGCCAAGGGACCACCGGCCAGACGTGCCAGGATGAGGTTCTGATCCGGTCCGATGTTCGGCAGGGTCCCGAGGATCTCGACCTGGAATTCGCTGATCGTGGTGCCTTGGAACACGGTTCGTCCGACTCCGCGCATGCCGGGCCGGACCTGATCGAACGGCAGCGCATCGACCTCCGCGATCGCCGATCCCGACAGGACCGTCGCCAGGCACATCGTGGCCAGGATGCGTGCCGCCGTGTTCATCGGAGCGAACGGGGAGAATACCACGCGGGCGACCCGCCTCCCGACGTCACATGCGATCCGGGACGGGAACGCCCAGCGTGCCGAGTAGGTCCGACATTCCGTCGTGGAACGCCTGGACGACCGCGGTTCGCGTGATGCGGACGGCCGGCCGGGTCTCCTGCGCGACCGGGTAGCGGTGATAGAAGGAGTTGAAGGCCTGCGCCAGTGCGTAGGCGTGCTTGGCCAGCGTGGACAGCTCGAGCGCCTCGACCGCCTGGGCCACGACCGCGTCGACCCGAACGAGCGCCAGGACGAGTCCCCAGTGCTCCCCGACCGTGTCCGGATCGAGCGTCGTCAGATCGACGCCGCGGGCGAGCACGTCGCGCGCCGTCGCCTCGGCGCCGTGGCGCTGGGCCACCTTGGCCAGGATGTTCCGCGCGCGGACCACGGAGTACTGCAGGTACGGTCCCGTCTCGCCGTCGAAGGACAGCGCGGCATCGAGGTCGAACGCCACGACACGGCTGCGCGTGAAGCGCAGCATGTAATAGCGCAGCGCGCCGACCGAGATGCGCCGAGCGATCTCTTCGACCGCCTCCGCGGAAAGGTCGAGGTGACGCTGTCGGACCTCGGCGGCCGCACGCGCCTCCAGTCGATCGAGAAGATCGTCGGCGCGCACGCCCAGCCCGCGGCGCCCCGCCATCTCGAGGTAGGGTCGTGCGAGATCCTCGGCTTCGAGCACGTGCCCGGGGAACAACTCCCGGACGGCGCTCGGGGTCAGCGCGACCATCTCGTAGGCGTAGTGGATCGACCGTTCGGCCTGGGTGGAGAAACCGAGGGCCCGCAGGCCCTGTGCCACCACGCGTTGCAGGTACGACTGCCGTGTGTCGATCACGTTGTACACGGTCGCCGCATGGCCGAACGGCTGCGGATCCCCGGCGGCGCCCTCGGAGCATGTGGACCAGACCGGATAGGGTGGGCCGACCGGGGCCGGCGGGAACGGCCGGTACAGGAAATCGCGGCCGAGCAGGCCGAATTTCCACATCTGGTAGGCGATGTCCTTGCCCACGTAGGTGACCGTGCCGTTCGAGCGCACGATCACCTTTTGATCCTCACCCGCGCCTTCGTCCACGCCCGCCAGGTCCATCACCCAGCAGCCCGCGTTCCGCCCGTCGTCGACGCGACGGATCGCGCCCGCCGCGCGCAAGCGCGCGAACGCGTCGTCCCAGAAGCGCAAGTGCAGGATGTCGCTCTCGCGGGGCAACAGATCGTAGCGCACGTCGATCCGCGCCATCGTCGCCAGATGGTGTCCGACCAGCCGGTGCGCGACCTCTGCGGCGAGCCGGGCCGTGTCGTTGTCGCCGCGCTCCATCGCCAGGAGCGTGGCCTCGCGCAGGGCCAGTCGCGCACGGTCGTCCTCGTAGAACTTCGTCACCTCGGCGTAGAGATCCCAGGCGACGTAGTCGAAGCGCTCGCCGCGCTCGCGCAGGCGAGCGTCGGCGTATCGCTCGCGCACCTCGGCCAACCCCTCCCGGCGCAGCTGCTCGAAGCCCACCACGAGGTCGGCCACCTGCACGCCGGTGTCGTCGATGTAGTTCTGGACCTCGACCGTTCGTCCCAGCCGACGCAGGCAGCGCACGAGCGTGTCGCCCAGAACGGCGTTGCGCAGGTGCCCGATGTGTGCGGCCTTGTTCGGATTGATGTTGGTGTGCTCGACGATGATCTTCTCGGTCGAGCCCAGAGGTCGCTCGGACCGTACGGTCAGGAACGCGCGAACGACGGCGCTGCGATCGAAGAACACGTTGACGTAGCCCGCACCGGCCACCTCCGCGCGCGCGAGCGGCGGGTCGAGAGCGAGCGACTCGACCAGACGCGCCGCGATCTCGCGTGGCGCGCGCCGCAGCGAGCGGGCCAGGTCGAAGCACACGGCTGTGGCCAGGTCGCCGAGATCGGGTGAGGGCGGGTAGGCCACCGAAACGTCTTGGACCTCGAGGCCGAACGCGGTGCGCGCCGCGCGGCGGACCGCGTCGCGGAACGTCGACTCGGGACGGGCCGGATCCAACGCTTGGGGCTCCTCGACGCGATACGTCGCGGCTCGACGCGCGCGCGAATCGCGCACTATAACCCAGCGCGCGAGCGCCGTACCATGGATGGGCCGCGGTCAGGGAGTCGGGCGAGGACCGAGGACCGAGCGCGAAGCGGCGGCGATTCCCTCGTTCGTGATCCCCTCGATGCGGTACGCGTACGTGCGCTCGCGGTCGGCGCCGCGATCGAGGAACCGATAGGCCGCGGGCTCGGCCCGGCCGCCCAGCGCGGGGATCCAAACCGGATTGACCACCACTTCGAGCCCCGAGTCGACGTCGGCGCGCACGACGTTGAACCCGACGAGCGACTGCTCGCCCACCGTTTCCCAGGTCACGAGCACGCCTCCCGTCCCGTCCTCGACGCGCGAAGCGTCGAGCGTGGCGAGCTCGAACGGGAAATGCGGCTCGTGAAACGCGGTGATCGAGTAGCGATGGGGGGCGCCGTCCACGCTGTCCAGGTTGCGCACGAGGAGCAGAGCCTCGTGGACGCCGTGGACCGGCACGGTCACGTCGCTCCGTCCCTCGGGCCCCACGCTCAGCGGGACGCGTCGCAAGGCTCCCGTCTCGGCGACGAGCAGGAGATCGGCTTCCCACGTCGCAAGGAAGTCGCCCTCGAAGCGCACGTGCAAGCCGCCCCGCGATTCGCCGGGGACGAGCAACACGTGCGAAGCGCCGAGTGGAGCGACCGGCGAGGCTTCGCGGATCGCGATGGCCGGGAGCCCTTCGGCGCGCGTGGCGAACGTCGGGGAATCGAGGCGGCTGGCGAAGGGAAGGTGCCGCAGGTCGGCTCGGTCTCCCACGAGCACGGCCCACAGGTGGAACTCCCGGAACGCGGCGCGGAGGTCGTCGGTGGACGATCGCCGCAGCGCGCGGTCGAGCGCGGGCTCGGTCTGGGCGAGCCGGCCCAGCTCCTCGATCGTCGCGCGCACCGCGCCGAGCCCGTAGGCGTCCTCGAGGAACGCGAGCCACAACGCGTTGCCGGCCCCGCTGCGTGGATCGGTGGGATCGAGGCCGGCGTCGAGGGTCTGCACTCGCAGCGAGAGGTCCCGCGTCGTCGCCGCATCGGGCGCGCCGTCGATCGAGAGCGTGGCCCAAGCCGCGATCGCCTCGGCCCAGCGGACCGGGAAGCCCGTGCTGCTTCCGCGGGCCACGGCGTAGGCGTACAGGCGGATCGCGGCGCGTCGCGCCCCCTCCGCGCCATCGATCGGTGTGGAGTCGAGGACGAGCGAGAATCCGGCCGCGCTCGGGATCACGTAGCCGTCCAGTCGATCCCCGAGCTCGACGAGAACCAGCTCGCTCACGGGTGGCCGAGGAAGCTCGAGCTGCCGCAGCAACAGGCCCCGCGCCTGCCAAGCGCCGAGCGCCACGCCCTCGACGACGTCGGGCACCGCATTCCCCGACCCATCGGCCGGATCGGTGCGATCGAATCCTCCGTCCGCCGTCGTGTAGCGAATGCGCAGATCGTCCGGCCCGCGGAACACGCGCTCCTCGGCGAGCGCGGCTCCTCGTCCCAGGATCGCCGTCGCACGGCGCAGCGCGGGTGGGCCGACCCTCGAATCGGCTCCGATCTCGAACAGCCTCGCTCGCACGCAGGGGCCAGCATCCTCGGCTCCCGGGCACAGCGCGGCGACGGCGTCGCCACGCGTCGTGGGACGCGCCTCCGGAAACGGCGCGGCCGAGGAGAGCGGTGCCGCGACGAGCAGAGCGAGAGCCACGATCAAGTGCGCTCCGCCCCCAACGCGACGCGTGCCGACGAACCGAACCATTCCGACTCCCGGGAGTGCGGTCGGACTTGCCGCCCACAATATAGGCAGGGGTCCGCCGAGCGTCAAGCGGAACTCATTGCAGGCAGGTCAGTTAGCTGGTTTGGCGCCCGGAACGGGCACCCCCGGGGCAGTCGAGCCCAAATCGCGCGCCTGATCGGGTTGTGGGTCCCAGGCGCAGACGATCACGCTGATGTTGTCCTCGCCGCCCTTGGAGTTCGCCTGGTCCACGAGACGTCGGCACGCCCGCTCGGGATCCCCCGCGGCCTCGGCCAGGGTCCTCAGGATCTCCGGGTCGGTCAGCATCGTGTTCAGGCCGTCCGAGCACAGCAGGTAGACATCGCCCGCCCGCACGTCGGCCTCGCGCAGCTCCACGGCCAGGTCGGTACGGTTGCCCAGCGCCCGCGTGACGATGTTGCGCATCGGGTGGCGATGAGCCTCCTCGTCCGTCAGTAGGCCCAGGCGCACCTGCTCGCTGACCCAGGAGTGGTCGTGCGTCATGCGCTCGAGTTGACCGCCACGCAAGCGATACGCCCGGCTGTCCCCCACGTGACCGATGATCGCGTGCTGACCCATGGCGACGAGCGCCACGATGGTCGTTCCCATCCCGCGCCACTCGCCGCGCGTCACGACCGAATCGCAGATCCGTCGGTTCCCTTCCTGGAACGCGTCGGCCAGGCGATCGGCGGCCTCCCGTGCGTCGTGGGCCGGCAGGCCTCCCGCGCCGAGCGTGTCCCGCAGGCTCTCGATCGCGATGCGCGAGGCGACCTCGCCTGCAGCGTGTCCGCCCATCCCGTCCGCGACGGCGTACAGGCCGAGCTCGGGGCGCACGAGCAACGAGTCCTGGTTCGTCTCGCGTCGCCGACCCACATCGGTCAGGCCGAAGGCCCTGGCCCTCATCGCGTGCTCCCACGGGTGGCCGGGCGCCGACGCTCGGGCAGCCGACCGGAGCGCAGCTCCTCCAGCTTGGCCGTCGCGGCGGGCTCGCCCGGCTCGATCTCCAGGATGGATTCTAACTCGGTCTCTGCCTTTCGATACTCCCCGAGCCGAACGAGCGCGAACGCGCTGTTCAGTCGGGGCACGAGATAGCCCGGGCTCTGCGTGGCGGAGAGCCGGAACGCCTCGATGGCCTCGTCGATGCGGTCGAGCTCGCACAGCACGACGCCGCGGAAGTTGTGCAGGTCGGGGTAGCGCGGATTCCGCTCCAGCGCCCGATCGAGCTCCCCCAGCGCTCGATCGTGCTCCTCGGCCTTGAGCCAGTCGAGCGCCTTCTTCAAGCACTCGTGTGCCACCTCGGGCAGGGCCAGCAGGGCTTCCTGGAACTGCTCGGTCGCGCGCTCCGTCTCGCCCGCCTCGAGCAGGCCGGTCGCGCGCTCGAACGGCAGCACCGTGCGCTCCTGCTTGACGGCCAGCGCTTGCCGAAACGCGTCCAGCGCCTCCGCGCGCCGATCCTGGCGCAGCAGGCAGAACGCCAGAGCGACGTGTGCCTCGAGATAACGCGGATTACACGCGATCGCCTTGCGGTACTCGGCAGCCGCCGCGTCGCGACGGTGCAGCTCCTCGAGCGACTGCCCGAGTCGGAAGGGGATGTCCGGGTAGGTCGGGCTGACCTCGGCGGCCCGTCGCAGCTGCTCCACCGCCTCGTCGTGCTCTCCCTTCGCGTGTAGTCGCTGGGCCGACTCGAGCAGCGACAGCGTCAGGTAGTACCGGACATTGCGCAGGTCCGACGCGCTCAGGCCGTCGTCCTTGAGCGCCTTGCGCAGGAAGTCGACCGCCTGGGCGTACTCGTTCCGATAATAGTGATACACGCCGGACTTGAGGTGGTAGTTCCCCATCAGGTTCTGAATCTCTTTCAGCAGTCGCATCGCGGGCTCCCCAACGGACTCACTTGCGCTTGAACAGGACCGGTTGCTGCTGTCGGGTGTCGAGGATCCGCTTGGCCATGCGTCGGATCAGCTCGGGAACGTCGCGGTTCTTCGTGATCAGCTTGAGATCGTTGTTCGTCAGTCGCGAGACGAAGTTCGTCGTCACGCCCGGAGGGGTTCGCGGGTTGGTCACGAGCGAGACGATGACGGCGTAGTTCTTCGTCCACTCGCGATTGCCTCCGATCTGCCGCAGTACCTCCTCGACGACGTTGCGCATCCGCGCCATCGATTCGATCTCTTGGTCGGTGATCCGACCGTTGCGCAGCACGGCCAGGGCCACCGAGCGGTTCGAATCGCGAACCAGAATCAGACGCTCCTCGCGCCCGCCCTTCATGGCCAGGATCGCCTTCTGGGCCGTGTTGAGCAACAGGATCTTGGCATACGTCGTGCGGACGACCTGGTCGTCCGAGGTGGCGAACTCCTCCCCGCCGAGGATCTCGCTCGTCGACAGCAGCTCGCCGACATCGACATCGAGCAGCCGCGCCGCCTCCTCGAGGCTCGCGGCCTCGGGGTCCGCGATCGCGTCGGGCTCGCGGTCCTTGCGCTTGGCGATTCGCTCGAGCACCTCGAGCAGCCGGCCGCGCTGGTCGGGGCGCAGGGCCGGATTGCCGAGCACGGCGTCGATGACTGCCGGGCGGGCGAGCACGAGTTGCTCGTTGGTCAGGACGAGATCGATCACGTCCGCCGTCCCCGAGGCCGCGAGCAGCACCAGCGCGTCGAGCGGAACGACCGGATGGAACACGACGCGCTCGGCGAGAGCCTGGTCCCGCGCCGCGCGCCGCGCGAAGTACGACAGTACCTCCACCGTGCAGCCCGGATCACCCAGGATCTCGATCAGGGACGGGCCATCGAGCGCCTTGAGGCTCGACTCGGCCGCGGCCGCGACCTCGGGCTCGGGATCCTTGAGCAGGAACACCTGCAGCCGCGCCAGAGTCGCGCGGGCGAGGGGCAGCGCACCTCGCGCGGCGGCCGCCCGCACGGCCGGAGGCGCTTGCCCCTCGAGCACCCGCGCGGAAATCGGGTCGAGCGGCGGGGCGCTAGCCATCGGGGTGCGTTGCCACCGGCGCGGCCGAGCGGCCAGCCGGGAACGGTCCGGGGCGATCCCGCAGGACGTCGAAGACGAGGTAGCCGACGACGGCGAGGATCCCCGTGGCCAGGACCAGCAGTCCCCAATGCAGCAGGCTCGGTCCCTGCGCGCGTGCCGGGCGTGGCGGCGCCGGACGCGCGGCGGGCATCGGGCGGGCCGGAGCGCGGGCGGTGCCACGCAGCACCGCGCCGCCGGTGGCCGGAGCTGGCTCGGGCGGTGGCCCGATCTGCGCTTGCTCCTCGAGGAGATACGCGTTGACCATCGCCTCCGGGTCGATGCCGATGAACTGGGCATAGGCGCGCACGAATCCGCGATTGAACACCCCGCCCGGCAGGTGCACGAAGTCGTTTCGCTCCATCGCCTCGAGATAACGGATGTTGACCTTCGTCGCCTCGGCGACCTCGCGCAGGCTGATGCGGCGCAACTCGCGCTCCCGCCGCAGCTCGTCTCCGAACGACATCGTCGTCTCGTGCTCCCGCAGCGTCCCTATTCGTAGCCCAGCGCCGCGGGTCGGCGCGAGTCGCTCGCGGTGCCCGGGCCGGGTTGCTCCCGCGCGGCTTGCTCGAGGCGACGGCCGGCGCCGATGCGCACGAGGCGCGGCACGGACGGGTCGAGAGCGAGAGCCCGCAGCGCTCGCTCGGACAGCTCCGCCACGGCGCGGAGCGCGTTGCGGGACGGTGTTCGCGCGTTGCGCGCGAGCGCCAGGCGCACGGCAGCGCGCTCGGCCCAGCTCGCGTGATCCCCGATCGCGGCGAGGACCCCTGGTCGAGTCCGCGGATCGCTCGCCACGCGAAGCACGTCGGGCTCACGCAGCCGCGGGTTGTCGAGCGCCGCACGGGCGACCGACGGATCGTCGCCCGGTGAAAAGGCCACGCCGAGCACGGCGTGGGTCGCGCGGCGAGCCAGGCTGACCCGCTCGCCCCGAGACAGCGCGTCCCATCGCGCGACGAGCAGCCGCTCCGCATCCCGGCGCAGCGCCGAGGCGACCGCGGGGTCCGCCGCCAGGTCGGCCAGATCGCCCCAGCGCCACCCGGCGAGCAGATTTCGCGCCAGTCCACTCGGCGCGTTCGGGTGCCGGACGAGCAGGCGCAAGATGCCGCGTGAAGCGCAGAAGCGCGAATCGCGCGCGATGCGCAGGATCGTGGCGCGGTCCGTCGTCGCCGAGCGCAGCGTGTCCCGCACCGCGCGCTCGGCGTCGGCTCGGTCCCGTGCCTCGTCTCGCTCTCGACCCACGCCGCGCGCTCCTGTCGCTACCCGACCAAATATATAGTGCCGGGCCGGGCCGGCGCTCCGGGCGGCGGGAGCGGCCCGGCGAGGACACGCCCGGTAGGAGCCCGTGTGGATCGCGAGATGCTGTTGCTGCTGCCGCTGTGGTACGTGGTGTTCTTGCTGTCGGCGACGTGTCACGAGGCTGCCCACGCCTGGGTGGCCTTGCTCGGCGGCGACAGGACCGCGTATCAGGGCGGGCAGGTCAGCCTCAATCCGCTGCCGCACATCCGCCGGGAGCCGGTCGGGACCCTGCTCGTGCCGCTGCTGAGCTACTGGATGTTCGCCTCGGACGGCGCCGGCCGATGGATGATGGGCTGGGCCAGCGCGCCCTACGACCCGAGCTGGGAGGAGCGGCACCCGCGTCGGGCCGCGCTGATGGCCCTCGCCGGCCCGCTGGCCAACGTGCTGCTCGCGACGATCGCCGGGGTCGTGTTGGGGCTCGGCCTCGAACGCGGGGTGGGGGCGGTGCCGCCCTCGCTCGAGTTCGATCACCTGGTGCTGGCGCCGGCAGGGACCGTCTGGTGGGGCATCGGGCGCATGTGCTCGGTTCTGCTCACGCTCAACCTCGTCCTGGCGATCCTGAACCTGCTGCCCTTGCCGCCGCTCGACGGATCCTCGGTGCTCGCGGGGCTCGCGCCGCCGTTCCGCGCGCTGCGGGCGCGACTCCTCGCGAACCCGCTGGCCGGGTTGGTGGGCCTGCTCGTAGCCTGGCAGGTGTTTCCGTTCGTGTTCGCACCGGTGTACAGCGTCGTTCTGGGCTGGCTCTATCCCTAGATCCAGGCGACGCTACGAGGCGCGCCCACGGCCTTCCGGCTGGAGCTCGAGCCACGCCGAGTAGCGCTCGACGGCGAGGCGGAGCTTCGGTCGCAGATCGATCGGCACCGGCTCGCGAGGCGGATTGTCCATCCGCTCGGGGTCGATCGGTTGCCCGCGGTAGAGCACGGAATAGTGCAGGTGCGGCCCGGTGGCCCGTCCCGTCGAGCCCACATACCCGATCACGTCATTCTGCCGGACCACCGCACCCGCGTGCACGCCCGTGGCGAACGCGCGCAGGTGGCCGTAGACGGTCTCGTATCCGTTGGGATGGCGGATCCGCACGGCTTGGCCGAGCGGGCCTTGCCAGCTCGCGCTCGCAACCCGGCCGTCCGCGGCCGCGACGACCGGAGTTCCCGGCGCCGCTGCGTAGTCCACGCCGTGATGCGGAACCACCCGGCGCGTGATCGGATGCCGGCGCGCGTTCGAGAAGCCGCTGCTGATTCGCCGGTAGCTCAGCGGGGTGCGCAGGAAGCTCTTGCGCAACGGGTTGCCCTCGACGTCGTAGTACTCGGCGCTCGATCCGCCATCGACGAGGAACGCGTGCGCGCGGGCCAGCGCCCCGAGGTAGCTCGCGGCGAGAATGCGCCCGGCCCCGACCAACTCCCCCGGCTCGTCGGCCGCGCCGCCGAACGGGGGGAGATCGTCCGGGAGCGCGGCGAGCCGCCGGGTCTCGTAGACCACACGCACCTCGTCGCCCGGGCGCGGGTCGACGTGCAGGTCGACATCCCACTGGAAGATGTCGGCGTACTCCGCGGTCAGCTGACCGGCCCCGGGCCGCCCCGCGAGCGCTTGCGCGACCGAGTCCTCGACGATGCCCGTGACGACCTCGACGTCAGTCGCCGTCGGGAGCTCCACCTTCTCGATCGCGATCTCGAGATCGGGGCCGAGCTCGAGGCGGACGAACCACGAGGCATCGGTGCGCACGCACAGGCGGCGGACGACACCCGCCGTGTCGCGCAGCGCGAGCAAGCCCGTGTGCGGGGCCATGCGTCGCGGGTCGAGGTATACCTGCAACGCCCGCAAGACCGGCGCGATGTCGGAGCCCCGCAGCCCGAGTCGCTCGAGGGCTGCCGTCAGCGTCCCGCCCCGACCGAGCGAGTCGCGTGTCGGAACGAGTCGCGACGTGGTCGCGGCGCTGTGCTGGGCCGTCGCGATCGGAGCGGAGGCGCTGGGGGCGGCCATCGAGAATTCCCGCGTCCCGAGCCGGTGGAGCGACGCGGCGATGGCCACGACGGTGAACGCTGCAGCAAGCCCCAGGAACGCCAGTGCCCCCGCCCTGCGTGTCCGCCCCATTCCACCTCTCCGCCGATTCGTCCAGCGAGCCCGAACGGGCCGCGCAGCGTGAGCCGACAGGATACAGGATCCGCTGCGCGCGAGCACGTAGCGGCGGCGTGCCGTATCCTGTCGGCATGCCGGAGACGATCGTGCACCGTGCCAGCACCGGACTGCTGCTGCTCGCCGCCGCGCTGGCCTGGGGCACTGCCGCGGCAGGTCCGACGATCGAAGTCGTCAACGCCGAGGTCGACCTCGGCGACCTGATCCGCGGATCGACGGCCGAAGCCGCGTTCACGCTGCGCAACACCGGGGACGAGACGCTGCGCATCCTGGGCGCGGACCCTGGCTGAGGCTGCACCGTCGCCTCGTACGACGAGGCGATCCCGCCCGGGCAGGCGGGTCGGTTCTTGGCGGTGCTGCACACGCAGAAGCTGCGCGGCCCGTTGGGTCGGCCGATCACCGTCCGCACGAACGACCCGCAGCGATCGACGATCCGACTGACGGTGCGAGCGAACGTGCTCGCGAGCGTCGAGCTGTTCCCGTTCGAGTCGATCCACCTGAGCAACCGCGCGCCGAGCCTCGAGCGCTCGACGTTGCTCGTGAAGAAGGACGCGACCGAAACCGGCGAGCTGACCATCGCCAACCCGACGCCCTCCGTCCCGTGGATCACGGCGCGGGCCGAGCGCTTGACGGCGGACCGGCCCGGCGCGACCGGGATGCCGACCGGGAAGCCGGGCGACTGGATCGTCGAGGTGGCCCTCAGCGGGCGGCCGGCCTACGGCCGGCAAACCGCCGAGCTGAAGTTCGATACGGGGCTCGGTCGCGAGCCCAAGATGCAGGTTCCGGTCACCGCCGACTTCTTGGCCCCCGTGACGCTGTCGCAGGAGACCCTGACGATCCCGTGGCCCGCAGGGGATGCAGGCGCACGGGCCACGCTGATCGGTCAAGTGCGCGGCGGCCTCGATCCGACCGGTCTCTCGGTCGAGAGCGAGCCCGCCTCGCTCGCGGTCGAGCTCGAGCGGGCGGGGCCGCGCGGCTTCAAGGTGGCCGCGCGGTGGACGGAGTCCCGTCCGCCCGAGGGCGCAGTCATTCTGCGGATCGGCGACGAGAGCGTGCGGGTCCCGGTCGTCGCGGCGGGCGGACCGGGCTGAGCGGGGAGCGCCCGCGGCTCAGCGCGTGACCGTGGCCGGGCCGCTGCCGATCCGGGCCAGCAAACGGCGTGTGTTCTCGGCCTCGTCGCGCGTGATCGCGGAGTCGCACCAGATCGTCAGCGCGTGCTCGAGGACCGAGCGAGCCTCCCCGGGACGGTCCGTGGCGAGCAGCACCGCGCCGAGGTTGTGCAGCGTGACCGCCAGTCGCGGCTGTCGCGGTCCGAGAAGCTCCTCCCACAGCGCGGCCGCTTGCCGATACGGGTCGACAGCGGCGGCCGACTCGCCGCGGAGCCGGTACGTGTCCCCCACGCCGTCGAGCCCCCGCGCCCGCAGGAGGGCCGGGCCACCGTTCGTCGGCAGCTCGGCCAGCACCCGCGCGTACGTCTCGCCCGCGCGAGCCACGTCGCCCGCACGAGCCCACGTTTCGGCGGCGTCGAGATCGGCGGTCCACCGTGCGATTTGATCGCGCCCGGGCGACGGCGCTGCGGCGGCTGGCGTGAGCGCCGCCACGGCGATGGTCAACGCCAGAACCGGCGTGAGCGGACCGTTCATGGAACGACCTCCCACCCCGAATATGGACCGTGGCGCGCGACCGGCAAGCCGGTGCCCCGCGGTCTCAGTCGCCGCTCTTGTTCGCATCGACCCACACGCGGACCGTTCCATCTCGGCCTTCGACTCGTACGAGGTCGACGTCGCCGTGGGTCTCGAGCGCGCGCAAGGCTGCGGCGATGTCGATCTCGTCGTGCGGGCCGCTGAGCGCGGCCGAGACGACGGCGAGCGGCACGCGCACGCGAACGCTCTCCCCGTCCCCGCGCTCCTCGATGTGCACGATCAAGAACCCGCGCTCCTTGGCCACGCGCAACGATCCGTCCCCGTCGCGCAGCGTCACGAACTCGGAGTCCGGTGCATCGTCGAGGGCCGCGAGGATCTCGCGCAGCTGCGCCCCGTCGACGTCGCCGTGTCCGCCCAGGTCGAGGCCCTCGTCGGTCCACTCCGACGTGCCCATGCTCGCGAGCAAGCCCTCGGCGAAGCGCAGCGGCACGTCCAGCCGCAGGTTCTCGCCCGCGCCGCTCTCGGCCACGCGGATGTGCAGCCAACGCTCGCCAGCGTGCGCCGCCGTGAAGGCCAGCGCGCACACGAGCCACGACAGCAGGGTTCGCTTCATGTTCCAGCGCCTCCTTCGCGCTCGACCGAAGAACGGCCGGTCGCCCGAAAGGTTTCCATGGTGGTGTTTAGCTTGTTGCGCCTGCCCGTGAACTCTCGTGGGACGGTGGGTGGTCGGATGCGGTCGCTCAGGTTCCCGTAACCCTCAGAGATCAAGCACTTGGCGCGAGGTGCATCGTGGCACGGCGCTTGTTCTTGCAGATCGCGTGGACCAGCCGCGCACCCCCGTCGAGCGCCTGCA
>Ga0180063_1000061_pt1 | contig 24519 bp, 37 predicted proteins | sample EasRivT47_16_10D_FD_121776 | JGI IMG/M metagenome (GOLD analysis project Ga0180063, IMG submission 121776) | Soil microbial communities from meander-bound floodplain in the East River, Colorado, USA - East River metaG ERMLIBT47_16_10D | ecosystem: Environmental > Terrestrial > Soil > Floodplain ...
AACCTTCTGAAATTCGGGGACGTCGTCGGCGACGTCTTCGACAAGGCCCAGCTTGCGATCGTCAACATGTCGGCGCGGACCGGGAAGGATCTGGTCGACGCGACCCAGACCGTCGGGCGCGCGCTGAACGACCCGATCAAAGGGATCACGGCGCTGACGCGCGCCGGCGTGCAATTCACGACCCAGCAACAGAATCAGATCAAGACGCTGGTCGCGTCGGGCCGCGGGGTCGAGGCGCAAGCGATCATCTTGGGCGCGCTCGAGAAGGCTTACGGCGGCGCGGCGAAGGCGCTTCGCGACGCGACGCCGAACGCGGCGCTGAATCAGCAATGGCGCGAACTGACGGAAATCGTCGGCGGGATACTCTTGAAGATCCTTCCGCCCGTGATCGCGCTTCTGACGACGCTGGGCGAGGGCTTTAACGCGCTTCCCGGGCCGCTTCAGGAAACGGTCGTCGTCGTCGGGCTGTTCGCCGCCGCGCTTGGTCCGCTGTTGACGATCGTCGGCGGGTTCATGCGCGCGCTCGCCGTCGTGATCCCGGTCGTCCGGGCCGCCGCGCTCGCGATCGGCGCGATCAGTGTCGTGACCTGGGGCTGGGTCGCCGCGATCGCCGCGGCCGTCGCGGCGCTGACGATCTTCTGGAAGTCGGTCAAGGATATCCTTCACGGCGATTTCGAAAAGGCGTGGGAAGACGCGAAGACGACCGCCCGCGAAATGTGGGACGACCTTCGTTCAATGTTCGAAGACAAGCCGATCCAGGCGCCGATCGAGCTCGCGACCACGGGCGGCGGCGCCGGGCCGAAGCCGGCGACGCCCGTCTTTAGTCAACCGACTGACGTCCTGGGCGGAAAGAAGACCTTCGAAACGGATCTTCGCCAGATGGGCGAAAAGATTTCGTCGGCGTTCCGGAAGGCCGAACTTCCGAAGTCGGTCGCCGCGGCCGCGGATCTGAACGCCCAGATCGACGAAATGGTGAAGAAAGCCGAAGACGCCGGCGTCAAGACGAAGGTCTGGGCGGACGACCTCGCAACGCTTCGCGAGCGGATCGAAGGGCTGAAACTCGCCGGGCTCGCGAAGGAAGCGCAAGAATTCACGCGCGACGTCGCCGAAAGCGATCTGGCGGTCCGCCGGTTCGCGTCCGGATCCCTCGATCCGTTGAACGAAAAGATCGCGACAGTCGATCAGGCCTATGACCAACTTCGCGCGAAGATCGAAGCGCAAATCGAGGACAACGCGAAATTGGCCGACGTCAGCGATACGGCGGCGGCCGCCATGGATCGGCTGAAGGCTTCGCTCGACGACCTTGGGGGCGCCCACACTCGAGCTCGAGAAGCGGCCGTCGCGCAATGGCAGGCCGAAGAACGGCTGGCGACGATCCAGTCGGAAATCAATCTTCGCGGGACGGAACGCGATATCGAAGACCTGAAGCGCGCGCGCGGCGACTTCGGGCTGGGTCAATCGCGGATGGAAAAGGAAACCCAGGCCGCGGGGCGTGACCTTCTGGATCAAGAACTGGCGACGAAGGAACGGATCGCCCAGCTGGACCTTGATCGGACACAAGCCGAACTCACCGGCGACGTCGCCGCCATGGAACGGCTGGATCAGGAAATATCGCTTCAGACCGAATTGCTGGATTTGGTCAAGTCGACGACGGCCGAACAGATCGTCGCGACCGAGCGCATGGGCGACGTTTTCGACGGTTTCTTCGACGGCGTCGAAAGCGAACTTCTGAAAATGGCGAAGGAAGGGAAGATCACCTTCGGCGGGATTCGCGAGGCGATCCGCGACATGCTGTTCGAAGCCTTCGTCGCACCGCACGTCGAACAGGCGGGCGGACTTTTGAGGGATTTGGCGAAGGGCGCCCTTTCGGCACTGGGCGGGAATTTTATGGGCGGCGGGTCCGCGAAGTTCGACGCGGGGTCGGGAAACTGGACGCCTGGGCCGCAAGGCTTCCCGGCAAATTCCGCCGGCGGCTTTGTCCCGCCGGGCGAGTGGGCGACCGCCGGCGAGAAGGGGACCGAATTGCTGTTCGGCGGAAAGAAGGGCGTCACAGTCTTTTCAAACGGGGACTCACAGGACATGGTCGCCGGCGGCGGCGGCGCGACGAACATTTTCCAGAACTTCAATATCCGGGCGAACGACGCGTCGTCGTTTATGAGGACGCAACGTCAGATCGCCCGACAGGCGAAGCGGGAATTGCAGGGGGCATGAATGGACGGGTTTATCGACCTGTACCTTCCGGAAAATATCCGAAGCTATCCGTTCATTTCGTCGCCGCGGACGTCGACGACGATCGCGGTTTCGGGCGGCGGCGCGGAACAAGCGAACCGGAACTGGATTCAACCGCTCCACCGGTTTTCGGCGCCTGAAATCGTTCGCTGTCATGAAACGATCGAAGATCTTCGCGAACATTGGTGGATCACGGACGGGCCGCACCGGTCGTTTCCGTTCCGGGATCCGCTCGACTTCGCAAGCGTTCGGCTGACCAAGGCGAACAAGGTTCCGGCGCTGTCGCCGGTCGATCAGGTCTTGGGCGTCGGGGACGGCGCTGAAGCGACCTTCCTCTTTTCGAAGACCTACACGCGCGGGGCGTTTTCGAAGACTCGTTTTCTGACTCTTCCCGTCGTCGAAACGGTTGTCGTCGCCTTGGACGGCGTCGCGAGTCCGTCAACCGACTGGGAAGTCGACCGGGAGGGCGGGACGCTCACGTTCGACACGCCGCCGGGTCTTGCGGTCGTCGTGACCGCGGGTTTTCTGTTTGACGTGCCAACGCGCTTCGAAGCCGACGATTCCTTCGAACAAATTGTGAAAGCCTACGAAACGACCGGCGCGGCTGGTCTGTCGTTCTGGGAAAAACGCCCGTGCTGACGTGGTTCTGAAGCTTCGCATAATTCGAACAAGCGGATCCTTCACCCTTCCGGATGATTGGGACGGGGCGGCGTGTCGCCTTTGGGCTTGGGGTCCGGGCGGGCACGGCGGGACACAGCCGGCCGGCGCGCTGTCTTCGATGGGCGGCGGCGGCGGCGGACAATTCTCTGAAGCGATCAACGTCGGCGGCGTCGCCGGCGAAATTTGGGTCTGTGACGTCGGCTTAGGCGGCGGCGGGAAAGTCGCAACAAACCGAACCCGCGTCCGGACGGCGTCACTTGCGACGACGCTCGTCACGGCCGACGCCGGCGCAACGGCCGGCGGCGTCGCCGGGATCGGCGGAATGGGCGGATCTGGGGGAAGCCTCGCGTCATCAAACCGCGGCGGGGACGGCGACTTCGCCGGCGGCGGCGGCGGCGGCGGCGGGGCGCCTGGACCGCATACTTCCCGCGGGACGCGCGGCGGCGATGGGCGTCAGGTCAACGGGGGCGCCGGCGGGGGCGGCGGGGCTTGCGGGGACTTTGGCGATCCCGACGAAAGTCAGGCGACGGACGGCGTCGCCGCGGCCGGGATCGATGGCGCCGCCGGCGGGGTCGGCTACCACGGCACCGGGGCGGGATCGGCCGGCGTCGGGGTCGACGGCGGGCCGGGCGACCCGGACACCGGCGGCGGGGGCGGCGGCGGCGGGCGAACGTCGACGGACGGGACCGACGGCGGATCCGGCGCAAGCTGGGAATATATCCTGACGCTTCCGACTGACACATGGATGGAATCCCCGTTCACCTGGACGACGACCGCGTCGGCGCGCTGGGCGGAACTGTCGAACGGAACAGTCCCCGCGGGCGGCGGCGGCGGCGGCGGCGGCCGGCTCGACACGTCGGCGGATAACCCGGGACGCGGGGGAAACGGCGGGTTTCCCGGCGGCGGCGGCGGCGGCGGCGGGTTTGGCAATAATCCAAGACTCGGGGTCGGGGGCTTGGGCGCTGACGGGTTGCTTCTGATCTTTTACGAAGGCGAAGCCGATATCGAAACCGACACGGATTGCGAGTCGGGCGTCGATTTTGTCTATCCGCCTTGCGTGACGAACTGGACTCAATGCGTCCGGATCGTCCGCCGGGACGACCTGACGTTCCGCTTCACGACGCTAGACCGGGACTTCGAATTCCGCGGCGAAGACTATTTGACGTGCAATTCTCTGACGCCGTCGGCGCTGCAAGCGTTCGGCGATTTGAGTGACGTCGGGTCGACCGAGATTTCCGGACTTCTCGCGGCGGGCGCGGTCGACGAAGCGGACCTTTATGGGGGGCTTTTCGACGACGCCTTCGTCGAGATATGGCGCGTCCCGTATGAAGGCTTGGACGTCCCGCGGCGTCTTGGCGCCGGCTGGGTCGGGAAGATTTCCCAAAGCGCGCGCGGTTACAAAATGGAAGTTTTGGGTCCGGGCGCGCGGCTGGATCAGCGTCCCGTCGTCCAGTCTGTCACGCCGCAATGTCGCTGGAAATTCGGCGACTCGCGCTGCGGCGTCGACGTCGCGTCGTTCGCGATCGCGGGAACGGTCACGTCGGGGCTGAACCGCGGGACATTCCTCGCCGTGATTGCGTCGGAACCGATCGGGTCGGGGACGGGGGAAGTCCCGAGCTCGGGCGACCTTCCGGCACAATTCGCCGACGGCCGGATCCTTTGGCTGACCGGCGTCAATGCCGGACAAACGACAGAAACGAAAAGCGTCGACTTCGCGACGGGTCAGGTCGTTTTATGGGCGCAAACCGTACACGTCCCGGAAGCCGGCGACACGTTCGAACTGATGCCGGGTTGCGCGCAAGACTTCACGACATGCGTCGAAATCTATGGCAATGGCGATCGGTTCGGCGGGTTTCCCCATGTCCCCGGACAGGACGCGATAATCAGGTCTCCAAATGTCAAACAAAGCTGACGCCGCCGACGTCGTTATGGAAGCGCGGCGATGGGTCGGAACGCCGTTCAAGCATCGCGGATGCACCATCGGCCGGGCTTGCGATTGCGTCGGGCTAATACGCGGCATCAGCGAAGGACTCGGGCTCGCGTTTGTCCCGATGGACCTACAACGGGAATTCGACACTTACGCGAGGACGCCGAACCCGCGGCGGATGGGCGCCCTTCTCGAAACCTTGCTGATCCCGACGACGATCGATCCGCGCGCCCATGTCGACGACGCCTTCGTCGCTTGGATCGAATGGCGGCCGGGTTTGCCGATGCACCTTGCTTTGACGGCGACGTTCCAAGAGCGTCCGACGCTGATTCACGCCGCCCAGCTGGTCGGAAAGGTCGTCGAACACGGCTTCACCCAGGAATGGCGGAATCGGGTTTCGTCGTTCTGGAAGCTTCCAAATGTGAGTTATTGACCGATGGCCGTCGTCGTTCCGATTCTTGTGAACCTCGCAATCCAGGCGGCGATCGCGATTGCGGCGACGCTGATCATAAACGCGATCTTTCCCGTCAAGATCGAGGGCCCGCGGCTCACTGATCTTAAGGTCCAGGTTTCGACATACGGTCGCGCGATCACGCGGCTTTATGGAACCGATATCCGCGTCGCCGGGAACGTCATCGACTCGACCGGGTTGACCGAACACGCGAAGGAAGAATCCGCGAAGGGCGGTCCGACGGTCACGACGTACAGTTACACGACGGACGTCGACGTCCTTTTGGGCGAGGGGCGCGCAAACTCACGGCTGAAAAAGATCTGGGCGAACGGCAAGCTGATTTATGACGCCGATCTGTTCCTCGAGGACTGTCCGGAACGGTTTTCAGAAACGCAATGCGCGGCGCTTAACGCGATCCTGTCACTGAAGGGCGGGCTCGACGCCGCCGTGATTGCGAACCTTCGGTTTTATCCCGGCGACTTTGATCAGGAACCGGACCCTTACTTCGAGTCGGTCCGCGGGGTCGGCAACGTGCCGGCCTACAAGGGTTCGATGCATGCCGTCCTTCAGGGCTTATTGCTGACGGACTTCGGGAACGTCCTTCCGAACCTGGAATTTTTGATCGAAGCGAACCCGGCCGAAACATTCCAGACCGCCGTCGAAGAAATCGTCGCGCTGGGCGGGATCCCGTCGGACCTTTATAATTTCGATTGCTTGTCGGACCTTCCGCTTCGCGGCTACGCGATCGGGCGGGTCATGACCGCCGCGCAAGCCTTGGCGCCGCTCACCTTCGCGGGGAACTTCGATATCGTCGACGACGGCGGATATCTGCGGAGCGTCTTCCGGAACGATGACGTCGTCGGGATTATTTCGACCGACGACCTGGGCGGTCACGCCTTCGGCGATGACAGGCCGGACCCGATCAGCTTCGAACGCGCGCCGACGATCGCCCTTCCCAGCGAAGCGACGATCGTCTTCATGGACCCGGACCGCGACTTCCAGGAAAACGCCCAGTCGGCGCGCCGGGCGGCGGGGACGGCGGATTCGAACGTCACGTTCGAACTTGCGCTGTCGCTGACCGTCGACGAAGCGCGCGCGCTTGCTGACCGCGCGCTTTGGGAATCGTGGATGATCACCCAGACCGCCAAGGCACCGACGACGGAACGCCTGATCGACGTCCATGTCGGCCGGGTCTATTTGTTCGAAACGCCGGCCGGCTATGAACCGTTTCGAATCGTCGCGCGGACGCTGGGCGCGAACGGGATTATCGAGCTCGAGTTAAAGCGGGAACGCTCGGAGCTCTATTCGTCCGAACAGGTCGGGACGTCCGCGGCGTCGCCTGACAATGAAATGGAATTTCCAGGTCTGACCGAATTGATCCTCTTGGACGTTCCGCTGATGCGGGACGCGGACGACAATCCCGGTTTTTATTATGGCGTCGTCGGTTCCGAAACCGGATGGCGCGGCGCGGCAATTTTACGGGCGATTTCGATCGCCCATGATTACACCGTGATCAACACGATGGGGGTTCAGTCGAACGCGGGCGACTGTCTCAACACATTGCCGTCCGGAGAAACCGGGATCGACTCCGGTGGGTCGGGCGGATCATTTGACGACGTGAACTATCTGGACGTCGAACTTCGTCATGAAGGGCTGACGCTCGAATCCGCCGACGACGAAGCGATAGAAGCCGGGGCGAATGTCGCCTATGTCGGCCCCGCGGATCCGACGGTCGACGGCGAAATCATCCAATGGGGGACCGCGACGTTCATATCGGGGACGACCTACCGTCTGACGCACCTGAAGCGCGGACTCCGCGGCACCGAGTATGCGACGGGACTTCATGCTTCCAGCGAAATATTTGTTCAGCTGTCGACGACGGCGACCGCGCGCGGAAACTTCGGGACGCCTGACCTGAATCTTGAGCGCGCCTATAAGGGCGTTTCGGTCCTTCATTCGTCGGACCTTTACGACCCGCTTTTGTTCACGAACACCGGGGTCGGCTTGCGACCCTATTCGCCTGTCGACTTGGAAATCGACGGCGACACCGGCGGGGACCTGATCCTTCGATGGACGCGCCGTTCGCGCTTGGACTCGGGCGTCTTGGGCGAAGCGACGGAGCTTTACACGATCCGGATCATGAATAGCCTGGGGACCGTCATCGAACGGGAGGCGCAAGCGACCCAGGAGTCGTTCCTCTATACAAAGCCGATGCAGGTCGCCGATTTCGGCGCCGCCGTGTCGGACCTTCGTTTTCGCGTCGCGCAAGTGTCGGCGGTTTATGGGAACGGGATTTTTGCCGAATTTAACGGTCCCGTCCCATGGGCCGGATCTTCGGGCGAAGACCCGACGACTGACGCGCCCGACGGAACGCTAGAGGAAGTCGAGCTTTGAGCGCGGTTCAGGTCCGGATCAGCACGTTCGAATATGAGGCCGCGAACTTCAGCTGGTATGAAATCTATTCGAGTCAAACGCCGCTGGATCCCGCGGACGTCATCGCTGACGCCGAATTTCGCGCTGTGTTTTTCGGCGACATTTTTCTTCACGCGGGCGTCAACGCCGGCGAAGAATGGTTCTACTGGGTTCGGGCGCAATACGACTTAGGGGCGACGGACGGCACCCTGGCGGCGCTGGGGTCGATCATTATCACCGGTTCCGCGGCGACGTCCGGCGATGGCGGCGGATGCTGTCCGGCGATCGACGTCGCGTATGACAACACCGCGTCGGGGCTGACCGCGGTCAACGTCCAGGACGCGATCGACGAACTGGAAGCATTGGTCGAAGTCCTTTCCGAAGGGACCGAGGGCGACGCCGGCGCCGGCGCGGCGCCGTTCATCACGTTTTCGGCGTTCGAAGCTATGCTTCCGACGGCGAACTATCCGCAATTCGACGCGCGGAATCTCTTGCCGGTCATCGACTTCGATCAAACGACAGGCGAAACCTGTTACTTCCTTTTGAGGATGCCGGACAGTTACGCCGGCGGATCGCTGATCGTCAGCCTGTCATGGATGGCGACGACGGCGACGTCCGGGACGATCGGATGGACCGTCGCCTTTGCGCGGCTGAACGATGCGAATCAGGACGTCGATTCCTACGCCTTCGACACCGCGTCGACGATCACCGCGGCGACGGTTTCGGGGACGGCCGGCAAGATCACGACGACAAGCGTCACCGTCGCGAACGGCGACGCGGATCTGATCGCGGCCGGCGACCTGTTCATTTTGCGGGTTGTCCGCGACGTGGCAAACGACACATGCGCGGACGACGCCGAATTCATTTCCGGAAAGATCGTCGAGGCGTAAGGGCATGTCCTGGGACTTCGACGGCGTCGACGACGCGCTGGAATATCTGGGGACGCTGATCACCGGGCCGCCTTGCACGCTGGTCGCTTGGTTCAATTCTGACAGTCAGACCGTTTCGCAAACAATCCTGTCGACGAACAACGCGGCGAGCACCCGAATTCGGATATCGATAGCGGGCGCGGTCGCCGGCGATCCGGTCCGCGCTGAACACACGGGCGCCAGTTTTGCGGACACGACGGCGGGCTATACGGCTGGGACATGGCAACACGCCGGCGGCGTCTTCAACACGACGGCGAGTCGATCGGCGTTCTTCATGGGCGCGAACAAGGGCACAAACACGACCGCCGGCGGAACGATCAACGCCTATAATCGCGTCAACGTCGCCTGTACCTACAACGTCGGGAGTCGTCTTCAATTCTTCAATGGCCGCATTGCTCATTGCGCGTTATGGAACGTCGGTTTGGCCGACAATGAAATGTTAATGCTGGGCGCCGCTCGAATCTCGCCGCTGTTCATCCGTCCGCGGAATCTTGTGTTCTATGTCCCCTTCATCCGGGAAAAAACGGATTGCAAGGAACCGCATATTTCCGGCGTGACGACCTTCAGCGCGCCGGCGCCCTACGCCGATCATCCGCGGGTCTTCATGCCGCGACGCGCTCAAATCATCCTTCCCAAAGCCGCCTAGTGCGGGCAATGTCCGCCGATGCTGATCAGGCTTAACCGAATCTGGCAAAGCGCGAAGGCGACCGGCGGTCAGCTGTCGATCGATGGCGGCGCGAAGATTTGCGAAACGCTCGAGGACGCGCACCACTCGCCGAAGATCCCGGGCGAAACGCGAATCCCGCGCGGGACTTATCCCGTCAAGCTTCGGACCGTCGGCGGCTTCCATGCGCGATATCTGAAACGCTTCGGAGATCCGTTCCATCGCGGGATGCTTTGGATCCGCGACGTCCCGGGCTTCGAATATATTTTGGTCCATTGCGGGAACACGATCGCGGACACGGACGGTTGCGTCCTGGTCGGGATGGAACGGGACGGGGACGAACTTCGTCAGTCGGAAGTCGCCTATCGCAAATTTTATCCGGTCGTCCGGGACGCGATCGTCCGCGGCGAAACCGTGTCGATCGTCGTCGTCGATCGTACCGCGGCCGAAGGACCGCTGATCGCGTGAAGCCTTATCGCCTGACGATCTATCGAAGGCTGAAACGGAAACCGCCGCTTGGCGGGCCGGACGTCGCGCAATTCTTCTGGCGGCTTCAATCGGCGAACGGGCGGATCCTCGCCGACGGATCGGAAGCTTATTCGTCCAAGGCGAACGCGCGTCGGGCGGTCAAAAAACTGCCGCTGTCCTTCAGGGAAATCGAAGTCGCGATCGACGACGGGGAAACGGGACGATGAACGCGCACGTCCGCCTTTGGTACGCGATCGCCGGCTTCCTTTTGTTCGGGGCGCTGGTCGCGCTCGCCGCGGCATGGTTCGGGGCGACGGGCGGATGATCGGGATCCCGTCCGTCCTTCCGCGGATCTGGGCGATCGGGCTCGGGATCGCGCTGGTCGTCGTTTCCGGCGTCGCGCTGAAGGACGGGATCGAGCACCGGGCGACGATTCGCGCCCTCGAGGGCGACAAGACGGATCTTCAATCGAGACTCGGCGCCGAACAGCGCAACGTCGGAACGTGTCACGCGAACGTCGCGACGCTCGACGATTCGCTGAAAATGCAGGGCGCCGACATTCGGAAGCTGTCCGACGATACCGCGGCCGCGGCGAAGCGCGCGGACGATCGCGCGAAGGCGGGCGCCGCGGTCACGGCCGCCGTCCGGGCGACCGTCGACGCGATCGCGAAGCGCGCGCCGCCGGCGCCGGCGGAAGCCTGTTCGGCGTCGGTCGATCTATTACGGGGGGCAATGTGACGCGGCGCCGGCGGGTCGACTGGATCACGGTCGCGATCGGGCTGATCCTCGCCGTCGCGATCTTCCTCGCCGTCGCCGCTTGCGCGACCAAGGCGCCCGAACTTCCATGGCCGGACCCGGTCGTCGTGACGAAGACGGTCGAACGGATCGTCCAGCGAAATTGCGAGGACAAACGGCCGCCGATCGAGAAGGTCCCGACGAAGGAAGATTTCGCGAAGGTCGATCGCGCCGATCCATTGGCGATCTGGACCCTGTCGTCGCTCTATTGGCGCGCCTACCAACTTCTAACCGATCGCTTGCGGGTCGACGACGATCAGATAAAAGCTTGTGCAGGCGGCTGATTTCGCGTCGGGGGCCAAGTGGATAGTTTTCACCTGTTGACGCCGGACGAAACGGCGATCGCCAAAGCTACGGCGATCGGGACCTTCGTCGTCATCCTGATCCGCCGGCCGCCATGGATCGAAATTGTCTCTTGCTTTTTGGTCGGTCAGCTGACGGCTTATTATTGGGTCGTCGCAATCTGTCTCTATTGGATGGTTTCCGACGACTATTACGGAGTCGTGGCATGGCTTCTTGGCGCGTTCGGACAAGTGATCTGGTCCGCGGTTTACCAATTCTTTGAACGGCTGAAAGACGACCCCGTCGGAACGGTGGACCGCCTTTGGCGTTCGATCAGGGGGCAATCCGGAGGATCCGAACGATGACCGGTTCAGCTTGGTATTTCGCCGCCTATTGTTACATGGCGGTCGACGGGCTCGCCCTTCTGACCATGTCGCTTTGTTTCGCGATCATGCGGTCCGAAGATCCCGCCTATCGGGCGTTCTTCCCGGGCGCGCTGATCACGATCGCGGGCGCCGCTTATTTCGTTCACGGGATATGGTTGATCGGGGACTGGATCCCCGGCGCCGCCTTCCCATGGCCGCGGCTGGTCGGGGACGTCGCGATCGCGATCATCGCCGTCCGTCGGGTCGTCGACGTGCTGAAGCTGAAGGCGCGGATCCGCGGCAAGCTGGGCGACGCCATGGCGAGCTCGAGGCGCGCCGCCCAGGCCATGCGGCGGCGTTAGCGTTTCGATTTGTTAAATGGATGGTTCGGATCGACGGGCCAGCCGGCGCCGTCCAGGTCGCGCCTGAAGCCTTGCTTTTCCGCGCGCTGGATCGGGGAGTCGTGGCACTCCTTACAGACCGACTCGAGCGAGCCCGTGAAAAACGCCTTTTCGTTCTCATTGTGCGGCGGGTTGTGGTTCGCGACCGTCGCAGCCCGCGATCGGCCGGCCGCCTTGCAATGCTCGCACCATGGGACGCGCTTCAGCTGGGCGGCGCGCCGGGCTTTCCATCGCGCGGTCGGATACCATTTCCGGCTCGGCTTATCCGCCCAGCGTTTCCGATCGGCTCGCCGGCGGGAGTCGACCCGCCGGTTCACCTTGACGCCGGGCCCGGAACGCAAAACGCGTCGCGGACGTACCGTCCCGCCTTGGCTTCACACGCCGCCTTGTCGGGATAAGGGATCGTCATTGCCGCGGTCCCGCTGAAATTCAGGACAATGATCAGGACAAACGTCATTCGCCTAAGACCCGCTTCCGCGTTGCCTCGAGCTCGCCGGCTTGAAGGACGTCCAGGCTGAACCGGACATGCCGCAAGGTTTGAACGTCGGTCAGCGTGGCGTGAACGGCTTCCATCGCGGCGATTTCGTCGTCGGCGTCCTTTTGGCTTAACCGCCGGTTTTCGATCCATCCGGGATAGAGCTTGCGCCGAAGGGCGATTTCGCGCCGGACGGCGGCGATCTGGGTTTCGATCTGGACTTCCACTTTCTTGGGCGCGACCGTTCCCGCGTCCTTCGTCGTCATGCTCATCCTGGGATCCGGCGATCGGTTGTCGGTCATGGTCAGAACCCTTTCACGCGTTTCGCTTCCTGGAAAGCTTCGTTCAGGCGATCCCAGGCGAAGCGATCGCCGCCGGCGTCGGGATGGGCCGATTTCGCCCGCGACCGATAGTTCGCCCTTATCAACTCGGGGGTCGCGTCTTCCCGAACCTCGAGGACGTCGAACCATTTCGGCGGGCCGGCGATCGCCGTGAATCCAGTGAAGGCCCGTTCCAAGATCATCGCGCCGCCGTGTCGTTCGATCGCCCGCATTGCCTCGAGGGTCGCCGCGATCGCGCCCAGGTTTCCGGCAACGGTCCGATAAGCGTCGATCGCCATAACCCGCCGGCCGGCTTTCTTCGTTTTCCAATACACCGCGGCGCCCGGGTCGTGCGGCTCGCCTTGGTCGCCGCGGGGAAGGCGTCGAGCCGAAAGCTTCAGGTTTGTCGAAACGACGCAATCGTCCCGGGTCACGCCTAGGCGCTCGAGCTCGTAAAGGATCCGCTTCGTCGCTTCGGCGATCGACAGACCCTTCCGCGTCTTCATTGAAACGTCGCCGTCGGACGTCACCTTCAGACTCGTGATTTCCGTCCGGAAGCGCGCATCCTTGCGATGATAGGATTCGGTCCGCTTCCATCCGGCGGGCCATTGCAGGGGGAAGGCGCTGATCGGCTCGCTTGTCACCGCCGGCCGCCTTTCGAAATCAACTTTTGACGCTCAAGGGTCGCGGTTTGCAGCTGGGCGCGAAGCTTCCCGCGCGAGCTCGCCGGGACCTTCACGGCCGCTTCGATTTCCGACTTCGCCCGCTTCGAAATCTCGAGGATCGCCGCTTCGGTCGGGGCGGTCCTGATCCGCTCGATCGCCTGGACGACGACGTCGGTCAGCGTATCGATCAGGCGCCCTTCCGCGGCCGCCGCTTCGTCGATCGCGTCCGGCTCTTGATCTGGGGGCAAAGCCTCGCTCGCGCTGGTCGCGGCTTGCGGCTCGCCTTCCGTCGGGGGCTCGGGCCGCGGGTCGCCGGACGCCGCCGGCGGGCTTCCTGACGCGGCTGGGGAGGGCGCGACCTTGGAGAACGTGCCGCGGTCAACCTGATCTTGGGCTTCGACTTTCGCCTTATGCTCGGCTTCAAGCTGTTCCCGTTCCTTAACGTCGATCAGGCCGGGCCGTTCGATGACACCGTCCGGCTTCCGGTCCGCCATGGCGCGGACGTCCGCCGGCGTCGCGTCGACTTCGCTTTCGATCCCCTCGTCTTCGTCATCCTCGCCCGGATCCGCGAAAGCGACGCCGTCCTGGGGGACGCCGGTTTCCGTCGAATAGAAGTCCGCGCGCGTCGGCTCGGGATCCGCCTTCCCGATTATGACGCCGCCGTCCTTTATGACCTGACCGTCCATTTCTTCGGCGACAGGCTGACCGCCTAATTCTTCGGGGAACGCCCGGCGCAACGCCGCGGCTTCGGCGCACTTCTCGAGCATCTGATGGGGCGCGCGGGTCCAGCGTTCATTCGGGACGCGGACGCCGGACTTCCAGCCGAACGATTCGAGGAAGTAGGTCTTTGGACCGACGAAGGCGACCCGATGACCTTGCACGATCTTGTAAACGGTCATCTGGGCCCACTCGGGATGTGTGACCGTCGACTGATATTTTCGCGCTTTCTTCGGCGGCTTCGGGTTCGACATGGCTTCGAACTTCTGGTCCTTCACCCAAGGGCCGAAGGCGACGTCGTCGTTCCCCGCGTAAGCGGTCGTCCGATGCGCCGTGATCCTGTGTTCCGTGATCCCAGGCCAAACCGTTTCGACTTCCCGGTTCAGTTTCGCGTTCCACATTGGGACGATATGAACGGGGCGTTTGAAGACATCGATCCCGCGCGCCCGGCAATAGGACAGGGCGAGAAGGATCGCCGACGACGATCGGGCAAGGGGGAAGATCGCTTCGGCTAAGGCGTGCCACTCGCCGCGCTTTACCCCGAAATGGGCGGCTTCCTTCGGCATAGGAAGGCGAAAGGGGACCATCGCGCCCGCGGATTGCTGGACAGGGGCGACTTTGGTTTCTGAAGTTTTGACGTCTGCCATTTGGAGACTCCTTTGTGTTGTTTTTGAAGGTACTGGGTCAAAACGCTGTCGAAGAATTCGCGCGCGGCCGCGGGATCTTCCGCCTTCGCGAGAACGCGCCCGACGACCCAGGACAGGGCGATCAGGGCGTCGACTTGCGGCGCGACACCGGTCGGAAGCTTTTCGGACTTCACGAATTCGTCGACCTCGAATTCGATCCGCTGGGCCAAATTCCAAGACGGGTCGGCGGTCACGGGTCCGACTCCAAGTCGACGGCTTTCTTCACCGTATCGAGGAACCACGCGAGGCGGATCGCCGGCTGGTCCGCCTTCGCGATCAGAAGGCCGGACACATGGGCGATCGCGATCATGACTATCAAATCCGGCGCCGTCGCGCCCGGCTGTTCGATGCTCAGGCGGTCCGATACGAAATTCGTGATTTCGAAGGCGAGGGTCTTTTCGAGTCCGATAACCGCCTGACGGTCTTCTTTGCTGGTCATCTGACCGACACGTCTTCGACTTGCTCGAAAATGCACCCTGGAAGCTTCGGGCCGCCGGCGTCGAAGCGATGGTCCATCATGTATCGATAAGCCGCGGCGCTGACCGCGTCCGGATGCAGATATCCCCGAAGCCGGGACAGGTCGACCGTCGTCGTGTCGACGCTGATCACCTTCCAGGACCGCGTCAGCGATCCCACGGATCCCAGGTCGGAACGGGTCCGGGACAATTCCGCCGGCGACGCCTGGGCGGCGCGGTCCGCCTTTTCGGCGCGCTTGTCCGCCTTCTGGGCGCCTTCGAATTCGAACTGGGTTTCGACTTCCAGGCGTTCGGCGTCTTCGGTCGCTTCGGCCGCTTCCTCGCGCGCGACGCGTTCATCCTTCCGGAGCTCGCGCGCGCGGGACTTCGCTTCGTCCGCCAATGCCTTCAGGCGCGCCCGTTCGGCGTCGTCGTCGATCCGTTTCTTCGCGGCCGCCTTCAGCTGGGTCGCGATCCGTTCGGCTTCCTCTTTTTCCTCGCGCGCCTTGCGTTCGCGTTCGCGGGCGGCGTCGGCGTCCTTCTCGCGCTGGACGCGTTCGGCTTCGGCGGCCGCGGCGGCTTGCTCGCGACGCTGGACTTCCTCGCGTTCCCGGGCGGCCGCGGCTTCACGCTCGAGGCGTTCCCGGGTCGCCTTTGCATCCATGAAGATCTGGACGCGCGCTTTGATCGTCTTTTGGAGCTCGGCAAGGCGCGACATGGGCGCTTCGAACAGGGCGTTTATGAGGGACTCGCGCGTCCGATAGGGTTCGGTCGCCGCCTTCCGACATTCGTCGGCGCGTTTCTTGGCGGTCCTCATCATCTTAAAAAGGTCGTCCGCCTTCCCGGCGTCTTCCTTCGACACGATCGCCAAGGGGAGGGCGTCGAACGCCTTGATTCGCTGATTCATGGTCGACAGGACGTCCGAATATTCTTCGGCGATCGCGGCGCGCAAAGCCTCGAGGGCGGCCGGATCCATGGTCAAGGGCTGTTCGGCCGGGGGAAGGTTATGGTCGCGCGGCGGGACGCGGTCGTCTGTCATGGGGCTCACCTTCGTTTGTATGTTCCGCGGCGCGGCCGCTTCGGCTTGGTAAAGGTCGGGGACGGCGCGTTCATCCAGTCGACCGCGCGGTCAGGCTTCGGAATATGGATCCGCTGATCTTCGGACCATTTGCGGAAGCCGACTCCATATCGGAACTCGGCTTCGGAAATCGGCCGATCGCAAAGGAACAACCATTGCGCGTCGGGGTCATACTCGACGCCGGCGATTTCACATTTCAGGACTTCGTCGCCGGCGAGCTCGCCGCGCCGGTTCACGGGCTGGGCGAGATAGATCCGGGCGACGACCCATGGTCCGCCGCGAACAAGCCGCGCGCGGAAGAACCCGCATTGGGGATCGCCGGGAATATGGGGGATATCGATCCCGCGGCGCTTCGCTTCCTTCAGCGATTCGCAATGATGCTCGAGAAGGATCTTCAGCGATTGGATCCAGAATTCATAAAGCGCGACGCGCTCGGTCGGGGTTCTCATCGGGCCGCCCAGATCACAAGGCGGACGAACGCGATGACGCAAGCGACCCAAACGCCGGCGACGGCGGCGATCGCGGCCGACACAATGACGGCGGTTTTTATGCGCGCCCAGACCTTCCGGGCGAGTCGGCGACGTGCTGGCGTCATGGTCCGGAGAATTTTCTAAATTGTTTGCTTTTGCAAGTTTATAATTTTACGTTCCCCAGCATGATCGACAAAACATTTAACGCCGTCGAGAAGTGGCGGCGCGACGCGGGGCTTTCGGTCCCGGACGTCGCTTCGAAGGTCTGGTCCTCGCCCGCGCTGGTTTACCGCGCCGAACGCGGCGAGCCGATCCGACGAAAATTCATCGATCGTTTTGTTTCGGTCAGTGGGGGCATCCTGACCGACGCGGACTTCGTCGAAGCCTCGAAAACCAAAGCAAAAAGGAAGACGAATGGCAAAGCGCGGAAAAGCCGGCGACCAACTCGCCGTTAACGATTTCAGCAATGACGACGCCCAGCAATATTTCGACCGGCTGGACGAAATAAACGCACGGATGCGCGAGGAAGCGGCGTCCGGCCGCGGCGACATGAACGCTGTCTATGACGAAATGGTCGACGACCTGGGCGTGACCAAGGAATCGGCGAAGTTTCTCTGGGCGCGCCATGCGGCCGAACGCCGGTTCCAGAACAAAGCTAAGAAAATGGACAAGGTCGATCGGCAATCGCTCGAGCGTTTCGCCGACTCGATGGACGGAACGCCGTTCGGCGACTGGGCGAAAGACGCCGCCCAGCTGTCGGAAGACGCCGCCGACGAAGGCGGTCAGGAAACCATGACCAAGACGCCGAAACCCAAGAAGGCGAAGACGCCGAAGGCCAAGAAACCCAAGAAGGCGAAGACGCCCAAGGGCGGCGACGCCGGCACCGGCGAAGCGACGGACGGCGAGGAATAAAAAATGCGGACCGGGTTCTTCGACCTTGCGACGCTGACCGGCTACGCCTGCGGATCCGCGGCGTCCGGGGTCGAAGAATACGGGACATTTCGCCTTCCGAAGACCGGCGAGGATTACGGGGAATGGTTAAAGGTCGCTCTTGGGACCTTCGGCTATCAGATCAACCGGATGAAACTCGAGTCGGTCTGGTATTCGTCGCCGATCATGCCGTCGACGACGTCCCTTCAAACCTGTCGCAAGCTCTACACGCTGCCGCCGGCGCTCGAGCTCGCCGCCCAGCGATTGAAGATCCGCCACATTCGGGAAGCGAACGAAGGCGAAATCCTGACTCACTTCCTGGGGACCGGGAACGTCCCGCGGAAACGCGAGGCCAAGAAGGCGGCGACGAAGGTGAAGGCGCGATCGCGCGGCTGGAAGCCGAACGACGACAACGAAGCGGACGCGCTCGCCGGGCTGGACTATGCGATCGCCTGTATGACGCCGGACTATGCGCTGAAGGGGACAGGGCTTTTCGGGGAAATGGGACGATGACAGATATCCGCTATGAGTGGAACCCGCGATCCGGGTCCGACAACTATTACGACGCCGACGCGCCCGAACCCGAACCCGTCCGCGGCGAAGGCGAAATCGTCGGGTCCTACAATGACGAACACCGCGGACCCTGTTTCATTCTTTTGGAAGACGGCGACTTCCGGATCATGGCGATTTCCGCCTGTAAGCCGATCCCATGACCCGCGGCCGCCTTCCGTCCGGATCCTGGATCGAAGCCGGGTCGCGCTACCGGACGCGGGACGGCGTCGTCGTCCAGGTCGTCGACGTCCAGGACACCGGCTTAAGGGCGGTCGACCTGAAGGGCCGCGACGCGGGGCCGGCGCTTCTGATCACGGTCGAAGAACCCGACGGCGGCCGCTATGCGACGTATGGGGACGGCCGCTATCTGTTCCACAAGACCGACGATCGCGATCTGATCCGGCGGGCGTTCAAGTGAACCGCGGGCGGCCGCCCGAACCCATGCTGTTTTCGCGCGCCGAATGTCATGGCGCGCCGGCGCGGTCCCCGGAAACCGACGCGATCTATTTCGCCGTGATGTATCTTCGATCGATCGGCCGGCGGGTCTATCGATCCGGGCCCAAGTTTCACCTAGTCGACGGTAAACGCGTTTCAACTTGGCGCCTGACCCAGCTGGGCGGGACGCAATACCTATGGAATTCGCCGGCGCGCGCCGCGGCGGATGGTTCGAAATCGGCCGCAACAGAGAAGGAACGAAGCAATGAGTCGGAAAATGCCGGGCGCCGCTGATCGGCGCGACAGCAAAGGGAAGTTTGACGTCAAGAAATTCCTCGCCGGCGACGCCGCCGCGAAGGACGCGATCGCGTCCGGGGAAACGAAGGTCCGGAAGGTCGTCATCGAGGAAGGCCGGGACGGCGTCGTTTCGGTCAGGATCGCCCGGGAACACCGGGTCCATGGCAAGAACAGCAAAAACCCGGACGCCGGTTTGCCGGCGAGTCTTATGCTCGCGCTGGCGGACTTGCTGAAGTCGGTCGTCGGCGGCGGCGAATTCACCGTCGTTCGGGACGAAGAAAAGGGCGACGTCGGGAAGGACACGCTCGAAATGGACCTGAAGCCGGTCGCCTAAATAATCGTGTCGCGATATTCTCGCCTTGACGGCCGGGATCCGAAGGGGTTCCGGCCGTCGTCGTTTACGCCGAATTAAACTTGTAAACTTAGAATTCCGGGCGTATCGTTCCCGGGTTCGCTGGAACACCGGGCGCCTATCCATCGGGGATATGGGACGGTCAGAAGGAAAGAACCCCAAAATGAATATCCTCTCATTTCACGTTTTCACGACGCGCGACGGCGGGCTTTGGCTGTCGGACGACGAAAAGACCTGGACGTCGCGCTTCCTCGACTCGGCCGCCTTCACGTCCGCGGAGCTCGCCAAGGATATCGGCGAACGCGAGGAAACGCCGGCCGACACGATCTATGTCTTCGCGTGCATGGGGAGCTAAGGCCCATGGACACGAACGAATGCCGGCGAGGGGGCGCGCGTCGTGAAGCCGGTCTTTCTTCGCCGTGAACCCGCCTTCGCCTGGGCGTCGCGCTATCGGAAGGTCGTCGCATATGTCGACCAAGCGGCGACCCAGGCGATTCGGGAATGGTCCGCTTTCGACAAGCGTCGTCCGCGGCCGCCGATCAAAAATATCCAGATCCCGGTCGGCACGACCGGCGCGTCCCTCGAACACTGGCTGGTCAAGTGGCTCGCCGATCTTTCAACACAAGGGGAATCCAATGGCACACCGTAAAAATTCCGAACTTCTCGCCGATCCGCGGGCCCAGTTTATGACCGGGATCGAAAAGCAACGCCTGTATATTCTCAGGATCCTGTCGTCGCTTCGGGACTGTCCGAATTGCGCGCACCGCCTGAACTATTTCGACGCCATGTTCCGCGGCGGCGACGTCGACGCGATGGATCTGACCAAGACCCAGGCGACGGATCACGTCGGGACCTGTCCCAGCTGTAAGCGCGGCTTGCTCTATACGCTGCCGTTTATTGGCGATTGGTATTTCAGGCTTGTCCCGGCGGAAACCGACGACCGCCGGGCGACGGCCGCCTTTTTCCCGATCGGTCATAGGGTCAGGTTCGACTTCCCGACGGGGCGCCCGGGTCATCATTGCGTCGGGCTCGGCAAGGTCGCCGCCGTCATCATCAACCGCGCTTTACAGGCCGAATATGACGTCGACGCCGGCGCCGGCGAAATCGTCCGCGTCATGGCGGAACACATTCAAGACGCGGGGCGGTCATGACCCGGGACGACGACGCCAAGGCCGATCGCTGGAACGACGGCGCGCTGGACGCACTTCGGGGCGCGATCCAGAAATCGAACGACCCGGACTATCTCGAGGGCTACGCCCGCGGGCTCGAGCTCTCGAAAGTCCGCGCCGTCATGCCTGAACGCCCGGAAGGGTACTATCACGCGCCGATCGGCGCCTTTGATTGAAAGGGGAAACCAATGCACCCGGACCACGAACTGACGAAGCTCGGCTGTTGCCTGATCGGCGCCGCCGTTTGCTGGTATCTGATCTTTTCCTGGATCATCGCGCCGCTGGCCGGGCTTCCGCCGGGCTGATATAAAATCCGGGCCCATGTTGGGGCTATGCGTGCCGCCGCGAAAAGGGCGCCCGATCTGATCACCGGGCGCCCTTTTTGTTTGTGGAAAAGGCGGGGACGTTTCGCGAACGCCGAAAGAAATCCCCGCGAATAGCGATTCGTTCTCTTGATCTTTTCAAGTTTATCGGTCGACATGGGAATCGCGAGAAGGTTTTACCTAATCGCTGAAATCGCCGGCCGGTCCTTCGACGTGCTGGTCAGAGGATCGCCGGCGGTTTCGCCTTCAGCACGGGGCGGGGCCAAATCTTGAACGATATTTCAGCACCGGGCGATTCCTCGCCCCAGCTGTACGACGTCGATCTGGAACAGGCGCTTATAGGCGCGCTGATGGTCGACAACACCCAGATAGATCGGGCGCGCGGATCCCTGGTCGCCTGGGACATGTACGATCCTTTCCATCAAAGGGTCATTTCCCAGATCTTCGAAGACCACGACGCCGGCCGGGTCGTCACGCCGCTGACGCTTCGGTCCGCCATGAAATTCGATCCCGCGATCGAAATCGTCGGCGAAGGATATCTGGTCAGTCTCGCGCGCGCCGCGCCGGCGCTTCCGAACGTCCCGGACTATTGCAGGATCATCGCCGAATGGCGGCTGAAGCGGGACGCCTTCGAAGCCTGTCGCATGGTCCAGGACGCGATCTTGTCGCCGGGCTATTCGGTCGCGAACGCGCTTCAGCCGATCGTCGAGATATTCGACGCCGCGGCGGCCGCAAGCGAACCGGCCGATCGATCGCAATCCGCCGGCGATGCCGCCGATCGAATGTTTCGCGAGCTCGAGGAAGCCTCGATCGCCGACAGGTCGGTCGCCTGTCCGACGGGGGTCGACGCGCTGGACGAAATCATCGGCGGTCTGTTCCCGGAAAACCTGATCATCGTCGCCGGCCGTCCCGGAATGGGAAAGTCGATCCTGGGCGGGAAGTTTGCGCTCGAGGCGGCGCGCGCCGGGTTCTTCGCCGACTGGTATTCGCTCGAAATGTCCGGGAAAGAGTGCGCCGCGCGGGTCATATGCGATGTCGACTTCGACAGGGCGATCGAGAAGGGCGCCCGCGGGCTCGCCTACAATCGGCTGTCGCACCATCGCCGCGGCCGAAGCCTCACTGACGCCGAATGGCAACGCGCCATGGAAGCGCGGCAAGAGCTCGGGTCGCTTCCGATCCACATAACGGACCGCGATCGCCTGACTATGGCGCAAATCGCCGGGCTTGCTCGAGCTCGCGCCGCCCGATCGGAACACGGGCGCCGGCGCGTCATAATCATCGATCACCTGGGGCTGATCGACCCGTCCGATCGATACCGCGGCCGCAAGGTCGACGAACTGTCCGAAATAACGAAATCCGCGAAGCAACTCGCGAAGTCCCTGAAGTGTCCCGTCGTCCTCTTGTCCCAGCTGTCGCGCGACGTCGAGAAGCGGGACGACAAACACCCAGGCTTGGCGGATCTTCGGGACTCGGGGTCGATCGAACAGGACGCCGACGTCGTGCTGTTCCCGTTCCGCCCGGAATATTACGCGAAACAGGCGATCCGGAACGCCCGGTCGACCGAACAGAAGGCGACCGCGGAATTCAACGCGAACCGCGATCGAAACCTGATCGAAATCGACGTCGCCAAGAATCGCCACGGTCCGACGGACATGGTTTCCGCCTGGGTCGAAATTCGGTCGTCCGTCATCCGCAATTCCGCGCCCGGCGAGAAGTCATCCGGGCCACAAGCGGCGATCGACTTCGGGGTTCCAGAAATCAGGGGGTAAATATGCGCGAGGGTTTTCGGGAAATTGTCACGGGCTGGACGCTGATAAGCGGGGTCAATGACCTGACCGAAAGAATAGAACGCACGGCGAAATGGACCGAATCAAATGGCCCGCTTCACCCGGACGAACAGGCGGTCGTTCAGCTTATGGTCGAATCTCAGATCGCGCGCGGCATCGCGCGCGGGGATTTCGAACCGTTCCTTCCTGGCGAGGGGCTCCAATGACCCGACACAAAGTCACGAATCTCGCCGAAGTCTGTTTCCAGCTGATCGAGAACGCGGCGATCGCCGGCGTCCGCTGTCCCATGTCACGACCCTATGGTCCGCTCGACAGCGAGGGCGTGTCCCGCCTTGTCACTGACGGCCGGATCCGCGTCGAGATATTCCGCCAAAATTGGCGCGTCATCACGCTTCTGACGGGCCCACACGCCGGCAAGAGCACAAAGGCGGCGCCCGGCGGCGGGATGCCTTACCGGACGCTGGGCGGCTTCCGTAGGGGCTTCGCGTGACCTGGGTTCTGGTCCTGATCGGGGAAGGGCGGACGCTCGCGATCCCCGGCTATCTCGACCGCGGCGAGGCCGAAGCGGCGGGCGCATTCGCGTGCGATTGGAAGAACTACGACGCGGGGTCAGCGTCCTATTTCTTCGAAAAATTCGCCGTCGTTCCGGGCCCGGCGCTTCCGCGGCCGCCCGGCTTCACATTTCCAAGGCTCTGAACCATGAAACGCAAACCGAAGCCGCGCCCGCGGGTCGTTAAGGTCGACGCCCAGATCGCGGCGGATCTTATGGAACTGAATTGGCTCGGGATGACATTCCCCGAAATGGTGGAATTCGCCTTGCGGACGTATGTCGTCGACCGCGGCGCCCACCTTGCGCGGGTCAAGTTTCGTCCGGGCTTCGGCGTTCGGAAACGCGGGAAGGGCTGACCATGTCCGGGGGATCTTGGTATCGCTGTTATCCGTCGGACTTCCTTCGCGGCTGTTTCGTGCTGACCGCCGAAGAAACCGGCGTTTATCGAACGCTGATCGACATGATGTACGACCGGTCGGGCCCGATCGACGACGACGCGAAGGAACTCGCGCGGATCGCCGGCTGTTCGACCCGTCAATTCAAGCTGATCCGGGACAAGCTTTTACACCTTCCCGGGAAGCTGATCCGGACACCCGACGGACGTCTTTTCAACGCCCGGACCGAACACGAAATCCGCGCCCGAAACGGCAAAGGAGAACAAAACGGGGGACAAAAATCGGACTTTAAGTCGGGTAAATCTGCCGAAAAAATCGAACTTAAAGTGGCACCAAAACGGGCTGGTTTTGAGACACAATCCAGCGAAATCAGTGACATGACCGAAAATCAGGCCATCCGCGACGCGCGCGCGCGCGAGATTCCAGATTCCATAAAGAAAGAAAGATCGCCCCCGTCCCTGGAAGATTGTCATTCGAAGGCGGAACGGTTCTGTCGGGAAGTCGGGCTTTCCCTGACGTCGGATCCTAAACACGCCCGGTTCATCGATGACCTGAACAAGCTCGAGGATCAGGGCGTCGACTTCGATCTTGATATGTTGCCAGTGATACGGGCCCGGCTCGCCGGCGGATGGAAGCCGGACCTTCAAAGGGTTTCCCCGAACTACTTCACAAAGCCGGCGATCGCTCGAGCTCAAGCGCGCAAGGCCGGCGCTGAACAGTCGGCGAAACAGGCGTTCGAAGACACGACCGCGGATGGATGGGCGGGACGCTTTCGGTCTTGGCTGTCGTGCGGACATTGGCCTATCGGCAAGTATGGGCCCAGGCCGACGGATCCAGCATGTCGGGCGCCCGCGGACATGCTGACGAAGGCGATCGCCGCCTGGAACGCGCAAGGCTCGCACCCTCGAGAATGGTTTTGCGAGCTCGGGTCTTGCTTCAAGCCTTGGGATCGGGTCGTCGTGTTCCGGGCTGAACCTGACGGCGACAGAGGAACGTCAACATGACCGGTTTCGTGAAGGCGAGCGGGCGCGACATGTATCACCGGGAAAACCGGTTTCTTCGAACCTGGGGCGGCGGACGGACTACGACGAACACGATCGAGGACGACGGCTTCGTCGACGTCGAAGGCGCCGGGTTAATTCCAATGGAAAAACCATGGATCTTCGACTTCATCACGCGCCCGGTTTCGCGCGCGAAGCTGTTGTCGTCGGTCGCGCCGGCTTGGGTTCGGATCCCTGGTCCGTCCGACTATGTCGTCACATGGCGAGGCGAAGGCGGAC
>Ga0180063_1000063_pt1 | contig 23852 bp, 10 predicted proteins | sample EasRivT47_16_10D_FD_121776 | JGI IMG/M metagenome (GOLD analysis project Ga0180063, IMG submission 121776) | Soil microbial communities from meander-bound floodplain in the East River, Colorado, USA - East River metaG ERMLIBT47_16_10D | ecosystem: Environmental > Terrestrial > Soil > Floodplain ...
ATCCGAGCGACCCGGTCCATGACGAGCCGACGCCGCCGCCGCAGCCGCCGCAGTTGCCTACCGACGAGCCGCCGCCGCCGTAGAAGCCTCCGCCACCCCCGGAAGTTCCACCGTACGAGTTGTAACAGATTCCGTTCTCCCAGGTGTCGCCTGCGCCGCCCTGCCCGAGAGCACCCTGTCCGCCGCAGGTGTTGGAGTAGCAGTCGTTGCACGACCCGTGGCCGCCGCTCTGGAAGCCGCCGCCGCCGGCACCGCCCGAGTGACAGCTGATGTTCCCCAGCCCGCCGTCGAGGGCGCCGTCGGCCCCGGCGCCGCCGTAGCCCGCCGCGCCGCCGCCGCCGCAGAATGGGGACACGCAGTTCCCGCCGCCACCGGCGCCGCCCGTCCAGGGGCCGACATCGGTGAAACCGCCGCCGCCGCCACCGCCCGCGACGAGGATCCGGCTGGCGAGGCCCGAGCCGCCGTACCGGAAGTCGGTCGCGCCGCCACCGTTGCGGGGGATCGCGGCGAATCCTGCGCCGCCGCCGTTCCACCCGTTCTGTCCGCCCACCCAGACCTCGAGCGTCTGCCCGGCGGCGAGCTTGATCGTGCCGGATGCGGACCCGCCGAGCCCGCCGTGGCCGCCCTCGCCCTGCGCACCCCAGGCCTCGAGGGTGAACGTACCGGCGCACGGCGCCACGAAGATCTGCGCGCCGCCGGAGTAGTTGAACGACTGGCTGCCTGGCGTGCACGTCGGGAGCGAACCGTCGCGACCGCCGGGCGGGCACACGCCGGGGGGCTGACACTCGCTCGGTCCGCCCGAGACCCAGCTTCCCGCGGCGCAGTCCGGGCGCACCAGATACCAAAGACCGCTGCCGGGTACCGCCGGGAGCAACGGGTCGAAGAGCTGGTTTCCCGTGTCGGTCGCGAACGTGGTGTACGCGAACGTGCCGATGTCGGCCGAAGACGTGAAGTTCCCGCGCACCCAGGCGAAGTCCAGCGGGATCGCCCAGCTGAATTGTGTCTTCGACGGGAGCGCATAGATCGTCTGTCCGAAGGGCGCCGGACCCTGCCCTGGGTTCGACACCTGCGGGCAGGTGTCGATCAGATCGCAGGTGGCGTCACTGTCGCTATCGGATAGCGGCGAGTGACGGCAATGTCCGCGCCCGATCTGCCAGGCCAAGGCGTCGAGCCCGCGCTCGGTCACGCCGAGGAACGCGATCGCTCTCGTCGCCGGATCGAGACGCCCGAGGTAGCTCGGGCCGGTCGAGCCCGAGCCGGGCCCCGGGTTGTCGTTGATCGAAACGAACAGCTCTCCCGAGGGGATGTGCAGGTCCATCGCGTTCGGCCGTGTCGCCCCGACGAGCGTCGGGAATCCGACGTAGCTGAGCGCCCCGAGCGTCGTCTCGAGCCCGGTCGTCTGGTCGAGGATGCCCAGACTCCCCTGGTAGCCGTGATACAGCACGTCGAGCATGCCGAAGGCCATTCCGTTGCCGAGGCCGCCGATCCCACTCGGGCCGACGACCGTCACGGCTCCAGTCGTCAGGTTGACCGTGGCGACCGTGTCCCCGCCCTCGAGGTATGCATAGAGCACGCCGCCGCCCTCGCGGAACGAGAGATCGGCGACGTTGAAGAACGCAGGCTCGATCCCCGTCGGTCCGATCTCCGAGCCACGGCCGGTCAGCGGATCGATCGTGATCAGGACGCTCTCGCCCGTGACGAGCCGCTTCCCGGTCGCGTAGAGCACGCCCGTCGTGGGGTGGAAATCCATCGCGCTGACCGCGTCGAAGCCGATGCGGCCCACGGCGGTGGGCGTTCCGTCCGCCGGGTCGATCCGGAACAGCGTCGTCACGCCGCTCGGCCGTGCGGAGCCGTACAGCCGATCTTCGTGCGTGTTGCGACGCCAGGCCAGCCCGTCGAGCCCCGAGACCGTCGTGCCGAGGTTCGTGACGAGCCCCGTCTCGTTGATCGTCGCCAGGTAGGTCGGGCCGCTGCCACCACCGCCGTCGTTGATCGAGGCGTAGAACAGGTTGATCGTCGGGTGGAAGTCCATCGCGTTCGGGCGGGGCGAGAGGAGCGCCGGGAAGCCGACGTAGGAATAGGACGCGAAGAAGCTGCCGTTCCCGGTCGACTGGTCGAGCTCGTTCAGGTTGCCGTCGTTGCCGTGGATCAAGCGCCCGGAGGCCGTGAAGTCGATCGCGTTGCCGCAGCACGCGAGGTTCGTCGGTCCAACGAGCGTCGCTGCCCCCGTGGTCACGTCGATCGTGCCCAGAGCATCGCCACCGTCGATGTACACGAACAGCGTGTCGTCGCTCTCGCGGAACGCCAGGTCGGTCGCGCGGTCTCCGTAGCCCAGGGCACCGAGGTTCGTAACTCCGACCTCCGAGCCCTTGCCCGTTAGCGGGTCGATCGTGATCAACACGCTCTCGCCGGTCCCGGGACGGTGGCCGACGCCGTAGAGCACGCCGCTTCTCGGATGGAAGTCGATCGCCCCGACCCGGTCGAACCCGACCGGGCCGATCGTCGTCGCGGCGGCGGTGAGCGAGTCGATCCGGTACAACGTGGCCGCGCCGGCCGAGTAGGCCGTGCCGTAAAGCTCGAACTCGGGCTCGGGCACGCAGAAGTCGCGCGTGCAAGGATCGAGGTCGTCGCACTCGAAGCGCCAGGCCAGCGCGTCGAGCCCCGTGACGGTCGGGCCAACGTGCGTGACCGCGCCCGTCGCTGGATCGAAGCGGGCGAGATAGTTCGGCCCGCCGCCGCCGCCCCCATCGTTGATCGAGATCATCGCGATGCTCGCGCCGGGCGCGAAGTCCATCGCGTTGGGCTTGTGCGCGCCGGGTGCGGGGAAGGCCAGGAAGCTCAACGCACCGACGGGCGTCGACGCGCCGGTCAGCGGATCCACCGTGTAGTAGGTGCCGCCCGCCGCGTTGTCGGCCTGGACCAACACGTCGCCCGGCGTGAAGCCGAGCGCGTTCCCCGGACTGAGCGTTCCGCTCGCACCGACGTACGTCGCCAGTCCCGTGTTCACATCGACCGTGTACTCGGCCAACGTGGTGAAGGACGGATCCCACGCCAGGACGTACAGCCGCCCGCCGCTGTGGAACGACATGTCGAAGTGTGCGGCGGACGGTGTGTTCACGAGCGGCCCGATCTCGGTGCCGGCGCCGGTCAGCGGGTCGATCTCGATCAGCACCGCGACGGTCGTGGCGGGCCGCTCGCCGACGCCGTAGAGCCGGCCCGTCAGCGGGTGGAAGTCGAGCGCGCCGACGCGATCGAAGCCGATTCCGCCGACGACGGTCGCATCGCCCGTGAACGGATCGATCCGGAAGAGGCGCGCCGGGCCGTCAGGCCCGGAGTACGCTGCGCCGTAGAGCGTCGGCCGGCACGGCTCGGCCTTCCAGGCCAGCGCGTCGAGGCCCGGCACCGTCAACCCGATGTGCGTGAACACCCCGGTCGTCGGGTCGAGCGTCGCCAGGTAGCTCGGGCCGCCGCCGCCGCCACCACCGCCGCTCGCGCCGTCGGTGATCGAGGCGAACGCGACGCGCGTCGAAGGGTGGAAGTCCATCGCGTTCGGTCGGAAGAAGACCGTTGCGGGCGGGAATCCCGCGAAGCTCACCGCCGGCCCCACGGTCTCGGCGCCCGTCGTCTGATCGAGTGTGTTCACCGCCACGTTATTCGCGTGGAACAGCACGGCGGTCGGACCGAAGGCCAGGGAGTTTCCGCAACAGTTGACGAACGGAGTACCGACAAGGCCCCCGGCGCCGGTCGTGATGTCGATCGTGCCCAGATCGTCGCCGTTCTCGAGGAACGCGTAGAGCGCCGAGTCCATCCCGCGGAACGAGATGTCCGGCACCCGCGTGTAGCCCAGTGCCTCGAAGTTCGTCGGGCCGACCTCGGTGCCCGCGCCTGTCGCGGTGTCGATCGTGATCAGCACCAACTCGTCGGTCACGGGCCGGCGCCCCACGCCGTAGAGCACGCCGCTCACGGGATGGAAGTCGATCGCCGAGACGCCGACGAAGCCGATCGAGCCGACCGGCGTTGCGGCGCCGCTCAGCGGGTCGATCGTGTAGAGGCGGCTGTCACCACCCGCCGGCACGACGCCGTACAGGGTGTCGGCCAGGGCGGCGGGTGCGGCGAGAAGGACCAGGATGGCGCAGATTGCGACGCGAATGGAAAGGCTCATCGCTCGACCCCCCAGAAAAAGATGTCTAAGTATACCCAGCAAAAGGACCGATCGAGTCCTGAATGTTCGGGGTAGAGTGCGCGCATGTCCTACGCGGCCACTCGCTGGATCTACCTGCGTTTGCTGGGGATCGTGTTCGTGGTCGCCTTCGGCTCGCTCTTGCCCCAGGTCGCGGGGCTCGTCGGCCCGCGCGGCATCCTGCCCCTGGCCCCCTACCTGGCCCATGCGCGGGAGGCGCTGGGCGCGGCGGCGTACTGGCGGCTGCCGACCCTGGGCTGGCTATCCACCTCGGAGCGATTCCTCGAGGCGCTGTGCGCGGTCGGAGTCCTGCTCGGGGGGCTGCTGCTCCTCGGTGTGGCGCAGCGCGCGGTCCTGGCGCTCGCCTGGGCGCTCTACCTCTCGCTCGTCGTCGCGGGGCAAACCTTCCTGAGCTTCCAGTGGGACGTATTGCTCCTCGAAGCCGGCCTCCTGTCGCTCCTCGTCGCGCCGGACGGGATCTTGCCGCGACGTGCCGCCGACGAGACGCGCCCGTGGTCCGCCGGGATCTGGTTGCTACGTGTCCTGCTGTTCAAGCTGATGTTCCTCTCGGGTGCGACGAAGCTGCTGAGCCTGGACGAGACCTGGTGGGGCCTGACGGCGCTCGACTACCACTACTTCACGCAGCCGCTGCCCGCGTGGACGAGCTGGTACGCGCACCAGCTGCCGTCGTGGCTAGAGCACGTGTCCGTGATCGTGATGTTCGCGATCGAGCTGGTCGTGCCGTTCCTCGTGTTCGGGCCCCGGCGCGCGCGCGCGATCGCGTTCGCGGCGCTCGCGCTGTTCCAGCTCGCCATCGCCGCGACGGGCAACTACGGCTTCTTCAACCTGCTCACGCTCGTCCTGTGCGTCCCGGTGCTCGACGACGCGCTGATCCTGCGCGTCGTGCCCGCACCGCTCCGCCCGGCATTCGGCGGCGTCTCGAAGGGCGCGGACCGCGCCGCTCCGGGACGGCCCGCCACGCTCGAACGGCACTGGCTGCGGCGCATCGCGCCCGCAGGGCTCGTTCTGCTCGTGCTGGCCCTCGAGGGGCTCAGTCTCGGCCAAGAGCTGGAGCGCACCGCGGGCCGCAACTCGCAGAGGCTCGGATGGGCCGGGCGCGCGCTCGACTGGGCCGGCCGGAACGGGTTGACCTGGGGCGAGCAGAACCTGCTCCGACCGCTCGCCCCGCTGCGCAGCTTCAACGGCTACGGCCTGTTCCGGTCGATGACCAAGGAGCGGCCCGAGCTCGTGCTCGAGGCGTCGGACGACGGCCTCGACTGGAAGCCGATCGAGCTGCGCTACAAGCCCGGCGATCCGTCGCGCGCGCCGTCGTTCGTGCAGCCGCACATGCCGCGGCTCGACTGGCAGCTGTGGTTCGCCGCGCTCGACCCCGCGGGCTACGCTTCCCTGCTCGAGCGGCTCGAGCGGCGGATCCTGGAAGGCTCTCCGCCCGTGCGGGCGCTCGTCTCGGGACCCGCCACTCCGCCGCGCTTCGTGCGGGTCGTGCTCTACCGCTACGAGTTCACGACGCCCGAGGAGCGCCGCCGGACCGGGGCCTGGTGGAAGCGCGAGCGGCTCGGGATCGGTCGCGCGATCGCGCTATAGTCTCGATCCACTCACGGGAGATCCGCATGTTGCGCTCATCGCTTCGCCATGGGCTCGCCGCCCTCGTGCTCTGCTGCGCCGCACCGTTCTGGGCGGGCTCGGGGATGACCGCCGAGCAAGTGGTCGAGCTGAAATCGGTTCGCCAGGTCGCGCTCGCGCCCGACGGCAAGCGCGTCGCGTACGTGCTGCGCGTGCAACGCTCGGCGACGGACGCGCCCGGGAAGCCGTGGGCCGAGCTGTGGGTCGCCGCGCCCGGGGTTGAGCCGCGGGCCTATGTGAGCGGCAAGCGCACGGTGTCCGACCTGAGCTGGCGCGCCGACGGCAAGGCGGTGACGTTCCTGGCCAGCGACGGCAAGGACGCAGACGCGCAGGTGCAGGAGATCCCGCTCGACGGCGGCGAGGCGCGGCGCCTCTTCGAGCACGCCGGGTCGATCGCGCTCCATCGTCCGTCTCCCGACGGGCGCTGGCTGGCCTTCACCGCCAAGGTCCAGCAGACGCCCGAGGAGAAGATGGACAAGGAGCAGGGTCGCGACTGGAAGGTCGTCGACGAGAAGCCGAGCTTCCGGCGCCTGTGGCTGCGCGACCTTTCCGCCGGAACCTCGCGCGCGTGGGGCCCGGAGGACCTCGATGTTCTCGACCTGGCCTGGGCGCCCGACGGTCGAAGCGCGATCGTGCGGGCGACGAAGTCGACGCGCGTCGATGACGACTACATGTTCTCCAAGCTCTACCGCGTGCCCGTGGAGGGCGCGCCGGCGCTGCTCACCGAGACGCCGGGCAAGCTCGCTGGGTTCGCCGCGTCGCCCGATGGTCGCCGCGTGGCGTTCCTCGGAGCGACGAGCCAGAACGACCCGCTCGCGCAGAGCGTGTTCGTCGTCCCGCTCGCGGGCGGCGCCGCGCGTAACCTGACCGAGGGGCTCGAGGCCAGCGGGGCCCAGATCGGCTGGATCGACGAGCGGACCGTGCTCCTCGTCGCGGTCCAGGGGACACACAGCGTGCTGCGCAAGCTCGACGTCGAGTCGGGGCGGGGCACGGAGCTGGCCTGGCCGCGGCTCGTCGTCTCAGACCTCGACCTGCGAGGCTCGCGCGCCGCCCTCGCCGCCTCCTCGCCCGAGCATCCGGCCGAGGCCTTCGCGCTCGATCTGGGCGGCGTACCCGCGCGTCTGTCGCGCAGCAACCCGGGGCTCGACGGCGTGCGACTCGCACGCCAGGAGTCGATCGAGTGGAAGGCGCCCGATGGCCTGCGTATCACGGGCGTGCTGACCTACCCGCTCGACTGGCGCGAGGGGACGCGTCATTCGCTCGTGCTCCAGGTGCACGGCGGACCCGAGGGCGTCGACCTCGACGGCTGGACCACGGGGCCGCTCGAGCCGGTCCAGGTTCTCGCCGCGGCGGGCTTCTTCGTGCTCCAGCCGAACTACCGCGGCAGCCAGGGTCGCGGGGTCGCGTACAGCAAGGCCGATCACGACGATCTGGGGGGCAAGGAGTTCGAGGACATCCTCGCCGGGATCGACCAGCTGGCGACCTCGCGGCTCGTCGATCCGAGCCGCGTGGGCACGGGCGGCTGGTCCTACGGTGGATACATGTCCGCATGGGCCGCGACGCGCTTTAGCCTCCGGTTCCGCGCGGCGATCGTCTGCGCCGGTCTGACCAACTGGATCGCCTTCGCCGGTACGACCGATATCCCGTACGAGATGTCGCTCGTGCACTGGGACTCGTGGTGGTTCGACGAGCCGGAGCTGCACTGGCAGCGCTCGCCGCTCGCGCATCTGGACCAGGCGCGGACGCCGACGCTGATCGTCCACGGCGAGGCCGACGACCGCGTGCATCCCGAGCAGAGCCTCGAGCTCTACACCGCGCTGCGCCTCAAGCAGATCCCGACACGGCTCGTGCTCTACCCGCGCGAGCCGCACGGTCTCGACGAGCGCGCGCACCAGCTCGATTACATCGAGCGCGTGCTCGACTGGTTCCGCACCCACGTGGCCGACGTGGCCGACGTGGGGTCAGACCCCAAGATCTGACCGACGCGACGCCCGGCGGTAGAATTCGGGTATGTCCGAGCCCTGGGCCGCGAACCCGCAGGATCCCACCCTGACGTTTCCGCTGAGCGGGGGCGTCCGGCCCGAGGCTGCCTGGGATCCGCGGGTCGTCGTCGGGCGCACGCTGCAGGGACGCTACCGCATCGCCGAGCCGATCGGCGCGGGCGCGATGGGCGTGGTGTTTCGCGGCCGTGACCTCGAGCTCGAGCGCGACGTCGCCGTGAAGCTCCTGGCGCCCGCGCGGGCGCTCGACCCGGTCGGCCGCGACCGGCTGCTGCGCGAGGCGCGCGCCGCCGCCGCGCTGAACCACCCGCGCATCGTCACGATCTTCGACATCGGCGAGGAGGAAGGTGCGCCGTTTCTCGTGATGGAGATCGTCCGCGGCACGAGCCTGCGCGCGCTGAGCACGCCGGCCGCGGGCGTCGTGCTCGAGATCGGCCGTCAGATCTGCGAGGCGCTCGAGCACGCCCACGCTCACGGCATCATCCATCGCGACCTCAAGCCGGACAACGTGCTCGTGGTGGGGGGCAGCGCGGAGCTCGCGCTCAAGGTGACCGACCTGGGCGTCGCGCGCTGCCGCTCGGGCGCGCGGCTCACCGCCGACGGCAAGCTCGTCGGCACGGCGGCCTACATGGCCCCCGAGCAGGCGCTCGGCCGCGACGTCGACGAGCGCAGCGATCTGTACTCGCTCGGCATCGTGCTGTACGAGCTGGTCACCGGGCGCCTCCCGTTCTCCGGCGACGACGTGCTCGCCGTCGTGTCGCAGCACGTACACGCGCCGGTCGTCCCGCCGCGGGCCTACTGCCCCGACGTTTCGCACGCGCTCGAGAGCGTGATCCTGCGTCTGCTGGCCAAGGACCCGCAGGCGCGCTTCGCGAGCGCGCGCGAGGTCGCCGAGCGTCTGGCGGCGATCGCCGCCGACCCGGCGCTGACCGCCCCCGCGGCGGCTTCGGTCGCGGTCCTCGACGAGCTCGTGCGCGGGCGGCTCGTGGGTCGCGCGGACGAGCTGCGCGATCTGCGCGACCTGTGGTACCGCGCGCTCGAAGGCCGCGCGCACCTGGTGGTCATCTCGGGCGAGCCGGGCGCGGGCAAGACGCGCCTGGCGCGCGAGATGCTCGTGCGGGCCGAGGTCGAGGGCGCCGCCGTGCTCGCGGGCGGCTGCTACGAGTACGAGGCCACGACGCCGTACCTGCCGTTCGTCGAGGCGATCCGCGGCTGGATCAAGTGCGCGTCCGATGCCGAGCGGACGGCGCTGATCGCACCCCACGCGGCCGAGCTGGTCCAGCTCGCGCCCGAGATCGCCGAGTGGCTCCCCGACATCGCACCGTCGCCGCGGCTCGCCCCGCACGAGGAGCGCTCGCGCCTGTTCGACCACGTGGCCCGGTTCCTCGCCGCGATCGGCGCGCGCAACGGGCTGCTCGTGTTCCTCGACGACCTGCAGTGGGCCGACCAGGGCACGATCGCGCTCCTGCGCTACCTGCTGCGCCAGCTGCGCGACGAGCGCGTGCTCGTGCTCGCCGCGTACCGCGAGATGGAGCTCGGTCGCGACCATCCGCTCGGCGCGGCGATCGTCGACTGGAACCGCGAGCGGCTGGCCACGCGGATCCAGGTCGGCCGCCTGCCGCTCGAAGGGACGAGCGCGATGCTCGGGGCGCTCCTGTCCCAGGAGCAGGTCACGGCCGAGTTCTCGGCGGCGGTGCACCGCGAGACCGAGGGCAACCCGTTCTTCATCGAGGAGCTGGTCAAGGCGTTGATCGAGCAGGGGCAGATCTATCGCGCCGATCGCGGCTGGCGGCGCGTCGACGTGGCCGAGCTCGCGATCCCGCAGAGCGTGCGCGAGGCGATCGGCCGCCGGCTCGACCGGCTGAGCACGGGCTGCGTCGAGGTGCTGCACGTCGCGGCGGCGCTGGGCAAGACGTTCTCCTTCGAGGAGCTGGCCGCGGCCGCGGAGACGCGCGAGGACGCGCTGCTCGACGCGCTCGACGAAGGCCGTGCGGCACAGCTCGTCGCCGCGCGCGGCGACGAGGAGTTCGCGTTCACGCATGACAAGATTCGCGAGGTGCTGTACCAGGAGCTGAACCCGGTGCGCCGAAGGCGGCTGCACCGGCGGATCGCCGAGGGACTGCTGCGGCTGCGCGGCGAGATCGGGGGGTGCCGCGCGCAGGAGCTGGCGCACCACTACCTGCACAGCGGCGATCTGGAGCAAGGGATGCGCTGGGCGATCTCGGCCGCCGAGCACGCCGAGCGCGTGTTCGCGCACCCGGAAGCGCTCGCGTTCTACGCGCGAGCGCTCGAGTGTGCCGAGGAGCTGAAGCGCCCGGACGAGCGGGCGCGGATCGAGGAGGCGATCGGCGCGGTGCACGACGTCAGCGGCGACTGGCGCGCCGCGGGCGGGCATTTCGAGCGCGCGATCGCGCTGGCCACGGATCCGTTGCGCGTGCTGCGGCTCAAGTGTCGGGCCGGTGTGTGCTACGTGAAGACCGGGCACCCGCGCGGGCACGAGCTGGTGCGCGAGGCGATCGAGGGGCTCGACCCGGGAAAGAACCCGCTCGAGCTGGCCACGGCGTTCACGGTCCTCGGCCGCTACCACCATCTGCGCGGCGAGCACCGGCGGGCGCTCGAGTTCCTGGAGCAGGCGCGTGTCCGCGGCGAGGCCGCGCGCGATCCGCGCCTCCTGGGGGACGTCTACGCGTTCCTGGCCGGGGCGTATCAGCATCTGACCGACTATCCGGCGGGCAACGTCTGGGCGCGCAAGGCGATCGAGCTCGGCGAGCGCGTGAGCGACGAGTTCATCTCGGCGCAGGGCCACGAGTTCCTGGCCGAGCATGCGAACCTCCAGGGACGCTGGCGCGAGGCGCTCGAGCACGCGGCGATCGACCGGCGGTCGGGCGAGAAGATCCAGTCGCGGGACCGCATCGTGTGGAGCGGGTTCTGCCAGGGCTGGGCGCTGCACGGCCTGCGCCAGCTCGACGAAGCGGAGCGGACCCTGCGCGAGACGCTCGAGCTGGCCGAGCGCATGGACGAGACGCGCGTCGAGATCCTCGCGCGGGCCGAGCTCGTGCACGTGCTGGTCAGCCGCGGCGAGCTCGACTCGGCGCGCGCGCTCGCGGCGCTCGTGCTCGAGCGCGCGGATGCGCTCGGACTGCTGTGGGGTCGCCTGGAGGCGCGGCGGGCGCTCGCGGCGATCGCGTCGGCGGAAGGGGACTGGGCCGCGGTGCTGGCTCGGGTCGAGGAAGGCGCGGCGCTCTACGCCGGAACCGACAGCCGAGGAAACCAGCTGCTCATCGGTCCTTTGCACGCGACCGCGCTCGCGCGCCTGGGTCGCCACGCCGAGGCCGAGGCGCGTGTGGCGGAGCTGCTGGCCCAGGCCACGAGCGCGGATGCGCCGCACTACGTGGCCCAGGCGCTCCGCATCCGCGCCGAGCTGGCCGAGCTGGGGTCAGGTCTCGAATCTTAGGGTCTGCGCCTCGGTGACAACGACAACTGCAGCATCAGTGGTTGCCGATGGGCAACGCGGCGGTCGTCGAATCCACTCGCCGTCGCATCCCGGACCCTAAGATTCGAGACCTGACCCCGCTTCCGGACCGCGCCTGCAACGCGGTTGTAGCGGGAATCCTCGGGTGCTCTCCGGCGGCCAGTCGGGCATCGAGACCTCAATGGTCCGTTGCGCCGCAGCGATGAATGGAACACTCCATGCAACCCATCGAACGGTCATGTCTGCTGCGTCTCGGCCACGGAGGAGCTCATGAGAGCCAAACCGGCCTACTCGGTATTCCTCATTTGCATCCTGGCCTGGATCGGTTCACGGTCGTTCGCCGAAGAACCCGCCCGTATCGCGCGCCATCCGCACGTCGACGACGTGGGCCCCGCGACCGGTTTCCAGGAGTCGTGGGGCAACCATCACCGGCGGGGTCGGGCCCTCGTGGCCGAGGACTTCGATGGCGACGGGTTCATCGATTACTTCGTCGGCAACGTCGGAGAAGAGAGCGTGGTCGTCCGCAACCTCGGTCCGGGTGCCGGACACTTGCCGCGCTTCGAACCGGCTCAGACGCTCCTTGACGGCGAGCTCGCGTTCGTCGCCGCTGCGGCCGACTACGACAACGACGGCGACCTCGACCTGTTCGTCGGCTGCGGAGGGCTCGAGGGATACTGCCTGGATTCCCTGTTCCGGAACGACAGCACCCCGGGACGGATCCTGTTCACCGATGTGAGCGACGCCGCGGGCGTGCGTGGCCCGTCGTTCCGCGGTGCGCAGCTCGTCCACGCCACGGGCGGTGCCACGTGGGGCGACTACGACCGCGACGGGGACCCGGACCTCTTCGTGAGCCTGATCGAGGTGCCCCACGGGACGATCCGCTACAAGGGCGTCATGTGGAGCAACAACGGCGACGGGACGTTCCTCAACGCGACCTACGCGGCGAACCTCGACTATTGGGCCGTGAGTGGTGGGACGACCGTCGTGGACTGGGGCTACTTCCAGAACTCGACCTGGATCGACTTCGACAACGATGGCGATCTCGATCTGTTTCTCAACAACGGGCGTGGTCCGAACGTGCTGTGGAAAAGCTACCTTGTCGAATCCGGGCGACCGTGGTTCAAGGACCGCACCTCGATGTACTCGCTCCCCGGCGAAAACCTGAGCTTCCCGTACCACAGCTTCGCCAGCGCCGTGAGCGACTTCAACAACGACGGCTGGCAGGATCTGATCCTGTTCAATTCGTCATTGGAACCGATGGACGCGGGCGGAAGCCCGTACGGGAACGGCCACGGCCTGTTCTTGAACGATCACGGGCGAGGCTTCTACAACGTCTCCGACCGAGCCGGGATCAACATGCCGGACGGCGAAGAAGAGCACGCGATGGGCTGTCAGGTGGCTGACCTCGACGCCGACGGCACGCCGGACCTCGTCATCGGCGCGGGCGATCCTGCGGCGGGCGGCATGAGCCGGCTTCTGCTCAGCAACGGCACGAGTGGCGAGATCCCGCTCTACGAGGACGCGAGCCATCTCATCGACTTCGAGCCGCAACACGGAATCGACCCCACCGCGGCTCCGTATCCCGAGATCCCGCCGTACCCCTACCGGACGCACGGCATCGCGGCCGCGGACTTCGACGGCGACGGGCGGCTCGAGCTGGGGGTCCTCAACGGTGGGCGGGCCATCGACGCGTCGATCGTGCGCGAGCCGGATCAGCTCTTCGACTTTTCCGGTCCCGGTGTCGGGAAGACGTTTCGGGTACGACTTCGGGGGAACGGCGTGACCGACGGTCGCGATGCGATCGGCGCGCGGGCCTATGTCGAGATCGCTTCGCCCAAGGGGACGCGGCGCGTGTTCCAGACGGTTCTCGCCGGCAGTGGCTTCAGTGCCCAGAATGAGCGAACGCTCACGTTCGGCCTCGGTCACGACCGCGCGGAGCGCCTGGTCGTGCTCTGGCCCAGCGGCTGCGTGCAGATCGTGGACGGCCTACCCTCGCGCTCAAGCGCAGCAATCGTCGTCGAGGAGGCGTGCTCAATCTGCTCCGGCACGACGCCATGGCTCGACCCCGACGCTGCCTTGTGCACGGGACCGGCGCCGGATCGGGCCCGCTGACACGCGACGAGAGTGGCCGCCTCGCCGTGGTCCACCGGCGGGACCCGTGCTAGCGTCAGGGACAGGATCCCGGACGCGACATGGAGGGATCGACGATGAGTTCGTGTGCGGCGAGGCTCGCGACGGCGGCGCTCTTGGTCGCAGTCGCATGGGCCTGTGCCTCGCACCCGAAATGCGAAGCATGCGGGCGGCAGGAGTGCGCCAACATGACGACCACGATCGTGCGGGTCGACGGCGCGACGGAACGTACGTGCTGTCCGCGTTGCGCAGCGCACGTGCTGGGAGCCGGCTCCCCGGCTACCTCGGTCACCGTTCGCGATTTCGACACCGGGCAACCCGTCCCCGTGGAACAGGCGGTGTTCGTCGAGGGTAGCGACGTACATCCTTGCCGGGGGCTCATGAAGGAGCCGCCGCGCGACGAGCGTGGGTGCTGCCTCGCGGCGGCCTACGATCGCTGCGAGCCGAGCGTGGTGGCCTTCTCGAACGCGACCGCTGCTGCACGGTTCATGGAGAGCCACGGCGGGCTGATCACGACCTGGTCCGCCCTCGAGTCCGCCCGGCGCCCCGCCTGATCTCGCAACCGGCATCCCGCCTCCTGTACGATTCGACACACGGAGTGCTGCAAATCAGGCACTCCCGTTGTTCGTAAGGGCGCGGCATCGGGCCTGAAGCGGCGGGCCGCAGCCTGGCCCGAGGCTTGCTGACACGCGATTCGACGGAGAGGTGCGATGAAACGGGCCATTCTGCGCGGAGTCGGTGTGATCGTGGCTCTCTGGGCGTACCCCGCATCGGCGGACGAGCCGGTCGACCTCGCCTTGCTCCTGGCCGCCGCCGAGGCCGCGAACCCCGAGATCCGCGCGTTCGAGCAGCGGCTCCACGCGCTCGAGCACGTGCCGTCGCAGGCGGAGGCGCCACCCGATCCGCTGGCCTCCATCTCCTACACCAACGAGTCGTTGAGCGAGTTGACGCTGGGTTCGGCCGACGACTCGAACCTGACCGTGAGCTGGTTACAGGAGTTGCCCTATCCGGGCAAGCGCCAGCTCGCTGGCGACGTGGCCCGGATCGAGATCGAGGTGGCGGCCCAGTCGATCGAGACCGTGCGGTTGCGCGTGCGTGCGGAGGTCACGTCGCAGTACAGCGAGCTGTACCGGCTCGACCGCACCCGGGCCATTCTCGAGGAGAGCCGCAAGCTGCTCACGTCGTTCGAGGAAGCGACCCGCGCGCGCTACGAGACAGGGGAGGGTGTGCTCGAGAGCGTGCTCCGTGCGCAGACGGAGATCACCCGGCTCGATGCTCGACTCGCCACGCTCGCACAGGATCGGCGGAGCGCGGTCGCGGCTCTGAACGCGGTTTGCGGGCGGTCGGAGGACACCCGGCTCGGCCCGACGATGACTCTTCCTCCCACGCGATGGGTGGATCGCCGGACCCTCGAGCAGATGGCGCTCCATCGCTCGCCGGAGCTCCTCACGCTCGAAGCCTCCGTGCGCCGCCAGGCACGCCGCGTGGATCTGGCGCAGAAGAATCTCAAGCCGGACCTGATGTGGGGAGCCTCCTACGCGAACCGGGGCGGGCTCGATCCGATGGTCACCGGGATGTTCGGCGTCCGGTTGCCGCTCTACCGGAAGAACAAGCAGACCCAGGCGCTCGAGCAGACGCGCTTCGAGCAGGAAGCGGCGAGGCTCGACCTGGAGAGCCGACGGATCGGCGTGCTCGCCGAGGTCCGCGACCTCGTCGCCCGCGCCGAGCGCGCCGAATCCCTGACCACTCTGTACCGCGACGGCGTCCTGCCGCAGGAGCGCAGCGCCCTCGACGCAGCCGCCGCGTCCTACACCAGCGCGCAGGTCGAGTTCGTGACCCTGCTCGACGTCTTTCGCTCGCTGCTCGACGACGAGATCGAGTACGAGACGCAGCGCGCGGAGCAAGTGCAAGCGCTGGCCGCACTGGAGGCGCTCACTGCAGCGCGCCTGGTGCTCGTCGGCGACGAGCCCTCGGAGGCGACGGTCGGTCATGACTAAGCGGCGCATCGGGATCATCACGCTCCTTGTGCTCGTCCTCGCCGGTGCCGGAGTGGGGTGGATGTTGATTCGCCGCCCGGCGTCCGACCCGAGCGACGCGACCGGCGGTGCAGCGGCGGTCAAGTATCACTGTCCCATGCACCCCACGATGGTGTCGGACCGTCCCGGTGACTGCCCGATCTGCGGGATGCGCCTCGTGCCCATCGAGTCCGAAGAGAATGCCGCAACCCCGGCTCCGACCTCCGCGGTGCCGAGCAGGAAGATCGTCTACCGATCGACGATGAACCCCGACGAGACCGCGGACCATCCGGGCAAGGACTCGATGGGCATGGAGATGGTCCCCGTGGAGATCGAAGAGGACCCGGCGACCTCCAGCGTGTCCGACCGCGCCGCGGTGCGCGTTCCGCTCACGAAGCAGCAGCTCATCGGCGTCAAGACCGAGCTCGTCGAACGGGCGCCGTTCACGCGCACGATCCGCGCGGTGGCGCGCGTGACCTACGACGAAACGCGTCTGCGCCAGGTGCACGCGAAAATCGCCGGCTACGTGGAGACGCTCCACGTCAACGCCACGGGCCAGCTCGTCCGACAGGGCCAGCCGCTGCTCGAGATCTACAGCCCCGAGCTGTTGGCCTCGCAGCAGGAGTTCCTGGTCGCGCTCCGGGCGCGCCAGCGCACGGCGGGCAGCGGTCTCGTCTCGGTGGTCGCCTCCGGCGCGGAGCTCGTGGCCAGCGCGCGCCGGAGGCTCGAGCTGTTCGATCTGACGGACGAACAGATCCACGAGCTCGAGACCACGGGTCTCGCCCGGCGCACGATCACGCTCTACGCCCCGATCTCCGGCTACGTGCTAAAGCGCAACGTGACGCAAGGGGAGAGGATCGAGCCGGGCACGACCCTCCTCGACGTCGCCGACCTGTCGAAGGTCTGGGCCATCGCTTCGGTGTACGAGTACGAGCTGCCGTTCATCCAGGTGGGCCAGAGCGCGACGCTGAGCCTGTCCTACGTCCCGGGGAAGACGATCGAGGGCCGGGTGGCGTTCATCTACCCGACGCTCGAGGCGGCCACGCGCACGGTACAGGTGCGAGTCGAGCTACCCAACCCCGGGCTCGCGCTGAAGCCCGAGATGTACGCGGAAGCGAGACTCGAAGCCGATCTCGGCCCGCGGCTCGCGGTGCCCGACAGCGCGGTGATCGAAAGCGGCACGCGCAGCATCGTCTTCGTCGACCGGGGCGAGGGACTGTTCGAGCCGCGGGAGGTCCGGATCGGCCTCAGGCTCGAGGACACGTACGAGGTGCTCGGCGGGCTCACCGAGGGCGAGCGGATCCTGACCTCCGGCAACTTCTTCGTCGACTCCGAGTCTCGGCTCAAGGCGTCCCTGGCCGCGATGGCCCGGGGATCCGAGTCCGCTCCGCACCAACACTGAACCAGGGCAAGTTACCGTGGTCGAACGCGTCATCGAGTTCTCGGCCAGGAACAAGTTCGTCGTCCTGTTGTTGACGGCGGTGGCGGTCATGCTGGGGCTGTACGCCATGCGTGCCGTCCCGCTCGATGCGATCCCCGATCTCTCGGACACCCAGGTCATCATCTACTCGCGCTGGGACCGCAGCCCGGACATCCTCGAGGACCAGGTCACCTACCCGATCATCACCGCCCTGCTCGGCGCACCGAAGGTCAAGGCCATTCGCGGGTTCTCGGACTTCGGCTTCTCCTACGTCTACGTCATCTTCCAGGACGGGACCGACCTCTACTGGGCCCGCAGCCGCACGCTCGAGTACTTGAGTAAGATCCTGCCACGCCTACCGGAGGGCGTGCGGACGGAGTTGGGACCCGACGCCACCGGGGTGGGCTGGGTCTACCAGTACGCCCTCGTCGACCGCACGGGGCGGCACGACCTGGCCGAGTTGCGCTCGTTCCAGGACTGGTACCTGCGCTACTGGCTGCAGAGCGTGCCCGGTGTGGCCGAGGTGGCCTCGATCGGCGGCTTCCAGAAGCAGTATCAGGTGAACGTCGATCCCGAGGCGCTCTTGGCTCTCGGCGTTCCGCTCGGGCGGGTCATTGAAGCCGTGCGGGAAGGGAACAACGACGTCGGCGGTCGGCTGGTGGAGTTCGCGGGCGCGGAGTACATGGTGCGCGGGCGCGGCTACGCACGATCGGTCGCGGACCTCGAACAGATCGTGGTCGGCAACAGCGCGCAAGGCATCCCGGTGCTGGTGCGCGACGTGGCGCGCGTGAGCCTGGGACCGGACATCCGCCGCGGAGTGGTGGACCTCGACGGCCTGGGCGACACGGTCGGGGGCATCGTGGTGATGCGCCACGGCGAGAACGCGCTGAACGTCATCGAGAACGTCAAGCACAAGATCGAGGAGATCCGCCCGTCCCTGCCGGAAGGCGTCGAGCTGATCTCGACCTACGACCGCTCCGAGCTGATCCACCGCTCCATCGACAACCTCAAGGACGAGCTGCTGCTGGAGATGATCATCGTCAGCCTGGTCATCCTCGTCTTTCTGTGGCACGTGCCCTCGTCCATCGTGCCCATCATCACGATCCCTGTGTCCGTCATTCTGGCCTTCATCCCCATGTACTTCATGGGCGTGACGTCGAACATCATGTCCCTGGCCGGCATCGCCATCAGCATCGGGGTCCTCGTCGACGGTGCGATCGTCGAGGTCGAGAACGCCTACAAGAAGCTCCAGCTCTGGGAGGCCGGGGGCCGAGCGGGTGACTACCACGACGTCCGACTGCGCGCCCTCAAGGAGGTCGGGCCTGCCGTCTTCTTCTCGCTATTGGTCATCGCCGTCGCGTTCATGCCGATCTTCACACTGGTGGACCAGGAAGGCCGGTTGTTCAAGCCCCTGGCGTATACGAAAAACCTCTCGATGGCCATCGCCGCCGTTCTCGCGCTCACTCTCAACCCCGCCACGCGGATGCTGTTCATCCGCATGGAGCCGTTCCGGTTCCGGCCGCGCTGGGCCTCGTGGCTCGCGACCAAGGTCCTGGTCGGGACCTATTACCCCGAGGAACGCCATCCGATCAGCCGCTTGCTGTTCAAGGTCTACGAGCCCGTCTGCCGGCTCGTGCTGGACTGGCCCAAGTCCACGATCACCCTCGCCGTCCTGCTCGTCCTGAGCACGATACCGGTCTACCTCGGCCTGGGCTCCGAGTTCTTTCCGCCGCTCGACGAGGGATCGCTGCTGTACATGCCGACCACCCTCCCCGGACTGTCTGTCACCGGGGCGCAGCAACTGGTGCAGGTGACGGATCGCCTCATCGCCGAAGTCCCCGAGGTGGTGACCGTGTTCGGCAAGGCCGGGCGGGCCGAGACCCCGACCGACCCCGCGCCGTTCTCCATGCTCGAGACGACGATCCTACTGAAGCCGCATGCCGAGTGGCGACGCGTCGAGCGCTTCTACTCGGACTGGCCGGAGTTGCTGCAGGCGCCGCTGCGGCACGTCTGGAGCGACCGCATCAGCCGCGAGGAATTGGTCAACGAGCTAGACCAGCGGCTCCGCCTTCCGGGCGTGACGAACGCCTGGACCATGCCGATCAAGAACCGCATCGACATGCTCGCCACCGGGATCCGCACGCCGATCGGGATCAAGATCTACGGCGCCGACCTCGAGGTGATCGAGCACATCGGGGCCGAGGTCGAGGCGGTGGTGCGCGACGTCTCCGGCACCCGCAGCATCTACGCCGAGCGCACGGCCGGCGGCTACTTCCTCGATTTCGACCTGCGCCGCGACCAGCTCGCGCGCTACGGGCTGACCGTGGACGAAGCGCAGATGGTCATCATGTCCGCCATCGGCGGCGAGCCGATCACGCGAACCGTGGAGGGGCGCGAACGCTACACCGTCAACGTGCGCTACGCCCGCGAGCTGCGGGACAATCTGCAGCAACTGCAACGGGTGCTGGTGCCGACGATGTCCGGCGCGCAGATCCCACTGGCCGAGCTCGCGGACATACGCATGACCACAGGTCCCGCAATGATCCGCGACGAGAACGGGATGCTTGCGGGATACGTCTACGTGGACATCGCCGGCTCTGACATCGGCGGGTACGTCGAGCGGGCCAAGGCCGCCGTGTCCCGCAGTGTCGAGATTCCGACGGGCTACACGCTGCAGTGGAGCGGGCAGTACGAGAACATGCTGCGCGTGCGCGAACGGCTGAAGATCGTGGTCCCGATCACGATCTTCCTCATCTTCGTGCTGCTCTACATGAACACGAAGTCGGCCGCAAAGGCGACGATCGTCATGCTCGCCGTGCCGTTTTCATTGATCGGTGCCGTCTGGCTGCTGTACTTGCTCGACTACAACATCTCCATCGCGGTGTGGGTCGGGATGATTGCCCTGATGGGACTCGACGCGGAGACCGGCGTGTTCATGCTGCTGTTCCTCGACCTGGCGTACTACGAGGCGGTGCGGGCGGGGAAGATGAGGACGAAGCTGGACCTGCGCGAGGCGATCATCCACGGCGCAGTCAAGCGCATCCGCCCCAAGATGATGACCGTGACCGCGGCGTTCATGGGTCTGATGCCGGTGATGTGGTCGCTCGGCACGGGCGCGGACATGATGAAGCGCGTCGTCGCGCCGATGGTCGGGGGGCTGATCACGAGCTTCGTGCTCGCGCTCCTGGTCTATCCGCCGATCTACGAAATGTGGAAGTGGCGGTTCGAGCTCAAGCGCGGGCAGGTCGACCCATCGACCATTCCCGTGCCCGCGACCCTCCGGCATTGAGCGGCATCGCGCCGGCGCCCACCCACCCCGCTCCGCCCCTAGCGCAGCCCGTACTTCTGCATCCGGTAGAGCAGCGTGTTGCGCGTCAGCCCGAGATCGCGCGCCGCCTTGGTTCGATTCTCGCCGTGGCGCGCGAGCGCCTGGCGAATCAGGTCTTTCTCCAGCTCCTCCAGGCTCACGCCCTGGGGCGGTAACCGGAAACCGGCCACTCCAGAGACCCCTGCGCCGAGGATCTTCTCGGGCAGGTTCTCCGCTCCCAGCATGTCCTCGCGGCTGAGCACGACCATGCGCTCGATCGTGTTCTCGAGCTCGCGCACGTTCCCCGGCCACGGGTAGCGGTCGAACAGCGCGAACACATCGGGGGCCAGGCGCAGCGCCGTGCGGCCGGTCCTGCGGATCATCTTGTCCAGGAAGTGCTGGGCCAACAGCGGCAGATCGTCTCGCCGATCGCGTAGCGGAGGCACGCGTAGGGGTATCACGGCCAGCCGGTAGTACAGGTCCTCGCGGAAGCTCCCCTCGGCCACCATTGCCTCGAGGTCGCGATGGGTCGCGGCCACGATGCGCACGTCGACCCGCACCGGCCGGTCAGCCCCGATGCGGTCTACCTCGCCCGATTCGATCGCACGCAGGATCTTGGGCTGCAGGTGGAGCGGGATCTCCCCTACTTCGTCGAGGAAGAACGTGCCGCCGTCGGCGACCTCGAACTTGCCCTTACGCTCGGCGCTGGCGCCGGTGAACGCCCCCTTGCGGTAGCCGAACAACTCGGATTCGATCAGTGTTTCCGGGATCGCGCCGCAGTTCAGCGTGACGAAGGGCCCCTCGCGGCGCGGGCTGTTGTGATGGACCGCGCGGGCCACGAGCTCCTTGCCCGTGCCGGTCTCGCCGAGGATCAGCACCGTCGAGCCGCTGGGCGCCGCGAGCTCGAGCGCATCGAAGAGGACCTTCATCGCCGGTGCCGAGCCGACCAGGTTCTCGAACGAGAAGCGGCCCTCGACCGCGCGTCGCAGCTCACGATTCTCGCGTCGAAGTCGGGCGAACTCCAGCGCACGCTCGAGCGTCAGTCGCAGCTGCTCCCCGGGAAACGGTTTGGTCAGGAAGTCGAACGCCCCCTGCTTCATTGCCTCGACTGCGGTCTCGATCGTGCCGTGCGCGGTGATCATGACCACGGGTGTGTCGGGCGAGCTGGCCAGCAATCGTGCCAGGAGCTCCAAGCCGTCGAGTCCCGGCATGCGCACGTCGCTGACCACAACGTCGTGCAGCTCGTCGCGGAAGCACGCCAGCGCCTCTTGCCCCCCGGCGCAGCTCGTCACGCGATAGCCCGCCTGCGAAAGCATGTACTCCTGCACGCGACGGAAACTCTCGTCGTCGTCGGCGAGCAACGCGCGGATCGCCGGCCCGCTCGTCATCGTCCCCGCTGCTCCGCCAGCGGCGCGGCGACGTCCGCGGGCCGGACGGGAACCTCGAGGCAGAAGCGCGCCCCGCCGCTCTCCCGGTTCTCGGCGCGCAGGTCTCCACCGTGCTGGTCGGCGATCTGAAACGCAATGGACAGTCCGAGACCCGTGCCGCGTTCCTTTGTGGTGAAGAACGGCTCGAAGGCCTGGCGCAGCGTCGCTTCATCGAGCCCCGGCCCGTTGTCCTCGACCACGACGCGCAGGCGGCCGGAATCGGCCGAAACAGAGACCTGGACGAGACCGCCGGCGGGCAGTGCCTCGACGCCGTTGATCACCAGGTTGAGGATCGCCTGGCGCATCTGCTGACCATCGACGAGCGTCGTCGGGAGTCCCGACGCGACGAGGAGCCGCAACTCGACCCCCTGGCGCTCGGCCTGCTTGCGCACGAGCTCGACCACCGAGCGCGCGACCTCTCCCAGATCGTGAGGGCCGTGCTCGGGCGTGCCGGACCGCACGACGTCGAGTTGACTTGAGACGATGGTGGACAAGCGCTCGACCTCCTTGCGCAGGATGCTCAGGAACTCGCGGCGCTCGTCCCCGGCCGGTACCGCGGATTCCAGGATCTCGATCGATCCGAGGATCGAGCCGAGCGGGTTCTTGATCTCGTGGGCCATGCCGGCCGACAACGCGCCCAGCGCCGACATGCGGTCGATCAAGCGCAGGCGCTCGAACGTCGCCCGCAGTTGCGCATACGCCGCACGCAGCTCCTCGGCGGTTCGGCGATGCCGCTCGCGCTCGCGGCGGATGCGGTCGGACAGCACACCCGCCGCCGAACCGATCACGAGGAACATCAGAATCTCGGCGAGTTGGTTCGAGCGGTAGAGCGGCGCGTGGCCCCAATGGAGCACGATGTGCGGCAGGTATAGGACCGCCGTCGCGGCGGCGACGGAGAGGCCGCCGCGCAGTCCGTACCAGAACGCCGCGAACAGAATCGGCAAGTAGTACAGCCGCTCGTACACCACGTGCCAGTGGAAGTAGGACGCCGGGGTCAGGTAGTGGAGGATGCTCACCGCCGCCACGGCGACGCCGAGCAGTACCGCACGCACGGCGTGACGCGGTGGTCGCTCGGGGGTCGGCCCGGTCGGCTCCCCGCGGGCAGGTGGTTCGCGCGTGATCACGCTTCGACGCGGCTCTCCGGCCGGCGCGCTCCCCGAAGCGCCACCCGCCCGACGATCCGCGCGCGCAGCCGATCGGAGACGACGTAGAACGCCGGCACGACGAGCAGGCTCAGCGCGGTCGAGACGATCAGGCCCCCGATCACGGCCCAGGCCATGGGCGCGCGGATCTCGGAGCCCGGACCGAGCTGGAGCGCCGGCGGGACGGCGGCGACGAACGTCGCCGTCGAGGTCATCAGGATCGGCCGCAGCCGGATCGGGCCCGCACGGAGCATCGCCTGCACCGCATCGAGCCCGCCCCCGCGCACCTGGTTCGCGAAGTCGATCAGGATGATCGAGTTCTTCTTGACGATCCCCATCAGCAGCAGCAGGCCGATCATGCTGAACAGGTTCAGGCTCATGCCTCCGAGCCACAGCGCGCCCGCCGCACCGGCGAGCGACAGCGGCAGCACCGTCAGCACGGTCACCGGGTGCAGGAACGAGTTGAACTGCGAGCCGAGCACCATGTAGGCGACCACGATGCCGAGCACGAGCGCGAACAGCAGGCTGCCCATCGATTCGCGGTACGCCACGCTCGCGCCCCCGAGCACGAGGCTCGTTCCGACCGGCATCGACCGGCCGATGCGCTCGACCTCGCGCAGGGCGTCCTGCTGCGCTCGGCCCGGCGCGACGTTGGCGAAGACGGTGACCGCGCGCTCGCGGTCGCGCCGCGTGATCGCCTGGAGCACCGGCTGCTCTTCTGCGGTCACGAGCGCCGACAGCGGCACGAGCCGCCCGTTCTCGGCGCGCACGCGCAGGCGCGCGACGTCCTCGGGCCGCGCGCGCTGATCGGCCAGCAAGCGCAGCCGCACGTCGACGCGCCGTCCTTCCGAGCTGTACTTTCCCACGCGCACCCCGCCGACGAAGGCGTTGAGCGCCGTGGCCACATCCTCGATCGGGACGCCCAGGTCGGCGCAGCGCGCGCGGTCCGGGGTGATGCGCAGCTCGGGCATCCCGAGCTGATAGTCGGTGTCGACATCGACGACGAAGCCGGTTGCGGCGAGGTCGCGCATGACCCGCTGACTCTCGGTGACGAGCTGGTCCCAGTCCGAGCCGCGCACCGAGAACTCGACCGGGAAGCCGCGCTGGGCGGTGAA
>Ga0180063_1000064_pt1 | contig 23849 bp, 27 predicted proteins | sample EasRivT47_16_10D_FD_121776 | JGI IMG/M metagenome (GOLD analysis project Ga0180063, IMG submission 121776) | Soil microbial communities from meander-bound floodplain in the East River, Colorado, USA - East River metaG ERMLIBT47_16_10D | ecosystem: Environmental > Terrestrial > Soil > Floodplain ...
AAGCGCTTCGGCCGCTGGAGGGCGTTCGAGTCGACGCCGCCCGACAGCACCTTGCCCGAGGGGGGGACGATCGTGTTGTAGGCCCGGGCGAGGCGGGTGATCGAGTCGAGCAGGATCACCACGTCCTTCTTGTGCTCGACGAGCAGCTTCGCCTTCTCGAGCACCATCTCGGCCACTTGAACGTGCCGGTCGGCGGGCTCGTCGAAGGTCGAGGAGATCACCTCGCCCTGCACCGAGCGCTGCATGTCGGTGACCTCCTCGGGGCGCTCGTCGATCAGCAGCACGATCAGGAACACCTCGGGGTGGTTCTGCGTGACGGAGTTGGCCAGCGACTGCAGCAGCATCGTCTTGCCCGTGCGGGGCGGGGCGACGATCAAGCCGCGCTGGCCCTTGCCGATCGGGGTCAACAGATCGAGGATCCGCCCCGAGACGTTCTGGGTCGCGGTCTCGAGCTTCAGCCGCTCGAGCGGGTAGAGCGGGGTCAGGTTGTCGAAGAAGATCCGATCGCGGATGCGGTCCGGGTCGTCGAAGTTGACCGCCAGCACCTTGATCAACGCGAAGTAGTTCTCGTCGGCCTTGGGGGGGCGGACCTGTCCCGAGACCGTGTCGCCCGTGGTCAGGCCGAAGCGCTTGATCTGCGAGGGCGACACGTAGATGTCGTCGGGGCCGGGCAGGTAGTTGTAGTCCGGATGGCGCAGGAAGCCGTAGCCGTCCTGCAGGATCTGCAGCACTCCCTCGGCGAAGACGAGCCCGCTGCGCTCGGACTGCGCCTTCATCACCTCGAAGATCAGCTCCTGCTTGCGCAGCGCGGTCGAGCCCTCGAGGCCCAGCTCCTTGGCCGCCGCGAGCAGCTGCTGGTTGTCCATCTTGTACAGCGAGTTGAGGTCGACGACCTTGTCCGACGCTTCCCCCTCGGCCACGGCGACCGGGCGGTCCTGAGGCTCGGCCTCGGGCATGTCGGCCGGGCGCGGCTGCTGCGGGCCTTGGCCCATCGGGCGCCGGGGCCTCCCACGCTCTCCTCCGCCGGGGCCACGTCGTCCGCGCATTCGGTCTTCAGGCATTGCGCCTCCTCGGGTCGGCTGCGGGCTCACAGGTGTGTCCCTCGCTCGGTCGACGGCGCGGAACCGCGGTACCTACCACGACGGGCCATCGGGGAACGGGGTTCGCGCCGGAGGGCGGGAGCGCTCGATCGACCGGCGGGGCGACTATACCATGCGGTCGAGCGAGAGGTCCAGGATCGCGCGGTCCGTATGGGGAGCGCGCAGCGCGGACCCCGGGCGACGCAGGTCGTCCACGAGGCGCTCGAGCCCCGCTCGATCGTCCACGTCGTACCAGCGCTCGAGCTCGACGAATGGCAGGCCCGCCACGCGGGCGCGCTCTCGCGTGCAGGCCAGGACCTGCGGGCCGCTCCACGGAACCGCGTCGAACAAGAGCGGCGCCGGGCGGACGAGACCGATCAGCGCGTAGCCCCCGTCGTCGGCCGGGACGACGACCGCGCCCGCCGTCGCGGCCAGGCAGGCGAACGACTCCTCGACCAGGCGCCGGGGTAGGGTCGGGCTGTCGGCGCCCAGGACGACGGTCGCGCTCGCACCTGCAGTCTCGGCGCGCGCGAACACCGCGGCCAAGCGTGCGCCCAGGTCGCCCGGCCCCTGCGCGGTGACGGTCACCTCGGCCCGCTCGGCGAGCGCCGCGAGCGCGGGTCCGGGTCGCGCGTCCGTGCACCACTCGCGATCGTGATCGGCGGAGAACGATCCGAGGAACGCCAGCTGGTCGGCGAGGAAGGCACGATACAAGGCCAGCGCCGCCGCTTCGCCGATCGTCGCGGCGAGGCGGGTCTTGACCGCGCCGGCGCGCGGGCAGCGGGCCAAGAGCACGATCCTTCGCCGCACGCGCCGATTCTACGTCCGCTTGCCCGCGTCCTGGGACACCGCTAGAGTCGGTTGCCGGAGCGTGGGAATGCCGATCGAGTGGGGCGTGCGCCAGAGGCGGATCGTCGGTCTCGCGGCGACGATGCTCGCGCTGGCCGTGATCGTCGGCTGCTCGGGCGGGCTCCTGTGGCTCGCTGCCCGGTTCTTCCGCCACTTCGGCCACGTGTTCCTGCCGCTCGCCATGGCCGGGGTCGCCTCGCTCGTGGTGCAGCCATACTTCGTGTGGCTGCGCACGCGTCTGCGTCTGCCGGAGCCGTTCGCAGTCGTGGCGCTCTTCCTCTCGATCGGCCTACCGCTCGCCACGCTGGGCTACTTCGTCGGCAGCCTGCTCGTCCAGCAGTTCACCGATCTCGTGGCCAGGCTCCCGGCGTGGTGGGACGAGGCCGCCGCGCTCGTCGAGCGCCGCTGGCCCGAGCTGATCCGCTTCCTCGACGAGCATCCCGTGGGGCGCTTCCTGCGCTCGTCGGTCGAGGGGCAGCGCCAGGCAATGGCCGAAGGGCTCCAGTTCCTCGGGGAGCGCGCGATGACCGCCGGGGCCGGGTTGCTCGCCCGCGTCGGCGCGCTCCTGCCCTGGTTCGTCACCCCCGTCTACTTCGTGTTCTTCCTCGTGGGTACCCCGACGAGTATCGATGCGCTCGAGCGCCACCTGCCGTTCCTGAAGCCGGAGACGCGACGCGACGTGATGTTCCTGGCGCGCGAGTTCGTCTCGATCCTCGTCGCGTTCTTCCGCGGCCAGCTGCTGATCGCGGCACTGCAGGGGGTGCTGTTCGCGATCGGGTTCACGGTCGTGGGGCTGCCCTACGGCCTGCTGTTCGGTATGCTCCTGGGCGTGCTGAACGTGATCCCGTACCTCGGCAACATGATCGGCCTCGTGATCACCGTGCCGCTCGCGCTGTTCTACGCGGGAGGCGGTCCCCGACTGCTCCTCGGCACGCTCGTCGTGTTCGTCCTGGTCCAGATCGTCGAGGCCTACGTGCTGACGCCGCGGATCCAGGGCCAGGGCACCGGCCTGCACCCGATGGCGATCATCTTCGCGATCTTCTTCTGGGGCTCGGCGCTCGGGGGGATCCTGGGGCTGGTCCTGGCCATCCCGCTGACCGCGTTCCTCGTCGTGCTGTGGCGCCTCGCGCGCGAGCGGTACATCGAGGAGTGGATCTGATCGGCGATGGCGCAGCGCGTCGGACTCGTGCTCACGGGTGGGATGGGACGCCGGCTGGGTGGTCCCAAGGGCGAGCTGCTGCTGGGCGGCCGCTCGCTCGCCGCGCGGGCCAGCGCCGTGCTGTGGCCGCTGTGCGGGAGCGTGCTGATCAGCACGCGGCCGGGGGAGCCGAGCCCGGCCGCGGGCTTCCCCGCGCTGCCGGACCCCGAGCCGGCCGGCCGCGGACCGCTCGTCGGCATCGATACCTGCTTCGAAGGCACCGCGGACGCGGACCTGGTCGTGCTGGCCTGCGACTACCCGCTGGTGGGTGAGGATCTCTTGCGCTGCCTGCTCGCGGCCGCGAGACCCGATGCCGACATCGTGCTCCCGAGCGACTTCGCCGGGCGCGACCACCCGCTCGTGGCGGTCTGGGCTCGTTCCGCCGCCCCGGCGGTCCGGGCAGCCGTCCGGGAGGGTCGGCTGAAGGTCCGTGGCTTGCTGGCCGATCTGCGCGTGCGCCGGCTCGGCCCTGCCGAACTGCGCGAGTTCGACCTGGACCGCGTGCTGTGCAACGTCAACACCCCCGACGACCTGGCGCGCCTGACCGCCCGGGGCGCCTGAGCGGTCGATGGGCAAGCTCCCGCATCTCGATCGGTCCGGCGCGGCCAGGATGGTCGACGTCGGCGCGAAGCCTCGCACGCGTCGCCGGGCGATCGCGGCGGCCGAGGTGCGCTTCAACGCGCGGGCGTATCGCGCGCTGCGCCAGGCGCGCCTGGCCAAGGGTGACGCGCTCGCCGTGGCTCGTCTCGCCGGGATCCAGGCGGCCAAGCGCACGAGCGAGTGGATTCCGCTCTGCCACCCGGTGCCCCTGGATGCCGTCACGGTCGAGATCGAGCTGATCGACGCCCGGCGCACGGTGCGCGTGACGACCGAGGCCCGCACGCGGTGGGCCACGGGCGTCGAGATGGAGGCGCTCGTCGCGGCGAGCGCGGCGTGCCTCGCGCTCTACGACATGGCCAAGGCGCTCGACCGCGCGATCGAGATCACGGGCCCGCGTCTGCTGCTCAAGGAAGGCGGCCGCTCGGGGCGCTATCGCCGCGGCGGCCGCTGAGGCCGCGCTACTCGACCGATCGGGCGAGCCACTCGAGGTACGCCGGGTCGCCGCGCTCGATCGGCAGGGCCAGCACCTCGGGCACCTCGTAGGAGTGCAGCTCGCGGATCGCCGCGCGCACCGCTTCGAAGCGCCCAGCGCTGGTCTTGATCACGAGCAGGCGCTCCTCCTCCTCGACCACACGGCCCTGCCAGCGATACACGGAGCACGCCGGGCCGAGGACGCTCACGCACGCCGCGAGGCCACGCTCGACGAGGGCCCGCGCGATCTCGCGCCCCTGGGGCTCCGAGCCCGCCGTGGTCAAGACGATGAGGAACTGCTGGTCCATGCGCGGCCCCACTGGCGCTGGCCATTCTAGCCGCTATCTGTCTGAAACGGCGTGGGTTCCCTATTGAGCGACCCCGCGGGGTGCAGTAGAGTGGCCGGTAGAACGAGACCAGGAGAGGGGCGCATGGTGCAGAGCGGAGGCGGCCGGATCCAGGACATCGTCGCGCGCGAGATCCTCGACTCCCGGGGCAACCCCACCGTCGAGGTCGACGTGATCCTCGAGGCCGGCGTGCTCGGCCGCGCCATGGTCCCCTCGGGCGCCTCGACCGGCTCGCGCGAGGCGCTCGAGCTGCGCGATGGTGCCGCGCGGCGCTACGGCGCGAAGGGCGTGCGCCGGGCCGTCGATCACGTGAACCGAGTCATCGCACCCGCGCTCAGCGGGATCGAGGCCGTCAACCAGGTGTTCCTCGACGGCGCGATGATCGAGCTCGACGGCACGCCGAACAAGGCCAAGCTCGGAGCGAACGCGATCCTGGGCGTGTCGCTGGCGGCCGCGCGCGCCGCGGCCGAGTGGCTGCGCCTGCCGCTCTACCGCTACCTCGGCGGCTGCAACACCAAGGACCTGCCGGTGCCGATGCTCAACGTGCTGAACGGCGGCGCCCACGCGGACAACAACGTCGACGTGCAGGAGTTCATGGTCGTGCCGATCGGCGCGCCGTCCTTCGCCGAGGCGCTGCGCTGCGGGGTCGAGTGCTACCACGCGCTCAAGGGCGTGCTCAAGAAGCGAGGCCTGGCGACCGCGGTGGGGGACGAGGGCGGCTTCGCCCCCAACCTGCGCAGCAACGAGGAGGCGCTCGAGGCGCTGGTCCTGGGCATCGAGGCCGCGGGATACCGCGCGGGGCGCGATGTCGTGCTGGCGCTCGACGTCGCGGCCACGGAGCTGCACGAGAAGGGGCGCTATCTCCTGGCCGCCGAATCGAAGAAGCCGCTCGACGCGGCGGCGCTCGTCGCGCTCTACGAGCGCTGGGTCGAGCGCTACCCGATCGTGTCGATCGAGGACGGCATGGCCGAGGGGGACTGGAGCGGCTGGAAGCAGCTCAGCACGGCGCTGGGCTCGCGCGTGCAGCTCGTCGGCGACGATCTGTTCGTGACGAACGCGGAGATCCTGGCCCGCGGGATCCGCGAGGGGATCGCCAACAGCATCCTGATCAAGCTGAACCAGATCGGCACGCTGACCGAGACGCTCGACACGATCCAGGCCGCGCTTCGTGCGGGCTACACCTGCGTCGTGTCGCACCGCTCGGGCGAGACCGAAGATTCGTCGATCGCCGATCTCGCCGTGGCGCTCAATCTCGGTCAGATCAAGACCGGTGCGCCCTGCCGCGGCGAGCGGAACGCCAAGTACAACCAGCTGCTGCGCATCGAGGAGGAGCTGGGCGAGGACGCACGGTACCCCGGGCGCGCGGTGTTTCCGCGGCTCGGCCCGGCGAGGGGCAAGCGCGCACGATGACGAAGGTCGAGGGGCGGACCAAGCTGCTGCGCCGAGCGCCCTACCTCGGCTATGTGCTGCTGTTCCTGGCCGGCGTGATCGCGGCGGTCGTGGGGGACAGGGGGTACCTCGACGTGATGCGCCTGCGCGCCGAGAGGGCGCGCGCCGCCGAGGATCTGGCCGGCTTCCGCGCGCGGGTCGAGTCCGAGCGGCAAGCGGTCGCTCGGCTCTCGCACGACACGCTGACCCGCGAGCGGATCGCTCGCGAGAAGCTGGGGCTCGTCGAGCCCGGCGAGGTGCTGATCCTGCTCTCGGACGATCCGCGGGCGGAAAGCGCCCCGCGGCAACCGCTCCCGCCGCCACCGCGCCGGTCGACCCAGCGCGCTCCTTGAACCGGCCTGCGCGTTTGCTATACTGCGCACCGCTCGCGACGAGCGAGCCGCGTTCGACCATGGTGCGGGGTGGAGCAGCCCGGTAGCTCGTTGGGCTCATAACCCAAAGGTCGCAGGTTCAAATCCTGCCCCCGCTACCAAATCCCCTTACAGCTCAAGCGCTTACAGGCTGCGTCGAACGACGCACGCCGCGCTTGTGCTCAATCTGTGCTTTTTCGATCGGCACCACGTTGGTGGTCGTGCTCTTTGTTCCGCGGTACGTCGTCAGTCGCGCGACTGCCTCCCGCTTGTCCACGTCCGACGTGATGTTGTACCGGCGGAACACCGCATCCGTCTTGTGGCCCGTGATGCTCATGGCGACCGCCTGCGGCACGCCGGCTCGGATCAGGTCGCGCACCGCGGTGCGCCTGTAGTCGTGGAACAGGCGGTCCGGGAAGCCGGCCGCCGCCCGCGCCTTGCGCCACTCGCGCTCGAACGTCCAGGGTCGGAACCCGTCGACGTGGAAAACGTGCTGGGCCACCGCCGGCCCGTCCTCGGTCTCGTAGGCCCGGGCGGTCCATCGCCGCTCGACGAGCTCGCCCAGCTCGGTCAGCTTGCCCTCGGCGTCCCGTATCGGGAAGGTCCGCGGCTCGCCGTTCTTCGACGTCCACAGGAACACGGTCCCCGCGTCGCGGTCGACGTCCTTCCACTCGAGCCCCTCGATTTCGCCACGGCGCCATCCCGTGCGGTATCCGAATTCGGCCAAGTCGGCGAACGGGTCGGGCAGCTTCGCCTTGATCGCGTCGTGCTCGGCCCGCTCGAAGAAGCCACGCCGCGCGTTGTCCTCGCGCAGCATCGGGAAGTAGGGGACACGCACGAGGCGGTCTTCCTTCCGCGCCAGATGGAACGCGGCGCGCAGGTCTTGCGTGCAACGGTTGACGCTCTCGTCGGCGAGCCCCGCGGCCTGGCGGTCCGCGATGAACTCCCGTAGCCGTGCCGTCGTCACGTCGATCGCTCGCGCCTCGGCGAAGAACGGCAGCGTGTGCAGCTTCGTGCGGGACCGGACCGCGGCAATGGATCGCGCGCCCTTCGTCTCAAGGTGCGCGAGGTAGCCGCCGAGCAGCTCGTCGACCGTCGCGCGCTCGCTCTGCGGCCCGATGTACCGATCGGTCCGGATTTCCGCGAGCCGCTGCCGTAGCTTCTCCTCCGCCTCGGTCTTCGTCCTCGCGCCGTGGCCGTCGAGCCCCCCGGGCTCGCGGACCTGTTTCCCACGGTGCCGATACTGGATCCACCACGACCCGCCGCGCTCGTACGCCGAGCCGTCGCCGTGGCGCCCTCGTCGGCCTTTCTTGATCTGTTGCACGCCCATGGTCACTCCCACTCTTTCGGCTCTGGATCTGGAGTCCGGGCAACCCAGGCGAACAGCTCTCGGTAAAGCTCGACGCGGCGATCCACACCGGGCGCCGCTGGAGCCCAGAGACGGATGGCCTTGTCGAACACGTCCTCTTCGTCGTCGTCCAGGACGAAGCGTTCAACAGGGAAGCGGATCAAGTCGCCCATGGTCCTCTCCTCGCGCCGCGTGGGCGCATGTGGAGGGCGAAGAGAGGTACCGCGCTCGACTGTTGGGCTGGTAGGATCTGCGCCAGCCGGTGCGGTGACTTCAACTCACCCTCCGGTCAGGTCCCGTCGTCCGGTTCGCGCCGGGCGGCGGGGCCGCTTACGACCCGAAGCGTATGCCCGGCCCGTGGCGGTGTCAACGGGGGCCCGGAATGCCACGCCAGTCCTACAGACCGACCAACGAGGAACTGCACAAGGGCCTCGACAACCTGCACTACGAGATACAACAGCTCCTTGAACTAACGCGCGTCGCATCGCCGATCGCCCTACTTCAAAACGCGCTCGTCGAATCACGATTGCTCCACGTGCGGACCCTTGTGGACTTCTTCGAGTTCGAGGAGTCGCGGCACGACGACATTCTCGCGACGCATTACGGCTTCGCTCTGAAACCAGTGCAGCTCTCGGAGCCGTACAAGACGAGACTCAACAAGGACCTCGCCCACCTCACGTACTCCCGCACGCAGCGCACCGAAGCGACCAAGACGTGGCCCTTCGATTTGGTGATTGCGCCTGTCCTTGAACGGTGCCTTGAGTTCGTCGAGCACGTGTTATCCGATCGGATGGTGTTCTCGGTCATCGGCCCGACTCACTGGCGCGACCTCGCTCTCCGGATTCGGGACCTGTTGGCTTCACGCCCGTAGCCGGACACGGGACCCAACCGCTGCGCCGTAGACCCCGACAGCAGGTGCCGTCAGCGGTCGCGCCGATGTGGACGGGATGCCTTCCGAGTTGTGGTAGTCTCGCGGCCATGGCCGGCGTTCCATCAGAATCGCTGCCCAGATCAGAAGTCCAATGAGCAGACCAGCAAGGCCCGCACATACGTGGGCCGCAAGGAGGCGATCCGATCTAGCGAAATGGAAAAACCCGAACAGACCGAGTCCCAAGAGACACACGGAAAGCAAGACGCCGATCCGCACTGGAACCGACGACACTCCAAGTGGCAGCTTTGGTTTAACGCCCTTCTCGTGTTGCTCGGTGGAATTGGAACCGTCCTCGTTATCGCTCAGTCTCGCCAGACCCGCGAGGCGCTCGAGGACGCTAGGCAATGGAGACGCGAGGACGTCGAGGCCAATAAGGCTGACGACGAAGAGGCGGCGCGACAGAGCAACGAGACGGCGCGGCTCATGGCCGAAAGCAACGAACTGACTCGACGAAGTGTCGAGCTTGCCGAGCGCACGCTGAGGGTGAGTGTCGACAGCTTCAGGGCCTCGGAACGGCCGTGGGTTGGTGTCGAGAAGCGGGCCAAGGAAGGAATGATTGCGGAGGAGGGCAAACCGCTGCGGGTGTCGTTCTCGTTCACTAACGTCGGCCGCGGTCCTGCGCTCAATGCAATCAGCTGCGTGCTGTTGGACACGAGTGGAGAGATCGCAACAAAGGGGGAGCGGCCACCGAACTGCGGTCAATGGAGGCCCAGGCCAACTGGTTACGAGGCAGTCATGATTCCAAACACGGGAATCGACCTTTCGGTCGAAACGGATCACCCAATGACCAAGGCGGACCTCGCGGCCTTCGGCAAACTCTATTACTTCGGATGGATTCAGTACGACGGCCCATTTGGAGACAGAGGGCATGTCACGGGGTTCTGCCTTGAAGGGTGGCCCGGCAAGGACTGGAGCACATGCAAGGGCGGCAACTACGCCGACTGACATGAAGACCGGTCTGCGACCGCGCGCGACCGTTGGCGCAACACGCCGCGCAGCTCGCCGATGCTGCGTCACGTCAGCATCCGCCGCAGCCCTCGAAACGCCCGTGCCTCGATCTGGCACACGCGCTGCCGACTGATCCCCAGCACTGCGCCGGCCTCGTCCATGCTGCGCAGCTCGTCGCCCAGGTAGCGCGTGCGCACCACCGCAGCATCGCGCCGGGGTAGGCTCGCGACGGCCTGGCGCACGAGCCGCACGACTACCGCGGTCTCGGCGAGCGCCTCGGGCCCGGGCGCGTCGGCCGCGAGCAGCTCGACCGCCGGGGTCTCGTGGCCTTCGTCGTCCACAACGGGGGCAGCGGCACGCGGCCGCTGCGCGGGCCGCACGCCGGCGGGAACGGTCGCCGGGGACGTGAGCCGCCGCAGCTCGTGGGCGCAGGCGCGGCGAATCGCCGCCCAGGCGTAGGTCGAGAACGATGTGCCGCGCGCGGCATCGAACGCAGCCGCAGCGCGAATCAGCGCGAGCATGCCCGCGGCCCGCAAGTCGGCGCGAAACGGATCGGCCTCGCTGCCACCGTAGTGGCGAGCGATGTGAAACACGAGACCTCGGCCTGAGTCGATCAGCTCGTCGCGGTCCATGGGCGGCACCTCGGGTGCGGACAGGAACTACGCTTCGGCCGTCGGCGCGAAGGCGACTTCCTCGACCGTGCGGACCTCGGAGCGGCCGTCAGCCGATCGCACGACCAGCGTGATCGGGAACGAGAACCGCTCGCCTGCGACGAACGGAACGACCTGCTCGACCTGGCCGTCGCGGTATCGCACTACCGCGACGTTCCACTCCTGCGACACGACGACGAGCGACACGGGCTCGACGGCACCGATCGCGAGCGCCTCGCGAAACGTGCGCGCGATGATCTCGGCCAGCTCGCGGGGATCTCGATCGCGGTTTGACATGTACCCCTCCGTCGGAATCGGGCGCGACGAACGGCGAGAGCAAGGAGCAACCCGCGCCGTCCGCCGCCCCTGTGCGACCCGCCCGGGCGCTGCTCCGGGTGAGCCGCCATCCTGGAATCAGGCGGTTCCCTCGGCCGGCGTCACGTGCAGTTCGCCGCCGCCCACGGTCGTGTCGTGCGTGACCGGCAACGCCCTCGCGCCCGAGAGCACGGCGACGATTCCGTCGAGCGTCGCGTTCTGTGTCGCACGGTTCACCACGAGCTTGAGGTAGCGTTTCACCGGGCGCACGACCTCGACGTAATACAGCTTGTTGTCGCCGTCGTCGGCGATCGTGACCTTGCTTCCTTCGAGCGCGCCGTAGGCGTCGCCCACTCCGTCGTCGCTCGACGCGTGTACCTCGATGCTCGTCGCGGCGCCGCTGACGATCGCCCCGATTGCCGCGATGAACGTGCAAGCCTCGAATCCCTTCGTGTCGATGCCGGCGCTCGGCGTGATCGCAGTTGCGCCAGCGGCCACCGCGTTGCTGTGGCGCACGAGCTTGTTCCCTTGCGTGAATCCAAACATGATCTTGGCTCCCTTCCCTTACGTGGTGATACCGGAGAGAACGACCAGGTGCGCCGGCCGAGCGACGACGAAGTCGACGCGCGTCCAGGCGCGAATCCACACTTGCAGGTTCTTGAATGCGCTGTTCGTCGAGTCCGACGCGTGCTTCGAGGCCTCGATCGTGATTTCCTTCCGCACGCCGACCCAGACGTTCTCGAAGCCGCCGACGTAGGACTCGGACTCGTTCGAGCCGCCCCCGAGGGTCGTCGGGATCTGGTTCGTCGAGAACTTGCGGAGCGTGGCCCAGCTCTCGGGCGGCCGTAGCGGCTGGGTCGTCGAGTCGGCCAGCCGGTCGAGTGTCCCTAGGTCACGCGGCGCGAGGATCGCCGCCGACGCCTGGCCGTTCTGCTCGGCGATCTTCTGCACGGCGGAACTGAAGTCGGCGTAGGTCGGTGCGCCCACGCTCGTGATCGTCTGCACGCCAACGGTGTTGAGAATGCCGAGCGGCTCGGCCGCTGCGCCGACCCCGCGCAGTCCCACGCGATCGACCTCGAGCGCGATCGCCGCGGAGAGCGACGTCTCGACGATCTGCCCCAGGTTCGGCGCGTCCTCGACGAGCTCGAGCGGCGCGACGACGAACGCACCGACCACCTTCGGTCGGAACACCGCGCCGTCGAACGACAGTTCCGACGCGGTGACGGGCTGGTTCTCGTGCCGCCAGTACGCGGTCGCGTCCTGCAGGAGCCGCGCGACCGTGAGCGACTCGCCCTCGATCGGGACCGTGATCGCGCCGGCCTGTACCAGCCGGGCTTGCTTGCGCGCCAGGTCGATGAAGCGCGACGACACGCCTTGCGGGGTCAGGTATCCGCCGATCGAACCCGACCCGCTCGCGAGCGTCCGCTGCTCCGTCTCGTACCCCCGCCAGTTCCCCGTCGAGAGTCCGCGGACGAGCCCGCCCAGCGTCGCCCGCGACTCGTCCGCGTTCGCGCTCGCGGGCAGCGGGTCGGACACACGGTAGCCCCGTACCTCGTGACCCTCCGCGGTCACACCGAGCAGCACGGGCCCGCTCTCGTCGCCGCCGCCTCCCGGTGTCCGCCGCTCGAACCGGGACGCGGCGAGCGAGCGCTCGCTCTCGTCCTGGCGCTCGCGCTGCTCGATCTCGGCGAGCATCTTGTCGGCCTGGGCGTGCAGCTCGTTGAAGCGCTTCTCCTCGTCGGCGGTCAGGCTCCGCTTCGCGGCCTCGGCCGCCGTGAGGATCGCCCCGGCTTCTTTCACGAGCCCGGCGCGGTCCTTTCTCAGTTCCACCGTTCGCAACATGGTCAGTTCTCCGTGCTGTGCTGTCTCTTCGGGGTCGCGCCATGCGGCCCCTTGGTCCAGTCGTTCAACTGAAGTCGCCCCCCAACGTGGGCCCAGGCGGTAGCCCTAGCCGCGCCCGGCCAGCCGGCGTCAGCCCCCACTCCATCGCATCGCGCAGGTACTGCGCCGCCGCCGTGTGGTACATGCGCGACTCGGGCCGGCGCCGCGGGTTCCCACGGCCGTCGACGTAGACGTCGCCGTGCTCGTCGAGTAGCTGGCGCAGCTCCTCCATGCGCCCGACGTTCACGCAGACCCCGGCGAACGCGAGCGTCGCCGGCTCGTCGAGGATCCCGAGTCGGTGCAGCTCGGGCCCGACCGAGCGCCAGAACGCCTTGGCGCCCGCAGAGAGCCACCGAGGCGGCTGCGGCATCGGTGCGGGTGCCTCGGTAGCGCCTGCGCCCCCGAGCCGGCCCAAGGCTCGCTGGGCGGCTTCGCGGTCGCCGTGGCGATCAGGACGGAACGTCCCGTCGAGCATGTGCCGACGGGTTCCCTTGCGGTTCTGTCCACCTGAGCCCGGGCCGCCCATCAGCTCACCTCACGATTCGCTGGCGACGGCCGCGTGAGCCCTGGTCGTGGTGTCCCAACGTGGGGTTGGGAAGAAACCGAGGCGTATGCCCCGGGGGCCTCGAATTCTTCCCGATGTTGGGGCGCGACCCCCCGTGGGGGTGCATACAAACGCCGTCAGCAAAGTGGTTTGCTTGGGCCCGTGCAGGCCAGGACGCCGCGGCGGTGGGCATCAGCTCACCACGTCCGCGCCGCGAGGCGCTGTCCCTGGACAGCGATCGGGCGAGCCATCCGCAGGGGCCGCCGTAGCAGCGGCCCGCGATGGCGGGTCTTGTCCCTCAACCTGTCCCTGGTCTGTCCCTCGTGATAAGGGACAAATATGTCTCTTAGACCCTCGTGTCCCTTGTCCCTCGTGTGTCCCTCGTTCTGTCCCTAATGTGTCCCTCATGCCGCGCCCTCCGGTGCGAATGGGCGCAGCCAGTACCGGGTCGGCTTGCCCTCCCGGCGCGACGCATAGGAGCGGCTTTCGAGTTCTCGGTCTGTAGCCTTCCTGGCGGCTTCGGGGGTCAGGTTGGGGGAGGTGCGGAGTACAGCGTCGATCAGCTCTTGTCGCAGCCGGCCGTCGTGGGCCGCCTTGTCCAGCTCGGTGTTGATCGTGTTCGCCGGTGTGTTGATCGACGTGCTGGCGACGAGGGTGTCGCGGCCTTCGGGCCCATCGCCGCCGTGGCGGGTCAAGGCGACGTCGAACGCGGGGTAGTGCGCATCCCATCGGGTCTTGTCGTGGATGATCGTCACGACGCCATCGGCGGGCTTGGTGAGGATCAGCAGGCAGTCGCACGAGTTCCGGATATCCACCGAGCCATACACGCGCTGGCCCAGGTCGTTGACGCCGTCTTTCCCGGCACGCTTCCGCAGGTGGGCCAGCATGACGATCAGGCGCAGCCCGGCGCGGCGCTTGATCTCGGATAGGTGGGCGTAGATGTTCGCCGCGTCCCGGCCCTGGGTCAGATCGCCCGCGGTGAACCTGATTTGCGTATCCAGCACGAGCGCCCGGCTCCCATACTCGAGGCATCGCGCGACGATGAAGTCCCGCCCGGGCGTGGTGTCGAGCGTGAGCCCGCCGCGCCAGCGGTACCTGAACCGCGGCGTATCCCAGCCGAGCACCGCATCCCGCGCGCCGTCGGTGCCGTTCACGAGCCGGAGCCATCGGCGCTCGATCAGTCGCTCGTTGTTCTCGCCGTCGTAGTACAGGACCGGGACCGGCTCCGCGATCTGGAACCGGCCAGCGAAGTCGATCCCGGTGGACAAGCTCAGCGCGAGCCCGAGCACGAACGTGCTCTTGCCGGACTCGCCCTCGCCCGCCGCGACGATGATGTCCCCGTCCATGATGGCGCTCTGGCCGTTCGAGTCGCAGAGCAGGTACGGGACAGGCTTCGGGGTGATCCCTTCGCGCACCAGGCGCACCAGGTCCAGCTCGCCGCCGTCCTGCGCGGGCTCGCCCTGCTCGTCACCCGCGTCGCCGGGTTCACGGACGCGGGATCCTCTGTCCCCTTGATGGCCAGTCGCGGCGTCCTTGTGGGGAATCCGGACGAAGTCGTCGAGCCCGTGCCCCGCGGCTAGATGGTCGGATGCGTCTTTGCCGGTCGCGGCCTCGACGACCGCGTTGCGTATGGCACGCTGCGCGCAGCTGTACGCAACTTCCCACGCATACAGCCGGCCTGGTTCATCGCGATCCGCAACGACTACGACCTGCGCGGCTCCGCGTAGCGCATCGGCGTAGGCCGTGTGCCACCTCTCAGCGCCGCCAGGGCTCGTCGTCGCCGCAATTAGCGGCGCGAGCTCGGAGCGGTCCGGGTCGGCGGCGTAGTGCGCGAGAATTGCATCGGCGTCCTTCTCCCCCTCGACGAAGTAGATCGTTCGGCCGCTGGCCACCGCCTCAATCACTTCAGGCAAACGGTAAAGGACGAGTGACACATCGCCCTGCCCCCAATACCAGCCGGTTGGGCTCGCCGCGTCGCGTCGAGCAACAGGAAACGCCTTGTTCGGCGTGCGACACACCCGGTAAATGACGTTCCCTTCGGCGTCGTGGTAGTCGTAGACGGCGGAGATGCGCTCGCTGTACCAGGGTGCGCCGATCTCCGGCTTGGCCGGCGATGGCGGGCGCTCCGTGCGCCTTGTCTCGTTGCGCGGGCCGTCCGCGAACAGATCGCGGATCGCAAGCCCGATCGTCTCGACGATTCGCTCTCCATCGCATCCCGCGTGACAGCACACGAGCGCGCGGCCGTCGTCGCCCTCGGACAGCGAGCCCGACGCACGCCGGTCGTCGTGGCATGGGCAGCGGAACGCGATCGACGCACCGCTCTCTCGCGGGTCGCAGCCGTGCGCCGCAAGCGCGTCGCGCACGCGAGCAACCGCGGGGCTCACGACGGCACCTCGTCGTCGTCGAGCACGAGCACGGTCATGTCGTGCGGCTCCTCGACCGTCGAGCACGGGCACCGCGCGACGATGCCCCGTCCGCCATCGAGCCAACGCGGCGAGCAATCGTGCTCGTCGAGCGCGTCGTACAATTTGCGCAGCGCGCCAGGTCGGAGCCGGAGAACGTCAGCCGCGGCGCTCACGCTGCGCCCCGCTCGTGCAACTCGGCGCGCAGCCGGCGCGTGATCTGCTCGCGCTCGTCGAGCACGGCCTCGACCCAGGCGACGAATGCATCGCGGCCAGGTGCATCGGGTTCGGCGAGCAGCCGGGCCAGCTCGTGCAGAAGGGTCCACTCGCTCGACACGGAGAGCCCGAGCCACGGCGCGCCACTCATCGGCTGCCCCGTATCCGTCGAGGGCGCAGCACGCCGACCTCGGTGCGGTGCTCGCGCTCGTACGCCTCGACGTCCGCCAGCGCGTAGACGACTCGCCGCGGCGTCGGCGTGGCGAAGGGGAGTCGGCGCTCCGTGCGGAGTCGCGCCAGCGTGCGCGCGCTACAGCGCCAGCGCGCGCGCAGCTCCGCGTCGGTCAGCGTCGCCGGTGCCTGCGGCCGGGCGAGCAGGTCGTCGGGCAGCTCGACCTCGACGACGAGCTCGATTCCGCCGAGCGATGGGACGCGAATCGTGGCGGGGAACTTCACAACGTGGCCAGTAGGACACCGGCCGCCAGGGGCGGTCACATACTAGAAACTGGCCTAGGGTTCTGGCCTGGCCTCGCGGGCGAGTCGGAAGGCGGTATGCGGCAGGGCCTTCACTCCCGCGGCACGGAGCACGATCGCCAGGACGCCGACGGCCTGTCCTCCGCGGTGGTCTTTGCTCTTCGTCTTCCCGCGTCGGGCGGCGCTCTCCCAGAACCAGACCTTCGTATCGACACCGTGCCGGCGCAGCACCTCGACTACGCGGTCGGTCAGGAAGTCGACATGTCGATTCCGCGGCCGTCCGCCGCCGGCCGGCAGTTCCCGCAGCACACGCGCACAGGCGGCTCGGAGCGCCTGCACGTCAGCATCCGCTGCGGGCCCGCCCGGCTGGCGTACCGCGTCCAGCACGCCATTGCGCCCGCTCTCGCTGTACGTCGCCAGGACGAGACGCTCGAGCGTGATCTCGTCGACCTCGAACAGCACGCGCCGCAGGTCCGAAGCCGCTCCGTCGAGAAAGCGTGCGGCCTCGCGGTCGACTCGACGCACCGCGTTCCTGATCTGCCCGGGCGTGGGGTCGGCGTGCTCGACGTGCGCCAGGTAGACCGCGATCCACTCCTCGACCTCGTGGATCAGCTCGGGGCGGTCGCCGCCGAGGTAGCGGCTCAGCTCGGCGCGATCCTCGGGTGAGAATTGGAACGGCTGCACGAGCGCGCCGCCGTTGAAGGGTGCCGGTTTCTTCCAGCTCATCGGGTCGCCTGCAAGGCTACCATTGAGCACGGATTGAGCACAGTTTGAGCACAACCCAAGCGTTGCAGCCGACCTTTGGGTTTTCCACGTTGAAAGACCCAAAGGTCGGCTGTGCTCAACTTGTGCTTTTTCGTGCGTCCGCGAGCGCCGTTTCTGTCCACTCCGCCGACCCTCGACGTGCAGGATTCCGGGAACTTTTCGGACATACACGGTCGCTCGCGGACACTCGCAGCATTCTCATAACCCAAAGGTCGCAGGTTCAAATCCTGCCCCCGCTACCAACTTTCCCGACATTCTCACCCTCCCGTTCGGGTGCGCTCGCCGGCAGCGCGGTGACGCACCGGGCGTAGAGCTCGATCCCGGGCAGCGCGCTCAGCCCGTGGACCAGCGTGCTCGCGAGCACGGTTGCCATCACCGTGAGCTGGATCGTCGAATCGCCGGTCGGATTCGGAAGTTGCTCGAGGTACACCAGGCCGAGCACGATCGAGGCCAGGCCGCGCGGGCCGAACCAGCCGACGAACAGGACGGTGGCCCGGCTGAGCCGCGTGCCCCACAGGGCGAGCGCCACGGGCAGCATGCGCACCACCGTCAGGCTGAGCAGCGCGTAGAGCGCGTGCCGGACGCCGAATCGGCCCCAGCCGCTCGCGACGAGGATGCCGAAGAGAAAGAACACCGAGAGATTGAACACCTGCCCCCACTCCTCGGTGAACTCGACGCTGTCCCGGGCCGCGTCGGTCGAGCCGACCTGCACGGCGAGGCCCGCCACGAACGCCGCGATGAACATGCTCGCGCCGACCGCCTCGGAGACGACCAGGGCGAGCAGCGGGAGCGCGACGACGCCGAGCTGCCGCCAGGCGTGCGCCATCCAGCCCAGGCGATGCGCCCGGCCCAGGAGCCAGCCGCCGACGAGCCCGATCGCGATCCCGACCAGCGCGCCGAAGCCCAGCTGCTCGACCAGGAAGCGCGTCAGGCTCGCCTGTCCGTCCGCTGCGCCTCCGCCCACGAGAGCGATGAAGAACAGCAAGAACGGCACGGAGAGACCGTCGTTGAGCCCTGCTTCGACGTTGAGCGCCTGGCGGATCTTCGGCGGCACGCGCGGGCTGTTCACGATCACCTGTCCCAGCCCGGCATCGGTCGGCGCGAGAATCGCGGCCAGGATTCCGGCCTGCCAGACCGAGAGTCCCGGGAACACGGCCAGGGCGGCGACGAGGCCCAGCACGATCGTCAGCAGCATCCCCGTGCTCAGCAAGCGGACGGGCAGGTTCCGCATGCTGCGGAGCATGCCCAGGTCGGTCCGGCTGGCATCGGTGAACAGCAGCAGCACCAGGCCGATCTCGGCCACGGTCAGGAACAATTCGTGGCTCGGTCGACGACCGCCGAGCTCGGGAACGAGTGCGTGCGCCGCGATACCGGCGACGGTGAACAGGATCGGCGCAGTGAGGACGCTCCGCTCGAGGCGTCCCGACGCCAGGCTGTAGCAGAACAACAGCCCGAGGAAGACCGCGACGAGTGTCATGCCGCCGGGTTTCCTAGGGGTACGGCCGACCGGCCAGGACGGCCTCGACCGCCGGAAGCAGCTCCGAGGCGATGGCGCGCTTGAGCACGAACCCGTCGGCGCCCGCGGAGCTCGCGGCACGCGCCACGCCGGGCTCGTCGTGGACGCTGATCAGGATCACGCGGACTCCGGGGCTGCCGGCGCGCAGGCGCGACACCCAGGCCAGGCCCCCCTTGCGACCGAGCGAGAGGTCGGCGACGACGAGCGCGGGCTCGAGCCGCGAGGCGCTCTCGAGCAGCGACGGCTCGTCGGCGACCATCACGACCGTCTCGAACATCGTCCGGAGCAACGAGCGCACCCCCTCGCTCAGCCCATGGTGCCGATCGGCCAGAATCGCGCACTTGGCCATCGCGTTGCCCATCGACGTCTCGTGTGCTCGGACCTGCGCCTCAGTACTCGTCGAAGTAGCGCTGGATCTGCTTCACGTCCTTGGTCTTGGTCAAGGCCAGCCGGAGCAGGACACGTGCCTTCTGCGGGTTCATGTCGAGCGAGGCGACGAAGCCCAGCCCGTCGTCGTCCAGCTCCACGTTGCGGCCCACGTTGCCCGTGACCACGCGCGAGGAGCGCACGCAGACGACGCCCTTCTTTGCCTGCGCGGCGAGAGCCTTGACGGCGGCCTCGGTCATGTTGCCGTTGCCCACGCCCGCGATCACGATGCCCTTGGCGCCGGCGGCGACCGCGGCGTCGATCAGGGCCCCGTCGACGTTCTCGTAGGCCATGACGATGTCGACGCGGGGCAGCGCGGTGACGCCGTCGAGCGAGAACTCCGAGTCCACCGTGTTCCGGCCCACGGGACCGCGAAAGAACGCGGACTGGCCGTAGGCCACGGTGCCGATCAGGCCGCGCAGCGGGGACATGAACGTCTGCACCGCGGTGGTACTGGTCTTGGTGAGCGACGATGCGCCGTGGATCCAGTCGTTGATGACCACGAGCACCCCGCGCCCCACGGCGTCCGGGTTCGCCGCGACCGCGACCGCGTTGTAGAAGTTGAGCGGACCGTCGGCCGAGAGCGCGGTCGAGGGGCGCATCGACGCGGTGAGCACGACGGGCTTCTTCGAGCGCACCACCAGGTTCAGGAAGTAGGCCGTCTCCTCGATCGTGTCGGTGCCGTGGGTGATCACCACGCCCGCGACGTCCGACATGGCGGTCAGCTCGTTGATGCGGCGAGCCAGCTTGAGCCAGACTTCGTCGTTCATGTCCTGCGAGCCGATGTTCGAGATCTGCTCGCCGCGCAGCTTGGCCAGAGATGCGCAGCGGCACGACGGGATCACGGGGTTGACCTTGCCCGGCATGATCGAGGAGCCTGGCCCGCCTGGCCATCGACGCGGGCAGCGTCGAGCGCACGGCCGCCGGCGCGCCCGTGGGCCTCGCGATGCGCGAGGTGCGGGAGGGGCTGGTGCGACTGAGCGAGGACATTCACGCCCTGTCCTACCGCCTGCATCCCTCGCTGCTCGACGACCTGGGGCTGCCCGACGCCCTGCAGGTCGAGTGCGAGCGCTTCTCGCGCGAGGCCGCGGTCCCGGTGGATGTGCGGCTGCGCGCGCTCTCCCGCGCACTGCCGCACGAAGTCTCGCTCTGTCTGTTCCGCATCGCGCAGGAGGCGCTGCGCAACGTCGGGCGTCACGCCCGGGCCCGCTACGTCGAGCTGACGCTCCAGGAGCTCGACGGCGGAGTGCAGCTCGTCGTGCGGGACGATGGCGTGGGCTTCGACCCGGCGCTCGAGCCGCGGCGGCCGAGCCTGGGCCATGCGAGCATGCGCGAGCGTGTGCACCTGAGCGGCGGCGAGATCGACTTCGAGAGTGCCCCGGGGCAGGGCACGACGATCCTGGCCTGGGTCCCGCTCGAGAAGGGACGCTCGTGACGCGCCCGCGCGTGCTCCTCGTCGACGACCACCGCATCGTGGCCGAAGGCCTCAAGCGGCTGCTCGAGGCCGACTTCGAGCTGGCCGGTGTCGTCGAGGACGGGCGGGCGATGATCGAGGCCGCCCGGGCCCTGCGGCCCGACGTCATCGTGGCCGACATCTCGATGCCGCACCTCAACGGGCTCGACGCGCTGGCCCGCCTGAAGCAGGAGGACCCCGGCGTCAAGGTCGTGTTCCTGACCATGCATGCCGAGGTGGCGTACGCGCGCCGGGCGCTCGAGGCGGGCGCCGCGGGCTTCGTGCTCAAGCACTCCGCTCCGGCGGAGCTGGTGCTGGCTATTCGTTCCGCGCTCGAGGGCCGCACGTACGTCGCGCCCGCGCTCGCGGGCGAGGTCTTCCGCGCGGCCCGGGACGGTGCGCCGCCGGATGCCGCCGCGAGCCTGACGCCCCGGCAGCGCGAGATCCTGGCGCTCTTGGCCGAGGGTCTCGCGGCCAAGGAGATCGCCGGGATGCTCGGAATCTCGGTCCGCACGGTCGAGTTCCACAAGTACCGGATGATGGAGATCCTCGGGCTGGCCAACAGCGCCGAGCTGGTCCACTTCGCGATCAAGCACGGAATCGTGCAGATCTGACCCGCCATGGTGCCGGGAGACCGGTATTAAGTTTCAGATTTCGCCCCGAGTGAGCTAGGCTCTCGGGCGCCGAATGAACCCGGAGTGGCTCCATTGGAACGCGGGTTCGCTGGGATACACTGCCGCCCGCTGTTCGTGGGAGGCACCGGGATGAGCGCCGCCGGCGACTTGGCGAGGAGGGCCGTCTTCTGGACGGGCCTCGCGGTCGGCGTACCGGGCTTGCTCGCCGCACAGTCGGTGCCCACGGTCCACGACGCGCATTTTCACCTGACCAACTACGTCCAGGAAGGCACGGACATTCACGATTTCCTGCGCATCATGGGCGACCGTGTGGGGCGCGTCGCGCTGTTCGGCATCCCGCTGCAGCAGACCTGGTCGTACGGGAACACCGGCGACTTCGCGCCGACCTACTACCTGCAGACCGATGCGCCGCTGTACTACTACTCGTTCACCGACGCGTACATCGCGATGCAGTACCGATCGCTCACCAAGAGCGAGCAGGCGCGCTTCGACCCGATGATCACCGGGTTCAACCCCGCGGACATGTACGCGGCCGACCACATCCGCCGTGTGCTCGAGACGTTCCCCGGGGTGTTCTCGGGCATCGGTGAGTTCACGATCCACAAGGAGTTCGTCTCGGCGAAGATCGCGGGGGAGACCGCGAGCCTGACCAATCCCGCGCTCGACCGGATCCTCGACTTCGCGGGAGAAGTCGGGCTCGTGGTGCTGCTGCACAGCGACGCGGACGTGCCGTTCCCCAAGCCGGGGCAGGAGCCGTACCAGCTCGTGCAGCTCAAGGCCCTGTTCAAGCGGCACCCGGCAACGACGATCATCTGGGCCCACGTGGGGCTCGGTCGCATCGTGCAGCCGGTGCAGGATCAGATCGCTCTGCTCGACCGGGCGCTCGGCGACCCCGAGCTGCGACACGTGCACCTCGACCTCTCGTGGAGCGAGGTGGCCAAGTACGTGGTCGCCACGCCCGAGTCCGCGCGGGCCACGGCCGAGCTGATTGCGCGTTATCCCGAGCGGTTCCTGTTCGGAACCGACGAGGTTGCGCCGACCGACCAGGCCGGGTACTTGCGCGTGTTCGATCAGTACGCCCCGCTATGGAGCCTGCTCGGCCCGCAGGTCGAGCAGCGAGTGTGGAAAGGCAACTACGAACGGTTGTTCGACGAGGCCCGGCGCAGAGTGCGGGCCTGGGAAAAGGAGCACGTGAAATGAGAGTCCTGCGCATGCTCGGTCTCGTCGCGCTGCTTGCGACGTCGGTGGTGCCGGTCGAGGCCGCCGACGCGAGCAAGACGCGCCTGGACCTCTACGGGTTCGCGATGCTCGATATGGGCTACGAGACCGGCCAGTCCGATCCCGATTGGTACGACGTGATGCGGCCGACCAAGCTGCCGGCGTTCGACGACGAGTTCGGCGGCGACGGCCGGACCTACGCCGGCGTGCGGCAGAGCCGCCTGGGATTCAAGACCTTCACGCCCACCTCGAACGGGGAGATCAAGACGATCTTCGAGTTCGAGTTGTTCGGCGTGGGTCCCGACGCGGGCCAGACGACGTTCCGCCTGCGCCACGCCTGGGGCGAGTACCGCAAGTGGGGCGCGGGCCAGACCTGGAGCCCGTTCATGGATCCGGACGTGTTTCCCAACTCGATCGAGTACTGGGGACCGAGCGGCATGGTGTTCTTCCGCAACGTGCAGCTGCGCTACATGCCGATGCAGGGGGAGAACGAGCTGTACGTCGCCTTCGAGCGGCCCGGAGGGAGCGGCGATCCCGGCGTGGCGGTGGGCGACCCCGACGTTGCCGGCATCACCGCGCGGTTCCCGCTGCCCGATCTCTCGGCCCACTACCGGATGAACCGCGAGTGGGGGCACATCCAGGTCGCGGCGATCCTGCGCCAGATGGAGTGGGACGATGCGACGCCGACTCCGGTCGACCTCTCGGGGAGCGCGACCGGCTGGGGCGTGAACCTCAGCTCGAACGTGAAGTTCGATGAGGACACGCTGCGTCTGCAGGTCGTCTACGGTGAAGGAATCGCGAATTACATGAACGACGCCACGGCGGACGTCGGCGCCACGACCGGCTCGGACGTCGCCGAGCCCCTACCGGTCCTGGGTATCGTCGCCTTCTACGATCACACCTGGAACTCGCGCTACACCAGCTCGATCGGCTACTCGATGGTCGACATCGACAACAGCGACCTGCAGGCCGCGGACGCGTTCCAGAAGGGGCAGTACGCGCTGGTCAACCTGCTGGTCCACCCGCTCGACAACCTGATGTGGGGCGGCGAGCTGCAGTGGGGCGACCGCGAGAACTTCTCGGACGGCTTCTCGGTCGACGACCTGCGGTTCCAGGTGTCGGTCAAGTACAACTTCTCGTACGGCTGGGGAGGCCAGTGATCATGCGCCAGCGACGTTCGTTTCTCGCCATCGCGGTCGCCTGCGCTGTCTTGACCGCGGGCGTGGCCTGGGCCCAATCCGCCACCGAGGTCGATGCCGCACTGAAGGCGGCCTACGACAGGTACAAGGCGCTCAAGGAAGGCGCGAACGCCGACTACATCCCGGCGCTGGCCAAGGTCGACCCCAGCATCTACGGCATCGCGCTGGTCACGGTGGACGGCAAGGTCCACACGGCCGGCGACATCCGGTCCGAGGTCTCGATCCAGTCGATCTCCAAGGTGTTCACGCTGGCCAAGGTGATCGAGGAGCAGGGACCGGAGGCGATCGCCAGCACGATCGGCGTCGATGCGACGGGGATGCGCTTCAACTCGATCGTCGCGGTCGAGATGGCCCAGAAAGGGCTCGGCGGCCCCGAGATGAACTCGCTCGTGAACCCCGGGGCCATCTCCACGACCAGCATGCTGAAGGGCAAGACGCGCAGCGAGATCTGGACCGGCCTGCTCGGGTTCTACTCGGAGTTCGCCGGTCGGCCGCTCTCGGTCAACCAGGAGGTGTTCAAGTCCGAGGCCGAGACGAACCAGCGCAACCAGGCCATCGGGATGCTGATGTACGCCTACGGCTACA
>Ga0180063_1000066_pt1 | contig 23346 bp, 28 predicted proteins | sample EasRivT47_16_10D_FD_121776 | JGI IMG/M metagenome (GOLD analysis project Ga0180063, IMG submission 121776) | Soil microbial communities from meander-bound floodplain in the East River, Colorado, USA - East River metaG ERMLIBT47_16_10D | ecosystem: Environmental > Terrestrial > Soil > Floodplain ...
GAGACGATCATCCCCAGGTCGCCGTGGAGCGCCTCGGCCGGATGCAGGAAGTACGCGGGGCAACCGGTCGACGACAGCGTGGCCGCGATCTTCTGGCACACGATGCCGGACTTGCCCATCCCGGTCACGATCACGCGACCCCGGCACTCCTCGAGCAGCGCGACCGCGCGGTCGAAGCGCTCATCGAGCCGCTCGGCGAGCGCGGCGAGCGCGCGGGCCTCGATCTCGAGAACGCGACGTGCGGTATCGCGGACCATCGCTCTCCTCCGAATCGCCGGTCATCTTACCAGGCGCGGTCGGCCGCGCCCTCGGCGTGCGAGCTCGAGAGCCCGGATCCGCGCGCGCCCGTGGCCCGACGGGGCCAGGTCAGCGCCGGGCCCCCGATCCACTCGACGCGCCAGCGCTCCGCGTGGCGTGCGAGGTGCAGCGAGTAACGGGCCGTGCCTCCGCCCGGGGGCGAGCCGAGGACGTCGACCGCGACTCGGTCCGGGCCGTCGAGCGGCTCGACCGCGACCACGCGCGGCGCGACGACGTGTGCCAGCTCGTCGAGCACGTCGTCGAGGGCGGCCGCAGCCGCGCCATCCGGGGGCACGGCGAAGGAATCGGGGATCGGGCGCGTCTCGGGCTCGGCCGAACGCTCGACCTCGAACAGCTGCGTCGCCACCGCGGCCGCATCCTCGTCGCCCGGGGCGCTGCCTCGCGGCAGTCCGCATCCCGCGGCGAGCGCCAGACCCGCGAGCGCGAGGCTCAGTGGCGCGGGCGCGAACATCGATCGAGCGCCAGGAGATCGTCGAGCAGCGCGGGTAGGTCGGCCAGCGGGAGCTGGTTCGGACCGTCGCACAGCGCGCGGTCCGGGTCGTCGTGCACCTCGAGGAACAGCGCGTCCACTCCGACCGCCACCGCGGCGCGCGCGAGCGTCGCGATGTACGCTCGCTCGCCGCCCGACCGACCGTCGGCCGCGCCGGGGAGCTGGACCGAGTGCGTCGCGTCGAAGCACACGGGCGCACCGAGCGCGCGCAGCCGCGGCAGCGAGCGGAAATCGACGACCAGGTTGTGGTAGCCGAAGGTCGTCCCGCGCTCGGTGAGCAGGACCCGCGCGTTGCCGGTCGAGTGGATCTTCCCCAGGGCATGCGCGAGGTCGTCGGGGGCGAGGAACTGCCCCTTCTTGACGTTGACCGCGCGGCCGGTCCGGCCCGCGGCCACGAGCAGGTCGGTCTGGCGGCACAGGAACGCCGGGATCTGCAGCAGGTCGACCACCGCGGCGGCCGGCTGCGCCTGCTCGGGGCCGTGGATGTCCGTGGTCAGCGCCAGGCCCGTCTCGCGCCGCACGCGGGCCAGCGCGGCCAGACCCTGCTCGAGCCCCGGGCCGCGCGGCGAGTCCACGGACGTGCGGTTCGCCTTGTCGAACGAGGCCTTGAACACGAGCGGCACCCCACGCTCGCGCGCGATCGCGGCGAGAGCGCGCGCCATGCGCAGCGCGTGCTCCGCGCTCTCGACGACGTCGGGCCCGGCGATCAGCAGCAGCGGACCGTCGCCGCCGACGGCGACGCCGTCAGCGATTTCGATCCGTGGCGTAGGCATGGGGAGCGTCGGTGCTCTTCGGTGCGCGGCTGGCTCGGCGCTGGCGATAGGCCGCGGCGACGAACTCGCGAAACAGCGGGTGCGGCGCGAGCGGGCGCGACTTGTACTCGGGGTGGAACTGACAGGCCAGGAACCACGGATGATCGGCGTACTCGATGATCTCGACGAACTTGCCGTCGGGCGACATGCCGCTGAAGCGCATGCCCGCCTCGCGCAGCCGCGGCACAAAATCATGGTTGACCTCGTAGCGGTGGCGGTGCCGCTCCGAGATCCGTCGCGTGCCGTAGGCGCGGTGCGCCGTCGAGCCCTCCTCCAGCTCGGCCGGGTAGGCTCCGAGCCGCATCGTTCCGCCCAGCTCGTCGACGCCGACCAGGTCGCGCAGCTTGAAGATCACGCGGTCGCGCGTCGTCTCGCAGAACTCGGTCGAGTCGGCATCGCGCAGGCCGCACAGGTTCCGCGCGCCCTCGATCACGGCGCACTGCAGGCCCAAGCAGATGCCGAAGAACGGCACCTTTCGCTCGCGCGCGTAGCGTGCGGCCTCGATCATCCCGGCCACCCCGCGCACGCCGAACCCGCCCGGGATCAGGATGCCGTCGACGCCTCCCAGCTCGCTCTCCAGCTTTCCGTTCTCGATCTCCTCGGCCTCGATCCACTTCAGCTGGACCTTGACCTGGCTCGCCACGCCACCGTGCAGCAGCGCCTCGTTGAGCGACTTGTAGGAGTCGCCGTAGGACACGTACTTGCCGACGATCCCGATCGTCACCTCGTCCTGCGGGTGGCGAATGCGGTGCACCAGCTCCTCCCAGTCGCGCAGGTCGCGCTTGCGGTACGGGAGGTCGAGCAGCTTCATGATGATCTCGTCGATCCCCTCGTCGGACAGCCGCAGCGGCACGTCGTAGATGCTGTCCACGTCGACCGCGCTGATCACCGCATCCTCGCCGATGTTGCAGAACAGGGCGATCTTGCGCTTGATCTCGGGCGGCAGGGGACGATCCGATCGACAGAGCAGGATGTCGGGCTGGATGCCGATCGCCCGCAGCTCGCGCACCGAGTGCTGGGTCGGCTTGGTCTTCAGCTCGCCCGAGGTGCCGATCCACGGGACGAGCGTCAGGTGCACGAAGATCGCGTTGCTCCGTCCCACGTCGAGCCAGAACTGCCGGATCGCCTCGAGGAACGGCAGCGACTCGATGTCGCCCACCGTCCCGCCGATCTCGACCAGCTGCACGTCGACGCCGCCCGAGATCTTGAGGATCGACTCCTTGATCTCGTCGGTGATGTGCGGGATGACCTGGACCGTGGCGCCCAGAAAATCGCCGCGCCGCTCCTTCTCGATCACCGAGGCGTAGATCTTCCCGGTCGTGAAGTTGTTGTCGCGCGTGGCGGTCATCGAGGCGAACCGCTCGTAGTGTCCGAGGTCGAGGTCGGTCTCGGCTCCGTCGTCCGTGACGAACACCTCGCCGTGCTGGAACGGGCTCATCGTCCCCGGATCGACGTTGATGTAGGGGTCGAGCTTCTGCAGCGTGACCTTGAACCCCCGGCCCTCGAGGATCCGGGCGATCGATGCCGCGGCCAGTCCCTTGCCCAGAGACGACACGACACCGCCGGTGACGAAGATGTACTTGGTGCCTCGCTTCTTGTCCCGCGTCATCCGCTGACCTCCATCCACTGACGTTCGGCCCGCTCGAGGTCGGCCGGCGTATCGACGGCCAGCGAGCGGAAATCCGAGTCCACGATGCGGATCGTGAGACCCGCTTCGAGCGCTCGGAGCTGCTCGAGGCCCTCGTCGAGCTCGAGCGGGGAGGGCGGGAGCGCCGCCAGCGCGAACAGCGCTTCGCGCGCGTACGCGTACACCCCCTGGTGTCGGCGATAGCCGGCGAGACCTCCGGGGCGTGCGGCCAGCGCCGTGCGGAAGTCGGCCGAGAGTCGCGTCGCGCCGCCACGGTGATACGGGATCGGCGCGCGCGAGAAGTAGAGCGCGCTGCCGTCGGCCCGGGCGACGACCTTGACCACGTTCGGGTCGAACAGGTCGTCCGCCGCGTCGAGCGGCTCGACGAGCGTGGCAAGCGCAGGACGGCGGGCGTCGTCGTCGAATGCGGCGACGAGCCGGTCGAGGCTGGTCGGCGTCAGGAACGGCTCGTCGGCCTGGATGTTGAGCACGACGTCGTAGCGCGGCGCGAGCCTGCGTACGACCTCGGCCACGCGATCCGTGCCCGAGGCGTGCGCGTCCGAGGTCAAGAGCGCCTCGCCGCCGAAGCTCTCGCTCGCCGCGACGACCCGCGCGTCTTCGGTGGCCACGATGAGTCGATCGATGCGTCGCGCCGCGGCAGCGCGACGCCAGACCTGCTCGAGCATCGGGCGGTTGGCGAGGGGAGCGAGGACTTTCCCGGGGAACCGGGTGGAGGCATAGCGGGCCGGGATCACACCGAGAACGAGCGGCATCCGCACCTTCCGCGAGTGTCCGCGCGTCGCTGCCGGGTCACATCCCGTGGCGACGACGAATGCTAGCGCACCGCCGTGCGGTACACAAGTGATACCCTGCATCGCACGGAGGAGCGCGGCGATGAAGCCACCCCGATACGAGAGCCGCGTGGTCGAGCGATTCCTCGAGTACGTGCGATACGACACGCAGTCCAAGGAGGGAGCCGAGAGCTACCCGAGCACGCCGGGGCAGCTCGTCCTGCTGTCGCGCTTGGCCGACGAGCTGCGCGAGCTCGGGGCCCAGGACGTGGCGATGGACGAGCACGGCTACGTGTTCGCCACGATCCCCGAGACGACGAGGAAGCGCGGCGTCCCGGTGATCGGCTTCCTGGCCCACGTCGACACGTCCCCCGAGATGAGCGGTGCCGACGTGCGGCCGATCGTGCACCGGGACTACCGCGGCCAGGACATCGCCCTGCCCGACGATCCCTCGGTCTTGCTGCGCGGGACCGACCACCCGGCGCTCGGCGAGCAGATCGGGAACGACATCATCACCGCGTCGGGGCGCACGCTCCTCGGCGCCGACAACAAGGCCGGCGTGGCCGAGATCATGGGGGCCGCCGAGTACCTGCTCGCGCACCCCGAGATCGTCCACGGTCCGATTCGCATCGGGTTCACTCCCGACGAGGAGGTCGGGAACGGCACGAAGTTCTTCGACGTGGCGAAGTTCGGCGCGCGCTACGCCTACACGATGGACGGGGAGTCCGCAGGCGAGGTCGAGAGCGAGACGTTCTCGGCCGACACCTTCGTGGCCACGTTCCAGGGAGTCAACACGCACCCGGGCTACGCCAAGGGCAAGATGGTCAACGCCATCCGCGTGGCCGCGGACTTCATCACCCGGCTGCCCCAGGACCGTCTGTCCCCCGAGACGACTGAAGGGTACGAAGGCTACGTCCACCCCTACGTCTTCGATGCCAGTGTCGACCGGACGGTCGTCCGCGTCCTGGTGCGCGACTTCCAGAGCGCAGGGCTCAAGGACAAGGAAGACGCGCTCGAGCGCTGGGCCCGCGAGGCCGAGGCCGCGCACCCGGGCTGCCGGCTCGAGACACGGATCGAGGAGTCGTATCGCAACATGAAGGAAGTCCTGGATCTCCATCCCCAGGTGATCGAGAACGCGCGCGAGGGCATCCGGCGCGCCGGGCTCACGCTGCGCGAGCGGCCGATCCGAGGTGGGACCGACGGCTCGCGGCTGTGCTTCATGGGCCTTCCGACGCCGAACGTGTTCGCCGGCGAGCACGCGTTTCACTCGCGCAGCGAGTGGGTCTCGGCCCACGACATGCACAAGGCGGTCGAGACGATCATCGAGATCGCGCGGGTGTGGGAAGAGCGGACGTAGGTACCGCTTCCCGAACCCCGGTTGCGGTGCCGGGAATCAGTGGGTGCCGAGCAGGGCGTAGCGCAGCACGAACAGCAGCCCGAGGCCGTAGACCAGCGGCGAGGCCTCGCGCCAGCGCCCGGAGCAGAGCTTGACCGCCGGGTAGCTGATGAACCCGAGGGCGATGCCGTCGGCGATCGACCAGCTGAACGGGATCCCGACGATCACGAGGAACGCCGGGAACGACTCGGTCAAGTCGCCCCAGTCGATGCTCCGCACGTTGCGCACCATCAGGCCGCCGACCACGATGAGCGCCGGGGCGGTCATCGGCTGCAGCGTCACGCCGCCCACGTCCACGCCGGCCCCGATCATCGCCGCCAGCGGCGAGAAGAACAGAGCGAGAAGGAACAGCGCAGCCGTGATCACGTTGGCCAGGCCCGTGCGCGCCCCGGCCTCGACGCCGGTCGCGCTCTCGACGTAGGCGGTCACCGTCGACGTGCCGAGCAGCGAGCCGACGACGGTGCCCGAGGAGTCCGCCAGCAGCGCCGCCGTGGCCCGCGGCAGCTTGCCCTCGCGCAGGAACCCGCCCTGCTCGCCGATGCCGATCAGCGTGCCGATCGCGTCGAACACGGCCATGAACAGGAAGATCACGATCACAGGGACGAGCGTCAGGTCGAGCAGCCCTCGGAGGTCGAGCGCCAGGAACGTCGGCGCGAGGGACGGCGGTGGCGCGACGAGCCCCTGGTACACGACGAGTCCGGCGCCCCAGGCCAGCCCGGTCGAAGCCAGGATCCCGATCAGAATCGCGCCGCGCACCCGCGCCGCCATCAGGCCGATCGTCAACGCGAGACCGGCCAGGGCGACGAGCGTCGGCGCGCGCGCGACGTCGGCCAACCGCACGGGAGCGCCCGCAGGCGTCCGCTCGACGATCCCCGCCCCGACGAGGCCGATGAACGCGACGAACAGGCCGATGCCCACGGCGATCGCGTGCTTCAGGCTCCGCGGCACCGCATCGAGGATCAGCTCGCGCACGCGCAGCAGGGTCAAGACGAAGAACGCGACGCCCGAGACGAACACCGCGGCCAGCGCGACCTGCCAGCGCACGCCCATGCCGAGCACGACGCCGAGGAAGAAGAAGTTCTCGCCCATCGCCGGCGCGAGCGCGATCGGGTAGTTCGCGGCGAGGCCCATCACCAGCGTGGCCAGGCCCGCGGCGAGGCAGGTCGCGGTCAGCACCGCGCCGAAATCCATCCCGGCCTGGGACAGCACCGCCGGATTGACGAAGACGATGTAGGCCATCGTCAGGAACGTCGTGACCCCGCCCAGCACTTCGGTGCGCACCGTCGTGCGGTTCTCGGCGAGTCGGAACAGGCGCTCGAGCATGGCGCGAGGCCGATCCTAGCGTCAGCTCAGCCGGAACTCCACGACGATCGTGAAATACACCGGTACCGCATGTCCGTCGGGCGCAAGCGCCGGCCGGTAGCGCCAGGCCTGGACCGCCTCGACGGCGGCGGCGGCGAAGTCTTCCGACCCGCGCGGCACCTGCAGCACCGTGATCGCGCGCACGGCGCCCTCGACGTCGATCACGGCCTGCAGCATCACCCGGCCCTCGCGCCGTTCGGCGCGTGCCTGGGGCGGGTATTCGGGGGAGACCTTCTCGAGCAGCTCGGGCGGCGTGACGGGCCCCTCGATGTGCTCGATCGGCGCGCCCTTGCCGGCGCGCTCCTGGGCCGCCCGCGGATCGAGCGCGGTGACCGCGAGTACGACCCATTCTCCTTCGACCGGCGACGGCGCCGCGATCGCCACGGTCCGCTCCGTGGCCGCGAGCAGGTGCACCTCGGCCAGGGGTGGCTCGCTCGCGCTCGCGGTCAGCTCGAGCCGCAGCTCGTGACGCGCGTCCGGCTCGTCGAGGGCCCGCGCGGAGAAGCGCAGCGCGAGCGCCACGTCGCCCGGGTAGATCGTGGCATCGAAGCGCGCCTCGCCATCGGACTCCGGAACCACGATGAAGCCGGTCACCGCGTCGGCGCGCTCGCCTCCCAGAGCACGCGCCAGGCCGGCGAGCTGCGTCGGTGTGCCCCACGCTTCTTCTGAGGGCAGTACGATCGGCCTGCCGCACTTTTCGCCGCAGCCGAGCGCGGCGCCGCGCCCGGCGCTCTCGCCGGCCACACGCACCACACGAAGGTGATAGGCAAAGGGCGGCGGCGAGACGAGCGCCCCGAGCCCGACCGGTGTCACGAACAGGACGGCGACGGCGAGCAGGACGGCGATCCGCTGCGGGCTCGAATGCATCTCAGTTCCCTCCACGAAGGAGAACGACGGCGGGACCGGCGGCCGTCCGGGTGCGCTGGCGCGGGGCGACGACGATCGTCCCGCCGCCGGGCGCGTCGAACACGCGCGAGTCGATGTCCTGTCCGCGAAGCCGCAGCTGCTTGACCTCGATGCCCAGCCCCGCGGGCGGCGGCGCATCGAACGGCGCGGTCCCACGGACCCACCACAGCGTGGCGGCGACGAGGGTCAGTCCGGCGAGCGTTGCCGCACCGGGGACGAGCCACCGCGGAGCGGTTCTCGCAGCGGGCGGTCCGAGCGTCGCGCTCACCTCGTCGACCACCGCGCGCAGCCGGTCGATACCCGAGCGATCGTCGATCATCGTCGCGAGCCCTCCTCGAGCAGCGATCGGCCCGCCGCGGCGGCCAGCTTGGTCCGGGCGTCCCGGGCGATCGAGCGCACGCCAGCCGCGGTGTGGCCCAGCGCCCGCGCGACCTCCTCCGCGGGAAGATCGCCGATCTCGTAGAGCGCGATCACCTCGCGCTGCGAATCCGACAGGCACGCAACGAGCTTCGCGAGCACGAGGCGGGCCTCGGCGCGATCGATGTCGCGCGTTCCGCGCGGCTCGCGGGGTGCGCCGATCCTGCCCAGCAACCCGCGCAGCGCCCGGCGGCGCCGCTCGGCGCGGCGGGCGTTCTGCACGCGACGAACGAGGATCGTGGCGAGCCAAGCGTCGAAGCTTCCGCGGTCCGGGTCGAACGAGCGCAGCGCGCGGTGCGCGGCGAGCAGCGTGTCCTGCACGAGATCCGGGACCTCCTGCGCCGGCGCACCGAGCGCGAGCGCGATCCGCGTCAGGCGCGGCGTCGCCGCCTCGAGGCGCCGGGCGGGACTCGCCGGGAGGGCCCGGGCGGCCTGGGCCGGTTCGTCGAGCAGGGGTTCGGTCGGGCGGCTCGCCATCTCGCTCTTCCGTCTCCTATTACACCGCATCGACCGGGAACGTGCGGGCGCGGCCGAGGAGCAGGAACCGGTTCCGGTGGACGACCGTCCTGCTCGGGCTGCTCTATCTCGCGTCCCGGCGCAACCTCGTCGTGCCGATCGTGGCCCACGGCGTCGCCAACACGCCGGCCTTCGTGCTGATCTACCTCGGCCGCTATCCGGGGGTGTGAGGCGATCGGGGCGGCGTGTCCCAAACCCGTTCTGCGCGGGCGAGGGCCGAAGCGAGGCGGGCGGCGTTCCTCGGCGAGCGGAGGAGGTGCGCGGTCTCAATGATCGCCTTCAACTCGGTTTCAGGGAGAAGCGCGACGTTGCGGCCGTTTCGGCGCTCGATGACGCATGGCGCGCCCGTCTCGACCACGCGGTCGCACAGTTGCGCGAGCCTGGCGCGGGCGCGGGTGTAGGGGATGCGTGTCGCCATCGGGGTCTTCCGCTGCTGCCGGTTCAATACGCGACTACCACGAGCAACTCCGAAGTCCAGCGACCGTCGATCCAATGGTATCGAACGATCTCTCCGAAGCCACAAACGGGGCCGCAATGATAACCCCACTCGACGATCTTCTCCCGCGTCCGTCCATCGATCGTCACGCTGAGCATCGCGTGCGTACGATTGAAGCGCAGCGAACTGGACGGAAGCGTCGTCCACTCGCCAGGGAGCGCCTCGAGGTCGCCCTCGAGATCGACTGCGACCCAGGCGAGTCCCGCGCCGTCCAGTTCCTGCTGGAGGGTCGCGACCAACTCCGGATCCTCCTTGGGCCAGAGCGCCGGATCGATCACGATGATCCTCACGGGATCCGTTCCGTCGAGCCGATTGACCAGTCGATCAGCAACCAGGTTGCGGAACTGGCCCTCGTCGGGCGGCGGGCCCGAGACACACGAGGCCAGGAAGATACCAAGGGCCACCGCTGGCGGAATCACCGGGGCGTGCAGAGACTTCATGCACCGCCGGTCATACGAGCGCGGCCAGCGCCGCGTCGAGCCGGCGCCGGGCCTCGTCGGCCACCTCGCGCAGATCGGCCTGCGGGAACAGCGCGACCATCGCGTGTGGGTCTGCGATCTCGACGCGCGTCTGCCGCCCGCCGAGCTCGCGCACGACGACGTTGCACGGCAGCAGCACGCCCACGCCCGGCTCGGCCGAGAGCGCGCGGTGCGCCAGCGGCGGCCGGCAGGCGCCGAGGATCTCGTAGCACGGGAAGTCGACGCCCAGCTTGGCCTTGAGCGTGGCCTTGACGTCGATGCGCGTCAGGATGCCGAACCCCTGCTCGGCGAGCGCCTGCTCGACCCGCCCCAGGACGTCGTGGTAGGGCAGGGCGACGGTCCGCCCGAAGCTCGGCTGCGGGGGCAACGTCGCGCTCATGGCAGCACCTCCCGCACCCCGAGCGCGCGCAGCAGCGCCATCATCGGGCACCAGCCCGTGAAGGCCGACTGCGCGAGGTTGAGGCCGACGAACGCGGTGAGCAGCAGGAACCACGGGCTGACCAGCCAGCCGAGCGCGACCGAGAGCGAAACGAACGTGCCGGCGATCAGACGAAGCCAGGCGTGCAGGTCCATCGGGCACCTCCTCGTCTGCGAGGATGCAGTTCGTTCCCCCGTGGATACAGTGAACCGGACGTTAGCCGCGCAAGCGACCGAGCCGCTCCAGAATCTCGTGCCGCACGTCGTCCGGCAGCTCGACCGGCTCGGGATCGCCGAGAAGGTCCACGGTCGCCCGCAGCGAGGCCAGGAACGCCTCGCACGGCGCACAGCCGCTCATGTGCTCGTCGATCTGCCCGCACAACCCGGGATCGAGCTCGCGGTCGAGGTATTCCGAGAGCCGGGCGAAGATCTCGCGGCAGTCCGCGCCGGTGTGGCTCATGCCAGCTGCTCCTCGAGCCGCTGGCGCACCATCAGCCGGGCGCGATGGAGCCGCATCTTGACCGTCGATTCGGGCAGGCCGAGCGCCTCGGCGGTCTCGCGCGTCCCGAGCTCCTCCATGTCGCGCAGCACGAGCACGATCCGGTAGTGCGGCGGGAGGTCCTGCACCGCGGCGCGCAGCCCGGCGCGCACTTCCTCGCGCGAGGCGCTCTCGTCGGGGAGCGGCCGGAAGTCGGGGACGCGATCGCGCGTCTCGTCGCCGTCGAGGCGCGGCATCAGCTCTTCGAGCGACAGCTCGCGCGCCGGCTCGAACTTCCCGCGGCGGCGCTTCATCAGGCAGGCGTTCGAGGCCACCCGATAGAGCCAGGAGCGCAGCGCCTTGGGCTCGGCCACCTGCTTCAGCGACTGGAACGCCTGGAGCAGCGTGTCCTGCGCGACGTCCTTGGCATCCTCGCGCTCGCCGCACACGCGCAGGCCGAAGCCGTAGATCCGCCCGCCGTACCGCTCGACGAAGCGTTCGAACGCCGCGGGCTCGTCCCGCTGCACGGCTTCGAGCAGGGCCTCGTCCGTCTCGGGTGTCAAGTCTTCAAGCCTCCGGGTCGCCATCGTATCATCGGCCCGAATCGGTCCTTTGACGCGTGACGTTTCGCGCTCCGATGCATCTCTGCGCTTGGGGCCGCAGGCCCCGGGAGGTCGCCCATGGCGCACTCGAGGCTGCTCGCCGCTCTGCTCCTGGCATCGAGCGCCGGATCGTCCGCATCCGAGCCGCTCGATCCGGCCGGCGCCGTCGAGCTCGCGCTCGCGAACAGCCCGCAACTCGCGGCGGCGGGCAGCTCCGTTCGCGTGTCCGAGGCCGAGCAGGCGATCGCCCGGAGCGGCTACAAGCCGCGTCTTTCGCTCTCCGAGGACTGGGTCCGCTCGACCGATCCGGTGTTCGTGTTCGCGTCCAAGCTGGGCCAGGAGATCTTCGGTCCCGCGGACTTCGACATCGACACGCTCAACGAGCCCGACGCCTTCACGAACGCGCGGACGCAAATCGCGCTCGAGCAGAGCATCTGGAACGGCGATCGCAGCCGCCTGGGGTCCAAGGCCGCGGGCCTGGGCCTCGAGGCCACGCTCCTCGACCAGCGCCGCACGAGCGACCGCGTGGCCTTCGACGCGCTCCGCGCGTTCTGGGACGCCGTGCTGGCCGATGCGATGCTGGACCTGGCACGCGATGCGGAGGACGCAGGTACAGCCAACCTCGAGCTGGCGACGGCGCTGGTCGAGGAAGGGGCGGCAATCCCGTCCGATCGAATGTCGGCCGCGGTGCGCCTGGCCGAGCTGCGCGCCATGCGCATCCAGGCCGAGGCCGGCACGCTCGTGGCCCGCGCATCGCTCGAGCACGCGCTCGGCACGGGCCCGGGCCGGACGTTCGATCTGATCGCTACCCCCGTGCGCCGCACGCAGGCCGCGAACGAGCCCGACGCGCTCGTCGCCGAGGCGCTCGCGGCTCGACCCGAGCTCCAGGGCCTCGATCTGCGCATCGAGCAAGCGCGCCTTGGCGAGCGACTGGCCCGCAGCGGGCGCTTGCCGCAGGTGGGCGCGGGCGCGCGCTACGACCTGAACGGCGAGCAACCGTTCGACCCCTCAGGCGACAACTGGACCGTGGGGCTCTCGCTGCGCATTCCGCTGTACCAGGGCTCGGAGGTCAAGTCACGCGAGGCCGCAGTGCGCGCCGAGCGCGAGCGGGCCGAGCAGCTCAGGCGGGCGCTGATCGACGGGATCCGGCTCGAGGTGCTGGCCGCGCGCGCCGAGCGGGATGCGGCAGGCGAGCGGCTCGCCGTGTCGGCCTCGGCGCTCGAGCAGGCGGCCGAGGCGCTGCGGATCGTGCGCGAGCGCTACGCCGAAGGGATGGCCCTGATCGTCGAGCTGATCGGGGCCGAGGCGGCCGAGACGCAAGCCCGGGCCAACGACGTGCGGGCGCAGCGCGATCTCGCACTGGCCGAGGCCGGACTCGACCTCGTGCTCGGGCGGCCGATCCGGCCGACGGAGGACTGACGATGTCGAACGCCACGCTCCGCAGTGCCGTTCTCGCGACGCTTGCCCTGTCGGCCGCGCTGCTCGGCTGCGGGCGCGAGCCAGCGCAGCCCGGAATCGCGAGCGCCGCGCCGATCGGCGTGTCGGTCGAGCCGGTGCGAGAGGCGGCATGGGTTGCCGGCTTCGAGGTCAGCGCGACGATCGAACCGAGCCGCCGCGCGCTCCCGGGTACCGTGCTCCTCGGCCGCGTCGTCGAGGTGCTGCACGATGTGGGCGACACGGTCCGCGCCGGGGCGGTGCTGGCGCGCGTGGCGAGCGGCGAGGTCGATGCACGCCTGGCGCAGGCCGAGGCCGGGGTTGCGGCCGCGCAGGCCGCCGAGCAGAACGCATGGACGATGCGCCAGCGCCTGGAGCGCCTCGCGGCCCGCCAGGCCGCGTCCGCGAGCAGCGTCGAAGCGGCGGTCGCCGCGCACGAGGGCGCGCGAGCCCAGCGCGTCGCGGCCGAGCAAGCGGTCGCGGCGGCGCGGACGTACGTCGGCTACGCCGAGATCCGCGCTCCGTTCGCGGGCGTCGTCGCCGAGCGACGCATCGAGGCGGGCGACATGGCCGCGCCGGGCAGTCCACTCTTCATGATCGAGGATCTCGCGCGCGTCAAGGTCGAGGCGCAGGTCGCGGAGTCGCGCGCGCTCGGCCTCGTGCCGGGCCAGGCGGTCGAGGTCGCCGTGCCCGCGGCCGGAGCCGCGCCCTGGGCCGGCACCGTCGATGCGGTGCTGCCCGCGGCCGATCCGGGCAGCCGCACGTTCACGGTCCGTGTGCTGCTCGAGAACGCCGAGCGCCGGCTACGCTCGGGCATGTTCGCGCGGGTGCGTCTGCCGGGCGAGTCGCAGCCGGTGACGGCCGTCCCCCGGACCGCGGTCGTGCGCCGCGGGCCGCTGGCCTTCGTGTTCGTCGTCGCCGGCGACAGCGTGGCCCGGATCCGCTGGATCACGCTCGGGCCGACGCGCGAGCAGGCGGTCGTCGTCGAGAGCGGCCTCGCGCCCGGCGAGTCGATCGTGGTCGATCCGCCCGCGAGCCTCGCGGACGGGATGCGCGTCGAGGCGAGGTGAGCATGGAGACCGGTCTCTCCGGACGCGTCGCGCGCGCCTTCATCGGCAACAAGCTGACGCCGATCCTGGTGCTGGCCTCGCTGCTGCTCGGCGTGCTGGCCGTCGTCTCGACGCCTCGCGAGGAGGAGCCGCAGATCGTCGTGCCGATGATCGACGTGCAGGCGATCTGGCCCGGCGCGACGTCCGAGGACGTGGAGCGGCTCGTCGTCGTGCCGCTCGAGCGGGCGCTGCGCGAGGTGCGGGGCGTCGAGTACGTGTACAGCACCGCGCAGCCTTCGGACGCGTTGATCATCGTACGGTTCTACGTCGGCTCGGACCCCGAGCGCGCGCTGATCCAGGTGCGGGACAAGGCGTCGAACGCGGCGGCCGTGCTGCCCGCGGGAGCGAGCGTGCCCGCGATCACCCCGCGCTCGATCGACGACGTACCGATCCTGGCCGTCACCCTCTCCTCCGAGCGCCACGACGCGCTCGCGCTGCGGCGGATCGCCGCCGAGATCGAGGAGCAGGCCCGCGCGGTGCCCGACGTCGGATCGTCGGTGCTGCTCGGGGGCCTCAGGCGCGAGGTTCGCGTGGAGCTCGACGCCGAGCGGCTCAGGGCTTCGGGTCTGACGCTCGCCGCCGCGCACGAGGCGCTGCGCCAGGCCGGCGTGACGCTGCCTGCCGGGAGCGTCGGCGCGGCGAACCAGGAGATCCTGATCGACGCGGGTCAGTTCCTGACCGACGCCGCGGACGTCGGCGCCGTCGTGCTCGCCACGCCCCACGCCCACCCGGTGCACCTGCGCGACGTGGCCCGGATCCTCGACGGGCCGGAGGAGCCGCGCACCTACGTGCTGCATGCCCGGCGCGGCGCGCCGCTCGCGACCGCGGTGACGATCGCCTTCGCGAAGACGCGAGGCTCGAACGCGACGGTGGTGGCACAGGCGATCCGCGAGCGGATCGAGGAGCAGCGCGGCCGGCTGATCCCGGCCGACGTCGAGCTGACCGTCACGCGCGACTACGGCCAGACTGCCGCCGACAAGTCGAACGAGCTGATCGAGCACCTGCTGCTCGCCACGCTCTCGGTCGTGGCGTTGATCGCGCTGACGCTCGGCTGGCGCGAGTCGATCGTCGTGGGCGTGGCCGTTCCGGTGACGCTCGCGCTGACGCTCGTCGTCTACTGGCTCTTCGACTACACGCTGAATCGGGTCACGCTCTTCGCCCTGATCTTCTCGATCGGCATTCTCGTCGACGACGCGATCGTGGTCGTCGAGAACATCCACCGCCACCTGATGCTGCGCCGGCTCCCCGCGGCCGACGCCGCGGTGCACGCGGTCGACGAGGTGGGGAACCCGACGATCCTGGCCACCTTCGCCGTGATCGCGGCGATCCTGCCGATGGCGTTCGTCTCGGGGCTGATGGGCCCGTACATGATGCCGATCCCGGTCGGCGCGTCGTTCGCCATGCTGATCTCGCTCGTCGTGGCCTTCGTCGTCTCGCCGTGGCTGGCCTACCCGCTGCTGCGCCACGAGGCGGAGCACGCGGGTCCTGCACGCGCGGCCCGGCCGGACCCGCTGGCCCGGCTCTATCGCCGCGTCATGACCGCCGTGCTGGGTCGTGCGCTGCTGCGCCGAGCCGTCCTGGCCGGCGTCGTCGCGCTGCTCCTCGGCGCGATGGCGCTCGTCCCGCTGCGTCTGGTGACCGTGAAGATGCTGCCCTTCGACAACAAGAGCGAGCTCCAGGTGGTGATCGACGCGCCCGAGTCCCGGACGCTCGAGGACACGCTGGCCGTGGCGCGCGAGATGGCGGACCGCCTGCTCGAGCGCGAAGAAGTGCGCGACGTGCAGATCTATGCCGGCACCTCGGCTCCGTTCAACTTCAACGGCCTGGTGCGTCACTACTTCCTGCGGCGCGGCTCCAACGTGGCCGACCTGCAGGTCAACCTGCGCTCGAAGGACGAGCGAGACGAGAAGAGCCACGCGATCGCAGCTCTGCTGCGGCCGCTGGTGCACGAGGTGGCCGAGCGCCACGGCGTGCGGGTCAAGGTGGTCGAGATCCCGCCCGGCCCGCCGGTGCTCTCGACGCTCGTGGCCGAGGTGTACGGCGAGGACGAGGCGCTACGGCAGCGCATCGCCGCGGGCGTGCTCGCGATCTTCGATTCGACGCCCGGCGTCGTCGACACCGACTGGTACGTCGAGGACCCGCAGTCCCGCGCGCGCTTCGTGGTCGACCGCGACAAGGCTGCGCTCGCGGGGGTCGCCCCCGAGCAGATCGGGGCCGCGCTGCGGCTCGCCGTCGACGGCAGCACGCCCGCGCTGCTCCACGGGACCCTCGAGCGCGAGCAGGTTCCGGTGCGCCTCGTGCTCCCGCGCGCGGCGCGCACGGACCTCGCGGCGCTCGCGGACCTGCCGCTCGGGACGCGCGACGGCGCGATCGTCCCGCTGTCCGAGGTGACCCGGCTCGAGCGCGAGACGCAAGCGCCCTTCCGCTACCGCAAGAACGGCCGGCCCGTGACCTACGTCGTCGGCGACGTTGCGGGGGCCGAGGAGTCGCCGGTCTACGCGATCCTGAACATGTCCGAGCGCATCCGCGCGATCGAGCTGCCCGCGGGCTACGCGATCGAGGAGCGCCTGGTCGACGATCCCCGTCGCGCCGATCGCGCCGTCGTGGTCTGGGACGGCGAGTGGCGCATCACCTACGAGGTGTTCCGCGACCTCGGCATCGCCTTCGCCGCCGTGCTGGTGCTGATCTACGTGCTGGTCGTGGCCTGGTTCCGCTCGTTCCTGGTGCCGCTCGTGATCATGGCGCCGATCCCGCTCACGCTCGTCGGCATCCTGCCCGGGCACGCGGCGGCCGGGATGTTCTTCACCGCGACCTCGATGATCGGCATGATCGCGCTGGCCGGGATCATCGTGCGCAACTCGATCCTGCTCGTCGACTTCATCGAGCTGTCGCGCGCGCAGGGCCTCGGCCTGGCCGAGGCGGTGGTCGAGGCCGGCGCGGTGCGCCTGCGCCCGATCGCGCTGACCGCGGCGGCGGTGATCGTCGGCGGCCTCGTGATCGTGCTCGACCCGATCTTCCAGGGCCTGGCCGTGTCGCTGATCACGGGCGTCTTCGCCTCGACCGCGCTGACGCTCGTCGTGATCCCGCTGCTGTACTACCTGGCGCTGCGCGGCACGGAGCCGGAGGTCTCGGGGTCAGACCCCGCCGCGAGCGCGTGAAGCTTGGTGATCGTGGCCCAGTTGCGAGCGGTCGTGCGATCGCCGAGCACACGACCGACCTCCGCGGCGAGCGCGCTCTCCAGGATCCCATCGGCGCACCAGAGATAAACAGCGCGCGCGCCGAGGGCGAGCGCCTCGGGCTTCCAGTCCCGCTTTTCGAGCGGCTTGAGCAGCTTCCTGTCCTTGGGGTCCGCGAGGACGCTCACGAGCAGTCGCGACGGATCGTGCGCGACGTCGAGCAGGGGATTTCCACGCACGATCGCGCCGAGTTCCTTGGCGCTGACGGCGATCACGCGGGCTGACACGCCGAGCCGAGCCGCGAGCGCCTTCTCGATCCGGCTCGCCGGGTCGCCGCGCAGCGAGCCAGGTGCGGAGAACACGACGTTGCCGCTGTTGAGCAGCGTCCGTACGTCGCGGTAGCCGAGCCCCTCGACCAGCGCGCGCAGATCGGCCATCGCCACGCGCTTGGCTCGACCGACGTTGATCCCGCGCAGCAGCGCGACATGGCGATTCGTACTCGCGGTCATCGTCGACTCCTCAAGTCACCCGCCATCGGTCATCTTCGAGAGCACCTGTCTAGCGAGCTGCCGTCGCGCAGCGTCGCTTCGCCGCTCGTAGTGCGCTGCTGCCCGGGCCATCGACTCGCGGAGATTCGGCAAGTCGGGGCCGATCCGGGCACCGCCGTCGACCAGTCGATCCGCTTGGCGAAGCGCGGCGTCGAGTCGGTGCTCGAGGAGCGCCGAGAGCTTCGCTGTATCGCCCGCCTCGAGCAGTTGAAGCGCGTTGGCGCAGAGGCCCGTCGCTTCCAGCTCCTTGGCGAGCGAGATCAAGAGGGCGTCCTCGCGGCGCTCGGACTGCAGGTGGGCCCAGCCGACGGCGGCGCCGAGAAGGAGCGTCAGGACCAGCCCCACGAGGACGACTCGGAGCGTGCGGGGGTTGCGGGGCACGGGAGCACCTCCTTTGGCACTCGGAGCCGCGATCAATTTCGGAGCGCGCGCGCGAGCCCGTCCGGGTCATCGGCGGCGATCCCGACTGCGCGAACTCGACGACGGAAACCGTAGGGCGCCTGCGCCAGCATCGGCTGGGACAGCACGATCCAGCACGTGGGCGTGGCGAGGAGCGTGAGGCTCGCCGCCTCCTTGCCGAAGTCAGGCTTGTGATCCAGCACCGCCGCCACCCGCTCGCGCGGCACGTGGAGCGTGAAGCGTAAGCCGGCGCGGATCGAGACGCCGTCGTCGCCCACCAGGATCGGTCGCAGCACGGTGGCGCGGTAGTCTGCGATCAGCCACAGGGCGCCGTAGATCGTGCCTGCCGTGAACAGCCATGCGGCGAGCGTGCTCCAGGTGGAGAGAAGGACGTGCAGCGCGACGCCTTCGACGAAGAGCAGGATCAAGAACGCCAACACGATCCCGCCGTGACCGCTGCGGCGATGGTGCGTGAAGGCAACCATGCCATCGGGCACGTGGGCTCGCGCTCGCGAGGGTGCGAAGGCGTAGTAGAAGACCGCGATCTCGGACGCGAGAACGTCGGCGACGCGCCCGTGTCGCGCAAGCTCGAAGGCGGCGCTGCGCAGCCGATCGAGGGGATCGATCGAGTCGTCGCGACGCGCCGAGCGGATCGCGCGTGCGGCGCGCAGCGCGATCCAGCCGAGGAGCCCGATCTCGGCCGGGACGGCGAGCAGCTCGAGCAGGCGGAGCGGCTGCTGGTGCTCGAGGGGCAGGATCTGGCTCGCGGCGATGGCACTCACGACGAACGCGGGGACGACCGTGACGATCGACCAGCCGCGACGACGCACGATCAGCCAGTAGAACAGGAGCGGTACCAGCACGACCAGGTCGATCGTCAGCCCGACCGCCACCGCCCTGGCATCGTCGAGCCGGGGCAACGCGCCGGCCACGGCGAGTGCCACGGCATACACCGCCCCCGCGCTGCCGAGAAAGAACAGGGGAGCCAGGCGATGCTGCGTTGTCGCGCCGTGCGTCATCTCGCGTCGCCCCCGATGCCCTCATCCTCGCACAGCGGGTCGGACCGGCCACGACCAGGATCCGATTACCCTACTTCGGTCGCATCAATCCCACGTCCCGCAGGCGACGCTTGTTGATTCGCCAGAGGCGTTGTGTAGCCACGGCGGCCAGACAGAGCGAGGCGCCGAGCAGCCCGTACCTCAGCCAGGCGGGCGCGTTCGCGGGAAGAAAGCTGCCCATGCCCATGAGCAACACACCGACCAGGAGCACGACCTGTGGCGCGAACCCCGGACCGAGATCCGTTCCTTTCCGGCGCGCACGGACCGCGACCCACGTCGCACCCAGGAGCGTAGAGACGACGAGCGTCAGAGCCAGGCCATTGAGGATCCGGGTCTCTGGCGACATCGCCTGGCTACACCCCTTCCTTCGCCGACCGCACCGGCTGCTCGAACAGCGGCTTTACGGACTCGCGCATGAGCACGAGAATCGTGAACACGCCCAGCACGGTCCCGATCGGCATCATCAGGCAGGACAGGCCCGCGACGACCAGACAGAACGTGTAGTGCCGGCGTCGCTGAAGGGCTCGGCCGCCGAGCGCGATCAACGTGGCCAGCGTGAGGCCGCAGACGATCCAGGTCGTCGCGAACACGACGAAGAACCAGCCGAAGAAACGCGGGATCCCGTCGCCGTCCGAAGTCGGGATCGCGCCCGAGAGGATCGCCACGCCGATCGCGAGGTGGAGGATCGGGAACATCGCGAACAGGAACGTGATCCCGGCGACCACGAAGTGGAAGATCGACAGCAGATGCAGGTGCTGCTCGTCCTGGGTCACGGTGCGCCTCGGATCAAGCCTAGCACCGAGCCGGAGGTCGATTCGGGAGCGGGAGAGTCGACTCTCCTCAGCCTTTCTTCCCGCGCACCTTCGCGATCGCCGAGTCGAGCTCGTCCTGGACGCGACGGCGGTCGATCGCGTGGTGCTCCTCGACCTTGGCCAGGCCCTCGGCGTCGCCGGCCGAGATCGCCACCGCGCGCCGGTCGCGGTGCAGGATCTCGAGCTCGGCGAACTTGGCCGTGGCCTTCAGCCGCAGCTCGGCGATCTCGCGCTTCTGCGCGGCGGTGAGCGCCTTCTTCGGTGCGACGCCTTCGGCGCGGTCGCGGTCCTTCAGGCGCTCGAGCGCCAGCTCGTAGGCGGACTTCAGTGGTTGGTCAGCCATGACGTGCATTGTATAGCAGCAGACAGGTCACGCTCCGGCGGTCGAGCGGGACGCCCGGGTCGAGGTCGCCACACTCGTCGGCCAAGCGCTCGAGGCAGAAGCGGCCGAAGGCCTGCAGAACCGCGATCGCACGCGGCTCGAGCCGCTGGTCTTGCGCCAGGCGCTGGACCAGCCGGTCGAGCGCGCGCGGGCCGGCCTCGGGTCCGGCCGTGCGGCGGGAGGCGATCGTGCGGGTGAAATCGGCGGCGACGTCGACCGGGAGCGGATCGGTCGACAGCACCTGTCGCGTCGCGTGCCAGGCCAGGAGCGTGAGCAGCGCCGTGCTGAGCCGGTAGCCTTCGAGCCGCGTGGCGTCGAAGCCCGCTCGGTCGATCAGGCACCGCCCGACCAGCTCGGCCATCTCGAGCGCGGCGGCGGCCTCCTCGACCTCGGCGAGCGAGGCGAAGGGGACCTTGCGTGCCGTCTTGGGCCGCGGCTCGAGCAGCGGCTCGACGCGCTCGCGGATCGGCGGGTCGAGCAGGTCGAGCGCGCGCGGGTGCGCCTTGGCCCAGCCGCTCGTTCCCAGCGCGCGGGCCCGGGTGCCGAGCGCGGCCGCGCGGGCGTACCCTTCGCGGAACAGCTCGATCGTCGGCACCTCGGCCAGGACGGCGGCCGCGCGAGCCGCGGTCGTGGCGTCGCGCGCCTCGAGCGCGATCGTCACGTAGCCCGCCGCGGTCTCGAGTGCCGCCTTGTGCGCCAGCGGGTCCCCGGGGTCTGCGACATCGGCGACCAGCACGCGGTTCGCGAGCGCGACGAACTGGAACAGCACGCGCTCTCGCGCTCCACCTTCGATCGCGTCGACCGCGGGCAGGAGCACATCGCGCGCCCGGACGGCGCGCAGGATGGCCACCGGTGCCCCGCCCTCGGGGAGCGCGGCAGGCGCGACCTTCGTCCGGCCCACGGGCGGCGCGTAGATCGTGAGCGCCTCGTCGGGGTTCGGATAGCCGTGCTCTTCGAGCCGGCTCTGCCGCCAGCGCAGGCTCTGCTCTTCGAGCTCGGAAGGTGTGTCCCACAGCGATTGCCAGATGACCTGGGCGTAGCGCTCGGGACGCTCGACGTACAGGAGCTGCAGGATGCGCCGGATCACCGCAGTGTGCTCGTGAATCGTGGGCGAGTAACGGTAGTGGCCGTCGGGCGTGACGTGGCCGCGCTCGTCGCTCGATTCACCGGCGCCACCCTGGTCGGTCCGACCCTGGTCGCCCATCTCGCGCTCGATCGGGACGATGCGCATCCAGCCCTGGAACAAGAGCGTGAGCAGCTCGTCGTCGAGCGCGTCGAGCACGCGCCGGACCGCCCGCTCGTCCGCTTCGAGGATCAGCGCGAGCCAGGCGCCCGCGCGATCGGCGTCGAACCGATCGGCGCGCCAGGACTCGAGGTCCAGCACGTGCAGCAGCTGCTCGGTCGAGGCCAGCGCCAGGAGCGGCATCGCGTCCGACGGGCCGACCTCGCGCACCGTCAGGTACAGCTCGGCATCGGGCAGCGCCCGCACGACCTCACGCGGCCGGCGCGCATGGAGCAACAGGTCGAGCCGACCTGCGGGCGGCATGCGCAGCACCAGCTCGACTCGCTCGGCCAGCGTGAGCTGCTCGATCCGCGCGGGCAGCTCCTCGGGCGCACGGCGTGCCAGCTCGATCAGGTCGGCGAGCCTGTCGCCATGGGTTCGATCGGTGCTCATCGGTGTCCGGAATCGCGCACCGGGAACGTGTTCCGGCGGCTCGGGGATCATAGCAGCGCCCTCGGCTTCGCGTGGCACCGGCCGGGGCCGGCGGTATACTCCGCCCGCACCCGCTCCGCCGCAGCCGGCGTGACCGCGCGGGGCGGAGGCCCGGAATGGCACGCCGCGTCCTTGCGATCCTGCTCCTCGTGGCCGGTCGGGCGGCCTGGGCCGACCCCGCGCCGACGCCGCCGCCGATCCCCACGCTGCTCGAGCCCGAGATGGCCAAGATGCGCAACATGATCCGCAACGCGACGACCAAGCTGCGCGCGAACGTCGTCGGTCTCGGCGGCACGGCGACGCGTCCGGCCCAGATCTGCTGCAGCATGAACCTCGAGGCGATCCACACCGGCTCGCGCGCGCTCGAGGTGCAGCTCGACCAGCTCAGCGCGTGCTACCTCGCGGAGTCGGACCAGCAGATGCGGGCCAACGTGGAGTTCGCGCGCGCCGACGTCGCCGGCGTGCGACGGTCGCTGGTCGATTTCGCGCAGGCCGAGGACAAGCAGCGCGCCGAGATGGCGGTCGACGGCCTGTCGAAGTCCTACCTGCTGATGCTCGAGACGTTCAGCAAGCTGCGCGAGTGCCCGGCCGCGCCGCCCGACTCGGGGAAGAGCGGGACGAAGAAGAAAGGGAAGGACAAGCCGCCGAAGGGCAGCTGACTTGCGGGTCGCGAGCGATCTCGCCGGACTCGTGTCCCTCGGCGTCGTCGCGGCCGAGCCCGTGACAGCCGGCGCAGCCTGCGCCGCGCTGCTGCACGAGATCGAGACGCTGTGCCGCGGGCTGCGCGAGCGCTACGCCGGGCTCACGGCGGGCGCGATCGAGGACGTGCATCCCGCGCGCGCCCTCTACCGCTCGTTCGGCGTCGATCCGACCAAGGTCCGGCCGTCGTCCGAGGCGCTGTTGCGTCGCGTGCTACGGGACGAGCCGCTGCCACGCATCTCGGGCCCCGTCGACCTGGCGAACGCGCTGGCCCTGCGCTTCCTGCTGCCGATCGGCCTGTACGACGCGGACCGGCTCACGGGCGACGTCGAGGCGCGTCGCGGTCGGTCGGGCGAGACGTACGCCGGGATCCGCAAGGACGACGTGCATCTCGAGGGCCGACTCGTGCTCGCGGACGCGCGGGGTCCCTTCGGCAACCCGACGTCCGACTCGCTGCGCGCCGCGGTCGTGCCGTCGACGCGCCGCCTGCTGCTGGTCGTCTTCGCGCCGGGCTCCCGTTCCGCGGAGCGCATGGCCGAGCACGTCCGCGAGGCGCGCCAGGCGATCGAGCGCCATCTCGCGCCCGCGGGCCAGCGCGCGACGACGACCGGCTGCGTGCTCTAGTACGCGGCGAGCAGGCGCGCCGCGCGCTCGATCCGCTCCTCGCCGGCGAGGAACGCGTCTTCCAGGGGTGGCGAGTAGGGGACGGGGGCGTCGAGGGCGCCCACGACGCGGATCGGCGCGTCGAGGTGCTCGAACGCTTCTTCCTGGATGATCGCGGCCAGGCTCTCGCCGATGCCGCCCGTGCGCGAGTCCTCATGGGCCACGAGCACCTTGCCGCAGTGGCGCGCGACCGCGAGCACCGTCGGGCGCCACTGCGGCAACGGGCTCCGGGCCCATGAGGACTC
>Ga0180063_1000067_pt1 | contig 23282 bp, 26 predicted proteins | sample EasRivT47_16_10D_FD_121776 | JGI IMG/M metagenome (GOLD analysis project Ga0180063, IMG submission 121776) | Soil microbial communities from meander-bound floodplain in the East River, Colorado, USA - East River metaG ERMLIBT47_16_10D | ecosystem: Environmental > Terrestrial > Soil > Floodplain ...
ACGGTATGACCGAAATCGTTCCAGCACCCGGGAGCGTGCTCGATCAGGCCGGGTTCAGACTCGAAATCCAAGCAACCCTCGGAATGGTTGGTGAGGTCCAGTTCTACGAGAGGGAGGCCAAGCAAGGGGAAGCGAAAAATCGTGGCTTCATACTGACCTTCTCTGATCAGCGCGAAGCAGTTCCGGACTACCAGCGTGATGAGGAGCTCGTCGGCAGTCAGCCGCTGCGGTTCCGCGTCGTCTATGAAGACGGCGCCTCAATGACTCAGGAACCCGCCGACATCCTGAGGGACAAGAATGGGAGGATCATCCTGGAGGCGAGGGTCATGCCAACCGATGGCTCCGCGGGCCAAAGCGGCGAGTTCCCCGGTTACAACCATTTTTCATGTTCTGCCAATCCAAATGCCGGCAGGGAATCCACCGTTGGCCTGTGTACGGCGATTCTTGAGCGAACATTGATGCAGCGAGCAATCGGCTTGCCGGCAATCAATTGCGAAAAGCGAACCTCTTGACCCGAGCGTGCGCTCCCACAGGCGACATGGTTCATGGCTATCTATAATCTCGCCCTCGCTAGGAGCGCGCATGAATCCCCAGCAGACTGACACCCAAGACAAGATGGTGCCGGTCACCATCCTCACCGGCTTTCTCGGCAGCGGCAAGACGACGCTGCTCAACCGCATCCTCAAGGAGGATCACGGCCACCGCATCGCGGTGATCGAGAACGAGTTCGGCGAGGTCGGGGTCGACAACGACATCATCGAGTCGGGCGACGAGCAGATCGTCGAGATGAACAACGGCTGCATCTGCTGCACGGTGCGCGGCGACCTCATCCGCATCCTCGGCACGCTCAAGGAGAAGCGCGACAACGGCGCCTTGAAGTTCGACCGGGTGGTGATCGAAACGACCGGCATGGCCGACCCGGGGCCGGTGGCGCAGACCTTCTTTACCGACGAGGAGATCGGCAACTACTACCTGCTCGACTCGATCATCACGCTGGTGGACGCCAAGCACGCGCCGAAGCAGCTCGACGAGTTCCACGAGGCGCAGGAGCAGGTGGGATTTGCGGACCGCATTTTGCTTTCGAAAACCGATTTGACGGCGGAAGAAGAAACCGACCGCCTGATCAAAAGACATAAAAGGATGAATCCGAGAGCACCGATCAAGAAAGTGCACTTCGGCGACGCGCCGCTCGCCGAGGTGCTCGACATCCGCGGCTTCAACCTGAACGCGATCCTCGAGCTGGATCCCGAGTTCCTGACGAGCATCGCGCACGAGCACCACGACGAGGTCGAGTCGTTCGTCTTCAGGTCCGACAAGCCGTTCGACGGCCAGAAGCTCGAGAGCTTTCTCTCCGGGATGATCCAGGTCTACGGCCCGGACCTGCTGCGCTACAAGGGCATCCTCTGGATGAAGGGCAAGAAGGAGCGCGTGGTGTTCCAGGGCGTGCACATGATGATGGGCGGCGACATGGGCAAGCCGTGGGCGAAGGGGGAGAAGAAGAGCTCGCTCCTCGTGTTCATCGGCAAAAAGCTTCCCAAGGACCTCTTCATCGCCGGCCTGGAGGAATGTCTCGCTAAGTAGATGATTGCGGTCCGCGGCCTGGCGCATCGCTACGGTCAGCAGCAAGCGCTGCATCTGTCCGAGTGGAAGGTTGCGCAGGGCGAGCGCTGGCTGGTGCTGGGGCCTTCGGGCTGCGGTAAAACGACGCTGCTCCACGCGCTCGCCGGCCTGATCCGCCCCAGCGAGGGCCGCGTCGAGATCGCCGGGCAGGATCTCTCCTCTCTCTCGGGAAGCATGCTGGATCGCTGGCGCGGCGCCACCATCGGCATCGTGCTGCAGGCGCTGCACCTCGTGAAGCATCTCAGCGTGCGCGACAACCTGCGCCTCGCGCAGTACCTCGCGCATGCGCCGCAGGACGACGCCCGCATCGCCGATACGCTCGGCGCGCTCGGCGTCGCCGAGAAGAGCGCGCGGCGGCCGAGCGAGCTGTCGCAAGGCGAGCAGCAGCGCGTCGCGATCGCGCGCGCGGTGGTGAACCGCCCCAAGCTGCTGCTCGCCGACGAGCCGACCGCCAATCTCGACGACGCCGCGGCGGCCCAGGTGATCGATCTGCTTTCGGAGCAGGCCGCGCGCCATGGCGCGACGCTGGTGATTGCCACGCACGACTCGCGGGTGAAAATGAATTTTGAAAAAACCTTGAATCTTTCGTGAATCTCGCGAGTCTCTCCGCGAGCTACCTGCGCGCGCGTCCGCTCAACACCGCGCTGAGCCTGATTCTGCTTGCGCTCGGCGTCGCGACCATCGTGCTGCTGATCCTGGTGGTCGGACAGGCCGAGGAGCGCATGAAGCGCGACGCGCGCGGCATCGACCTCGTGGTCGGCGCGAAGGGCAGCCCGATGCAGCTCATCCTCTCGGGCATCTACCACCTCGACGCACCGACCGGAAACATTCCGCTTTCTTCGGTCGGTTTGCTTGCGAAGAACAGAATGGTCAAGCGCGCGATCCCGCTTGCCCTCGGCGACAGCTGGAAGGGCTACCGCATCGTGGGCGCGCCACGCGAATATCCCGAGCATTACGGCGCAAAGCTTCAGTCCGGTCGTCTGCATGACAAGCCCATGGAGGCGGTGCTCGGCGCCGAGGTCGCCGCGCGCACGGGAGCCGGCGTCGGCGGCACCTTCGCCGGCGCGCACGGCATCGGCGGCGAGGGCAAGGAGCATGCCGATGCGCCTTACACAGTCGTAGGCGTTCTGGAAAAAACCAGCTCCGTGCTCGACCGGCTGGTGCTCACGAGCATCGAGAGCGTGTGGCAGGTGCACGAGGAGCACCAGGGGCCGGAGGACGACGCCGACCGTAAGGCCCTCGAGGAGGCGCGCGAAGTCACCGTACTGCTCGTCCAGTACGCATCGCCGCTCGCCGCCGCCATGCTGCCGCGGCAGATCAATTCGCAGAGCGAGCTGCAGGCGGCGTCGCCTGCGTACGAGACCGCGCGCCTCTTCCGCATCGTCGGCGTCGGCGTCGAAGCCCTGCGCGCGTTCGCGCTCGTCCTGATCCTCGCGGCGGGATTGTCGGTATTCATCGCGCTCTACACTGCGCTCGAGGAACGCCGCTACGACCTCGCGGTCATGCGCACGCTCGGCGCGTCGCGCGGCAAGCTGTTCGGGCTGCTGATGACCGAGGGTGTCGTGCTTTCGCTGCTGGGTGCGGCAATCGGGCTGGGCCTGGGGCACGCCCTTGCCTCGGCCCTGGGGGCGTGGCTCGAGGCCGAGCAGCACTACCCGGTAAGCGGCCTGGAGTGGCGCGCCGAGGAACTATGGCTGGTCGTCGTGGCCTTAGGGGTGGGGGTGCTGGCGGCTTTGCTGCCGGCCTGGCGCGCGTACCGCACCGAGGTATCGCGGACACTGGCTCAAGCGTAGGATTGCAGACATGAAGATCAGGATCTTGCTCGCTGGGTTGCTTATCGCGTTCCCCGTTCTGGCGCAACATCAGGTCCCGCCCGGTGTCGACCCGAACCAGTTCAAGCCACTTCCGGACCGCAACGACGTGGTGTCCTGGAAGCTGCTCTCCCAGGTGGAGCTCGTGAAGCAGAAAGACCGCTACGTGGCGCAATTCGCCGCCGGCGTCGCCGCGCTCGACCAGAAGCAGGTGAAGGTGCAGGGCTTCATGATGCCGCTGGAGATGGGCGACAAGCAGAGCCACTTCGTGCTCACCGCCATGCCGCAGAGCTGCGCGTTCTGCCTGCCGGGCGGTCCTGAAAGCATGGTCGAGGTGAAGAGCAAGACGCCGGTGAAATACACCTTCGAGCCGGTGGTGCTCACCGGCAAGCTCTCGGTGCTCAAAGACGATCCCACGGGCGTGTTCTACCGCCTGACCGACGCGGTCCCCGCCAAGTAAGTGCACGCCCGTCTCGCACGGGGCCTTCTCGCTCTAGTCCTGCTCGCCGCCTGGCAGGCGGCGCTCGTGCACCCGATCGAGCACGTCGACGAGCTGGGCGCGTTCGTTCATTCCCAAAGCGGACATTCCGATGAAGGCAGTCCGCTGTGCGACGAGCTCGCGGCTCTCACCGCCTGCGCGGCGCATGCTCAGGTGGTCTTCGGCGAACTCCGCTCCGACTACGAATCTCCTTCGTACCCGCAAGGCGCGCCGCGCGTAGCGCAGGCGCCGCCTTTCCTGTCACAGGGCCCTCCTTTCGCCTGCGTCTGAAAGAATTCCTTTCGAACGCGAAGGAGGCGATATGAGACTCGTGTATTTGATCGTTGTAATGGCCCTGTCGGCAACGGCGGCTGCGCAATCCAAGCACGGCAGCAAGGAAGAGCAGGAGGACGCCAAGCGCCATCGCGCCATGGCCGCGGCGCACGAAGCGGCGGCGAAATGCCTCGAGGCCGGGAAGGGCGAGAAGGCCTGCCTGGAGCAGTTGCGCAAGGACTGCAAAGGCGTCGGTATCGGCAAATATTGCGGTATGAAGCACCAGCACTGAGCTCGGCACCGGCGGGGATTGCAATTCGGCCCCGCCGGCCTCATCTTTGCTTTCTTCAGTCTCAAACCCCCCATGGAACAATTCCACGGCACCACCATTCTTTCCGTTCGCCGCGCGAGCAGCGTCGCGCTCGGCGGCGACGGGCAGGTGACACTCGGCCAGGTCGTGCTGAAAGGCGGCGCACGCAAAGTGCGGCGCCTCTACCAGGACCGCATCCTCGCCGGCTTCGCCGGCGGCACCGCCGACGCCTTCACGCTGTTCGAGCGCTTCGAGGCGAAGCTCGACAAGCACCAGGGAAATTTGTTGCGCGCGGCGGTCGAGCTGGCGAAGGACTGGCGCACCGACCGCGTGCTGCGGCGCCTGGAAGCGATGCTCGCGGTCGCCGACAAGGAGCGCTCGCTCATCATCACCGGCGCGGGCGACGTGCTCGAGCCCGAGTACGGCATCCTCGCCATCGGCTCGGGCGGCCCGTATGCGCAGGCTGCCGCCAGGGCTTTGCTTGAAAACACGCAATCCTCGCCCCGGGAGATCGTTGACAAGGCCCTGGCGATCGCGGGCGACATCTGCATCTATACCAACCAGCAGCGCAGCATCGAGGTGCTGGAATGAAGCTGAACGACGGAATGAGCGGCATGACGCCGCCGGAGATCGTGCACGAGCTCGACAAGTACATCGTCGGGCAGGGCAAGGCGAAGCGCGCGGTGGCGATCGCGCTAAGGAACCGCTGGCGCCGCCAGCAGGTCGCCGAGCCGATGCGCACCGAGATCACGCCGAAGAACATCCTGATGATCGGGCCGACGGGCGTCGGCAAGACCGAGATCGCGCGGCGCCTGGCGCGCCTCGCCGACGCGCCGTTCATCAAGGTCGAAGCGACCAAGTTCACCGAGGTCGGCTACGTCGGGCGCGACGTCGATACGATCGTCAGGGACCTGGTCGAGATCAGCGTCAAGCAGACGCGCGAGCAGGCGATGCGCCGCATGCGCACGCGCGCGCAGGACGCAGCGGAAGACCGGATCCTCGATGTCCTGGTGGGGCTGAAGGCCGGCGAATCCGACAATCCGACCCGCCAGAACTTTCGCAAGAAGCTGCGCGAAGGCGAGCTCGACGACAAGGAGATCGACATCGAGGTCGCGGCGAGCCAGCCGCAGATGGAGATCCTCGCGCCGCCGGGAATGGAGGAGCTCACCTCGCAGATCCAGGGCATGCTTTCCGGCCTGGGCAGCGGCCGGCGGCGCCTGCGGCGCATGAAGATGCGCGAAGCCGTGCAGATCATTACCGACGAAGAGGCGGCGCGCCTCGTCAACGACGACGAGCTCAAAGCGCGCGCCCTGGCGAACGCCGAGCAGAACGGGATCGTGTTCCTCGACGAGATCGACAAGATCACGAGCCGCGGCGAGGTCGCGGGCGCCGACGTCTCGCGCCAGGGCGTGCAGCGCGATCTGCTGCCGCTGGTCGAGGGCACGACGGTCTCGACGCGCTACGGGATGGTGAAGACCGACCACATCCTGTTCATCGCCTCGGGCGCGTTCCATCTCGCCAAGCCCTCCGACCTGATCCCCGAGCTGCAGGGCCGCTTCCCGATCCGCGTCGAGCTCGACTCGCTGTCGGTGGACGATTTCGAGCGCATCCTGGTCTCGACCGACGCGAGCCAGGTGAAGCAGTACCAGGCGCTGCTCGGCACCGAGGGCGTGACGCTCAATTTCCGCCCCGAGGCGATCCGGCGCATCGCCGAGCTCGCCTTCCAGGTGAACGAGAAGACCGAGAACATCGGCGCGCGGCGGCTCTACACCGTGCTCGAGAAGCTGCTGGAGGAGATCTCGTTCGACGCCGGCAAGCGCGGGGCCGGCACGGTAGTGATCGATGCCGCCTACGTCGACGCGCGCCTCGCCGAGCTCGCGAAGAACGAGGACCTTGCTAGGTTCGTTCTCTAAGCTCTTCTTCCAGGCAGTTGCGGCACAGGCACGTGCGCCCGGGGACCGGCTTGAGCGCTGCCAGGGTCGCGCACCAGCATTCCTTTTCGTTTCTACCGCAGTGAAACGGCGCGCCGCAGCGGGCGCACTTCTCAGGGTTTTGGGGAGTGCTCTGCAAGCCTGGAGAGCGCTTTTCGCAAGAAATGCATCTGTTTGCTGAAATTCGTGCAGCCGTCGCAGATCGCGAGGTGAAGGCGCAGCTGCAGGCGCGCGAACCAGCCGAGCCGGCGGTCGAGGCCGTGGGAGACGAGGTGCGTCACTTCCTTGCACGAGAGCATCATTTCTTTCCGAACCAGTCCTTTTCCAGGCATTCGCGCAGCGCCATGCGCGCGCGATAGAGCAGCACCCAGCAATGCGTCGGGGTGATGGCGAGTTCCTTACAGATTTCCGCGGTCTCGAAGCCCAGGTGCTCGCGCATCATGAACGCCTGGGCGATCTTCTGCGGCAGGCGCTCCAGGCAGGCTTCGAGCGCGGCGAAGAAGCGTTTTTGCTCGAGCGAGGCGTCGGGGTCGGACCAGGCGGCGGGCGGGTCGACCCAGTGGCCGTCCTCGGCAAAAAGAGCATCCAAGTCTTCCAAATCCATGGTGGTCGACTCGCGGCTCAGGCGCCGGATGGCGTCGATGATCTTGTGCTTGAGGATGCCGGTCAGCCAGGTGCGGAGGTTCGACCGGCCGGCGAAGGAGGCTTCGCCGGCGAGCGCGGCGAGCAGGGTTTCCTGCACGGCGTCCTCGGCGGCGTGCGGGTCGCGCAGCTGCAGGCTGGCGTAGCGCAGCAGGTAGGCGCGCTCGCCTTCCACGCGGGACCGAAAGTCGTTCATAGGAGCGGGTTTTCATTTTACAAGGGGGTTGAAACCGACCCGGCTGCCCCCATTCACATAGCACGACCAAAAGAGGAGATGCATATGACTTACATGACCCGTTTCGACCCGTTCAATGACCTTGTGGACGACCTCTTCAAGGGCTTCTTGGTGCGTCCGGTTGCCTACGAGGGCCGCGAGCCCGTGCTGCGCTCCGTGAAGGTGGACGTGGCGGAGAAGAACGGTGCCTACACCGTTACCGCCGATCTGCCCGGGGTCAGGAAAGACGACATCCAGGTCACGATCGACGGCGCGCAGGTGACGCTGACGGCCGAGGTGAAGCGCGAGAAGGAAGTGTCGCAAGACGAGCGCGTGCTGCATACCGAGCGCACCTTCGGCAAGGTTTCGCGCACCTTCACGCTGCCGCAGGAAGTCGACGAGGGCAAGGCCGAAGCCAAGTTCCGCGACGGCGTGCTCGAGCTGACGCTGCCGAAGAAAGCCGCCGCCGCTCGCAAGCAAGTCACGATCCAGTAAGTTTTTCTGTAGCATAGGGGGCGTTCGATGAACGCCCCCTTCAACCATTCTCCGGAAGCGGCCGAGAAGGCCCGCATCCTCGCCGAGGCGCTGCCGTACATCCAGCGCTTCCACGGCAAGGCCATCGTCATCAAGTTCGGCGGCAACGCCATGACCGACGACGTGCTGAAGAGCTCCTTCGCGCGTGACGTGGTGCTTCTCAAGCTCGTCGGCATGAACCCGGTGGTGGTGCACGGCGGCGGGCCGCAGATCGAGCAGCTGCTCGCGCGGCTCGGCAAGAAGGGCGAGTTCGTCCAGGGCATGCGCGTCACCGACGCCGAGACCATGGACGTGGTCGAGATGGTGCTCGGCGGCCAGGTGAACAAGGAAGTCGTCGAGCTCATCAACCAGGCAGGCGGCAAGGCGGTCGGCCTGACCGGGCAGGACGGCGCGTTCATCCACGCGCGCAAGATGACTCTGCCTTCCAAGGACAACGGCAAGGTCGACCTCGGGCAGGTCGGCGAGGTCGAGTCCATCGACCCCGCCGTGATCGAGGCACTGGAAGCGGGGGGCTTCATCCCGGTCGTGGCGCCGATCGGCACCGGGCGCGATGGCACCACCTACAACATCAACGCCGACCTCGTCGCGGGCAAGCTCGCCGAGGTGCTGCGCGCCGAGAAGCTGGTGGTGCTCACCAACACCCCGGGCGTCCTCGACAAGGACGGCAAGCTCCTGACGGGCCTGACGCCGAAGAAGATCGACGACCTGGTGTCGAAGGGCGTGATCTCCGGCGGCATGCTGCCGAAGATCGGCTCGGCGCTCGACGCGGCGCGCAGCGGCGTGAAGAGCGTGCACATCATCGATGGGCGTGTCCCCCATGCCCTGCTTCTCGAAGTTCTCACCGACCAAGGCGTCGGCACCCTCATAAGAAGCAAGTAGTGCGGATCGCCCGCTTGCCGCCGTCGCGGCGGGTGTGGATCTTCGACCTCGACAACACCCTGCACGACGCGCGGCCGCGCATCTTTCCGTCGATGCACGACCAGATCAACGCCTATCTGCGGCGCCATTTCGGCGTCGACGAGGCGGGCGCCAACCAGATGCGGCGCGACTTCTGGCTGCGCTACGGCACCACGCTGCGCGGCCTGATGCGCCACCACGGCACCGACCCCAGGCACTTCCTTGCCCACACCCACGTTTTCCCCGAGCTCGCCGACATGGTGGTGCACGAGAACGCGCTCAAGCACGCGCTCGCGCGACTCGGCGGCACGAAGCTCGTGTTCTCCAACGCGCCGCGCCATTACGTGGAGGAGGTGCTGCGCGCCATCGGGCTGCGCCGCTACTTCAAGGCCGTGTACACCATCGAGGACGCTCGCTACCGCGGCAAGCCCGAGACCCACGGCTTCCATTACCTGATGCGCAAGCACGACCTCGACCCGCACCGCTGCGCGTTCATCGACGATTCGCTCGACAACCTGCGCGCCGCGCACCGCCTGGGCATGTCGACGGTCTGGGTGAGCCCCGCGGGCGGGCGCGTGCCTTACGTCGACTTGCGCGTTTCCTCGGTTACCGAACTGCCGCGTAGAATCCGGCCCTGATCCTTAAGAGTCTTCCTTGATGCCCCGCGCCAAAGGCGAACGCCGGCTCGAGATCCTGAAAGCCCTCGCGCAGATGCTCGAGGCGCCCAAGTGGGAGAAAATCACCACCGCCGCGCTCGCCGGGAAGCTCGGCGTCTCCGAGGCCGCGCTCTACCGCCACTTCGCCTCCAAGGCCCAGATGTACGAAGGCCTGATCGAGTTCATCGAGAGCTCGGTCTTCACGCTCGCCAACAAGATCACCGAAGACGAGGCCGACGGCCACCGCCAGTGCGAGAAGCTCGTCGAGATGCTGCTCGCGTTCGCCGAGAAGAACCCCGGCATGGTGCGCGTCATGACCGGCGACGCGCTCGTCGGCGAGCACGAGCGCCTGCAGGCGCGCATCAACCAGTTCTTCGAGCGCTTCGAGTCGACGCTCAAGCAGGCGCTGCGCGTCGCATCCGACGGCGACGCCGCGGGACGCGCCGGCGCCCTGCTGCGCTATGCGCTCGGCTGCCTGCACCAGTTCGCCAAGAGCGGCTTCGCCAAGAAGCCGACCGAGAGCTTCAGCGCGCAGCGGCGCTATCTGCTCGCCTAGATCGGCGTCGAGATCGCGCGCGGGACCTCGAAGTTGTCCACGATCGCGATCTTCGAGCGAAAACGCATTTCTCCCGCCTCGCTGACCACCTCATCCAGATAGCGGCCGAAGGCGAACACGCTGCCGACGCCCTCCGCATCGGCTTGCATGACCAGGAACGACGCCTCGATCCGGATAACCCCTGCGCTGCGCCCGAGGACGATGGGCGTGCCAATGATGTGCCGCTCGGTGTGGACGTTGTATTTGTTCGCCTCGAGCAGCGATATGACTCTATCCTGGAGCTGCGCGCGGTTGTCGCACTGGAGCAAGGTAACCGGGAAGCCGCGGTCGTGGTTGTCGCGCGGGACGATGCGGTACGAGCACTTCCCGGCGAATAGCGCCATCCATTCCCTGAGCTGGCCCGAGTCGATCAACTGCCCGTGCCGTGCAAGCAGCTCGCCGAGCATGAGACGTTCGTCGAGTCCGCTCACCGCACGGCTCCTTGCGGCTCGAGACCCATGACTTCTGCGTAGTACGACCAGAATCCGCGCACCGGGACATCGGTCACACGGAACGGGCAATCGACGATCGGCCCTCTGCCGCCGACCTCCACGACCGCGTTCTTGTCGAAGGCGGAGCGTGTGGCGCGGTGCACGATCTCTATCGCCTCGGAATCTTCCATCGAGACGTAGCCCCCAGGGCCGAGGAGGTTCATCTGGTTCAGGCGATGGGCGCGCAGCTCCGGATCATCGTCGACGTAGCCGAAGCAGGTCCATACCAGCACGAAAGCATCGGGCCCCTTGGGCTGGATCTGCCGTGTCGCCATCGTGTTGTTGAAGCGCGCGAAAGCGACGTTGGGAAATACTGAGGACGTCGCCATGCTGCGGCCGTCGCCGAATTCCTTGTGATAGCGCAGCATCGATGTGTCCCCGAGCGTCAGCCGGTCGGCACGCAGATTCTGCTGTCCGTACAGTTCGGCGGCCTCGGCGTCCGAGTCCGTGCCCATGTAGGTATAGGTGATGTTGTGCCGATGGCGCTCGTCCATCTCCACGCCGCCGCGCTGCGTTGCCCGATCCAGGCCGAAGGTGACGAGAAACTCATGCAGCAGGCTCGCATGGTAGGTGTCGCGCAGGTTCTCGTTGTACATCTTCCAATTGCCCATGATGCGCTGGCGCTGATAGCCGAGAATCTCGATCGGCCTCTGCATCACCATGTCGAGGTGCTCCGTGATCAGCTTGCCGAGGTAGAGCTCGAGCGGCTCGGCCCGGTCGGACAAGCTGCCGAACACCACGCCGCGGTAGGTCGCGACCCTGAGCTTGGCGAGGCCGTGGCAGCTCTTGTCGAAATCGCCGGACATGCCGCCCTGATCGCGGATGCCGCGCTGGAACGGGATGCCGCGCAGGTCGCCGTTCAGGTGGTAGTTCCAGCGGTGGTAGATGCAGGTGTGGCTGCTGTCGTTGCCGCCCGCCTCGCGCCGCACCAGCGCGCCGCGGTGCGCGCACCGGTTTTCGCAGGCGAAGACCTCTCCTTTGATTCCTCGGCTGATCAGCACCGGCGTCTCGCCCAGCCAGGTGGTGCGGAAATCGCCCGGATTGGGGATCTCGGCTTCCAGGCAGAGGTAGTTCCACACCGCGCCCCGGAAGATGCGCTGCTGCTCGAGCGCATACACTGCGGGATCGTGGAACAGTCGATAAGGAATCCGAGAGTAGTCGTTTCGTTCCCAAGCCACGTGATCCATGGAAGAGCCTTTCTCAGTGTTGCAGCACGACGTAGTCTTCATCGGACCACGCGAGCGAAATCTGCTCGCCGAGCGCGACCATGCGCGCGGAGGCGGCCGGTATGTCAGCGGTCAACTCCAGCCCGCCCGCCGTGCGGATCGTGGTACGCACAACGGCACCGAGGTATGCGACGTCGATGACGTTTCCCGAGCAGGCATTGCGCTCCGGCAGCGGGCCGCCGCCCGGCCGAAGCGAGATGCGCTCGAAGCGTAGCGCCACCGCCAGGCTGCCGTCGACGCCCTGCGACGCGCTGCCGGTGCTTACTATCAGCCGCACCCCGCCGCATTCGACGACACAGTGGTCTGCGGCGCGCTGCACCACCGGCCCTTCGAGGAGGTTCGTGTGGCCGATGAACCGCGCCACGAAGCGCGAGTTCGGCCGCTCATAGAGCTCCGCGGGCGAACCCACCTGTACGAGGCGTCCCTTGTCCATGACCGCGATGCGATCGGAGATGGCGAACGCCTCGCCCTGGTCATGGGTCACGAAGACAAACGTGGCACCGGTTTCGCGGTGCAGCCGGCGCAGCTCGGCCTGCATCTGGATGCGCAGCTTCAGGTCGAGCGCACTGAGCGGCTCGTCGAGCAGCAGCACAGATGGCCGGTTGATCATCGCGCGCGCCAGCGCCACGCGCTGCCGCTGGCCGCCGCTCAGCTGCTCGGGCCGGCGCAGCTCGTCGCCCGGCAGCCGCACGAGGTCGAGCATCTCGCCCACGCGGCGCCGCACCTCGGCGCTGGACCGGCCCTTCAGCCGCAGGCCGAAGGCGATGTTGTCGAACACGTTGAGGTGCGGGAACAGGGCGATCTGCTGGAACACCATGTTGGTCGGGCGCAGCCGCGCCGGCACGCCGGACATGGAGCGGCCGTCGATGCGCACCTCCCCGGAATCGGGCTGCTCGAACCCGGCAATGATCCGCAGCAGGGTGGTCTTGCCGCAGCCGCTCGGACCGAGCAGCGAGAACAGCTCTCCCTTGCGCACCGACAGCGCGACGTCGTCGAGCGCCAGGCGGTCGCCGAACTTCTTGCAAAGCGCGGCGGCCGAAACCGCTTCGTCAGCGGCGGCGATCAGGCCGCGCGTACCGTGTTCCAGGTCTCCACCCATTGGTCCATGGCCACGGGCAGATCGAAGCCGTAAAGCGGAATACCCTGGTCGCCGATGTTGAGGCCGCGCTCGGCCCACTCCTCCTTGCTGAAGGACGCCGCCGCTCCTGCCGAGGTCGAAGGATAGTTCGTAGTCTCGACCAGCTTGCGGCCGTAGTCCGACGACAGCATCACGTTGATCACGCGCATTGCCGCCTCGGCGCGCGGTGCGTCCCTCGGCACGAGAGCGCAGAAGCTCCAGGTGAGGAGCGACTCGCGGGGCCAGTTGTTGAGCACCTTATGTCCCTGCTTGCGCAGCGCCGCGCGCATCGAGACCCAGCCGTACATCGCCCACACCTCGCCCGAGGCCATGAGGCCGACTGCCTCGCCGAACTTGGTCCACATGGTGCGGATGTTCTTCTTGCGGTCGATAAGAAACTTGCCGACCTCGCGCAGGTCGTTGCCGGCGAGCTTCACCGGATCCTTGTGGCCCAGCGCGAGCGCCGCGGTCATGATCATGCCGTGCGCGTCGTCGCGCCAGGCGAGCCGCCCCTTGTACTTGTCGTCGAAGATCAGCTTCCACGACTGGGTGAGCGAGTCGCCCGTCGGCACGCGCTCGGTGTTGTAGATCACCGATTCGTAGCCCCAGGCCATCGGCAGGCCGTAGGTCCGGCCCTCGCGCATGATGATGTCGCGGCGGAATACCGGCAGGATGCCGGCGGCGTTTGGGATCAGCGCCATGTTGAGCGCTCGCATCTTTTCGTCGCCCGGCCTCTCGCCCAGTCCCGGCCCGCGCACGACGTTGGTGAGCGTGCCCATCAGGTCGAAGCGCGAGGTGCCGCCCGGAGCGAGCAGCTTTGCCACGACGTCGGTCACCGAGGTGTAAGGCGAAAGCTCGACCCGCGTATCGGTCGCCTGGACCACCATCGGCCGCAGTGCCTCGGGCATCAGCAGGCTGTTCAGCAAGGCCTGGATCGTGACCGACTGCGCCCGCACCGAGGCAGGCAATCCCAGCAGCGCAAGGCCGCCTGCGGCGGCCGCGCGGCCGACGAGCCTTCTGCGAGCTGGGTTCGGACGTTCTTTGCTAGTGCTGTTCATTGGCCCCTCCTTTGGAAAATCTCAGAAAAGTATGCGCGAGCGCCGAAAGGCACACGGTGACGAGGACGATGGTCGTGGCCATGGCCGGCAGCTCGGGAGTCAGCTCCTCGATGACCAGGATCCAGAAATGGATCGGAATCGTGCGTTCGCCCCCGGTCACAAAGATGGTGCGGATGAATTCGTCGAACGAAAGGCTCAGGGCGAAGAGGAAGGTCGCCGCTGCCGCCGGCCAGATGGTCGGCCAGATTACCCGGGTGAAGACCTGCAGGTCGGTCGCGCCGAGGTCGCGGGCCGCGTCCTCCAGCGCGCTGTCGACCCGGCTGAGCCGCGGGTACAGAACGAGGAAAGCGAAAGGCAGCGCCCAGTTGACGTGCGCGACCAGCACCGTGGTGAGCAGCTTCGGCGGCACGCCGAGCAGCCCGAAGAAAAGCAACAGCAGCACGCCGCCAGCGATTCCCGGCAGGACGATCGGCGACACGATCGCGTAGAACAGCAGCTTCTTCAGGCGGAACTCGTGCCTGAAAGCGAGCCCCAGTCCGGCGGCGAGCGCGGTCGCGATCGCGGCAGCGGCTGCGCCCACCAGCAGGCTGTTGGCAAAGGCCTCGAGCAGCGGTCTGCTCTCCAGCACCTGCAAGTACCAGCGAACCGTGAATCCTTCCCAGGGAAAGCCGATGATCCGGGAATCGTTGAATGACAGGGCGACCAGCATGACCAGGGGCATGTACAACGCGACGAGGAACATCGTCACGTACGTCCGCTGCGCAATCGCCGCCCAGCGATCGCTCATGCGATGCCTCCGAGCACGCGATGCAGCTTGATCCACCGCCCGGCTGCGGCGAGCAGCAGCAAAGCCACAAGTACCAGCACGCACGAAAGCGCGGCACCGAAGGCCCAGTTGTTGCCGCCCAGGAACTGGCTCGCGATCAGGTTTCCGAACATCAGGCCCGAAGGCCCGCCCAGGAGCTGCGGCGTCACGTAGGCGCTCAGGGTGAGGAGGAACACCATTACCGAACCGGCGAGCGCGCCCGGCCAGCTGAGCGGCAGAATCACGCGAAAGAACAATTGCAGCGGCGTGGCGCCGAGGTCGCGCGCGGCATTCAGCACGCTCTCGTCGATCCTGTCCATCACCAGCAGGATCGGCAGGGTCATGAACAGGGTGTACACGTAGACCAGTCCGGCGATGACCGCGCCCTCCGAATAGAGCAGGCGGTCGATCGGCGCGTCCACCACGCCAAGCCCCATCAGCGCGCTGTTGATCGCGCCGCTACGCCCGAGGATCGGCAGCCAGACGAAGGCGCGCACCACGTAGTTCACCCAGAACGGGATGAAGAGGACGAGGATGAAAAGGGTTTTCTGCCGCGGTGGCCGACGGGAGATGAACCAAGCCACCGGGTAAGCCAGCATCATGGCGAGAACCGTCGACACCAGCGCAATGCGCAGCGTCTTCAGCAGCTGCAGGCCGTAGAGCTCGTTCTGGAAGATGCGCGCGTAGTTCGTGAGCACGAAGTCGGGCCGCGTACCGTAATAGCCCGAGACCCAGAACGACACCGCGATGAGCAGCAGGAACGGCGCCGCGGTGAACAAGGCGATCCACAGCGCGGCTGGCGCCGTCAGCAGCAGCGGGCGGCCGATCGGCCCCGCGGCTACTCGCGGGGTATTTTCGCCGCGCGGGCCGCCGCGTCCCACTTCGTCACCTGGTCGCGCAGGAATTCCCTGAACTGCTCGGGCGGGTGCGGCGCGGGGATCTCGAGGCCCTGGACGCCGAGCTTTTCCTTGATGTCCCTGTCCTGGACGATCTGCATGACGTTCTCGTTCAGGAGATCGATCACCGGCTTGGGCGTGCCTTTCGGCGCCACCAGGCCGACCCAGCCGATCACCTCGAAATTCGACAGGGCCGGTATCCCGGACTCGGCGGTGGTCGGCACGTTGGGAAGCGCCGCCGATCTTTTCGGGCTTCCCATGGCGAGAGCCCTGACCCGTCCGGACGTGACGTACGTCGCCGCGGAGCTCAGGGCATCGAACATGAAGGGGACCGTCCCCGACATGACATCGACGAGCGCTGGCGCGCTGCCCTTGTACGGAATGGCCACCATCTCGCCGCCGATGGCGGAGAGAAGAAGCTCCATCGTCAGGTGCTGGATCGAGCCCCGTCCCACGATGGCATAGCTGTACTTGCCGGGATTCTTCTTCACCAGATCCACGAATTGCTGCAGGCTTGCCACCGGAGCGCTCGGGGTGGTGATGAGCACCATTCCGACTTGGCCGGTGAGCGCGACGGCGTCGAAATCCCTTTCGATGTCGTACGGCAGCTTCGCGAACATGGCCGTGTTGATCGTGAAAGAGGTCGACGTCATGAGCAGCGTGTGTCCGTCGGCCGGAGATTTCGCCACGTGGACCGCCGCGATTGCTCCCGTGGCGGCGCCGCCCGGTCGGTTCTCCACGATCACCGGCTGCCCGAAGCGCTTGGTCAGGCGCTCGGTGATCAGACGCGTCGTAATGTCGGCCGCGTTCCCCGGCGCCGTAGGCACGACGATGCGGACCAGCTTCGACGGGTAGCCCTGTGCCGGCGCTGCCGCCGAAAAACACAGAATTGCGAATGCGAGCGCAAAGCGGCTCATGAGACTCCCCCTCATCCGTGATGGTTCACCCGCATGCGGGTGTTGTAGCTGAAGCGCCCCTCGGGGTAGTAGCCGAGGCTCGCCTGCAGGATGTGGCCGTCGCGGTCGTAGTAGTGGCGCAGGATGCGCAGCGCGGGCGTGCGCGGCCGCACCTTGAGCAGCTTGGCGAGGTCGGCCGGCAGCAGCGCCGGTGAAATGTCCTGCTTCAACTCGCTCAGCGCGACGCCGAAGCGCTGCTCGAGCAGCGTGATCATCGCGCTCGGCCTCGACTTGAAGTCCTCGGCGATGGCGCCGAACTCGGGCCGCACCCAGACATAGACCGCGCCGATCGGCGCGCGCATGCGAACGAGCGTGCGCAGCATCTGGAACCGCAGCCAGGTTTCGCCGGCCGCGCAGCCCAGCATGGCGGCGAGCTTGGCGTCGGCGGCGATCGCCGACTCGGACACCAGCTCCAGGCGCGTGTGCTTGGTGAATTGCAGCAGCTCGGCGACGGAATTCATCGACAGCACTGCCTTCTGCGGCACGCTGTTGGCGCGCACAGTGGTGCCGATGCCGGCGCGCGCCGTGACCAAGCCGAGGTCGCGCAGGTAGCGGATGGCGGCGCGCACCGTATGCCGGCTCACGCCGAAGCGCGCCTCGAGCTCGGCCTCGGTCGGGATGCGGCTGCCCACCGGATAGCGCCCGCCGGCGATGTCGGCCAGCAGCGCCTGCGCCACGCGCGCGTAGCGCGTAGGCGTGGGTATCAGTGTGGGTGTTGGCATTGGCCAAAACGCTGCTTGTATATTGTACGTATATTCGTATAAATTGGGCTGTCCCTATGCTCGAGCCATCATCGAGCACTTGCAGCGCCTGGGCATCGACGGCGCGGTCGCACACCACACGAGAAACGTCAAGCGCTGGCGCGACGGCTAATATGGTGCTGCGCTGGGTCGGCGCCGCGCTTCTACAGGCGGGCAATGGATTCCGACGGGTCCGTGGAATGCGCGAGCTTCCGAAGCTCTGTGCAGCCCTCGAACGGCATCGCAGCGCCCGCGCCGTGAAGTGGATGAGACCTATATCCGCATCCGGGGGCAGTTGCGGTATCTCTATCGAGCGGTGGACAAGGGCGGCAGAACGGTCGACCTCCGGCTAAGTGAGCACCGCGATGGGGCCCCAAGCGCCGCTATCGATGCGGGTGGCTTGGAATCTTGCGTTGGCGTAATGTTGTAGGTGCGGATGAACCGTCGAATCCACTCGCGTGCCACGTCCGCGAAGTTGTTGCACCAGAACCCTACTGAGCTACAAGGCAAAGCCCGCCCCGAACGCGCGAAGATCCGCGACATCCTCGAGTCTTAGCAGCGCCGAATAGAGATCGTTCGCACGCTTGCCACCCCATACCGGCACCGTCAGGTCGTAGAATTTCTTCTCGACTTCCTCGGGCCGATGTGGGTTGCCCGGCTCGCCTTTCATGATTTCGCAGCGCCCGCGAACTGTGCCGCCATCCTTGACGTGGATCACCACGTCGCACAGTTGTTTGTCGGGGTATGCCTGGGTGTAAGCAGGGTCCTCGCTGACATCGACCTTCGCCATCAGCGCCTGCACCAGAGGGTTCTCGACCGCCTTCGTGTCGAAGCAGTCGATGCCGGAACGGCCATGCGCCAGGATCGTGGCCAACGCGAACGGGATCGAAAACTTGGCGCCGAAGCCGGTCGTGATGTTCTTGCCAGAAAGCAATGCTGCCATCTGGAATGCCCTTACCTCGATGCGCGCGATGTTTGCGACATCCAGCCTGCCCTGCGGTAGCGTCGCCAGCGCCGCTTGCAGCGCGTCGATCGCAGCGTGCGAATAGCGCCCAGAGGGATGCAGCTTGAAATAGCCTCGCGTGATCAGCCAGTCCTCTCCGAGCCCCGCAATCATGCGCTGCGGATCGAAGCCATCGGCGATGACGCTGCCATAGGTAAAGCCAATGCCATCGCGCTGGCCGGTGAACCCTGCTTCTACCAGTTGCACAGCGTTTAACCCGGCCAGCGCGCTGTGACCAGAATAGACGTTGCGCACTGTCGCCTCGTCCAGCATTGCTTGGCGATTGGTTGCCATGGCCATCGTCGCGGCGACATTGATGACATGGCGCATGCGCGCTTCATCCAGGCCTTTCATGCGCGCAGCGGCGACCGCAGAACCGATCACACCGCAAGTGCCATGCGGATGTACCGAGATGCGCATTTTTGCAGCCATGCCGACCCGCGCGCTGACCTCGTAGCCCAGCACCGCTGCCAACAACAGATTACGCCCGGACACGCCGAGCTCCTGCGCAATTGCGACCGCTGCCGGGATCGTCTGACTCCCCGGATGCGAATAAGCTATGGTGCTGCCCTCGTCAAAATCGTGCCAGGTACTCGCGATGCCGTTGAGAAAGGCCGCGTTGCGTGGCGCGGCGCGATGCGCGGTGCCGATTACCCAGCTATGGCCGGGCGGCGCATCCTTGAGGTAGCTCGATGCCAGATTCCTAAGTTCGTCGCTCTGGTTGCCCGCCGTGATGATCGCGAAGCAATCGGCGATCAGACGCTTGCAGCGGTCGACGACCGGCGGCGGCAGGTCCTCGAAACGGGTGTTGCAGATGAAACGGCCGATTTCGACCAGATACGGCGGGGAAGTGGTCTTATCGTAACGTGCTGCGGATGGCAACATTGGATCCGATTACCTTGCGGAGTTGTTGAATCTCGCAACAACCGGACCGGCGCGTCTCGTTCGCGACTTTACTTTCGGACGCATGACCGGCGCCCAGCGACCCAAGTCGGACAATTCCTTCCATTCCGGGGTTTGGTGAAGATTTTCCTGCGCAAGAACGTAGAGCGCGGAGTAGACGAGCAATCCTTTCTCGTTCGGCGCCGCGTCCTTGAAGCGTATGACCTCGATGACCCCCTTGAGCTTGAGGATGTTGGGTATGTGGTCGTTGTCGTAGATATCGTTGAACTCAGATTCGTCTTCGGGCGCGATTTCGAAAGTAATCATCATGCAGAAAGGCGCCGCGCCGACGTTTTGAATTGCCATAAGAGTCTTGACTCCTCGTATGAGACTTCGTATTGCACGCTATCTGGTAATGGCCGATCGATCGCCGCGAAGTTTTACAAGCGCGTGAAGGCTGTGGCTAGGTCAGCGCACGGTGCACCCAATGCGCCCACAGGAGCGCGCGCTCATCTTCTTTACGGGGCGCGATGACCTGGAGTCCCATCGGCAGGCCTTTCGGCCCGGTGAAAACGGGGACCGAAATCGCCGGCGTGTGCAACATTGTCCACATCTGCTGGAATGCGGCCGGGCCCAGGCTGCCGGTCGGGCCGATGGCGCTCAGGCCGGCGGGCGCCTCGCCGGTCGCGCTCGGCGTGATCAGTACATCGAGATCCCGCAACATGTCATCCAGCAGCCTTGCGCAAGCGCTCACCGTTTCGAGCGCGGCAAGGTAGCGCGGGCGCGTCACTCCCGCCGCCTTCTTGAGCTTGTTCGTCATCGCCGGGCTGAGCAGATCCGCGTGATGCATGCGCTCGTAGGCGAGCGAGCGGTAAGTCTCGTAGTCACTGATGGCGTCGGCCGCCAGAATGATTTCGTCCATCAGCGGCGGCGCCGTCACTTCCATGATCTTGGCGCCGGCGCGCTCCAGCTTGCCGGCGGATTCCTCGAGCGCGCTCGCCGTCGGCGCCTCGGCGAGCGACCACTGCGGCGTGCGGTACAAGCCGATTCGCGGGGCCGTGGCCGGCTTCGAATCGAAGTCAGGAGAGTCGAAGCCGATTAGCGCGCGGCCGATCAGCGCCGCATCGGGCACCGTGCGTCCGTACACGCCCACCGTATCGAGCGAGGCCGAGAGCGCTTTTACGCCTGCCGTGCTAATGAAGTCGAACGTGGGCTTGTAGCCGACGATGCCGCAGTAGGACGCGGGCCGGATCAGCGAGCCGCCGGTCTGCGTGCCGAACGCGAGCGGCACCATGCAATCGGCGACCGCGGCGGCCGACCCGCTCGACGAGCCGCCCGGCGTATGGTTGAGATTGCGAGGATTGCAGGTGCCGGCGGGATGAATGTTGGCGAGCTCCGTCGAGACCGCTTTGCCGAGGACGACGGCGCCCTGCGCGCGCGCGCCTGACACACAGACGGCATCGCAGGCGGGCTGGTTGCCCTTGTAAATTGGCGTGCCGTGTTCGGTCGGCATGTCCGCCGTATCGATGACATCCTTGACCGCAATGGGCACGCCGTGGAGCAGGCCGCGGCGCGGCCCGCGGTCGCGCGCGCGCGCTTCGGCGATCGCCTGATCGGGCGAGAGGTAGGCCCACGCCCGCACGTAGTTCTCGCGCTCCGCGATGCGCTCCAGGCAGGCCCGGGTCAGTTGCTCGGAGGTGATGCAGCCCGCGGCTATATCCGCAGCGGCCGCAACCGCGCTGAGTTCGTTCAGCAACCTCGACATTTGTCCAGGATCCAGGAGTCGAGAATCTTTCAGCTGCTCAAATTAAGGTAATTAGGGCGAACGTAACCAAAATAGGGGAATGTAAGAACCATTCCGAAATATTGCGCGCTCACGGACCCCCTCCTCGTCATCCGTGGTGGTTCACCCGCATACGGGTGTTGTAGCTGAAGCGGCCCTCGGGGTAGTAGCCAAGGCTCGCCTGCAGGATATGGCCGTCGCGGTCGTAGTAATGGCGCAGGATGCGCAGCGCGGGTGTGCGCGGCCGCACCTTGAGCAGCCTGGCGAGATCGGCCGGCACCAGCCCCGGCGAGATGTCCTGCTGCAGCTCGCTCAGCTTGACGCCGAAGCGCTGCTCGATCAGCGAGATGATCGCGCTCGGCCGCGCCTTCAGGTCCTCCGCGATCGCCCCGAACTCAGGATGCACCCACACGTACACCGCGCCAATCGGCTCGTTCGTGCGCTTTAGCAAACGCAGCATCTGAAAGCGCAGCCAAGTCTCTCCACCCGCGCAGCCGAGCATCGCGGCGAGCTTGGCGTCGGCGTTCACCGTCGCCTCGGCCACGAGCTGCAGCCGGGTGTTCTTGGTGAACTGCAGCAACTCGGCCACCGAGTTCATCGACAGCACTGTCTTCTCCGGCACGCTGTGCGTGCGCACCGTGGTGCCGATGCCGGCGCGTGAGGTCACGAGGCCTAGGTCGCGCAAATAGCGGATCGCGGCCCGCACCGTGTGCCGGCTGACACGGAAGCGCTCCTCGAGCTCCGCCTCGGTCGGCATGCGGCTGCCGACCGGGTAGCGGCCGGCCGAGATCTCTGCGAGCAACGCCTGCGCGACCCGTCCGTAACGCGTCGGTGGTGCGGCCGGCGTTTGGGTTTGAAATGGCGTGGCCACGGGACGATACTTGCGTGTATTGTACGTATATTCGCATAATTAGCGATCCCCTATGCTCGAACCCGTGCTCAAGCAGGCACAGCGCGATTTCGGCGCGCACCTTGAGCGGCTGCAGCGCTACATCCGGCAACCCTCGGTCTCGGCGGAGAACCGCGGCATCGGTGAGACCGCGGCGATGATCGCGGCGGAAATCGGGGAGCTCGGCGGCGTCGGCCGGGTGGTGGCGGCGAAGGAATTCCCGATCGTTTACGGACGCTTCGACGTCGGCGCGCCGCGCACCACGATCGTGCACTCCATGTACGACACCACGCCGGCGGACGAGCCGAACTGGTCGGTGCCGCCGTTCGAGGCGCGCCGCGTCGCGCAGTTCGAGAACCTCGGCGACTGCATCGTCGGGCGCGGCGCCGAAGACACCAAGGGACCGCTGACCACGGTGCTCAACGCGATCGCCGCCTACCGCGACGCCGGCGTGAAGCTCCCCTGCAACATCGTGATGGTGCTCGAAGCCTCCGAGCTCGGCAGCGGCAGCCTGCCCGGCTTCGTCGCCGAGAACGCCGACGAGCTGCGCCGCGCCGACGTCTGCTTCTGGCCGTGGCACACGCAGCGCTCCGACGGCACGCAGGTGGTGTTCCTGCGGCTCAAGGGAGTCATGACCCTCAAGCTGCGCTGCCGCGGCGGCGACTGGGGTGGCCCGCGCGGCGCCGAGATCCACGGCGCGCACTCGACCTGGGTGGCGAACCCGGCGCACCGGCTCGCCGCGGCGCTCGCCGGCATGAAGACCGCCGACGACAACGACGTCGCCATCGAAGGCTTCTACGCCGGGCGCGTGCCGCCGACGCCGGGGGACGAGGCGCTGGTGAAGAAGCTGGTGGCGCGCCTGCAGGCCGACCGGCTGCGCGCCGACCTCGGCATCGCGCGCTTCAAGCAGGACACGCTCGAGGCTGCGGTGCGCGCCAAGTGCTTCCAGAGCGAGTTCAACATCGCCGGGCTCAAGTCCGGCTATGTCTCGGAAACAGGCCACAAGGTGATCGTGCCGCACGAGGCGGTCGCCGCCCTCGACATGCGCCCATTGGACGGCATGACCGTGGAAGGCATGGTGTCGGCGATGCGCCGCCATCTCGACCGCCACGGCTTCGCGGACGTATCGATCGAACTGATGAACGGCTACGTCGGCGGCGGCTCGCCGCCGGAGGACTGGGCGGTGAAGGCGATGCTCGCCACCTACGCCGATTGCGGCATCGACCCGGAGGTCTGGCCGCGCGAATCGCTCGCCATCGCGGCGAAGCTCTTTACCGACCTCGGCCTGTCGTGGATCGGCACCCTGCCCGGGCACGCCAACCGGCGCCACTCGGCCAACGAGTACATCCAGGTCGCCGGCTACCGCAAGGCGATCGAGTACACCATCCGCCTGTTCGCGCGCCTCGCCCAGGCGCGGAGGAGCTAGTACGGCGCGTGCGCGAAGCGGCGGACTCGGCGGCCTGCTGGTGGTGCCG